>Ga0233425_10000139_pt1 | contig 183702 bp, 183 predicted proteins | sample Watercolumn_Towu_2_FD_181712 | JGI IMG/M metagenome (GOLD analysis project Ga0233425, IMG submission 181712) | Freshwater microbial communities from Lake Towuti, South Sulawesi, Indonesia - Watercolumn_Towuti2014_140_MG | ecosystem: Environmental > Aquatic > Freshwater > Lake | place... | reverse complement strand
AACCCGCTTAACCGCTGCGTACTCCAGATCGCTGAAGCTGCGTTGCATGGTTTGTGTCTCCAGATTGGGTCGGGGCATTTTCTCAGATCACCGGGAATTGCGGGAATTAATCAGCGCGTCCTTAAGCGCCAGGCCATAACCGACACTAACAGAAACAAGAAAAACACTACCGCAGCCATCACGGGAAAACCATTACGGATATTGTGTGCTGTTCCAAGCAGCAGGACCGGCGAAAACAGCCACAGCGACATACGTGTTGCGTTTGTGCGGAGACACCTCTCGCTTTTTGCGGGACAACCTTCCTCGCCGAGAAAAATCGATAAAAGATTAAATTTCAACACACTCCCCTGTCCCCACCCGTAAATCCCCGGTGCTAAAACTCAATGCAAATCGCCTGACGGCCTAATGATAACCTTCTGGGTAATTACGGCGAGGCTGCTTTAATCAGCGACTAGAATATGCAAACCATTGCCGCGTTATGAAACTCCGGGAAATCGACCACGTTATCCGAAGTGATCTCGCCCAACGAAAGCGCGCCGGCAATCTGCTTCATTCCAGACTGCGCCTTGAACTCCACGAGCTCATCTTCCGCTTGTTTGCCAAAATGCATGCGCCGTCCCGCGCAGTAAAACAACAGCGCACAGTCCGCCTGGGACGCATTCCCGGCAATACCTTGCACCAAGGTGGAAACGCATTCGCTCTCCTGAAGCTGTGGCGCCCGCAGCAGGCGGAGAAGTGAATTGGGCGGAATCTCTCCCACGCAATAGATCGCGCCGTCTTCAGTGAATGCAACGGGAATGCGCACCAGCACTTCCAGGGCTGACACCACCCCAAAGGGATAATGCACGGCATAGTCGTAAAAATTATCCGCAGTGATTTCGATGCCATATTCCTCGCGGATGATATTTCTATACACCTCCATGGCCGGCTTGCCGTCAATCTTATCAATCCGGTTCCCGGAAGTTGAAGTCGCCTGCATCGATTTTTTCGGCGTGGGATAACCATGGGCAAGCGTTACCTTCAGGTCATCCGGCAGAATCATGCCCAGCAAACCGTTCTCCACCACTTTTTCATGGTCAAACAAACAGGGCATCGGTTGGAATGTCTCGCTCCCCGCATTGACGCCCGCATAGCGCAGGTTCTTTCTGAATTTGTGATAGATGCCTGTCAACAGGCTGCCTATGGTCGGCGTCATGCTGTCGAAAATCAAAAACAGCGTGGGCGGCGTCTTGGCATCAGAAGGAGAGCCACATTCCTCGAGCGCATGGCCGATCGCACGGTTTATCAAATCATGCCGGACGGCTTGCTCTGACTCCACGTTTTCCACCAGAAACCACGCGGGGCAGATTGCGAAACCAATCAGCCAGACACCGCTGGAAACAAACTGCTGCGCCGCAATCAGCTTTGGAAAAATCGCGCCCTGCAACGGAATGCCTTCACTCAGACAGGCAAGCTGAACGTCTCCCACCCGGGATTGTTCTGCTTCGGGCAAGATAGCCAGCACCCCCAACCCGGGATACAGCAGTTTCCAATCCGCAAGCTGGGCTTGTAGCTGCTGCCGCTCAATTTTATTGATGTACTTGCTAAAGAACATATTTGCACCAATTGCAAAAGACATGGTTTGTAGTCTAAATCAGTTACAATTTCGATGAAACTGCATCATCCGAGCTCAATCATAATGAATAGCCCCAAAGCGCCGATACCAGACGATTACCTCGCCACGGGTTTCGCTAACGTCGACAAAAGAAACAACGCGAGTCCCTTTACCACTTGCCTGCAGCTGCTTGACAGCCTACCCTACTTTCAAACCTACAAACAGCGTTCTTACGAACTTCTAGACCTGACCCCGGGGTTATCTATCTTGGAAGTCGGCTGCGGTCTGGGAGATGATTTACGCCGAATGGCTGAGCCGATCGGCAGTTTAGGCAGACTGATCGGCATTGATGCCAGCCACACCCTTCTCAGTCAGGCTAAGACTCGATTGGCTAATCTGTCATGCGTCAATCTTTTTCAGGCCGATGCACGGCACCTGCCCTTTCCCGACGAACACTTCGATCGGTGCCGTATAGACCGCACTTTACAACACATCAAACATCCAGAGCGCGTCATCCGGGAGATGGCACGGGTTCTGAAACCGGGCGGACTGATGCTGGCCTATGATAACGACTGGGGAACGTTCTCGGTCAGCGGGCAAGATGAAGAAGCCTCACGGCTCATTGAGGACATCTGGACTCGGTCCTTGACCAACCGCAACGTCGGCCGCCATTTGCCACGCTACTTTTTCGATGCCGGACTTCGGTTGATCGGCGCAGAACCCAGCGTATCAGTCTTGACTGATTTTGACCTTGCAGATCGCGTCTATAACTTAAAAATGACAGCGAGACTCGCGGTCGAACAGGGCTTTTTGTCGGTTGAACGAAAGAAACACTGGCTCAAAGATCTGCAGCAACAAAGCCAAATGGGAGTTTTTCTCTGCTCACTAACCACCTACACCGTGGTTGGACAGAAGTCGAACGGTTGATATGAGATCCGCGTTATCCAGCAAACTAGCGTCATCTGATAGTCCACAGCCCTCACTCAGTAAGCGCGGTTCCGATCATTCGAGCACCAACACCTTGGACAATCACGGATGCCTGCTGGGCAGCTTTGAAAACAGCCAGGCTTCGTGCCAGGTATGCTTGCCCAACCGTTTCCCGGCAGTAAGGCCTTTGGCCTGACACAGGTTTTCATAGAATTCCGGCAATTCAGGAAAATCCGTCGTCGTAATATGCTCGACAACGAGACGTTGCGCCTCCTGCGACAGCTTCACCCAGCACATCTTGAGAAAGCCTGTGTAATGAGACATGTAATCAGCATGTGATTCGCCAGGCTCACGGAAGACATCGATCAGAACCAGGATGCCACCGGGGGCAAGCGCAGAAGCTATAGCTTCGATAAGCTGCACCTTCTGTTTGGCTTCGAGATGATGAATCGCGTAACTACTAAGGACAACATCGCAGCTGTTTTTTGGCTGTACGCCTGCGACCAGAACCATGTTGTCGCAGATAAGTTCGTGGGGAATCTTCAGTGCTTCCAGCTGACTCCTAGCAATATCCAGCGCCGGCTGGCTCAAATCGCAAGCAACATAGCTGCGGATACGTTCCACGGGAAGGAGCGGCAGAGTCATGCTGGCATCCCCGCATCCCAGATCCAGGACGTTTATCGATTGGCCGCACTTGAAATTTCCCAGGCTCTTGAATACCTCGGCCGAAATTTCCCGATGAAACATGTAATTGTGATGAATGATGTCCTGATAAATTTGCCAAGACTTTATAAAAAGTTCGGCCGGGTTGGCTGATGGCGATGTGACAGACATGTTTTCTTCGCGTGCTTATGGGTTTTCGTGAGGGCTGTTGAGTCCAAGTAACATTGACGGAATCCGTCCCGGCGGCATTATGCGCCATCTCCCACGAAAAGCCAGCAGGGCTGGCCATAACATGCTTTTATCGCACGTATTTGAAAAGAGACCTGTTCAATTGGGATCGAACAAATCCGGATTCGGCATTTGAGTATGGCCAATGCTCTTATCCTTGGCCTATCTGTCCGATAAATCCATGTCTCCACCGTGACCCGTTTGTGCGCGCTCTACCATTGACGGCGAAATCCCAAGAATGATCCACGCGCCTGCCAGCAAGGCAAGCACAAGGAGCAGCATGCCGGCCTCCGGTTGGCCACTCATCTCCTTGAGCCAGCCCACCGCCACGGGGCTGAGAAAACCCGCGAGGTTGCCGAGCGAGTTAATCATGGCGATTCCAGCCGCTGCCGCGCTGCCGCCAAGAATCGCGGTGGGGAGACTCCAGAAGGCCGGCAATGCGCTCATGATACCCATGGTGGCCAGGCTGAGGGCCATCAGGGAGATCCATGAATTCTGGTCAAACAGGATGGAGAGGGTCAGCCCAACTGCGCCGACAAGGCTTGTACCCGCAAGGATTTTGCGGCGCACGCCGGAACGGTCTCCCCATGCGCCGGTCAGCAGCATGGCAGGCACGGCCAGAGCGTAGGGAATGGCGCTGAGCATGCCGATCAGCAGCGGATCGGCCACGCCGCTGTCCCGAATGATGGTCGGCAGCCAGAAACCTAGGCCGTAAAGTCCCATCACCAAGCAAAAATAGACCAGGGAGAGACGCCAGACCGGGCCATTGCGAACCAGGTCTCGCAGCTTCAGGCTAGCTTTGGATCGGCACTCCCTTTCGATGGGTGACGAGAGCAGCGCTTTCTCTTCCTGCGATAGCCAGCGTGCATCGGCAATGCGGTCATCCAGCCACCACAGTGTGAACAGTCCCGCCAAGACCGGCGGCAACCCCTCCAGCAGGAAGAGCCATTGCCAAGCCGCAAGGCCCATACGGCCGTCGAAATAGCCCAGTATCCAGCCCGATACGGGGCCGCCGATGATGCCGGCCAAGGCCACTGCGGTCATGAAACCCGCGTTGATGCGCCCCCGGCGCTCGGCGGGAAACCAGTAGGTCAGGTAAAGGATGATCCCCGGGAAAAAACCCGCCTCGGCCACCCCCAACAGGAACCGCAGAAAATAGAAGGTCTCCGGACTTCTTACCGAGAACATGGCCATGGAGATCAGCCCCCAAGTGATCATGATGCGGGCGATCCAGACCTTGGCACCCATGCGGTACAGGATAAGATTGCTCGGAACCTCGAAGATGAAGTAACCAATGAAAAAAACACCCGCCCCCAGCCCGTAGACTGCTTCGCTGAAACCCAGCTCGGCGCTCATCTGCAACTTGGCGAAGCCGATGTTGATGCGGTCTAAATAAGCCAGGATATAACAGAAGCCGAGGAAGGGAAGCAGGCGAAGGCTGACTTTCCGATAGAGGGCGTCCATTGGCAGGTGATTATTTTCCAAGGGTGCCCTCCAACCGCCATCTCGGAGTGGCCGGAATTTCGCTCAGCGGATAACCCATCCGGAGAAGTATCTGCGGAAATCCGGCGTCGACCCGCTTTTGGAGTTTGGATCGAAACTTAGTAACCTCGATGGCCTGATTCACTGGTGGCACGAACACACCCCGAGCATTATTGAAAAATATGTAGAGTTCTATTGGAATATCCATAAAATTCACTCAGACAGGCAAGCTGAGCAATTGAAAAATCTGGCGAGTAAAGCAATGTCATCAGCTAAAAAAGCTGCAGCTTAAACCTAGTATGTTTACGTCTCACGCAAATACCACTAGCACAAAAATGGTACGGCAAAAATAAAGGGGCTGCATTTTTTGCAACCCCTTAATTTTATGGTGGGCCCACCAGGACTTGAACCTGGGACCAAAGGATTATGAGTCCTCTGCTCTAACCAACTGAGCTATAGGCCCGGAAGTGATCAGCCCTCGCTGTCGAGGAAGCTCTTGAGCCGCTCGGAACGCGACGGGTGACGCAGTTTGCGCAGCGCCTTGGCTTCGATCTGGCGGATGCGCTCGCGGGTCACGTCGAATTGCTTGCCGACTTCTTCCAGCGTGTGGTCGGTGTTCATTTCGATACCGAAGCGCATGCGCAGCACCTTGGCTTCGCGCTGGGTCAGGCTGTCGAGAATTTCCTTGGTCACATCGCTCAGGCTGTCGTAAATCGCCGCATCGATCGGCGCCGTGGTGTTCTGGTCTTCGATGAAGTCGCCGAGGTGGGAATCGTCGTCGTCGCCCACCGGGGTTTCCATGGAAATCGGTTCCTTGGCGATTTTGAGAATCTTGTGAATCTTGTCCTCGGGCATTTCCATTTTTTCGGCCAGTGTGGCGGCATCCGGCTCCATGCCGGTTTCCTGCAAAATCTGGCGCGAGATGCGGTTCATCTTGTTGATGGTTTCGATCATGTGCACCGGGATGCGGATGGTGCGCGCCTGGTCGGCAATCGAGCGGGTGATCGCCTGGCGGATCCACCAGGTCGCGTAGGTCGAGAATTTGTAGCCGCGACGGTATTCGAACTTGTCCACCGCCTTCATCAGGCCGATGTTGCCTTCCTGGATCAGATCAAGGAATTGCAGGCCGCGATTGGTGTATTTCTTGGCAATGGAGATGACCAGACGCAGGTTGGCCTCGATCATGTCGCGCTTGGCGCGGCGTGCCTTGGCTTCGCCGTTGGTCATCTGCTTGTTGATTTCCTTGAGATCCTTGATCGGAATGCCGACGCGCTGCTGCAGATCATAGAGTCTCTGCTGCTGCTCGACGATGGCATGCCGGAAATGACTCAGCGCTTCAACATAAGGTTTCCCGCTGGCGATTTCGTTGTCCACCCACTCACGGTTGATTTCGTTGCCCGGGAAAGCCTTGATGAAATGCTGGCGCGGCATGCGGCTCTTGGTCACGCACAATTCCTGAATGGCGCGTTCGGAGGAGCGAACTTCATCCACCAGACTGCGCATGGTGTCGCACAGGATATCGACCTGCTTGACGGAGAAGCGGAACGCCATCAGCGCTTCGGAAATCTCGTTTTGCAGCTTGTCATATTGCTTGCTGCGATAGCCGTAACGCTCGTAGGCGCGCCCCATTTTGGTGAACATGTCCGCGATGGCAGTAAAGCGCACCAAGGCGTCTTCTTTCATCTGCGCCAGATTGGCGGCAGCAGCGGCGGCAGTGGCGTCTTCGTCGTCGCCATCGTCACCGTCGTCACCCGCGCTGTCATCGTCGCCGGAAGCCTCATCGCCGTCAGTGCCAATCAGCGCCTCATCTTCGCCATCGACAAAACCGTCGATCAGCTCGTCGATGCGCATTTCTTCTTTTTCGACTTTGGCGGCAAGCGCAAGAATCTCGGCAATGGTGGCCGGGCAGGCCGAAATGGCCTGGATCATGTGCTTCAGGCCTTCTTCAATGCGTTTGGCGATCTCGATTTCTTTTTCGCGCGTCAGCAGCTCCACCGTGCCCATTTCGCGCATGTACATCCGCACGGGGTCGGTTGTACGACCGAATTCGGAATCCACGCTGGACAATGCCGCTTCGGCTTCTTCCGCAGCATCCTCATCCGCAACGGGAGGTGCATTCTCGGTCATGATCAGCGATTCGCTATCCGGCGCGACATCGCACACGGTAATGCCCATATCGTTGATCATGCTGACCACGCCCTCGATTTGCTCGACCTCGAGCATCTCCGGCAAATGGTCGTTGATTTCGGCATAGGTCAGGTAGCCGCGCTCTTTGCCAAGCACGATCAGGGCCTTCAGCCGGGTACGGCGCGCCTCGATATCCTGCTGTTGGTCAACAGTCGGCTGCTCGACGACTACGGGCGCCTTCTTGTCCTGTTTTTTCTTGTCTCTGGATACAGCCATGGTGTGAATTCCCCGTTGCATAATTGCGTGGAAAAGCGGCGGATTATACTCGATTTTTCTTGTTTCTCCATGCCCGGCGGCACGCCCGGCCGGTCAGCGCTGCAACAGTTGCAGATATTGCTCGCGCTCGACGGCGCTCAGACCAGCCAGCCCCGTTTGGGCAACTTTTTGCTGCAGCAATTCAAACTGACTGCGCCGGCGCGACTCCCCCAGATGCGCCAGCAAGCCTTCGAATTCGGCATTGACGTCGAAGGCCTCACCCCAGTGCAGCATGTCGGCCTCAATCTCGGCCAGCACACGTTCATGCGGCGTAGCGTGAAACAACTGCGTCAATGCCGCGCCACTCATCGCATAGTCCGTTTCCCGCAACACCAGCAACAGCCCCCGCAGCAGCTCGGCATCATCGCCCTCAGCTTGCCAGTCCGCCGGCAAGCGCCTGGCCAACGCCGGCTGCGCCAGCAAGCATTGCAACAACAAACGCTGCGCCGACAACGATACCCGGCGGGATTTTCCCGGCAGCGGGCGCGCCGGTTTGACCAGCGATTTGATCTCGAACAAGGCTTCCAGCTCCGCCTGGCTGACCCCGGCAAGCGCCGCGACTTCCTTGCGCAGCAACAGCGCCGAAGTGGGGGCGGTAATCGCCGTTAACAAGGGCTTGGCTCGCTGCAATAACTGGTTGCAGCCTTCCGGACTGCGCAAATCCAGACCGGCGCTGATTTCACGCAGCAAATAGGCCGAAAGCGGCACCGCCTCGCGCACCTGCTGCTCGAACACCGAACGGCCAAATTCTCGAATGTAACTGTCCGGATCATGCTCAGCCGGTAGAAACAGGAAGCTGATCCGCTTGCCGTCCTGCAGGTAGGGCAAAGCATTTTCCAAGGCCCGCCAGGCCGCCCGCTGCCCGGCCTTGTCGCCGTCGAAGCTGAAGATGATGTGGTCGGTCAGCCGCATCAGCTTCTGCACGTGGTAGGGTGTCGTCGCCGTGCCCAGCGTGGCAACCGCATATTCGACGCCCTGCTGGGCCAGCGCGACCACATCCATATAGCCTTCGACCACTAGCACCTGCCGGGCCTCGCGGATCGCCTTCTGCGCCTGATACAAGCCGTACAGTTCGCGCCCCTTCTCGAACAGCGGGGTCTCGGGAGAATTCAGGTATTTGGGCTCGCCCTTGTCCAGAACCCGGCCGCCGAAACCGACAATCTGGCCGCGCGCATTGGCAATCGGGAACATGATGCGATCCCGGAAACGGTCATAGCGCTTGCCTTCGTCCCCCGCGATGACCAGCCCGGTCTCCTGCAGGGTATTGCTCTGATAATCCGGAAACGCCGCCGCCAATGGCTGCCAGGCATCCGGGGCGTAGCCCAGGCCAAAACGCGCCGCGATTTCACCACTGAGGCCGCGCCGCTTCAGGTAATCGATCGCGCGCGGTGACTGCCTGAGTTGCTCCCGGTAAAACCGCGCCGCAATTTGCATGACTTCATATAGATCCGGCGCAACCTTCTGGCGCGCCTCACCTGCGGCCGGGCGCTCATCGGGAACCTGCATCCCGACGCTGCGCGCGAGTTCTTCAATGGCGTCCACAAAGCCCAGGCCGCCATGCTCCATGACAAAACCGATGGCGGTGCCGTGCGCGCCGCAGCCGAAGCAATGGTAAAACTGCTTGGACTGGCTGACGGTAAAGGAGGGGGATTTTTCGTTGTGGAAGGGACAGCAGGCGACGAAGTTGGCGCCGGCCTTCTTGAGCGGCACATAGCGCTCGATCACCTCGACGATATCGAGACGGTTCAGCAGATCCTGGATGAAACTCTTTGGAATCAAGTCAGCACCCTTCACCCGTCCGAACGCTGCGGACAGACTGGAAATTTATTTGGCGGAAAGTCGGGCCTTGATCAGTCCGGATACTTTGCCCATGTCGGCGCGGCCCGCCAGTTTGGGCTTGAGCAGCCCCATCACCTTGCCCATGTCCTGCGGGCCGGCGGCTGCGGTTGTTGCAATCGCCTCGGCGACCGCAGCGGCGATTTCTTCATCACTCAACGCCTGCGGCATATAGGTTTGCAGCACGCCGATTTCAAATTTCTCGACGTCTGCCAGTTCCTGCCGGCCGGCGGCTTCATACTGGGCAATCGAATCGCGCCGCTGCTTGAGCATTTTTTCGATGATCGCGATCACATCGGCATCCGTCAGCTCGATGCGCTCATCAACCTCGCGCTGCTTCAGCGCCGCAAGCAAAAGACGAATAACCCCGAGACGCGCCGTTTCCTTGGCGCGCATCGCGGCTTTCATGTCATCGCTGATTTGCTGCTTCAGACTCATCGTGCAGCATCCCCTGACGGGGAATTAGTACATGCGCGGTGGCAGGGTCTGGCTGCGCAGACGCTTGTAGTGACGCTTGACGGCGGCGGCCAGCTTGCGCTTGCGCTCGGCGGTGGGCTTTTCGTAAAACTCGCGAGCACGCAGATCGGTCAGCAGACCGGTTTTTTCAACGGCGCGCTTGAAACGACGCATGGCGACTTCAAACGGCTCATTTTCTTTTACACGTACGGTTGTCATCTATGAACTACCTTTTCAATCCAAAAAATCGAGGGCGCGATTCTACAGAACTCGCCCAAGCGGCACAACCGGTATTTAACGCACCGTCACCCGGGCAAATTTGCGCTTGCCGACCTGCGCCACCACGGTGGCTCCCGCCGCAATCTGCAAGCCGCGGTCGCTGACTTTCTCGCCATCCAGCCGGACGCCGCCCTGCTCAATCATGCGCAGCGCCTCCGAGGTGCTGGGCACCAGCCCCGCCTGCTTCAACAAATTTGCAACCGCGACCTGCCCACCCTCGGCGACGAGGTCGACTTCAGGCATTTCGTCGGGTATCGCGCCCTGACGGAAACGCGCCTCAAAATCCGCCAGCGCGGCTTCGGCAGCCTGCTGCGAATGGAAGCGCGCCACAATTTCCTGCGCCAGCAGCACCTTGATGTCGCGCGGATTGCGCCCCTGCCGCACTTCGGCACGCCAGCCGGCGATCTCGGACAGACTCCGGAACGACAGCAACTCGAGATAACGCCACATCAGCTCATCGGAAACCGACATCAGCTTGCCGAACATCTCCTGCGGCGCATCGGTGATTCCGACGTAATTCCCGAGCGACTTGGACATTTTGTTGACGCCGTCCAGCCCCTCCAGCAACGGCATGGTCAGCACACATTGCGGCGCCTGGCCATAATGTTTCTGCAGCTCGCGCCCCATGAGCAGGTTGAATTTCTGATCAGTGCCGCCGAGCTCGATATCGGCCTTGAGCGCCACCGAGTCATACCCCTGCACCAGCGGGTAGAGAAATTCGTGGATCGCAATCGGCTGGTTGCTGCCATAGCGCTTGGAAAAATCGTCGCGCTCCAGCATGCGCGCCACGGTATGGGTCGCCGCCAGCCGGACCAAATCAACCGCGCCGAATTTATCCATCCAGGTGGAATTGAACACGATTTCGGTCTTTTCAGGATCCAGCACCTTGAACACCTGATCCCGATAACTCTGGGCGTTGGCGAGCACCTGCTCACGCGAGAGCGGCGGGCGCGTGGCATTCTTGCCAGTGGGGTCGCCGATCATGCCGGTGAAATCGCCAATCAGGAACAGCGCGTGGTGCCCCAGCTCCTGCAACTGGCGCATCTTGTTGAGCAGCACCGTATGCCCGAGATGCAGGTCCGGCGCGGTCGGGTCAAACCCGGCCTTGATGCGCAACGGCCTGCCGGACTCAAGCTTTTGTTTTAATTCGCTTTCAACCAGAATTTCGTCCGCTCCGCGACGAATCTGCTGCAATGCTTCGTTCGATTCTGCTTCCCTGACCATATTTCAACTTTCCTGATTCCGCCTTTGCTCACCCCAAAGAGCACATATCGGTTTGATCAAACGCAATTTTCTGTTAAAGTTCGCGCTCATAAAACAAGCGTTGCCTGCCAGCGCGAGCCCAACAAACGAGGCGCGAATGTTACCCCAAAACCTGCTCAGCCAAGAGCGCAAGTTGAAATTGCGCTGGTTTGTCACTTTGTCCACGATGCCGCTGCTCGGCGTTCTGACGGCTTTCGGCCTGGTTCCGGAAAGCGAACTCGGGATCAAACCCGCCCAACTTTCTGTAGAAGAAATCACCCTGCCGACAGCACTGGCAAACAATAATTCAGCCAGTCACCGGTTCTGGCGCACGGAACGCATGCAGCGCGGCGACACCATCGTCAGTCTGCTGCAACGCCTGAACGTGGCCGACGCCGATGCCAGCGAATATCTGCGCACCCGCAGCGAAGCCGCCGCTTTCCGCAAGCTTTCTGCAGGCACCGAAATCCAGGCTGAAACCTCGGCCACAGGCGCACTGCTGAGCTTGCGCTACTTATCGACCGATGCCACGCAGAACGTCATCGAAAGACAGGGCGACGAATTTGTTCTGAAGCGGCTGCCTGCCCAGCTCGAAAAGCGTTTGTTCGTCCGCACCGGCGAAATCCAGTCCAGCCTGTACGCCGCCACGGATGCCGCAGACGTACCGGACGGCACCGCCAGCCAGCTGATTGAAATTTTCAGCAGCGACATCGATTTCCACCACGACCTGCAGCGCGGCGACAAATTCACCGTCATTTATGAAATGACTTACAACAATGGCGCACTGGTTGATAGCGGTCGCATTCAGGCTGCGGAATTCATCAACCAGGGGCAAAGCTATCGCGCGGTTTATTTCAGCACGGACGCCAAGCACGGCGATTACTACTCGCCCGAAGGCAAGAGCCTGCGCAAAGCGTTCCTGCGTTCGCCGATCGCTTTCTCGCGTGTCAGCTCCGGCTTCTCCGGCTCACGCTTCCATCCGGTGCTGAACACTTGGCGCGCCCACAAGGGCGTCGATTTTGCCGCCCAGACTGGCACGCCGGTCAAGGTTACGGCTGACGGCATTGTCGACTTTGCCGGGCGCAAGGGGGGGTATGGCAACGTCATCATGGTGAAGCACTCGGGCAGCCGCTACACCACGGTGTATGGCCACCTCTCAAAATTCGCCAGGGGTCTGCGCCACGGTCAGCGCGTCAGTCAGGGCGAGGTGATTGGTTATGTCGGCATGACCGGCGTGGCAACCGGCCCGCACCTGCACTATGAGTTCCGTATCGGCGATCAGCAGCGCGACCCGTTGCGCGTTGCACTCCCCACAGCAAGACCTCTGAGTGCCGCCCATCGAGCCAAATTCCAGGCGGCTTCCGCCAAGCTGACCGCTCAACTAGAACAGCTGCGCGACACCAATCTCGCCAAGCTCGACTAGAGGCTCCGGTGCCAGCCGCCGGAGAATACTATGTCGGCCTGATGTCAGGCACCAGCCTCGATGGTGTGGATGCCGTACTGGCCGACTTTTCCTCATCCTCTCCCCGCCTGTTGGGCAAGCATTTTCAGCCCTTCCCGGACGAACTCAGACGTGAATTACTGACCCTTAACCAGGTCACTCCGGACGAGCTGCACCGCTGCATGCTGGCGGGAAACCGGCTGGCTGACGCTTATGCCGAAGCCACGCACGCCCTGCTGGCCCGGACGACAATCCCCGCAACAGCAGTGCAAGCCATCGGCTGCCACGGGCAAACCCTGCGGCACCGCCCGGAATGCGGCTACACGGTGCAAATCGGCAACGCCGCACGGCTGGCCGAATTGACCGGCATTAGTGTCATCAACGATTTCCGCAGCCGCGATATCGCCGCTGGCGGGCAGGGCGCCCCGCTGGTTCCGGCGTTTCACGACCGCATCCTGCGCCATCCCGGGATTCACCGCGTCATCGTCAACATCGGCGGCATCGCCAACCTGACCGACCTGCCGCCGGACGGCAGCACCTCCGGTTTTGACTGCGGCCCCGGCAATCTGCTGCTGGATGCCTGGTGCCAGACGCATTGCGGCCAACCTTACGACGCCGATGGACGCTGGGCCGCCAGCGGCCAGGTATTGCCGGCATTGCTGGAAGGCCTGCTGGCCGAGCCTTATTTCGCGCTACCGCCCCCCAAGAGCACGGGCCGCGATCTATTCAATGCGGATTGGCTGCAACAACATCTGACCGGGACGGAAGCGCCTGTCGATGTGCAGGCGACCTTGCTGGAACTGACTTGCCGGGGCATCGCGGATGCGATCCGGCAGCGCTGCACCGGCGCGGCTGAAATCTATTTATGCGGCGGCGGCGCACGCAATTCGCGCTTGCGCAAGCGCCTCTCGGAACTGCTCCCCGCCTGTCGCGTGGACACCACCGCCGCGCTGAACGTGGATCCCGATTTTCTGGAGGCGCTGGCTTTCGCCTGGCTGGCGCAACAGACCCTGCAGGGGCGTCCGGGCAATCTGCCCGCCGTCACCGGCGCGCGTCACCCCTGCATACTCGGCGCCATTTATCCGGCGTAAAAAAGCCGGGGTCTCGCCCCGGCCTCTCCTGTAGCTCTGGCGCTGAAACGCTTACACCGAGAAGGACGAGCCGCAACCACAGGTCGTGGTCGCATTCGGATTCTTGATGACGAACTGCGCGCCTTCGAGACCTTCCTGATAATCGATTTCCGCGCCCACCAGATACTGGAAGCTCATCGGGTCGATCAGCAGCTGCACACCGTTCTTGCTCATCACGGTGTCGTCTTCGTTCATGACCTCGTCAAAGGTAAAACCGTACTGAAAGCCGGAGCAGCCGCCGCCGCTCACAAATACACGCAGCTTGAGTTCGGCGTTGCCTTCCTCCTCGATCAGTTGCTTTACCTTGTTGGCCGCGCTGTCGGTAAAGACCAAAGGGTCCTGGGTTTCAGTCATTGCATTCATTTTCATCTCCAAAATTGAGGGCGGGGCCGACAACCGGCCGGGCAGAATCCGGGGATTCATCACGCAGGGCGCAATGATAACCCAAACGCGCTGCCTGACTACCCCTTCAACAACATGGCCATGCTGACCGGGTTGAAGGCCAAAGGTTCCGGAATCGATTTAGGGCAGCAAGGGAACGTTGTCCAGCGCAGTGTTTTCCGGCAGCCCGAACATCAGGTTCATGTTCTGCACCGCCTGCCCTGCCGCGCCCTTGACCAGATTATCGATCACCGACAGCACCACCACCGTATCTCCGCCCTGCGGCCGATGCACCGCAATGCGGCAGCGATTGGCGCCGCGCACCGAGCGCGTCTCCGGATGACTGCCCGGCGGCATAACATCGACAAAAGGTTCGCCGGCATAACGCTGCTCGAACACGGCCTGCAGATCCGCATCGCGGGTCAGGCGGCCGTACAGCGTGGCATGGATGCCGCGAATCAGCGGCGTAAGATGCGGCACGAAAGTCAGCCCGACAGGCTGCCCATGCACGCGCGCCAGCCCCTGGCGGATTTCCGGCAGATGTCGGTGCCCCGGCACAGCGTAAGCCTTGAAATTATCCGCAGCCTCGGAAAACAGCGTCGCGATTTCCGCCTTGCGCCCGGCGCCGGATACGCCGGACTTGGCATCGGCAATCAGATGTTCGGGATCGATCAGGCCGGCTTCCAGCAGCGGGATGAAGCCGAGCTGTACCGCCGTGGGATAGCAGCCCGGATTCGCCACCAGGCGCGCGCTGCGAATCTGCTCCCGATTGACTTCCGGCAGGCCATACACCGCCTCGGCCACCAAATCCGGGCAGGCGTGTTCCATGCCATACCACTTGCCCCATTCCGCCACATCCCTGATGCGGAAATCGGCCGCCAGATCGATCACCCGCACCCCCGCGTCAAGCAGGGCGCGCGTCTGCTGCATGGCAATCCCGTTCGGCGTGGCAAAAAACACCAGATCGCACTCTTCCAGCCGCGCCTCGTCCGGATGGGTGAAGTCGATATCCACATAACCGCGCAGGCTCGGAAACATCCGGCTGACCGGCGTCCCCGCATCCGCACGCGAGGTAATCACCTGCAGCGCCACTTGCGGATGCGCTGCCAGCAAACGCAACAATTCGACGCCGGTATAACCGGTGCCGCCAACAATGCCTACCTTGATCATGGTTTCAGCTTTCCCCAAAAACGTCGCGGCATGATACAACAAAAGCCCAAAGCAAAAGCCGCCCGAAGGCGGCTTTGCGTACAACAGATTCCAGCGATTAACGCTTGGAGAACTGCTTGCGGCGACGCGCCTTGCGCAGGCCGACTTTTTTACGCTCGACTTCACGCGCATCGCGAGTCACCAGACCGGCGGCTTTCAGGGCCGGCTTGAATTCGGCGTTGTAGTCGATCAGGGCACGGGTGATGCCGTGACGCACCGCACCTGCCTGACCCGCTTCACCACCACCGATCACGTTCACCATGATGTCGAACTTGCTCAGCGTGTCGGTCAGCGTCAGCGGCTGGCGCACGATCATGCGGCCGGTTTCACGCGAGAAAAACACGTCGACCGGCTTGTCGTTCACGACGATGTCGCCCTTGCCTGGCTTGATGAATACACGTGCCACTGCACTCTTGCGACGGCCGGTGCCGTAGTTGTAATTTGCGCTCATGATTAAGCCTTCAACAGATTGACGGGTTTCGGTTGCTGCGCGGTATGCGGATGATCCGCACCGGCATACACCTTCATCTTGCGCAACATGGCATAACCCAACGGGCCCTTGGGCAGCATGCCCTTGACCGCTTTTTCCAGCACGCGCTGGGGGTGACGCTGTTGCAGCTTGGCGAAATTGGTGGTGTACAGACCGCCCGGATAAGTCGTGTGGCGATGGTACAACTTGGCCTCAGTCTTGTTGCCGGTCACGCGCAGTTTGTCCGCGTTCACGACCACGACAAAGTCACCGGTATCCACGTGCGGCGTGTAAATCGCCTTGTGCTTGCCACGCAAACGGGCAGCAATCTGGGCAGCCAGGCGGCCCAGCACTTGATCGGCGGCGTCAACCAGAAGCCAGTCGTGCTGGACTTCCTGGGGTTTGGCAGAAAATGTTTTCATAGCCACAATTCCTAATAATTCAATTGGTAAACCTCGAAGGGCGCGCATTCTATTGCAGCCCGGTCGCGACTGTCAAACCCTATTTTCGGCGCAAGCCGCGCAAACCCCGCGATGCTATGATGGCGGCCCGTTGAAACCCGCGCTGCCCGCATGTCCTGGCTCATCACCAACACCATCGCCACTTTCCTGCTGCCGCCCCTGGCTTTGCTTTGCCTGTTCGGTCTGGGCCTGCTGTTTCTGCGGCGTCGCCGGAAACTGGCCAGCGCGCTGCTGGTTGCCAGCTTCGCATTGCTCTGGCTCTCAAGCACGCCTTATGTTGCCGAAGGCGCCCTGCACTGGCTGGAATCACACACGCAGCCCATCGATCTTCAGCGCCAGCCCGCCAGTGCAATCATCGTTCTCGGCGGCGGCAGCTATGTAAACGCGCCGGAATATGGCGGCCAGGACACAGTAAGTCACCAGACTTTGGAGCGCTTGCGCTACGCCGCCCGCCTGCAACGTCAAACCGGGCTGCCGCTGCTGACCAGCGGAGGCAAACCGGAAGGCAACACCCTGAGCGAAGCCGAGCAAATGAAACGTGCGCTGGAGCAGGATTTTCAGGTGCCCGTGCGCTGGATTGAAGCCAACTCGGACAATACCGCCGAAAATGCCCGGCACAGTTTCGAGTTGTTGCAGGCGAACGGCGTCCGCAAAATCTATCTGGTCACTCACGCCTGGCACATGGCGCGCGCAGCGGCCGTTTTCCGGCGCGCGGGTTTTGAAGTCGTGGAGGCGCCCACCGCATTCACCACGCGCTATCGCATCGATGTTCTGGCTTTCCTGCCGCGCGCCGACAGCCTGCGCGACAGCAAAATTTTTGTGCACGAGGTCATCGGACTGCTCTGGTATCGGTTAAAGTCCGCCCCATGATTAATCTATCAGGAGCCTGAATAACATGAAAACACGCGTCAAATGGGTGGAAGGCATCACCTTCCTGGGGGAAACCGAAAGCGGGCACGGCGTGATCATGGATGGTGCGCCCAGCGTTGGCGGGCGCAACCTAGGGCCTCGGCCGATGGAAATGTTGCTGCTGGGCGCCGGCGGCTGCTCCAGCATCGATGTCATCATGATCCTGAAAAAATCACGCCAGGCCGTTTCCGACTGTTATGTGGATATTGAGGCCGAACGCGCCGACAGCGATCCCAAAGTGTTCACCAAAATCCACATGCATTTTGTCGTGACCGGCAAGGGCATCAAACCGGAAGCTGTGGAAAAGGCCATCAAACTTTCGGCTGAAAAATACTGCTCGGCGTCCATCATGCTCGGCGCAACCGCTGAAATGACTCACGACTTCGAAGTGCTAGAGGCTTGAGAAGTGCGGCCTTGAACCTCGAAGAACCTTGGCGAGCGGCCGAAGTGCAAGGCGCACGGAACGGAGCGACGAGACATACCCTGTTGGTAGGCGAGAAAGCGAGTACCGCGCAACGCAGCAATCCGGTCGCGCAGCAGGTTATTCGAGGCTCAAATTCTGTAAGCGGTGTGCGTGAGCACCTTGGACGTCATCTTCATCGCGAACTTTATCGGCTCGGGCAGTTCCGCGCCGCCCATCTGCCGGGCCATCTCCGAGTGACCGGTTTCGTCCGTGTACATCTGCTGCACAATCGCGCGGCTTTTGGCATCCTGAGCCGGCAATTTTTCCAGATGGCTCTGCAAATGCCCGCCGACCTGACGCTCGGTTTCGGAAAGGAATCCCAGATTCCACTTGTCCCCCAGCAGCCCGGCAAAAGCGCCCAGCGCCAGTGAACCGCTGTACCAGAGGGGATTGAGTACGCTCAGATGGCCGCCCAGTTCATGGACGCGCTTCGCAGTCCAGGCCAGATGTTCGGTCTCCTCCTGCGCCGCGTGCTGCAATTCCTTTTGCACCGCCGGATCGCGTGCCGTCAGCGCCTGTCCCTGATACAACGCCTGCGCGCAAATCTCGCCGCTGTGATTGATCCGCATCAACCCGACCGCATGTTTGCGCTCCGCCTCTTCCAGCGGCGCGTCGGGCGTGTTTGCATCCGGATGCGGGCGCGCGCTGTGCGCCTGACTGAACAGGGTGCGCAAGCCTTTATCAAATTCGATAATCAGACGGTCCAGATTCAGCATGATTTACTCCTGCGAAACAGTAAAAACCCGCGCCAATTCTACACCCGGCTCCGGCGCGCGCATGAACGCCTCGCCGACCAGAAAGGCATGCACGCCCTGCTCGCGCATTTGCCGGACGTCCGCAGCGGTGAAGATGCCACTTTCGGTCACCACAATGCGCTCTGACGGAATGCGCGCCAGCAAGTCCAGCGTGGTTTGCAACGAAACCTCAAAGGTGCGCAGATTGCGATTGTTGATGCCGATCAGCGGCGTCTTCAGCTGCAGCGCAATATCCAGCTCATCGCCATCATGCACCTCCACCAGCACCGCCATACCCAGCTTTTGCGCGAGCGCTTCAAAGGTTTTCATCTGTCCCAGCGTCAGCGCCGAGGCGATCAGCAGGATGGCATCCGCGCCCATCGCCCGCGCCTGCCAGATCTGGTATTCGTCGATGATGAAGTCCTTGCGCAGCACCGGCAAAGCGCACGCCGCGCGGGCTTGCTGCAAATATTCGGCGCCACCCTGAAAAAAGGGCTCGTCGGTCAGCACCGACAGGCAAGCAGCCCCGTGCTGCGCGTAGCTGGCCGCGATTTGCGCCGGCTGAAAATCCGGACGAATGACCCCCTTGCTCGGACTCGCCTTCTTGATTTCGGCAATCACGGCGGGCTGACCGGCCGCAATTTTGTTGCGAATCGCAGCGACAAAATCACGCGCTGGCGGCATATCCGCCACTTCGGCGCGCAATTGCGGAAATGGCTTGGCGGATAGGGCGGAACGGACTTCCTGGGCTTTAACGTGGAGTATTTTATTGAGAATGTCTGACATACGCTGTTCACTTGAATTCGGGCGCATTCTAACCGATGCAGGATGTTAAAATGCGCGCCACGATTTTTTTCGGGATCGCAATGAACAACATCAGGCAATACATGCAGGGCGTCGGACAGGCCGCACGCGCTGCCTCGCGCGTCATGGCCAGCGCCGACACCAACGCCAAAAATCGCGCTCTTGCCGCGATTGCCGATGCGCTGCTGGCAAACGCTGCAACGCTGGCCGCAGAGAACGCGAAGGACATCAGCGCCGCGAAAAACAACGGGCTGGACGCCGCCGCCATCGACCGGCTGACGCTCTCCGAAAAAACCATACAGGGCATGGCCGAGGGCTTGCGCCAGATCGCGGCGCTGCCCGATCCGGTTGGCGAGATCAGCAACATGAGCTATCGCCCGTCCGGCATCCAGGTCGGCAAGATGCGCGTCCCGCTGGGCGTGATCGGCATCATCTACGAGTCGCGCCCCAACGTCACGGCCGACGCCGCCGGGCTGTGCCTGAAATCCGGCAATGCCTGCATCCTGCGCGGCGGATCGGAAGCCATCCATTCCAATCAGGCCATCGCGGCCTGCGTGCATCAGGGCCTGCGTGAAGCCGGCTTGCCCGAAACCGCCGTGCAGGTGGTGAACACCACCGATCGCGCTGCGGTGGGCGAGCTGATCACCATGAAGGACTATGTGGATGTGATCGTGCCGCGCGGCGGCAAGAGCCTGATCGCGCGCATTTCCGAGGAAGCCCGGGTGCCGGTCATCAAGCATCTCGACGGCATCTGCCATGTCTACATCGACGATGAGGCTGATCTCGCGAAAGCGATCCGCATCGCCGATAACGCCAAGACCCACCGCTATGGCGTGTGCAACGCGATGGAAACGCTGCTGGTGAATGCGAGCGTCGCGGCGCAGGTGCTGCCCGATCTGTGCAAAATCTACCTCGACAAGGGCGTGGAGCTGCGTGGCGACGAAGCCGCACGCACCATCGTGACGCAGATGAAAAATGCCACTGAAGAAGACTGGCACACCGAATATCTCGCGCCGATTCTCGCCGTGCGCGTGGTGGACAATCTCGATGCCGCCATCAGCCACATCAACACTTATGGGTCGCAGCATACCGACAGCATCGTGACGGAAAATTACAGCAAGGCGCTGCGCTTCCTGCGCGAAGTTGATTCCTCCAGCGTGATGGTGAATGCCTCGACACGTTTCGCCGACGGTTTCGAGTATGGTCTGGGCGCGGAGATCGGCATCTCCACCGACAAGATTCACGCACGCGGCCCGGTTGGACTGGAAGGCCTGACCTCGCAGAAATTCATCGTGCTTGGCACCGGACAAATCAGGATATGAACCTGCCCGTCACGCGGTGACGCGGAGTTCGCGGAGAACAGCAAATGGAACTTGACGACATCACAGGAAGCATTATCGATGCGTCGCTAAAGATTCATACAAACTTGGGGCCAGGTTTGCTTGAATCGGTTTACGAGACCGTTTTGGCACACTCCCTGATGAACCGGGGAATGGCTGTAGTGCGGCAAAAGCCTGTTTCCTTCTCCTACGATGGCATGTTGTTTGAAGAGGGCTTCCGGATTGATCTGCTGGTTGAGAAAAAGGTCATTGTTGAATTGAAATCGGTTGAGAAACTCTCCCCGGTTCACAGCAAACAATTGTTGACCTATCTCCGTTTAATGAATTTGCCTGTTGGTTTATTGATAAATTTTGGCGCTGCAACCCTGAAGGAAGGGCTGCACCGTGTAGTTAACAACCTGACTGCCTCCGCATCTCCGCGCCTCCGCGTGAACAATATTTAATTTCTTTCTATGGGAAAACGAACATGAGCACTATCGAAATCAAGGTTCCGGACATTGGCGGCTTCAAGGACGTTGCCATCATCGAAGTCGGCGTCAAGGCCGGCGAAGCCGTAGCCCAGGAACACACCCTGATCACACTGGAAACCGACAAGGCCACGATGGATGTGCCCTCGCCGTCAGCGGGCATCGTCAAGGAACTGAAAGTCAAAGTGGGCGACAAGGTCAGCGAAGGCTCGGTGATTCTGCTGCTTGAAATGCAGGATTCAGGAACCAGGATTGAGGCGTTGGAAAAACCGGCGGATACCGCCCCGCAAGCAGAGGCGTCCGCCGCCCCGACTCAATCCTCAATCCCCAATCCTCAATCCTTCGTCAAGGGCGACATTCACGCCGAAGTGGTCGTACTCGGCGCGGGCCCCGGCGGCTACACGGCCGCGTTCCGCGCGGCCGACCTCGGCAAGCAGGTGGTGCTGATCGAGAAGCACGCCTCGCTCGGTGGTGTGTGTCTCAATGTCGGCTGCATTCCGTCCAAGGCGCTGCTGCATGTCGCCAAAGTCATCAACGAGGCGGATGAAGTCAGCCATCACGGCGTGACCTTCGCCAAGCCCAAGATCGACATCGACCAGATCCGCAGCTGGAAGGAAAGTGTGATTGGCAAGCTCACCGGCGGCCTGGCCGGCCTCGCCAAACAGCGCAAGGTGCAGGTAGTGCGCGGGCTCGCAAAATTCACCTCGCCGCACATGCTGGAAGTGCAAACTGCCGAAGGAATCAAGACGGTTTCTTTTGACAACTGCATCGTCGCGGCCGGCTCCAGCGTCGCCCGCATCCCCGGCTTCCCCTATGAGGACGAGCGCATCATCGATTCCACCGGTGCGCTGGCGCTGAAGGACGTGCCGAAGCGTATGCTGGTTATCGGCGGCGGCATCATCGGCCTGGAAATGGCGACGGTGTACGACGCGCTGGGTGCGAAAATTTCCGTGGTCGAGCTGATGGATCAACTCATGCCCGGCGCGGACAAGGACATGGTCAAGCCGCTGCATAATCGCATCGCCAAGCGCTACGAAGCCATCATGCTGAAGACCAAGGTGACGAAGATCGAGGCGCAAAAGAAAGGCCTGTTGGTCACTTTCGAAGGCGAGCAGGCGCCCGCCGAACCGCAACTGTATGACAAGGTGCTGATGGCCGTGGGCCGCCGTCCGAACGGACGCGAGATCGCCGCCGAGGCCGCTGGACTCATCGTCAACGAGCGCGGCTTCATTCCCGTGGACAAGCAGCAGCGCACTAACGTGCCGCACATCTTTGCGATTGGCGACATCGTGGGCGACCCGATGCTGGCGCACAAGGCCGTGCACGAGGGCAAGGTCGCGGCGGAAAACATCGCCGGACACAAGGCCTTCTTCGAGCCGCTGAGCATTCCTTCCGTCGCTTACACCGATCCGGAAGTCGCATGGATGGGCCTCACCGAAACCCAGGCCAAGGCGCAAGGCATCGAATACGAGAAGGGCGTATTCCCGTGGGCCGCTTCCGGCCGTGCGCTGTCCATTGCCCGCGAAGAAGGTGCGACCAAAGTATTGCTCGATCCGAAATCGCGCCGCATCCTCGGTATGGGCATCGTCGGCACCAACGCCGGCGAGCTGATCGCCGAAGGCGTACTCGCGCTGGAGATGGGCGCGGACATGGAAGACATCGGCCTCACCATCCACCCGCACCCGACGCTGTCGGAGACACTGTGCTTTGCCGCCGAGATGGCTGAAGGCACGATCACCGATCTGATGCCGCCGCGCAAAAGATAAGCCCTCAGGGCGACCGCGATGAGCGACGCTTTCAGCCTCGGCGCCCTGTTCACCAGCAGCCTGCTGGCCGCCACCCTGCTGCCCGGCGGTTCGGAAGCCGTACTGTTCGGGGTGCTGAAAAACCATCCGGATACGTTCTGGCTCGCACTGGGGCTCGCCACGCTGGGCAACACCCTGGGCGGCATGATCACTTTCGGAATGGGCTGGCTGCTGCCGCAAACCCAGCAACTCAAACACGTCGACAAAATCCGCCGCTATGGCGCGCCTGCGCTGCTGCTGGCCTGGGTGCCGCTGCTGGGCGATGCCTTGTGCCTGGCCGCCGGCTGGCTGCGACTTAATCCGTGGCTCGCCACGCTGTACATGGGCATCGGCAAATTCGTGCGTTACTGGCTAATCGCGGCCGGAATGCAATACGCAATGCTGTTCGTGCAGTAATTCAAACGGTGGAAAATTGAGCCCCAAGTTTCACTTGGAGAACAGACTGTGCGGTCTATTGTGATTTTGATAACTGGGGAGTAGGCTTCGCCCGGAAAAGTGCAATTACGGAATCACATGCAGCAGAAAATCTGCCCGTAATATTTTGGGCCGCCTAACTACATTTAGGCACCAACAACCCACGAGAATGTCATGCCGATTCCTGACTATCAAACACTGATGCTGCCGCTGCTTCGTTTTTCTGCTGATGGCAAAGATCACACGACACGCGAAGCTATGGAAGTTCTTGCCACCGAGTTTCAACTCACTCCAGCCGAACGCAATGAACTCTTGGCAAGCGGCCAGCAAGCGGTCTTCAACAACCGTGTCGGATGGGCAAATTCCTACTTAAAGAAAGCGGGGCTTCTGGAATCACCTCGTCGAGGAGCCCTGCGTATTACCGCCAGAGGGGGACAGGTAATTGGTGAGAATCCTCCACGAATTGACGTCAAATACCTTGAGCGCTTTCCAGAATTCATTGAATTTCGCGACGCATCAAAAAACAACCAAGAAACGACTATTGAAGCTGCTGTAACAGCTTTGGAGCAAACCCCAGAGGAAGCACTTGAACTCGCTCACCAAAGTCTTCGGCGTAGTCTTGCACAAGACATTCTCAGCCGAATTCTCTCGTGTTCCCCTACCTTCTTCGAGCGGCTTGTCGTCGAGCTCCTAGTCAAAATGGGTTATGGCGGCTCCCGCCGCGATGCCGGTGAGCGTATTGGGCAAAGTGGCGACGGTGGAATTGACGGAATCATCAAAGAGGACCGTCTTGGCTTGGACACAATCTACATTCAGGCGAAGAGATGGCAAGGTTCTGTCGGTCGCCCAGAAATTCAAAAGTTCGTCGGTGCACTACAAGGTCAGCGGGCAAGAAAGGGCGTTTTCATTACCACCTCGTGGTACACGGCAGAGGCAATTGACTACACTTCCCGCATCGATACCAAGGTCGTACTTATTGACGGACAGCTTCTTGCGAACCTCATGATGGATTTTGATGTTGGTGTTTCGATCTCCGCCTCATACGTCGTCAAGCGCATTGATTCCGACTATTTCGAGGAAGGCGAGGTCGGTCTCTAATCGAAGCCTCCCTGCCTCGACACCTCCAACAACATCGCAGCGCCCCAGGCCACGCCGAACCCGTTCACTTCATGCGCCACGATCCCGAGCCCGCCCTCACAGCGGCTGGCGGACAAATCCACATGCAACCAAGGCGTGTTGTGCTCGACAAAGCGTTGCAGGAACAGGGTCGCCAGAATATGGTCCGCCTCGCCCGCCAGCGTGCACTGCTTGATGTCGGCGACTTTGGATTCCAGCGCCGCCGCGTAATCTTCCGCCAGCGGGAAGGCGCACAAGCGTTCGCCCGTTTGCCCGCCCACGCTGACTGCGCGCTGCAATAACTCTTCGCGATTGCCGAGCACGCCGGAATAGCGCTCGCCCAGCGCGGTCGCCATGCTGCCGGTGAGCGTGGCGAAATCGATCATCAGGTCGGGCTTGGCGCGCGAGGCCAGCGTCAGCGTGTCGGCCAGCACCATGCGGCCTTCGGCATCGGTATGCATGATTTCAATGGTCGTGCCGTTGAGCGCAGTGACGATATCGTTCTGCTTGTAGGCCTTGGGGCTGATGTGGTTCTGCGCCAGCGCGAGCCAGCAGTCGATGTTCACCGCGAGCTTTTGTTGCGTCGCCGCAAGCAGAATGCCCAGCGCGACGGCCGAGCCGTTCATGTCTTCGTGCATGTTGTGCATGTAGCGTGACGGCTTGAGGTTGTGCCCGCCGGTGTCGAAACAGATGCCCTTGCCCACCAGCGCCACGGTTTTCTTCGCCTTGGGGTGACGATAGCAAAGACGCACAATCGCGGCATCTTCGGTCTCACTGCCCTGCGCCACGGCGACAAACGCGCCCGCGCCCAGCTTGCGCAGTTTTTTCATGTCAAAGGTTTCGTGCCGCCAGCCCTGCTCGCGCGCCAATTTTTTGATCCGCTCGCGATACATCCCCGGCGTGAGTTCATTCGGCGGCAATACCGTCAACGTACGGCACAACACATTGCCGGCAGCTTGCGCGTGCAACATGTCGAACGGCTTTTTGTCCACTTCCCCGACCAGCGTAATTTTCTGCAGCGCCTTGCGTTCGTCTTTTTTCTTGTGCAGCGGTAGCAAAGCAGCATTGACCCAGGCGCCGTACACAGCCAGCTCAGCAGCGCGTTGCGCCGTGTCGCCGGAAACCGCAATGCCCAGCATCCGGGGTTGTTCCTCCAGCAGCAGTTGTAGCGCCTTACGCACCAGCACCTGCTGCGTGTAAGCGTCCTTGCCCGCATCCAGCATCGCCCAGACGACCAGTGCGCCATCCGGCGCGTTGGCAGAAACCGGCGACTTCGCCAACTCCTCCGCCTTCATGTTGCGGCGCTTGAGCACTGTGGCGAGCAGATCGCCATGTGCAATGTCTTTGGGCAAGACCTTGCTCTTGGGGAGCAACACCAACAGATGGCGAACGGACGGCAGAGTTTTGGAATATACGAGTTGTGCTAGCATGGCGCCCTCAAAGTATTCATTAAAAACGCCGCGATTATACGGGCTACGCCATGCGCCAATACCTCGATTTGATGCGCCATGTTCTGGAACATGGCACCACGAAATCCGACCGCACCGGAACCGGCACGACCAGCGTGTTCGGCTATCAGATGCGCTTCAACCTGCAGGACGGTTTCCCGCTGGTGACCACCAAAAAATGTCACCTGCGCTCCATCATTCACGAGCTGCTGTGGTTCCTGCAGGGCGACACCAACATCAAATATCTCAAGGACAACGGCGTTTCGATTTGGGACGAATGGGCCGACGAGCGCGGCAATCTCGGCCCGGTGTACGGCAAGCAGTGGCGCTCGTGGGAAGCGGTTGATGGTCGCGTGATCGACCAGATCAAGATCGCCGTAGACACCCTCAAGAAAAATCCGGATTCGCGCCGCATCATCGTTTCGGCCTGGAATGTCGGCGAGATCGAGCGCATGGCGCTGGCACCCTGTCATGCGTTTTTCCAGTTCTATGTCGCCGACGGCAAACTCTCCTGCCAGCTGTATCAGCGCAGCGCCGACATCTTCCTGGGCGTGCCGTTCAACATCGCGAGCTATGCCTTGCTGACGATGATGATGGCGCAAGTCTGCGGGCTGGAATACGGCGATTTCGTGCATACCTTCGGCGACGCCCACCTGTATTCGAATCACATGGAGCAGACCGCGCTGCAGCTCTCGCGCGAACCCCGTGCGCTGCCGACGATGCGCATCAACCCGGACGTGAAAGACATCCTTGGCTTCAAGTTCGAGGACTTCACGCTGCAAGGCTACGATCCGCATCCCGCCATCAAGGCACCGGTTGCCATCTAGGATTGAGGAGCCAGGATTTAGGAACTAGGATTGAGTGATGAAATATAGCGATCTTGTTGTCTGGCAGAAGTCGATGGGCTTGGTCACCGACATCTACAGACTCACCGCTACTTTTCCCAATGAGGAGAAATTCGGGCTAACGTCTCAGGCAAGACGTGCCGCAATTTCCATTCCATCCAATATTGCCGAAGGGCATGGACGCAAGGCTTCTGGCGCATATCTCAATCACATCTCCATCGCTTTGGGTTCTCTGATGGAATTGGAAACACAGCTACAGATCGCCTTGCGCTTAGATTTTTTGCCGCAAGAAGAAACTTCGGCCTTGCTCGACAGAACTGATGAAATCGGAAAAATGCTCAGCGGCTTGAGAAAATCACTATCCACACAAGCTGAATAGCCATGCCGCCCTCCTCAATCCTAGATCCTAGTATCTCAATCCTGGTTGCCATGGCCAGCAACCGCACCATCGGCGTCAACAACACCCTGCCCTGGCGCTGCCCGGCCGATCTCAAGCATTTCAAGACGCTGACCATGGGACATCACATGATCATGGGGCGCAAAACTTTCGATTCCATCGGCAAGCCTTTGCCGGGACGCACCACCGTCGTTGTCACGCGCAATCCCGCGCTGCAGATTCCGGGTTGCGTGATGGCGGGCTCTTTGCCGCAAGCGTTGGCCGCCTGCGCCGGCGACGCGCAAATTTTTATCGTGGGCGGCGCTGAAATCTACGCGCAAGCTCTGCCGCTGGCGGACACGCTGTACATCACGGAGATTCGCGAGTCTGTTGCCGGCGATGCGCATTTTCCGGCTTTTGGTGACGATGATTGGGAAGAAATCGCCCGCACGCCCCAACAGCAAACCGAACCGCAGCCACTGTCGTTCGACTTTGTTACCTACCGCCGGAAGCGCGCCTGACTTTTCTCCTGCCGCTTTTCTATCCTGGCCCTGAAAATCTCCACTGGAATTCAGAGTTCCCGTTCCAGCTTGATCCGCAACGTGTGCTGCGGCGCGGCCTGACTTACCCCGAATAGCCAGGCGGCATTGAATTTGAAAGCCTCATGCCCGCCGCCCGGTATTTTGCCGAACAGCGCGGGGCCGATGCGGTGATTCTGATTCGCGGCGGCATCCCAGCGATCCCATGCGCCCACCTCACCAAAACCCTGCACCCCAAAATCCAGACCGCTTTCACCCCGGTATCTGGCCTGCCACTGGTAACCCAGATTGGTGGCATAGGCCACGCCCTGCTCGTCCGCGCCGCCAAACGCGCGACTGAACAACACATTGCCATTCCATTGCCAGCTGCCGGTGCGCGCTTGAAACATCGGCCCCAGCTTGAGCTCCCACGGCGCACCCGCTTGCAATGGCGCTTCCAGCTCGGTCACAAAACCCGTGACGAATGCCGCATCTGCCTCAGCCGTCAGCCGGAACCTGTTTTCCCATTCGACGTAATGACTGTCCGCCGCAGCGCCCGCTTTCAGCTTCAGCATGAGTTCACTGAACCAGCGGTCGCTGACCCCGTAGCCCAGCCCCACGTTGGCCACCTGTGAGCGTGCGCCCACTTTGTTGCTTGCCACGCCATAACTGGCATCGAATTCGAGTTCACCCTGTTTGATGTTCGGAGTCAGCACATAGTCCGCCGGACCGGCAATTCCGGCGCCTGCCAGCAATATTCCCGTGATTCCCAAGTGCAAGCGCAGCCATTTTTGCAATGCCATATTTCCTCCCGAGTTTTGCTAATGATAATTATTCTCATTTGCATTAACAAGCACTTTCCGGCACGATGTCGCAAAATTCAGTCAGCGTCCCTGCCATGGATACGAACCAACCCGAAAATCTGAAGAATGCCGGCCTGAAATCCACCCTGCCCCGGCTCAAAGTGCTGGAGCTGTTTCAGCGCAGTGAAGTGCGTCACATGAGCGCGGAAGAGATTTACAAGCGCTTGCTGGCCGATGGCGAAACCGTGGGGCTCGCGACGGTATATCGCGTGCTGACCCAGTTTGCGCAGGCAGGCCTGCTGGTACGGCACAATTTCGAGGGCGGGAAATCCGTGTTCGAACTCAACGAAGGCAGCCATCACGACCACATCGTGTGTCTGCAATGCGGCCATGTGGAAGAGTTTTACGACAGCGCCATTGAAGCGCGGCAAAAAAAGGTGGCCGCCGAGCTCGGCTTCGAGATTCACGACCATGCGCTGCATATCTACGCAGACTGTACCCGCAGCAATTGTCCGAACCGGCGCTGAGGCAACCCAAAGCCCTGGCAGAAACCGCCCGCCCACTGCACGTTGAGAAGTGGCGCACACCGTCCGGTATAATCGCGCCGCCATGAGCCACCCCCTTCCCCCCCTTGAACTGCTCGCGCCCGCCAAAACCGCCGAAATCGGCCGCGAGGCCATTCTGCACGGCGCTGATGCCGTGTACATCGGCGGGCCGTCGTTCGGCGCAAGGGAAAAAGCCGGAAACTCGCTGGGTGACATCGCCGATCTGGTGAAATTTGCGCATCGGTTCCACGTAAAAATTTATGTCACGCTGAACACCATCCTGCACGACGCCGAACTGGAAGCCGCACGCCAGCTGGCGCACGACTGTTACAACCTCGGCGTGGATGCGCTGATCGTGCAGGACATGGGGCTGCTGGAGCTCGACTTGCCGCCGATCGACCTGCACGCGTCGACGCAATGCGACATCCGCACGCCGGAGAAGGCGCGCTTTCTGGCCGATGTCGGCTTCTCGCAACTGGTGCTGGCGCGCGAACTGACCATCGAGGAAATCCGGGCCGTGCGCGCCGCCGTACCCGCCGACACGCTGATCGAACACTTCATCCACGGCGCGCTGTGCGTCGCCTATTCCGGCCAATGCAACATCAGCCACGCGCACACCGGCCGCAGCGCCAATCGCGGCGATTGCTCGCAAGCCTGCCGTCTGCCCTACACACTGGAAGACGCCCAGGGCCGCGTAGTTGCGTTCGAAAAACACCTGCTGTCGGTGAAGGACAACAACCAGTCGCAAAATTTGCGCGCACTCATCGATGCCGGCGTACGCAGCTTCAAGATCGAAGGTCGTTACAAGGATGCGCCTTACGTGAAAAACATCACGGGGCATTACCGCCGCCTGCTGAATGACATCCTCACGGAACGCTCCGATCTGCGAACCGCCTCCAGCGGCAAAACGCAATTGCTGTTCACCCCGGATCCGGACAAAACCTTCCATCGCGGCGCGACGGATTATTTCGCCAACGGGCGTCAAATCGACATCGGCGCATTCGATGCGCCCAGTTTTGTCGGGCTGCCACTGGGCACAGTGAGCAGCATCGGCCCGGACTGGTTCGAAATCGAAACGGATGAAATGCTTTCCAACGGCGACGGCCTGAATTATCTGCACAAGCGCGAGACGCGCGGCATCCGCGCCAACAGCGTCACGCAGACGGGCAGCGTGTGGCGGGTGTTTCCAAACGAAAAGATGCATGAACTGGTCGGCTTGCGCGTCGGCCTGAACATCAACCGCAACAGCGACCATGCGTGGGAAATGGCGCTCACCAAAAAATCCGCCGAACGCAAAATCGGCGTCCATGCGACCTTCGCCGAAACTGCAGATGGCTTTGCGCTCACGCTGCAAGACGAAGACGGCATCAATGCCAGCGCACAGGTGATTTTTGAAAAGCAAGCGGCAAAACAACCTGCGGAAGCGGAAGATGCCGTGCGCAAGCAACTGGCCCGCTTCGGCAACACCGATTTCGAATTGGGCGAATCAGCCGTCGAATGGACGCAAGCCTGGTTTGTGCCAGGCTCGGTGCTGAACAGCCTGCGCCGCGAGGCCGTCGCCAAGCTCGAAACTGCGCGCCTCGCTGCATACCGCCCGCTGCCCCGCAAGGCGGCTGCTGAACCTCCTGCGAAATACCCGGAAGAGTCGCTCTCTTTCCTCGCCAACGTATACAACAGCGCCGCGCGTAGCTTCTACGAAAAGCATGGCGTAAAACTGATCGCGGCGGCCTACGAGGCCCACGAGGAAGCCGGCGAAGTGCCGCTGATGATCACGCGCCACTGCATCCGCTATTCGCTCAGCCTGTGCCCGAAACAGGCCAGGGGCGTGATCGGCGTGCAGGGCCAGGTGCGCGCCGAGCCGATGACGCTGTTCAACGGCAGCGAGCGGCTGCGCCTGGAATTTGACTGCAAGGCTTGCGAGATGCACGTGATGGGCAAGGCAAAGAAGCACATCCTCAAATCGCCGCCGCCAGTTGCCGTCCCCATGACTTTTCATGAACGGCGTCCCGCATGACCGTGGCCCTTGCACCGCCCGCTGGCAGTGCGCCCGCCGCGCTGAGTTTGCCTACCTGACGCAGTCCACGTAATACACCCGGACGCCGTTTTCCTCTTCGGCCACCAGGCCGTGAATATCCGTCTCGAAGCCCGGGAAGCGCTGGTTGAAATCGCGCGCGAACTTGAGATAGTCCACGATGATCTTGTTGAAGCGCTCGCCCGGAATCAGCAGCGGAATGCCCGGCGGATAAGGCGTCAGCAACACGGCGGTGATGCGGCCTTCCAGCTCGTCCACCGGCACGCGCTCGATCTCGTCGTGCGCCATTTTCGCGAAAGCATCGGAGGGTTTCATGGCCGGCTGCATGTCCGACAAATACATCTCGGTCGTCATGCGCGCCACGTTGTTGGCCTTGTAGGTGTCGTGGATCTGCTGACACAGATCGCGCAGCCCGGTGCGCTCGTAACGCGGGAAGCGCGCCGCGAATTCCGGCAGGATGCGCCAGATCGGCGCATTCTTGTCATAGTCGTCCTTGAACTGTTGCAGCGCCGTCAGCAGCGTATTCCAGCGCCCCTTGGTGATGCCGATGGTAAACATGATGAAGAAGGAATACAGGCCGCACTTCTCGACGATCACGCCATGCTCGGCCAGATATTTGGTCACCATCGCGGCCGGAATGCCGGAATCGGCAAAGTCACCATCCACATCCAGGCCGGGCGTGATCACAGTCGCCTTGATCGGATCCAGCATGTTGAAACCCTCGGCGAGCCTGCCGAAGCCATGCCACTTGTCGTCGCGATGCAGCACCCAGTCTTCGCGCGAGCCGATGCCTTCTTCCGCGATCTTTTCCGGGCCCCAAACCTTGAACCACCAGTCGTCGCCGTATTCCTCGTCCACCTTGCGCATCGCGCGGCGGAAATCGAGCGCCTCGGCAATCGATTCTTCCACCAGCGCCGTGCCGCCCGGCGGCTCCATCATCGCAGCGGCCACATCGCATGAAGCGATGATGGAGTACTGCGGCGAAGTCGAGGTATGCATCAGGTAGGCCTCGTTGAACACATGGCTGTTCAATTTGCGCGTCTGCGGTTCGCGCACCAGAATCTGCGAAGCCTGCGACAGCCCCGCGAGCAGCTTGTGCGTGGATTGCGTCGCAAAGATCATGGACGCCTTCGCGCGCGGCCGGTCGCGTCCGATGGCGTGCATGTTACGGTAAAAATCATGGAACGCGGCATGCGGCAGCCAGGCCTCGTCGAAGTGCAGCGTATCGATCTTGCCATCCAGCATTTCCTTGAGCATCTCGACGTTGTACACCACGCCATCGTAAGTGCTCTGCGTGATGGTCAGGATGCGCGGCTTGCGCGTCTTGTCCTTGATGAAGGGATTGGCGTCGATTTTTTTCTGGATGCTTTCCGGCTCGAACTCGGACTTCGGTATCGGCCCGATGATGCCGTAATGGTTGCGCGTCGGCGTCAGGAACACCGGCACCGCCCCCGTCATCATGATCGAATGCAGAATGGATTTATGGCAGTTGCGATCAACCACGACGATGTCATCCGGCGCGACCGTCGAGTGCCACACGATCTTGTTGGACGTCGAGGTGCCGTTGGTCACGAAAAACAGGTGATCGGAATTGAAAATGCGCGCCGCATTGCGTTCCGACGCCGCGACCGGCCCGGTGTGGTCCAGCAGCTGACCCAGCTCGTCCACCGCATTGCAGACATCGGCGCGCAGCATATTCTCGCCGAAAAACTGGTGGAACATCTGCCCGACCGGCGACTTCAGAAACGCCACGCCACCCGAATGCCCGGGGCAATGCCACGAATACGAGCCATCCTGCGCGTAATGCGTGAGCGCGCGAAAGAACGGCGGCGCCAGGGAATCCAGATAGGAACGCGCCTCGCGGATGATGTGGCGTGCCACAAATTCCGGCGTGTCCTCGTGCATGTGGATGAAACCGTGCAACTCGCGCAACACATCATTCGGGATGTGACGCGAAGTGCGGGTCTCGCCGTACAGGTAAATCGGAATGTCGGCATTGCGGAAACGGATCTCGGCGACGAAAGCGCGCAGACTTCTGAGCGCCGCCTCAATCTCTTCCTGGCTGCCGCCGCCAAATTCCTCATCGTCGATCGACAACAGGAAAGCCGACGCACGGCTCTGCTGTTGGGCGAAGGAGCTCAGGTCGCCATAACTGGTGACGCCCAGCACCTCCATGCCTTCCTTTTCGATGGCCGCTGCCAGTGCACGAATACCCAGACCGCTGGCATTTTCAGAACGGAAATCTTCATCAATGATGACGATCGGAAAGCGAAACTTCATGTTCGGCTCCTAGAAATTAGTGAACGAGCCACAGGCATTGAATGCCTGCGACTCATGGTACGAGGTTAAGCTTCGGCGCAGACTCATATTGGCCGCCGGCCAATGTGATGTCGAAACCAAAGCGAAACTTCATGTCCGGCTCCTTGTGAAAATATTGGATGGCGACAAGTCACACATAGAGCATCTTGCCACCGGCGATCAGCAGCACGGCACTCAGCACCAGCACGATGGTGCGGCTCTGCAAACGACGGCTGCCGAGGAAGGCGCCCATACTCCCCCCGGCGATGACGGCCGCAGCATAGATCGCAAAATGTTCCGGCAACACGATGTCATGGTGCATGCCCAGCCCGATCAGCGCAAACACCGAGTTGAGCAAAATAAAGGGCGCGGAGACTGCCGCCGCCTGCCTGGGCGCGGCCCAACCCATCAACAGCAGGAGCGGGGTCAGGAAAATGCCGCCGCCGATACCCAGCAATCCGGAAAACAGGCCGATCGCCGCGCCGGCGAAAATGGCAGGCAGCAACGGCATCGGGCGATAATGATCCGGCGCGATGCGCTTTCCCAACAGCCTCCAGGCGCTGAACAGCAAGGCAATGCCGAGCAAAATCTTGAACGGTGTAGAAGGCAATTCCAGCATTCCGCCGAGCCAGGCAAGCGGAATGGAACCGAGCATGAAAGGCAGGAAGATGCGCAGGTTGAAGTGCCCTGCGCGCACAAACTGAACGGTGGCGATGGCCGAGACCAGTATGTTGAGCGAGAGGGAGGTCGGACGGATGCTGGTCAGCGTCATGCCGGCCAGCACCATCACCGCAATGTAGCCCGAACCGCCCGCATGACCGACGATGGCATAGAGCAGCGCCACCGCGAAGAAGGACAACGTGACGACCAGGTAGGCGTCCATGCCGGTCTGCGGCGCTATATCTTGGGCAGAGTCACGCCGACCTGCCCCTGATACTTGCCGCCGCGATCCTTGTACGACGTTTCGCACACTTCATCGCTCTCAAAGAACAGGACTTGCGCCACCCCCTCGTTGGCATAAATTTTGGCAGGCAGCGGGGTGGTGTTGGAAAACTCCAGCGTCACATAGCCTTCCCATTCGGGCTCGAACGGCGTGACGTTGACGATGATGCCGCAGCGCGCGTAGGTCGATTTGCCCAGGCAGACGGTCAGCACATTGCGCGGAATCCGGAAATACTCGACGGTACGCGCCAGGGCAAAGGAATTGGGCGGGATGATGCAGTAGTCGGCTTCGACCTTGACGAAAGAGTTCGGATCGAAATTTTTCGGATCCACGATCGTGCTGTTGATGTTGGTGAACAGCTTGAATTCACGCGAACAGCGGATGTCGTAGCCGTAACTCGATGTGCCGTAAGACACAATCTTGTGGCCGTCGACCTCCTTGACCTGTTTCGGCTCGAACGGTTCGATCATGCCATGCTGTTCCGCCATGCGGCGTATCCACTTGTCTGCCTTGATGCTCATCACAATTCCCGTAAAGGTTTAGCGGTCGCGATTCTACCGAATTCCGCAGCCGTGTGCGGGTTTTGCTACAATCGCCGCCTGTTCAAGGAACCCAGACCATGTCGCGCAAAATTCTTGTCACTTCCGCCCTTCCGTATGCCAATGGCAGCATCCATCTCGGCCATCTGGTGGAATACATCCAGACCGACATCTGGGTGCGCTTCCAGAAGATGCGCGGCCACGAATGCCATTATGTCTGCGCGGATGACACCCACGGCACGCCGATCATGCTGCGCGCCGAAAAGGAAGGCATCACCCCGGAGCAGCTTATCGCCCGCGTGTGGCAGGAACATTTCGATGATTTCTCGGCATTTCACATCCGATTCGACAACTACGGCTCGACCAATTCCACGGAAAACCGCGCGTGTGCAGAAACCATTTACCGGCGCTTGCGCGAGCGCGGGCTGATCGAAGTCCGCTCGATCGAGCAATTCTATGATCCGGTCAAGGCGATGTTCCTGCCCGACCGTTTCATCAAGGGCGAATGCCCGAAGTGCCACGCCAAGGACCAGTACGGCGACAACTGCGAAGCGTGCGGCGCCGCTTATGCGCCCACCGAACTGATCAACCCCTATTCCGCCGTATCGGGCGCCACGCCGGAACTGCGCAATTCCGACCATTATTTCTTCAAACTTTCGGCCGATACCTGCCAGCGCTTCCTGCGCGAATGGACGCGCAGCGGCACGCTACAGCCGGAAGCCGCGAACAAGATGCAGGAGTGGCTGGGCGCGGAAGGCGAAAACAAACTGACCGATTGGGATATTTCACGCGACGCGCCCTACTTCGGTTTTGAAATTCCCGATGCGCCGGGCAAATATTTCTATGTCTGGCTGGACGCACCCGTCGGCTACATGGGCAGCTTCAAGCAGCTGTGTGACAAGACCGGGATTGATTTTGATGAATACTGGCTACCAAAGTCGCAGACACAGTCGGGTGCAGGCGCCCCGAATGTGGCTGCGACCGAGCTTTATCATTTCATTGGCAAGGACATCCTCTATTTCCACGCCCTGTTCTGGCCCGCCGAACTGCACCACGCCGGTTTCCGCACGCCGACCAAATTGTTTGCTCACGGTTTTCTCACCGTGAACGGCGAGAAGATGAGCAAATCGCGCGGCACCTTCATCACCGCGCGCAGCTATGTCGATCACATCGGCAATACCGAGTACCTGCGCTACTACTACGCGGCCAAGCTGAACGGCACGCTGGAGGACATCGACCTTAACCTCGACGATTTCGTAGCCAAGGTCAACAGCGACCTGATCGGCAAATACATCAACATCGCCAGCCGTTGCGCCGGCTTCATCAGCAAGCGTTTTGACGGCAAACTCGGCCATTGCGATGCTGCGGCGAGCGCCGAATTCCAATCCGCTTTTGCATCCGGTGAAATCGCCCGCTGTTACGAGGAACGCGACTTCAGCCGCGCCCTGCGCGAGATCATGCGCCTCGCCGATGTGGCCAACCAGTACATCGCCGACAAAGCCCCGTGGGCGCTGGCAAAACAGGAAGGCAAGGAAGCCGAGCTGCACGAAATCTGTTCCACCGCGCTGACCCTGTTCCGCGATCTGGCGCTGTATCTGAAACCGGTGTTGCCGCAGCTCGCCGCGCAGGTCGAAAGCTTCCTCAACATCGCCCCGCTGATCTGGAACGACGCCTGGCAAGCATTGCCGGCCGGACACCGCATCAACACCTATCAACATCTGGCGACCCGCCTCGATCCCAAGCTGATCGACGCCATGGTCGCCGCCAACCAGGAAAGTCTGAAACCCATGCCCGAATCGCATTCCGAAACCCGCCATGCCGAACATCAGCAGCATGTCATCGCCCCGATCGCCGAAACCATCAGCATCGACGACTTCGGCAAGGTTGACCTGCGCGTAGCGCGCATCGCCAACGCCGAGCATGTGGAAGGCGCCGAAAAATTGCTGAAGCTCACGCTGGACATCGGCGAAGCACAGCCGCGTACCGTATTCGCCGGCATCAAGTCGGCCTATGATCCGGAAAAACTGAAAGGCCGCATGACCGTGATGGTCGCCAATCTCGCGCCGCGCAAAATGAAATTCGGCCTGTCCGAAGGCATGGTGCTGGCCGCCTCGGGCAGCGAGCCGGGCCTGTTCATCCTGTCACCGGATGAGGGCGCGCAACCGGGCATGCGGATCAAATAATCCGGCCGGATAGCGTAGCCCAGTTGATTGCTTAGGGAGGTGCTGACACAGCCCGTATGAAATTTCCCGATCTGTCGCAGTTCTCCGGTTTTTTCCGGCCACGCCTGATCGATGCTCTGCAGGGCTATAGCCGCGCACGATTCGTCACCGACGTCACGGCCGGCATGACGGTCGGCATCGTGGCCCTGCCCTTGGCCATCGCTTTCGCCATTGCTTCTGGGGCCAAACCGGAAGCCGGCATTTTCACGGCCATCATCGCCGGTTTCCTCATCTCAGCCTTGGGCGGTTCGCGTGTGCAAATCGGCGGGCCGACCGGCGCGTTCATCGTTATCGTGTATGGCATCATTGCCCAGTACGGTTACGCCAACCTGCTGATCTGCACCATCATGGCCGGTTTCATGCTGCTCGCCATGGGCGCCTTCCAGCTGGGGACGCTGATTAAATATTTCCCCAAGCCGCTCATCATCGGCTTCACCAACGGCATTGCCGTGCTGATTGCACTGTCGGAAATCAAGGACTTTCTGGGCCTTGAAACCGAGGCACTGCCCGCCGAGTTTTTCCAAAAAATTGCCGTGCTGTGGCACGCCCTGCCCAGCGTTGACTTGCCCACCCTGGCACTGGCCGGCCTCAGCGCGCTATGTATCTGGTTCTATCCCAAACACTGGGCCAAACGCGCGCCCTCGCCCATTGTCGTGCTGGCACTCGGCACGACGGCCGTCGCCGTTTTCAACCTGCCGCTGGAAACCATAGGCACGCGCTTCGGCGGCATTCCGCAAGGCTTGCCCGAATTCAGCGCGCCGACCTTCAGCATCGGCGAATTGCGCCACCTGATCATGCCCGCCTTTACGATCGCACTGCTGGGCGCCATCGAATCGCTGCTTTCCGCCGCCGTGGCCGATGGCATGATCGAAGATCGTCACGACCCCAACCAGGAGCTGATGGCCCAGGGCATCGCCAATATCGTCACGCCATTTTTCGGCGGCATCCCCGCGACCGGCGCCATCGCACGCACGGCCACCAATGTCCGGAGCGGCGCGAACAGTCCGGTCTCCGGCATCGTGCACGCGCTGGCGCTGCTCCTCATTGTGCTGATTGCCGCGCCGCTGGCACAGTACATTCCGCTGGCTTCCCTCGCCGCCATCCTGCTAATCGTCTCGATCAACATGGGCGAATGGGAGGTGTTTTCGCGCCTGAAAAGCTATCCGCGCCAGGACACGATCGTGCTGCTGGTGACCTTCGTGTTCACCGTCATTTTTGATCTGACGGTCGCGGTCGAAATCGGCCTGCTGCTCGCCGGCATTTTCTTCATCAATAACATGACCGAGTTGTCGCACGTCCACCTCGCGGACGCCGCCGCGCCCGACCGCGATCTCCCGCACGATCAACGGCCCGTCCCCCCTGGCGCATTGGTTTATCGGCTGTATGGCGCACTGTTTTTCGGGGTAGTCGACAAACTGGAGCAGGTGCTGCACCAGCAACATACCGAACCGGAAGTGCTGATCCTGAACATGAGCGAAGTCATCAGCATGGATGCCAGCGCCCTGCATGTGCTGGAAGATTTGCACAAAAAACTGGAACGGCGCGGCAAACATCTGGTGCTGTGCGGCCCGCATACCCAGCCTTATTTCCTGATGCATCAGGCCGGATTTTTTGAACAACTCGGCGCCGCCAATCTGACCGCCAATCTGGACGACGCGCTGACGCGTGCGACGGTGCTGCTGCAAAAACCTAGTACATGACCTGCACGTTTTCGGCGCCCAGCAGCGCGTTCAAATCGCGCAGCAAATCATCGTGCAAGGTGAGATTCCAGGTGCTGCCGAGCTGGATCCGGCAAGCGGCTGCGGGAGAACGGTAATCGATGAAGACCGGGCATTTGCCCTCGCGATAAGGCAGGAACAGCGCCTTCAATTCTGCGATGCTCACACTGCCATCGCAGCCCAGCTGCAGATTCTGCGCAAAGGTTGAGCGCGCAGAAGCAAGATCGAACAGCTCGTCGGCGCCAACCCGGATGTTGCCGGAATATTCGTCCAGGCTGGCCTTGCCGCGCACGATGAGCAATTCATCCTCGCGTATCCACGGACGGCTGCGCTCGAATTCCTCGTTGAACACGGTCATTTCGACCCGCGCCTCTCCATCGTCCAGCGTCACCACGCCCATGCGGCCGCGCCGGGTTTGCTGGATGCGCCAGGCGGACACGATGCCGGCCAGCACCACCGGCACGCCACGGCGCGAATTCTGCGCGCCATTGCCGACGAAGCCCGGCACTAGATCGGCCAGTTTTACCTTGATGAATTGCGCCAGCTCGGCGCGATATTCCTGATAGGGATGTCCGCCGAGATAAAAACCGAGGCTGACTTTTTCTTCCTGCAGCTGTTTGCGCAGCGGCCAGCGCGGCACCTCGGCGTTTTGCGCAATCAGTACCTCGTCCGCATCGTCGTCCCCGAACAAACTGTTCTGGTTGGCCGCCCGCGCCTGTTGATCGGCGCTCGCCAGCGCGGCATCCAGCGTCGCCATCAGGCTGGCCCGATGGTCGTTGATGCTGTCCAGCGCGCCCGCCTTGATCAGCGCTTCGACCGTGCGCCGGTTGACCAATCGCTTGTCCACGCGCCGGCAGAAGTCGAACAAATCCTTGAACGGGCCGCGCTGGCGTGCTTCCACAATGTTGGCGATGGCTGCCTCGCCCGTGCCTTTGACCGCACCCAGGCCGTAGGCCATGGTTTGCGCATCGACCGGTGCAAAACGATAACCGGAAGCGTTGACGTCCGGCGGCAAAATGCGGATGCCCTGCTGTACGGCATCCTGGTAAAACGTCCGAACCTTGTCGGTATTGTCCATATCGGCCGACAGCGTCGCCGCCATGAACGCCGCCGGATGATGCGCCTTGAGATACGCCGTCTGATACGCCACCAGCGCGTAGGCCGCCGAGTGCGATTTGTTGAAGCCGTAACCGGCGAATTTCTCCATCAAATCGAACAGCAAGGTCGCCAGCTGCTCGGCGATGCCGCGCTTGACCGCCCCGCCGACAAAAATGTCGCGATGCTGGGCCATTTCCTCGGGCTTCTTCTTGCCCATCGCGCGGCGCAGCATGTCCGCGCCGCCCAGTGTGTAACCGCCGATGATCTGGGCAATCTGCATCACCTGCTCCTGATACACGATGACGCCATACGTCGGCTTCAGCGACACCTCGAGATCGGGATGGAAATAATCGGCCTTGGCGCGGCCGTGCTTGCGGTTGATGAAGTCTTCCACCATGCCCGACTCCAGCGGGCCAGGACGGAACAGCGCAACCAGCGCGACGATGTCTTCGAAGGTGTCGGGCTGCAAGCGCTTGATCAGATCCTTCATACCGCGCGATTCCAGCTGGAACACGGCCGTGGTGTTGCAGGCCTTGAGCAGATCGTAGCTGGCCGTATCATCCAGCGGAATGGCGTTGATGTCGAAGGATTGAGGATTAAGGATTGGGGATTGAGCATCCTGGCGCCCTCCCCAATCCTTAGTCCTGGATCCTAAATCCTCAATCCTGGATCCTAAACTCTCAATCCTAGATCCTAAATCCTGTATGTACTTCACCGCCCAGTCGATGATGGTCAGCGTGCGCAATCCCAGAAAGTCGAATTTCACCAGGCCGACGGCCTCGACGTCATCCTTGTCGAACTGGCTCACCACGCTGGCTTGCGCATCGGCGCAATACAGCGGACAGAAATCCGTCAGCTGCCCGGGCGCAATCAACACCCCGCCGGCGTGCATACCGACATTACGGGTCAAGTCTTCCAGACGCTCGGCCAGCTCCAGCAATTCCGGAACCGCTTCTTCACGCTCGGCGATCGCATTGATCTCCGGCTCCATTTCGCGCGCCTTGCGCAGCGACACGGGTTTGACCCCCTCAAGCGGAATGCTTTTGGACAAGGTGTCACACAGCCCGTAGGGCACTTCCATGACCCGGCCGACATCGCGAATGACCGCCTTGGACGCCATGGTGCCGAAGGTCGCAATCTGGGACACGCACTGCCCCCCGTATTTGTTCTTGACGTAGTCGATCACGCGCTCGCGCCCGTCCTGGCAGAAATCCACATCGAAGTCGGGCATGGACACCCGCTCGGGATTCAGGAAGCGTTCAAACAGCAACTCGTAGCGCAGCGGATCAAGATCGGTAATCCCCAGCGAATACGCCACCAGCGAACCTGCGCCGGAGCCGCGCCCCGGCCCGACGGGCACGCCGTTCAGCTTGGCCCAGCGGATGAAATCCGCCACGATGAGAAAATAGCCGGGGAAACCCATCTGGATGATGGTATCGGTTTCGAAGGTCAGCCGTTCCTGGTACTGCGGCAACTTCGCCGTCCGCTCGGCCGGATCCGGATACAACTGCTGCATACGCGCATCCAGACCGCGCGCCGCTTCATCGCGCAGGAAATCTTCCAGACTTTCGCCGTTCGGCGTCGGGAAATCCGGCAACTGCGGCTTGCCCAGCGACAAGCCCAAATTGCAGCGGCGGGCAATTTCCACGCTGTTTTCCAGCGCCTCGGGCAGGTCGGCAAACAGCTCGGCCATTTCCGCCTGTGTCTTGAAATATTGCTGCGGGGTAAAGTGTTTGGGCCGACGCTTGTCGTTCAGCACATAGCCTTCGGAAATGCACACCCGCGCCTCGTGCGCCTTGAAATCCGCAGCCTGCAAAAACTGCACGGGATGCGTCGCCACCACGGGCAGGCCCAGTTCTGCGGCAAGCTGAACCGCGCCCTGAACATGCGGCGCATCCTCCGGAAAACCGCCACGCTGGATTTCCAGGTAATAGCGATTGTTAAACAGCGCAGCCCATTCGCTGGCGTGTTTCCGGGCCTGCGCCAGATTGCCGCTGACCAGCATGCTGCCGACATCGCCCAGGTGCGCACCCGAGAGCGCAATCAAGCCCTGGGTCCCGGCATGAAACCACTCCCGCCGCAGCTCGGCGTGACCGCGATTCTGATTTTCGAGATAGCCGCGCGACAGCAGCTGGCACAACAGCAGATAGCCCTCACGCGACTGGCACAGCAGCAACAGGCGGTGGGGCCGGTCACGGTCGGCGTCATTACTGATCAACACATCGCAGCCGACGACCGGCTTGACGCCCGCCTTGCGCGCAGAGGTATAAAACTTGATCAGGCCGAAGACATTGTTGAGATCGGTCAGCGCCAAGGCAGGCATGTTGTCCGCCGCTGCCGCCGCGATAGCCTCATCCACCCGCAGCATGCCATCGGAGATGGAATACTCGCTGTGCAGCCGGAGATGGATGAAGGATGGAAACGACATGATGGAAGCCTGAAATTCGAGTGCGGATTCTAACATCGAGTGGCCGCGAAAATTCCTGCATTGCGACTCAAACCGTTAGAATGCGCCACTCTGATGGCCAAGCCCCCATGAATCCTCCGTTACCGCCGCAACAAGAAAAATATCTGCTCCTGACCCTCGCCGGCATCCAGTTCAGCCATGTGCTGGACTTCATGATCATGATGCCGCTGGGGCCGATACTCATCGCCGAATTCGGCATCAGCACGCATGCTTTCGGCCTGCTGGTCGCGGTTTACAGCTTCAGTGCGGCGGCTTCCGGGTTTCTCGGCGCGACCTTTGTCGATCGCTTTGAGCGACGCAATCTGCTGCTCGGCATGTTTGTGCTGTTCGGCTTGGCCACCCTGGCCTGCGGACTGGCGCCCGGCTATTTCTCGTTGCTGATCGCACGCGGTTTTGCCGGCGCTTTCGGCGGCGTCATGGGCGCGCTGGTCCACACCATGATCGGGGATGCCATTCCCTTCGAGCGCCGCGCCAAAGCCGGCAGCCTGGTTTCGGCGGCCTTCTCCGTTTCCACCGTCGCCGGCGTACCGCTATCGCTTTGGCTGGCCAACCTGTTCAACTGGCGCGCGCCCTTCATATTCATCGCAGCGCTGGTCATGCTGTTCGCCATCGCTGGCTGGAAACTGTTGCCGCAGCTGCGTCATCACCTCGTTTCGGAAAAACAGGCGCACCCCTTCTCCGCAATGATCGAGGTGCTGCGCGACAGCAATCACTGGCGCGCACTGGCTTTCTCGGCACTCATCATCTTTTCCGGGTTCACCGTCATTCCCTACATCACCGTGTACTCGGTGCATAACATCGGCATTTCCCAGCATGACATTCCGCTAATTTATCTGGCGGGCGGCAGCGCCACCCTGATTACGGCAAGGCTGATTGGCCATTGGGCGGACGCCCACGGCAAGGTCGAGGTTTACCGGCGCGTCGCCTTCGCCGCGCTAATTCCCCTGTTTGTGACCACTCACCTCGACGCCGCACCGCTATGGCTGTGGATAGTCTGCACCACGGTGTTTTTCGTGCTGGTTTCGGGGCGAATGATTCCGGCCATGGCAATCATTACCTCGTCCGCCCAGCCCAAATTGCGCGGCACCTTCATGACGCTCAATGCCACGACGCAGGCGCTTGCCATGGGGCTGGCCACCACCCTGGCCGGCTTCATCATCAGCCAGAACGCGGCCGGGCTGATTGTTCATTATTCAATGGTGGGATATGTCGCCATCACGGCAAATCTAGTGGCGATCTGGTTTGTCGGTCGCATCGTGATGCATCAGCGACGCTAAAACTGGAGCGGGTGAAGGGAATCGAACCCTCGTCGTAAGCTTGGGAAGCTTCTGCTCTACCATTGAGCTACACCCGCAGGGGAAATGTTGCAGGGCGCGAATCTTATCGGACGGCACCCTTGTTGCCAAGCGGCTTGGTGCCGTCAAACGATTTCGGTAACGTCCCGGCTCCGGGTAGTACTGAAGGCCGAAGCAAATTTTCGGGTAGTTTATAGCGCCCTCGGACGCGGCGCCGTTTCTCTTGGACATCCGGTCAAAATTGCTGTTACGATTCGACACCATCGCATGGGAATACGATCATGGACATTGACTCTATACAGAAAATCATCGGCAACTCCGGTATTACCGCCGAATTGCGCGATACCGAAGTGGGGGCTATTGCCCAACTTTTTGAAGTTCGCAAATACAAAGCCGGTGACGTAATTCTGGCGCCCGGCAACACTGATCTGCAGGATGCCTTGCTGATTCTGGGCGAAGGCAGCACCGAGGCAAAATCCCCATCGGGGACGGTGCTCGGCGGCCTGAAGCCGGGGGATCTCGCCGGGATCATCAGCTTCGTTGGCGGCGATGTTTCGCAAATCAGCGCGGTGGTCGTGGCCAAAACCGACTGCAAGATTTTGTTTTTACCCAGGGCGAAATTCGAAAAATTGCTGCCCACCAAACCCGCGATTGCGTACTATCTGATGCGGGGCATCGTCCGCTCGGTGCATGGCATTGCCCGGCAAATGGACAAGAAATCCGAAGAAATGAAGAGCCATCTGTACGGACAAATGGGCTTGTACTAATCGATAGCCGTTGTGCCGCCCTGAGGGTGGCAAAGATTCACAACTCACGCCGCCACGCCCGGCCAACTGCCTGCCTTGGTGTAAAATGCGCTCCATTCCAAACAGGACATTGGCAGTGATTACCATCCACATCAACGGCGAACCCCGCCAACTCGAACATGCCATCAGCGTGGCCGAGCTCATTGCAGCAATGAACCTGACGGGCAAGCGTATTGCGCTGGAGCGTAACGGCGACATCGTGCCGCGCAGCACTTTTTCATCTCAAACCCTCGCAGACGGCGACAAGCTTGAAATAGTCGTTGCGGTCGGCGGCGGCTAGGCAATCCAGGAAAAACCATGAACGACCCATTGATCATCGCCGGCAAAAGCTATTCCTCCCGACTGCTGGTCGGCACCGGCAAATACAAGGATTTCGCCGAGACCCGCGCAGCGCTGGATGCGAGTGGCGCGGAAATCGTCACCGTGGCCATCCGCCGCACCAATCTCGGGCAGAACGCGAACGAGCCGAATCTGCTGGATGCCGTGCCGCCGTCGCAATTTACCTATCTGCCGAACACCGCCGGCTGCTACAGCGCCGACGATGCAGTGCGCACCTTGCGCCTCGCACGCGAATTGCTCGACGGCCATTCACTGGTCAAGCTCGAAGTGCTGGGCGACCCGCAATCGCTGTACCCCAACGTGATCGAGACGATCGCGGCGGCGAAAACGCTGGTGGCCGACGGCTTTCAGGTCATGGTTTACACCTCGGACGACCCCATCGTCGCGAAACAGCTGGAAGACATCGGCTGCGTGGCAATCATGCCGCTGGCGTCGCTGATCGGTTCCGGCATGGGCATTCTGAATCCATGGAATTTGCAGCTGGTCATGGAACGTGTGAGCGTGCCGGTGATCGTTGACGCCGGTGTGGGCACGGCCTCGGATGCCGCCATTGCGATGGAGCTCGGCTGCGACGGCGTGCTGATGAACACCGCGATTGCGGCGGCGCAGAATCCGGTGCTGATGGCCTCGGCGATGAAGCAGGGCGTTGCCGCCGGACGTGCCGCCTATCTGGCCGGACGCATGCCGAAAAAACTCTACAGCGCCAGCCCGAGCTCGCCCACCAGCGGCATGATCGGCAAATCCTGATGACGACGCAGCACCCGCACATTCGCAGCTATGTGCTGCGGCAGGGGCATTTGTCGCCGGCGCAGCAACGCGCGGTGGACACGTTGATGCCGCGCTATGGCATCGCCTATGCGGCAGCCCCGCTGGATTTGACGCAAGCTTTCGGCCGCGCGGCCCCGAAAATCCTGGAAATCGGCTTCGGCATGGGCGACACCACGGCGGCCATCGCCAAGGCGCATCCCGAACAGGATTATCTGGCGCTGGAAGTGCATACGCCCGGCGTCGGCAATCTGCTCAAACTGATCGAGGCCGAGGGAATCGGCAATGTGCGCATCATCCGCCACGATGCGGTGGAAGTGTTGCGCGACATGATTCCCGATGGCTCTCTGGACGGCGTGCATATTTTCTTCCCCGATCCCTGGCACAAGGCGCGCCACAACAAGCGCCGGCTGATTCAAGGTCCGTTCGTCGCCGCGCTGGTACAGAAGCTCAAGCCGGGTGCGTATATCCACGCCGCGACGGACTGGCAGGATTACGCGGAACAAATGCTGGCAGTATTCAGCGCCGAGCCGCAGTTGCAAAACACCTGTGCAGACTATGCGCCGCGCCCCGACTACCGCCCGCTGACCAAGTTCGAGCAGCGCGGTTTACGGCTGGGACATGGCCTCTGGGATCTGGTCTTCCGCCGTCAGGAAAATCTGTAGCAGCTCATTGAGAAAGCGCTGACCCAATGGCGTCGGCGCGATGCGGCCGATTTCACGCAACAACAGGCCGCGCGCTTCGGCCTGCGCCAGTTCGCGGCGTATCGTCAGCAAGGGCAAACCGGTGCGCAATTCGAACAACTCCGGATGAAATCCCTGATTCAGGCGCAGGGCATTCATCATGAATTCAAACGGCAGTTCGGCCGCAGTAACGGCTTGCACCGTTTGCACCGGCTCAGCACGCGCAACCGCGTCTAGATAAGCTTGCGGCTGCTTGTGGCGCATCTGGCGCTCGACCCGGTCGGGGAAACTCAGTTTGCTGTGCGCCCCCGCGCCGATGCCGAGATAGTCGCCAAATTCCCAGTAATTCAGGTTGTGCCGCGCCCGCTTGCCAGGGCGCGCGAACGCCGAAGTTTCGTAATGCTCGAAGCCCTGCGCGGAGAGTAATTCTTCGATGCCCTGCTGCATGTCGCTGCTGGCATCTTCGTCCGGCAACGGCGGCGGCTCGTGATGAAAGCGGGTATTCGGTTCCAGCGTCAGGTGATAGCAGGACAAATGCGGCGGCGCAAAAGACAGCGCTGTTGCCACATCGCGCACGGCCTCTTCCTGCGTCTGCGCCGGCAAGCCGTACATCAAGTCCAGGTTGAAATTATCGAAGTATTGCTGCGCCGTGGCGATGGCGCGGCGCGCTTCGTCAGCGCTGTGTATGCGTCCGAGCGCTTGCAGATGGGCATCGTTGAAACTCTGTATTCCCAGCGACAGGCGGTTGATCCCCGCGTCGCGATAAGCCTCAAAGCGCGCGGCCTCGACCGTCCCAGGATTCGCCTCCAGCGTCATTTCGGCATCGTGCGTCAGCGGAAGCAGCGTGCGCAGCTGGCGCATGATTTCTGCAACGCCGGCGCCGGAAAGCAGACTGGGCGTGCCGCCGCCGAAAAACACGCTGCGCACCTTGCGTCCCCAGATTTGCGGCAGCGCCAGCTCAAGATCGCGCAGCAGCGCCGCGATATACGCCTTTTCCGGAATCGCCGTGCGGGCCTCGTGCGAGTTGAAATCGCAATAGGGACATTTGCGCACACACCAGGGAATGTGGATGTAGAGCGACAGGGGCAGCACGGCGCGGAATGCAATGGCCGGCTGCGCCCGCAGACTAACGGGGTGCAGCGGGTGAATGCTCATGCCTTTTGCAGACGCTGCAACAATATCCGCAAAGCCTGGGCGCGGTGGCTGATTTGCGCCTTCTCGTCGTGACTCAGTTCGGCGCTCATGCGGCCCTGCTGCGGCAGCCAGAACAAAGGGTCATAACCGAAGCCGCCGTCACCGCGTTCAGCCCGCGCAATTTCGCCATGCCATTCGCCTTCGGCAATCAGCGGTTGCGGATCGTCCGCATGGCGCATCAACACCAGCACGCAGTAATAATGGGCGCGACGATCACTCACGTTTTGCATGGCCTGCAACAGCTTCGCATTGTTGTGCGCATCGGATTTCGGCTCGCCGGCATAACGCGCGGACAGCACGCCTGGCGCGCCACCTAGCGCCTCGACACAAATGCCGGAATCATCCGCGAGCGCCGGCAGCCCGCTGGCGCGACTGACATGCCGCGCCTTGGCCAGCGCGTTTTCGACAAACGTGCCATGCGGCTCTTCAGCCTCCGGGATGCCGAGCTGCGACTGGGTCAGCACTTCGATGCCAAAGGGCGCGAGCATGCGCTGAAATTCCTTCAGCTTGCCCGGATTATTGGACGCCAAAACCAGCTTGTTCATTGTGCCAACGCGGCTTTCTGTTTCTCGACCAGTTGCGCGATGCCGGATCTGGCCAGCTCCAGCAAGGCATCCATTTCCTCGCGTGAAAACGGATGGCCCTCGGCCGTGCCCTGCACCTCGACAAAGTGACCGCTGCCCAGCATCACGACGTTCATGTCGGTGTCGCAGGCCGAATCTTCGTCGTAGTCGAGGTCGAGCACGGGCGTGCCCTCATAGATGCCGACCGAGATGGCGGCCACAAAATCATGCAGCGGGCTTTCCTGAATTGCGCCGCGTTGCAGCAAAGCCCCCACCGCGTCATGCAGCGCAACGAAGGCGCCGGTAATGCTGGCGGTGCGCGTGCCGCCATCGGCCTGGATCACATCGCAATCCAGCGTGATGGTGCGCTCGCCAAGTTTGGCGAGATCCACGACCGCGCGCAGACTGCGGCCGATCAAACGCTGAATTTCCTGGGTGCGTCCGGTCTGCTTGCCTTTCGCCGCTTCGCGCAGCATGCGGCTGCCGGTGGAGCGCGGCAACATGCCGTATTCCGCCGTCACCCAGCCTTCGCCGCTGCCTTTTTTGTGCGGCGGTACGCGCTCTTCCACGCTGGCGGTGCAGATCACCTTGGTATCGCCGCACTCGATCAGCACCGAGCCTTCGGCGTGTTTGGTGTAAGCGCGCGTAATACGAATTTCACGCAACTGATGGGCTAGTCTCTGGCTGGGACGCATAGGATTCCTATCTTGAAGTTAATGAATTTCCAGCACGCAACCGATAGGCACGACAGCCGGATGCGGCAGTTCTGTCCGGCCCCAGCGCACGGCCAGTCCGGTGATGTTGTCCGCATGTCCCGCCTCGCGCTGCAGTGCTTGCACCAGCAGCTTTTCGAGTGCAACAGACGGCGGCGACCCAATAAACGGCGCACAGATTTCGCGATTGCTGAACGGACTCCACAGGCCATCACTGCCAAGCAACAGTACATCGCCATCATGCAGTTTTTCGGGTTTGCCGGGTTCGATATAAAACAGATCCTCGTAGCCGCCAAGGCAGTTGGTGATCTGGTTGCGCTGCGGATGGGTGCGCGCTTCCTCTTCCGAAATAATGCCGAGTTCCAGCCATTGCCCCACGGCGGAATGATCCAGCGTGCGCGCCACTATCTTGCCGTCCCGCAGCAGATAAAAACGCGAGTCGCCGGCATGCCCCCAATACACCCGTCCTTCCTGCACCAGCGCCGCCACACAGGTTGTGCCGGGAAACGTTGACCCGGATTCGAGCGGAAACGCCAGAATGCGCCGGTGCGCCTCGCGCATGGTGTCCGCCAGAAAACGCTGCGGATCCGTCACTCCAGGATGCGCCGCCAGATTAAACGCTTCGATGAACGTTGCAACGGCAGTTTCTGCCGCCCATTCTCCGTTCAGATGGCCGCCCATGCCGTCGGCCAGCAGCAGCAGCAGCGCCTCGTCGGTATAGGCGTAAGCCACGCGGTCCTGGTTGTATTTGCGGTCGCCGATATGGCTGAGCTGGTGAGCAGTGAAATTCATAGGATGGCAATCGTAATATAATGCGCGCCTCAATCACAGTTTATTCTTGTGCGCACCCCATGATACTCAGCATGACCGGTTATGCCGTTGCCAGCACGGAACTCGATGGCGCTTCTCTGACGCTGGAGCTGCGCGCCGTCAACCATCGCTATCTCGACATCACTCTGCGCATGCCTGAAGAGTTGCGCAGCTTTGAATCCGCCCTGCGCGACGCGATCAACACGCAGCTGCAGCGCGGCAAGGTGGAATGCCGCATCAATTACAGCGTTCGCGAGCAGCAGCGCGGCACCACCCTGAACCACGAGGCGTTGACCCAGCTGGCCGGCTGGCAACGCGACGTGCTCACGCTGATGCCGACAGCCCGTCCGCTCTCGGTCGGCGAGCTCTTGCGCTGGGACGGCGTCCTGCAAGCCCCGGCAGCCTCGGCAGAACAATTGCGGGACACGCTGCTCGCTTTGTTGCAGGACGCTTTGGCGGAATTTTCTGCCGCCCGCGCGCGCGAAGGCGAAAAGCTGAGGGATTTCCTGCTGCAACGTGTCGCAAAAATCGAAGCCCTGAGAATGGCGGTCATCCCGCACGTACCCGCCGCCATCGCCGCCTACGAGCAGCGGCTGACCGCACGGCTGCGGGAGGCCATGCAACAGGCTGAAGATGATCGCATCCGTCAGGAAATCACGCTGTTTGCGAGCAAAATCGACGTCGATGAAGAACTTTCGCGGCTGGAGAGCCATCTCGGCGAAATGCGCCGCATCCTCGCGCAGGGCGGCGCTGTCGGCAAACGCCTGGATTTCCTGATGCAGGAACTGAATCGCGAAGCCAACACGCTGGGTTCGAAATCAGTGGACGCCGAGGTGTCGCGCAGCGCAATGGAAATGAAAATCCTGATCGAACAAATGCGCGAACAGATCCAGAACCTGGAGTAACCCATGAACGGTAATCTATTCATCATCAGCGCGCCCTCGGGCGCCGGAAAAACCAGCCTGGTGCAGGCACTGTTGAACATCAATCCGCAAATTGGCCTGTCGGTCTCTTACACTACCCGCGCGCCGCGCGCCGGCGAACATGACGGCCGTGACTATCATTTCGTCAGCCGGGACACGTTCATCGCCATGGCGAAACAGGGCGAGTTTCTCGAAAGCGCCGAGGTTTACGGCAATTTTTATGGCACTTCGCAGAAGTGGATCAGCGATCAAATCGCCGCCGGGCGGGATATCTTGCTGGAGATCGATTGGCAGGGCGCGGCGCAAGTACGCAGCCTTTTCCCGGAATGCATCAGCATTTTCATCCTGCCGCCTTCCCGCGAGGCTTTGGCACAACGTCTGAAAGGGCGCGGCAAGGACGATGCCGACGTCATCGCCCGGCGTCTGGCCGCAGCACGCGAAGATGTCTCCCATGTCGCCGAGTTTGACTATGTTATTATCAACGACAGTTTGAACGAGGCGCTGCGCGAGCTGAATGCAGTGGTGCTGGCCGCACCGCTGCGAAGCGACAAACAGTTGTCTCGCCATCAGCAACTCATTAACGAATTACAGTCTCCGGAGTAAATCATGGCCCGCATTACCGTCGAAGAATGTTTGACCCAAATTCCCAATCGCTTTGAGCTGACCCTGGCAGCCGCATATCGCGCACGCCAGCTGGCCAATGGCGCCACTCATCTGATTGAAGATAGCCGCGACAAACCGACCGTCGTTGCCTTGCGCGAAATCAGCGAAGGCAAGGTCGGCGTGGAAATCCTGAATCGCGGTCAGGCTTAAACCAGCACCGGCCTGACCCTGCATGGCCGACGCCGACCTGCTCATCCAGGAAGTTTCGGCCTACCTCAAGCCGAAGGATGTTGCTCACGTCCGCGAAGTCATAGAATTCAGCCGCACGGCGCATCAAGGACAGATACGCCGTTCCGGCGACCCCTACATTACCCACCCCATCGCGGTAGCCCGCATACTCACTCCGTTGCACATCGATGTGCAGGCGATTATCGCCGCCTTGCTGCATGATGTTGTGGAAGATACAGAGATCACGCTCGAGGAAGTCAGCACGAAGTTTGGCAAACCCGTGGCCGATCTGGTCGACGGGCTCAGCAAGCTGGACAAGATTCATTTCGAGACCCGCGAGGATGCACAGGCGGAAAACTTCCGCAAAATGCTGCTGGCCATGGCGCGCGATGTCCGGGTGATCCTGATCAAGCTGGCCGACCGGTTGCACAACATGCGCACCCTGGGAGCCATGGCGCCCGAAAAATCCGAGCGGATCGCCCGCGAAACCATGGAGATCTACGCGCCGATCGCCAACCGGCTGGGGCTGAATGAAATTTTCCACGAATTGCAGGACCTGAGTTTCAAGTATCTGCACCCCAACCGCTATACCGTACTCTCCAAAGCGCTCAAGGTCGCCCGGGGCAATCGCCGCGAGGTCGTCAGCAAAATTCTTGAAGCGATTACCCGCCGCCTGGGCGAGCATCACATTCACGCTGAAGTCTATGGCCGCGAAAAAAACATTTACAGCATTTACCACAAAATGCAGTCTAAATCGCTGGCGTTTGCCGAAGTTCTAGATATTTATGGTTTTCGCGTGCTGGTGGATGACGTCGATGCCTGCTACGTGGCCATGGGCGCCCTGCATGGTTTGTACAAACCCATTCCGGGGAAATTCAAGGATTACATTGCAATTCCCAAGGTCAATGGTTATCAGTCGCTGCACACCACTTTGTTCGGACCGTTCGGCACACCCATCGAAATCCAGATCCGCACCCAGGAGATGCACCGGATTGCAGACGCCGGCGTCGCCTCGCACTGGCTTTACAAAAGCGGACACAGCACAACGAACGAATTGCACCAGAAAACTCACCAATGGCTACAGGAGTTGCTTGAAAGCCTGAGCCAGAGCAGCAATTCGTCCGAATTTCTCGAGCATCTCAAGGTGGATTTGTTCCCGGACGAGGTCTATGTGTTCACGCCCAAGGGCAAGATCATGTCGCTGCCGCGCGGTGCCACGGCCGTGGATTTTGCTTACAGCGTGCACACCGAAGTCGGGAATCGCTGCATTGCGGTCAAGGTCAACCACGAGCTGGTACCGCTACGCACGGAATTACGCAACGGCGACCGCGTGGAGGTCATCACCGCGCCGAATGCCAAGCCCAATCCCGCCTGGCTCAGCTATGTCGCCACCAGCAAGGCGCGCGGACATATCCGGCACTTCCTGCGCAACATGCAGTCGGGCGAATCGGCCCAGCTCGGCGAGCGCTTGCTGAATCAGGCCTTGCATACCCTCGGGGTCAAGCCACAGGAAATCGATCAGGCCCACTGGAACAAGCTGCTGCGCGAAAGCGGCGCAAAATCCCGCGAGGAAATCCTCGCCGACATCGGCCTGGGGCGCAGGTTGAATATTGTCGTCGCTCGCCAGCTCGCCAGCATCGGCGAAAATGTGCCCGAGCTACCGATCAATCCGGTCATCACGATCCAGGGCACGGAAGGCATGACGGTGCAATTTGCCAAGTGCTGCAATCCGATTCCGGGCGACCCCGTCATCGGCATCATCAAACGCAATCAGGGGCTGGTAATTCATACCCACGATTGTCCTACGCTGCGGCGTGGCCACGGCAGCGGCGAACAATGGCTGGATGTGGTGTGGGATCTCAATATCACGCGCACCTTTGACGTCAGCATCAAGCTGATCGTGGCCAATCAGCGCGGAGTTCTGGCCAAGGTTGCAGCCGCCATTGCGGAAGCGGAATCCAATATCAACAATGTCAATTTCGCCAGCGAGGGTGAATATACGGCGCTGCATTTCACGCTGGAAGTCAACAATCGCGTGCACTTGGCCAATGTCATGCGCAGCCTGCGCAAAATCCCCGAGGTCATCCGCATCATCCGGGTCAAACAAGCCGGTTAAGGTTTAGCCGGTTGCACCGAAATCCCGCAACACTTTCAGGAGCGGCGCAGCCTTGTCCAGCGTTTCCTGATACTCGGCCTGCCATTCAGAATCCGCCACAATTCCGCCGCCGGCCCAGCCCTGAATCTGCCCATCCGAATATGTGAGTGTGCGAATGGCAATATTGGTATCCATGTTGCCGTCAAAGCCGACATATCCGATGCTGCCGCAATAAAGTCCGCGCCGATGAGGTTCAAGCTGATCAATGATCTCCATCGCCCGCCGCTTGGGGGCTCCGGTAATCGATCCGCCCGGAAAGCTGTCGCGCAACAATTCCAGCGCATGATGCCCTGGCAGCAACTGCCCGGTAATCGTGCTGACCAGGTGATGCACGCTGGCGTAGCTTTCCACCCGAAACAGTTCGGGGACATTCACCGTGCCCGGCACACAGTGCTTGCCCAGATCGTTGCGCAGGAGATCGACAATCATGAGATTTTCAGCACGGTCTTTGGGATGCGTTGCCAGATCCCGGGCCAGCGCACGATCCATCTCCGGATCAACCCCGCGCGGCCGCGTGCCCTTGATCGGTCGCGTCGCCACCTGTGCGTTTTCCACGCGCAGGAATTGCTCCGGCGAAGCGGATAACACCTGAATCCCGGGGAAATCAAGAAAGGCGGCATACGGCACGGGGCTCAATTTACGCAAGGCCAGATAAGCCGCCAGCGCATGGCCTTCAGCACGCGCTGCAAAACGCTGGGCAAGATTGATCTGGTAACAATCGCCATCGTGCAAATAGCGCTTAACCTGCGCAAAAGCACGTTGATAAGTTGCCGGCGTAAAGTTGAAATCGATGTCGCCGGCAATGCTGAAGTCCGGCGGACTAAGCACCGCAGGGGCGCGGAAACGTGCTGAAAGCAGCGACAACAGCGGCGGCGTTTCCCTGAAGCGGCGGTGCGACACCAGACGTGCGCGCGCTGCGCTGTGATCCAGCACCAACGCCCAGTCGTAAAGCCCCAACTGCACTTCCGGCAGCGCAGCGCCGGATTGACTGGAGGTTAGTCCATGCAACGCCAAACTCCAGTCATAACTCCAATATCCCAGCAGACCGCCCGCAAAGGGGATGTCCGGGATCGCGGGCAACGCGGGCCCCAGCGCAGCGCGCAATGCCGGCACATCGTCTTCGGCACCGGCTTGCTGCGTCAGGATTTTCACGGGGGCGGCGGTGATAATGTCAAAATGTTGCATGCCGCCGCTGTCCAGCCAGGCCGCGCAAGGCAGATCCGCAACCGCCGCAAAATAACTGGCCGGATCCGCACGGTAGGGCAATTCTTCGCTGTAAAAACTCATGGCCGGGAATAAATGCAATCTACGCCGCGCACCTTGCGCACTCGTGACTTACTCCGTTTGACCTGCGCGACGCTGCGAGCGCGCCGATTTTTCATGGGCGATCTGCTGTATCCGCTCACGAATCTGTGGCAACTGGGCAAGCGTTGCCGCTTCGCCGCTTTGCATCAGGCGCTGCTTGCCCGCCAGATCCAGCTTGGGCGTTTCGCCTATGGCAGGATGAATGATGACTTGCGCCATTTCCAGTTCGCGCGCCATAACCGATTGGCGCATGATGCGTATGCTTTGCTTGAGGATGTCGATTACATCGGCCGCCAGCGGGTTTTCCTTGGGATGCTGCGAGATGTCGACGGCAATCACGATATCCGCCCCCATTTCCCTGGCAATGCTGACCGGCACCGGTTTTTTCAGATCTCCATCGATGTACTCTTCAGCACCGATCATGACGGGGTGAAATACACCAGGGATACTGCTCGACGCACGCACAGCCATCCCCGTATTGCCCCGGTTGAATGCCACCGTATCACCGCTGCGCAAGCGGGTTGCAACGGCAACAAAGGGTTTATCCAGCTGTTCTATGGAACGATTGTTGAGCGCCTTGTTGATGAAATCCTGCAAAGCCTCGCCACGAATGTAACCCCGCTTGGAAATGTCGATGTCATCGATCTTGTCATCATCGAGCTGGAAGGCCAGCTGTTCGAGCTCCTGACCGAGATACCCTCCGGCATAGAGGGCGCCGACCACGCTGCCCGCACTAGTGCCAACCACCATATCCACATGAATGCCATTTTCTTCCAGCGCCTTGATCACCCCCACATGCGCAAACCCGCGCGCGCCGCCACTCCCCAAAGCCAGCGCAACAATCGGCTTGCCGGACTGAATGGGCGCGATGGCCACTGCCGTTGGCTCGACCACATTTTTGTACTGGATGGGCTGTAACGTCGTGCAAGCCACCAATAGCACGGGCAGCAAGAGACTGGGAAGACGAAGAAACGTACGCATCAAACAATCAATACATTGTTAACAGAATGGCGCAAGGCTACCACGCCCGTTCAGAACACGCAGCGAAAAACTGCGGCAGGCCCGGCCACCTGCCGCAACGACAATCAAAGACCCGCAAATTATGCGCGGGTCAGATTGAATCAGCCCTGTTTACCAATGCCCGGGGTTGCAAATGGCCAACTTGCTGCCGGCCGGATAGGCGCTGGCGCTTCTGGAGCGGGGGCCGCCGCAGGCGCCACTGCTACCGGCGTTGCCTGAACCACGGGTTTGGCTGGCGCCGCCTTTTTCGCTGGTGCTGCCGCTTTCTTCACGGCGGGTTTCTTTGCCGCGGGTGCCGCTTTTTTAACTACCGCTTTTTTCGCAGGGGCAGCCTTCTTGGCAGCAGGCTTCTTGGCTGCCGGAGCAGCCTTCTTCACGGCCACGGCCTTTTTCGCCGGTGCTGCTTTCTTCGCTGGTGCTGCCGCTTTCTTCACGGCAGGTTTCTTTGCCGCGGGTGCCGCTTTTTTAACTACCGCTTTTTTCGCAGGGGCAGCCTTCTTGGCAGCAGGCTTCTTGGCTGCCGGAGCAGCCTTCTTCACGGCCACGGCCTTTTTCGCCGGTGCTGCTTTCTTCGCCGGTGCTGCCGCTTTCTTCACGGCAGGTTTCTTTGCCGCGGGCGCCGCTTTTTTGGCGGCGGGTTTAGTTTTCTTTTCTGCTGCCATTTCAACCTCCTTGAGTCAATCAAAGTTAAAGAAATACAACAACTGCAACCACCCCCTCAGCACACCGCATCGCGGCCAGCCAAAGTCTGCAATCCCGACCGGGATTTACACGCAACAACACGCCACCGAACTAATGCGGTGGCGTGTTGTTGAATTTGTTTGCGATACTTTTCGATGAGCCTAGTCCCAAGACAACGCACCACCGCTTTGATATTCGGTGACACGCGTTTCGAAAAAATTCTTCTCTTTTTTAAGATCGATCATTTCGGCCATCCACGGGAAAGGATTCGTCGCGCCCGGATATAGTACGTCAATACCGATTTGCTGACAGCGGCGATTTGCAATAAATCGTAAATATTCCTTGAACATTGCCGCATTCAGACCCAGCACGCCGCGCGGCATAGTGTCTTCCGCATAGCGGTATTCCAGCTCAACCGCTCTGGTGAAATGTCCTTTCAGACGCTCCTTGAATTCCGGCGTCCACAGGTGCGGATTTTCCAGTTTGATCTGGTTGGCCATGTCCACGCCGAAATTCAGGTGCAACGATTCGTCACGCAAAATGTACTGGAACTGCTCGGCCGCACCGGTCATCTTGTTCTGTCGTCCGAGTGCCAGCACTTGCACGAAGCCCACATAGAAAAACAAACCTTCCATGATGCAGGCAAATACGATCAGCGATTCCAGCAGCTTCTGGTCGTTCTCGGGCGTGCCGGTCTTGAACTCCGGATTGGTCAACGTATCGATGAACGGCAACAAAAACTCGTCCTTCTCCCGGATGCTGGCAACCTCGTGATACATATTGAACACTTCGCCCTCGTCCATGCCGAGAGATTCGACGATGTACTGATAGGCATGCGTGTGGATCGCCTCGTCATAGGCTTGGCGCAACAGATATTGGCGACATTCCGGCGCGGTGATGTGGCGATAGGTGCCCAGCACGATGTTGTTCGCGGCCAGACTATCAGCGGTGCTGAAGAAGCCCAGATTGCGCATGACCAGACGGCGCTCGTCCTCGGTCAACCCATTCGGGGTCTTCCACAAGGCGATGTCAGCCGACATGTTGATCTCTTGCGGCAGCCAGTGGTTCGCATTGCCGGCGTTGTATTTTTCCCAGGCCCAGTTGTATTTGAACGGCACCAACTGGTTTACGTCCGCTTGGCCGTTGATAAGCCGCTTGTCTTCCACCCTGATGCGCCCGGTCGACACGGCAGCAATGGTATAGCTGTGATCGGCAGCAACAGGGGCGCCGGCAACCGCACCCATCGCCCCCGTGCGTACTGCGGCCGGCGAGACCGCCACAACGTCTTCTTCAAAATTCAGCATCTCTTGTCCTTTCTTGTTGGATCCGCCGCCAGCCACCGCCGGGCGAATCAGGGTCAATTCGTCACGCCGCCCGAAAGCCGGGCGGCGCCCCTAATCACTGGCAGGCTTCGCACTCAGGATTGTCGATCGAGCAGAACTTGGTTTCTTCAGCCTGTGCGACAGACGTTTCACCCCCGCTAGCCACCGCATTCAACGCCCCGGCACGGCTGGTCGATTTCTCTGCCGAGGTCGCCCCCAACGTGCGCAGGTAATAGGTCGTTTTCAATCCACGCAGCCAGGCCAGCTTGTAGGTTTCATCCAGCTTGCGACCCGACACGCCCGCCATGTAGATGTTGAGCGACTGCGCCTGGTCGATCCACTTCTGCCGCCGCGAGGCCGCCTCGATCAGCCAGGACGGCTCGATTTCAAACGCCGTGGCATACAGATTGCGCAAGTCCTGCGGCACCCGGTCGATCTTCGCCAGACTGCCGTCGAAGTATTTCAGATCCGCAATCATCACTTCGTCCCACAGCCCCAGCTGTTTCAAATCCGCAACCAGATGCTCGTTAATGACCGTGAATTCCCCGGACAGATTGGATTTAACGAAGATGTTCTGATAAGTCGGCTCGATACAGGCCGATGCGCCAATGATGTTGGAAATTGTCGCCGTCGGCGCGATGGCCACGCAATTCGAATTGCGCATGCCGAACTGCTTGACGCGGGCACGCAAGGCGTCCCAATCCATGGCCGCCGACGCATCCACCTCGACATAGCCGCCGCGCTCGTCACGCAACAACGCCAGCGAATCCTGCGGCAGGATGCCGCGATCCCACAGGCTGCCACGATAGCTGGCGTACCGTCCACGCTCTTCGGCGAGTTCGGTCGATGCCCAATAAGCGTAGTAGCACACCGCCTCCATCGAGCGGTCGGCAAATTCCACTGCCGCTTGTGACGCATAGGGAACGCGCAGTTCATGCAGACAGTCCTGGAAACCCATAATGCCCATGCCAACCGGACGATGCTTCAGATTGGAATTGCGCGCCTTGGCAACTGCGTAGTAATTGATGTCGACCACGTTGTCGAGCATGCGCATGGCCGTCGTGATGGTGCGGCGCAGTTTCTCATGATCCATCTGACCGGCTTTCTCGTGGCCGCGCGGGTAAAGATGCGCCGCCAGATTGACTGAACCCAGGTTGCAAACGGCAATTTCGCTGTCACTGGTATTCAGGGTAATTTCGGTACACAAATTGGAGCTGTGCACCACACCCACGTGCTGTTGCGGCGAACGGATGTTGCACGGATCCTTGAAAGTAATCCAGGGATGGCCGGTCTCGAACAGCATAGTCAGCATCTTGCGCCACAGACTCTGCGCAGGAATCTTCTTGAACAGCTTCAGCTCGCCACTCGCGGCCTTGGCTTCATAGGCGATATAGGCACGCTCAAATTCCGCGCCAAATTTTTCATGCAAATCGGGCACGTTCGACGGGGAAAACAGCGTCCACTCGCCGCCTTCCATCACCCGCTTCATGAACAGATCCGGAATCCAGTTAGCCGTGTTCATATCATGCGTGCGGCGGCGATCATCACCCGTGTTCTTGCGCAAATCCAGGAACTCTTCGATGTCCAGATGCCAGGTTTCCAGATAGGCGCACACTGCACCCTTGCGCTTGCCGCCCTGGTTCACGGCAACCGCCGTGTCATTGACCACCTTGAGGAAGGGCACAACCCCTTGGGACTGACCGTTGGTTCCTTTGATGTGCGCCCCCAGTGCCCGGACCGGCGTCCAGTCATTACCAAGTCCGCCCGCATATTTCGCAAGCAAGGCATTTTCCTTGATTGCCTCGTAAATTCCATCCAAATCATCGGCAACTGTCGTCAAATAACACGAAGACAACTGCGAACGCTGCGTGCCGGAATTAAACAAGGTCGGCGTGGAACTCATGAAATCAAAGCTGGAGAGCAGGCGATAGAATTCAACCGCACGGGATTCGCGGTCGATCTCATTCAGCGCCAGCCCCATCGCCACCCGCATGAAAAAAGCCTGCGGCAACTCAATGCGTTTACCGTGAACATGCAGGAAATAGCGGTCATACAGCGTCTGCAAACCCAAATATCCGAATTGCAGATCACGCTGCGCATCCAGCTCCTGCCCCAAACGCTGCAGATCAAACTGCGCCAGGCGCGGATCCAGCAAATCAGCCGCAATGCCATGTTTGATGAATTTCGGGAAGTATTCGGCGTAACGCTCAGACATCTCGGCCTGCGTCACCTCCTCACCCAGCACTTCGACGCACATATTGTTCAGCAGCAAACGCGCGGTCACAAAATTATAGGCGGGCTCCTGCTCGATCAGGGAACGCGCGGAAAGAATCAGACACTTGCGCACCTCATTGGCGGGAACGCCGTCGTACAGGTCTTTGGCAGTCAAACGAATGACCTCTGCGGGATCGACCACCTCACCCAGACCAACACAAGCAGCCGCCACAATCCCGGAGAGCCGCTCAAGATCGAGCGGACGAGCAACGCCATCTTCGCCTTTGACGTTGATCACATGGACAGGCTCGACCACCTTGGACTGGGCACGGCTGCGGGCCCGTTCTTCACGGTAGAGCACATAGGCGCGCGCAACATCATGCTCGCCGGAGCGCATCAACCCCAACTCTACCTGATCCTGAATATCTTCAATATGCAGCGTCCCGCCATGAGGCTGGCGGCGCAGCAGCGCCACAACCACACTCTGAGTCAATTCCTCCACCAGCTCACGCACCCGCGCCGAAGCAGCGCCCTGGCCGCCATTCACGGCAATGTAGGCCTTGGTTAGTGCAATCGAAATCTTGCCGGGCTCAAAAGGCACGACAGAGCCATTACGTCGAATCACTTTGTACTGATCGTACTGGCTTATCGCTACGGTGGCTAAATCTGAGTCTGCGGAGGGATGAATTGGCGAGGAAAAAACGCGTTCCGTAGCAGTATGCAACATGTAACTCACTCCCTTGTATTAGTCGGCCAAAAACAACAAAACCACTAGATATAGTATTTTTTCTTAGCAGCGGAACTAATTGTAGGGGGTATACAAAATTAAATGCAAGTGGAAATTTGAGTGATCAGATCAAAAACCGCCGCAGCCCTTTAAACAGCGGAAAGATATTTCAACCAGTCGAATCCCAAGCCCGGATCCGTTTTCCGACCAGGCGCAATATCGCTGTGCCCGGCAATGGCACGCAGGGGATAATTTGCTCGCAGCGCGCGCGTCAAATGCACCAAGGTTGCATACTGCGCGTTCTCGAACGGCAAGGAATCCAAGCCCTCCAGCTCAACTCCGATCGAAAAATCGTTGCAGTTGCTGCGCCCCTGCCAGGACGATGCTCCCGCGTGCCAGGCGCGCTCCAGACAGGACACGAACTGCACCAGACCGCCATCACGGCGAATAAAGAAATGTGCCGACACGCGCAATCCAGCAATTTGCGCGAAATACGGATGCGCCTCCGCATCAAGCCGATTCGTGAACAAGCGCTCCACCTCGTCACCCCCGTATATCCCCGGCGGCAAACTGATGCTGTGGATCACCAGCAGGTCGATTACCCCCGAAGGACGCGCATCACAATTGGGAGATGAAACAAACAGGCCTTCGCACAGCCTGCCGTGAACATCGATCTTCATGGGAGAATCGGACGAAAACGGCACATTTAACCTCCAAATGCGTCACGATGGGCCGCAGTACAGAAATGCCGGCCATCCGCTTCGATACTTTCGCTTTTAGGAAGATGCACTCCGCAATGCGCGCATTGCACCATATCCTCCGCAACAGAACGAGCACCAACTTCTGGCTTTTTTGATTTAAATGAGCGCAAAAGCAGATAAATAACAAATATTACTACTGCAACAAGAAGCAATCTGGTCATCATCCCTCCTTCGGCAAAAAGTTACGAAGCGCATCCTATCAAGACAAGACCGACTGCCTCGCACGATCAAGCAACCAGAGCGCCTCGCGATGACATACGAAAAACTCCGGATTATGCAGGTCCGCCTTGTTATACCCCAAGGAACGTCCGGCAATATCACAAACCACGCCACCGGCTGCCGCCACCACCGCATGTGCCGCTGCGGTATCCCACTCCATGGTCGGGCCCAGACGGGGATAAAAATCAGCCGCGCCCTCGGCAACCAGACACAACTTGAGCGAACTTCCCATACTGAGACTTTGATGCTCCCCCAGCGACTGCAGGAGCGCAACCGTCCGGGCATCGCCATGCGAACGACTGGCCACTACCCGCAACAATGAACCTGCGGCAGGATTTTTCATACTGATTGGTTGCAATGGAGCGTCACCACGCCGAACAAATGCGCCCACGCCCTCTGCCCCCAGATAACACACATCCAGCACCGGCGCGTAAACCACCCCCAACACCGGACGCCCGGATTCAATCAAAGCGATATTGACCGTAAATTCTCCGTTGCGCTTAATGAATTCCTTGGTGCCATCCAGCGGATCCACCAGCCAGAAACGAGGCCAGCTCTGACGAACCGCAAAAGGAATATCCGCATCTTCTTCAGACAAAATCGGGTAATCCGGAGTTATTTCACGCAAACCCGCAACAATTGTGTGATGCGAAGCCAAATCTGCAAGTGTCAGTGGAGATTCGTCAGCCTTGCAGGTTTCGCCGAAATCGCCCGACCGGTAAATTTCCATAATGGCCGCGCCCGCAAGGCGGGCAATATCAGCAACCGCGTCGAGCAGGCCGTCGGATGGAATAAGGGGAGATGTCATAGGAAACCAACTAATGCAATAAAGTTGGTCGGAGAAAGAGGATTCGAACCTCCGACCCCTGCGTCCCGAACGCAGTGCTCTACCAGGCTGAGCTATTCTCCGAGGGTTGATTTCATTTTGCTTTTATGGGGTTTTCACGTTTTACCGGCCGGATGATTGCCAGAAAACAAGAAACCAAATCACAAAAACATGAAATACACTGAAACGTCGGCGCGCATTATATCAACAGAAACGAACCAAGAAGAAAATTTATGCGCCGAACGCCCCTTTATCGACAGGCAACGCAGGCGCGCTCGATGAAACCCACGCATTACGGACATGGCCTGCCGGCGAAAACGAACCCTTCAAGCAAAAAACCTTCGTGTATCATCGCTTCCGAGTTGCATCACACTGACACACGGCGGCCCTGTTGAATATTCTGCTTATCAAAACCACCTCTCTGGGCGACGTCCTGCACAACCTCCCCGTCGTCACAGACATTCGCCAGCACCTGCCAGAAACACGCATCGACTGGGTGGTGGAAGAAAGCTTTGCCGCACTTGCGGCCCTGCATCCCGGCGTTCGTCAAACCATTCCGGTCGCCATGCGCCGCTGGCGCAAATCCTGGTGGCACTCGCGCCATGAAATCCGGACGGCATGCCGCCTTATCCGGGGCGGCGGCTATGACCTCGCACTGGACACGCAAGGTCTACTGAAAAGCGCGCTGCTGACCCGCTGCGCCAAAACCTTGCGCTGCGGATTTAACTGGGACAGTGCACGCGAGCCGCTGGCGAGTCTGTTTTATGAACGCACATTTTCGGTATCCAAAAATCTGCACGCGGTCGAACGCAACCGCCACCTGGCCGGACTGGCATTAGGCTATGTTCCGCAGGGCGCGCCGGATTACGGCATCGTCGCGCCAACGCTGGACTTACCCTGGCTACCGGCAGCCCCCTTTGTGATTTTGTTACATGCCACCAGCCGAGATGACAAGCTATGGCCCGAAGAAAGGTGGATCGCACTCGGCCATCGCCTGCGCGAGGCCGGCCTGATCGCCCTGCTACCCTGGGGTAATGAAAGTGAATATTTGCGTGGCCAGCAACTGGCTACAGCCATCCCGGATGCCCATTGCACCCCGCGCCTGGATCTGCGTCAGGCGGCAGCCTTGTTGGGCCGGGCACAAGCTGTCGTGGGTGTGGACACGGGGCTCAGCCACCTCGCCGCCGCGCTGAGTGCCCCCACCGTCGGCATTTATACCGCGACCGATCCGGGGCTGACCGGTTTGCATGCCGGCCCGCGTGCCGTCAATCTGGGCGGGAAAGGCAAGCCGCCCTCGGTTGAAGCAGTGATCAATCAATTGGCGGCATTGGACATTCATGTCTAGCAACCGAAAAACGACCGGGGTGCCACAGCCCCCTTCGTCTCAAGATGACGCGAAATCCAATCGGGCTGCGAACATGCGTTGGCTGTACACGTTGGGTTTGTGGGCGCTGCTGCCCTATGTCTTTTTTCATTTGCTCTGGCGCGCGCGCAAGCAACCGGAATATCTGCGTCATATCGGTGAGCGCTTCGGTTTCTACTCGCAGCAAACCGGCCGGCCGGTGATCTGGCTGCACACAGTCTCAGTGGGCGAAACTCGTGCGGCAGCCACGCTGGTGCAGCACCTGCAGACCCGCTACCCGAACCACCAGATTCTGCTGACCCACACCACCCCGACCGGGCGCGCCGCCAGCGAACAGTTGTACGGCGACAAGGTCATGCGGGTTTATCTGCCCTACGATTATCCGTTTGCCGTGCGGCGGTTTTTGCGTCACTTCCGGCCCGAAATCGGCGTGCTGCTGGAAACCGAAATCTGGTTCAATTTGATCCACACCTGCAAAACGGCCAACATTCCCCTGCTGCTGCTGAATGCGCGCATGTCGGAAAAATCCGCACGGGGTTATGGGCGCTTTGCCTCATTGACGCGCAATGCGCTGGCGGAGCTCAGCGGCATCGCCGCGCAAACCGAAGCGGATGCCGAGCGCCTGAAAACCTTGGGGGCGGCAGACGCATGCGTGATGGGCAATCTCAAGTTCGACATCGAACCGCCCGCCGCGCAATTGCAACTCGGCACAGCGTTGCGCCAGCATTTTGGCAGCGGGCGCCCGGTTTTCCTGGCGGCCAGCACGCGCGAAGGAGAAGAGGTTTTGCTGCTGGAAGCGCTGAAACAAGTAGATATTCCGGGATTGCTCAGCATCATCGTCCCGCGCCATCCGCAACGTTTTGATGATGTAGCGCGGCTCGTCATGCAAAATCATTTCAGCCTGCAGCGCCGCAGCGAAAATGCTGCCATCGCGCCAAACACCCAAGTCGCACTCGGCGACAGCATGGGTGAAATGTTCGCCTATTACGCCGCCTGCGATGTGGCGTTTATCGGCGGCAGCCTGCTGCCTTTCGGTGGACAAAACCTGATCGAAGCCTGCACCGTCGGCAAGCCCGTGCTGATCGGCCCGCACACTTACAACTTCGCGCAGGCCACAGAAATGGCGATTGCATCCGGTGCGGCGTTGCAGGTGGATAACGCCGGAGAATTGGCTGCACAACTCACCCGACTGCTACGCAATCCTGAACTGCGCGCCCAAATGAGCGAGGCCGGGCTGGCTTTCGCGCGCAGCAACCGGGGCGCGACGGAGATGGCCGTCCAGCTTATCAGTGGTATATTTGACCGCAAGAAAAGTTAACCTCGCTTACCAAGTCATGAAAAAAGTTCTCATCACAGGCGGCGCCGGGTTTATCGGTTCCGCCGTCGTCCGGCAATTCATTCACGACACCGATGCCACGATCGTCAACCTCGACAAACTGACCTACGCGGGCAATCTGCAGTCTCTGGCGTCCATCGCCGACAACCCGCGCTATCGTTTTGAACATGTCGACATCTGCGATGCCGCCGAAGTGGCGCGCGTATTCCGCGAACACCAGCCCGATGCAGTGATGCATCTGGCCGCCGAATCGCATGTGGATCGCTCCATCAGCGGCCCGGCGGATTTCATCCAGACCAACATCGTCGGCACCTACACGCTGCTGGAAGCGGCGCGCAGCTATTGGAACGGCCTTGAAGGCGAGCGCAAGGCGAACTTCCGCTTCCACCACATTTCCACCGACGAGGTGTACGGCAGCCTGGGCGACATGGGTTTCTTCACCGAAGACACAGCTTATGAACCCAACTCCCCGTATTCAGCCAGCAAGGCGTCGAGCGACCATCTGGTGCGCGCCTGGCATCACACCTACGGCTTGCCCGTCGTTACGACGAACTGTTCCAACAACTACGGCCCGTATCACTTCCCGGAGAAGCTCATCCCGCTGATGATTCTCAACGCCCTCAACGGGAAACCGCTGCCGATCTACGGCAAGGGCGACAACATCCGCGACTGGCTGTATGTCGATGATCATGCCCGAGCGCTGCGCTTGGTGCTGGAGAAAGGCGCGCTGGGCGAGACCTACAACATCGGCGGCTGGAACGAAAAAACCAACCTCGAAGTCGTCGATGCCCTCTGCGCCATTCTGGACGAGTTGCACCCGCAGGGCGCACCACATGCCCGACTCAAAACCTATGTGCAGGATCGCCCCGGCCACGACAAACGCTACGCCATCGATGCCGGCAAGATTGAGCGCGATTTGGGCTGGAAACCGCAGGAGACCTTCGAAACCGGCCTGCGCAAAACGGTCGAGTGGTATCTGGCCAACGACGGCTGGGTCGAGAACGTCACCAGCGGGGAATATCGCCACTGGATCGAACAGAATTACGTGAACAGGACATCCTCATGAAAGGCATCATCCTCGCCGGGGGATCCGGCACCCGGCTGTATCCGGTGACCCAGGCGGTCTCCAAGCAGCTGCTGCCAATCTACGACAAGCCCATGATTTACTACCCGCTCAGCACTTTGATGCTGGCCGGTATTCGCGACATCCTCATCATCTCCACCCCGCAGGATTTGCCGCGCTTTGAACTCTTGCTGGGTGACGGCAGCCAATGGGGCATCAATCTGTCCTATGCCGAACAACCTTCGCCAGATGGACTGGCTCAAGCCTTCCTGATCGGGGAGTCGTTCATTGGCAATGACAGCTGCGCTTTGGTGCTGGGGGACAACATTTTCTACGGCGAAGGATTTGAAACCCTGCTGAGTCGTGCCGTGAATCAGCCCGAAGGCGGCACAGTCTTTGCCTACCGGGTGCATGATCCGGAACGCTACGGCGTGGTGGGCTTTGATGCCGCAGGCAAGGCCGTCTCTCTGGAAGAGAAACCCGCGCAACCCAAATCCCGTTATGCCGTGACCGGCCTGTACTTCTACGACAACGACGTCGTCCAGATCGCCAAGAACATCAAACCTTCTGCCCGGGGCGAACTGGAAATTACCGACGTCAACCGCACCTATCTGGATGCCGGCAAGCTCTCGGTGGAAGTCATGGGGCGGGGCTTTGCCTGGCTGGATACCGGCACCCACGAATCCCTGATCGACGCCTCCAATTTCATCCAGACCATCGAACAACGTCAGGGGCAAAAGATCGCCTGTCCGGAAGAGATCGCCTGGCGCAAAGGTTTTATCGATTCCACCCGTTTGGAACAACTGGCTCGGCCGCTAAGCAAGAACGGCTACGGCCAATACCTGCTGCAACTGCTGCAGGAAGGTCAGTAACCCACCCGACACACACGCGTATGAATATCACCCCCACCAAACTCTCCGGCGTTCTGATTCTCGAACCCAAAGTTTTCGGCGACAGCCGGGGATTTTTCTTTGAAAGCTTCAACCGCAGAGTGTTTCAGGAAGCCACCGGGTTCATGCCGGACTTTGTGCAGGACAACCATTCCCGCTCCGCTCAAGGCGTTCTCAGAGGACTGCATTACCAGATCCAGCAACCCCAGGGTAAGCTGGTACGGGTCGTGAAAGGCGAAGTCCTGGATGTCGCCGTCGACATCCGCAAATCCTCGCCGACCTTCGGCCGGGTGGAGACCGTTATCCTGAGTGAAGACAACCACAAACAACTCTGGATTCCGCCGGGCTTTGCGCATGGCTTTGTGGTGCTCTCGGAAAGCGCGGACTTCCTCTACAAAACCACCGACTACTGGGCGCCGCAGCATGAGCGCTGCATTCTCTGGAACGACCCTGATCTGGCAATTGACTGGCAGTTGAACGGCCTCACCCCCTTGCTTTCGGTCAAGGATGCCGGAGGTACCGCATTTAAAGACGCCGAGGTGTTTGCGTGAGAATTTTGCTCACGGGCAAAAACGGGCAGGTGGGTTGGGAGCTGCGACGCACGCTGGCGCCGCTAGGGGAAGTCGTCGCGCTGGGTAGCGCGGAGTGCAATCTGGCTGATCCACAGGCGATTCGTCAAACTCTGGCCGAAGTACGGCCCGATGTCATCATCAATCCGGCGGCCTACACGGCAGTGGACAAAGCCGAGGCGGAAGCCGATCTGGCCATGGCGGTGAACGGCACCGCCCCCGGCATTCTGGCTGAGGAAGCCAAGCGCTTGAATGCCGCGCTGATTCACTTCTCCACGGATTACGTGTTCGATGGCGCACAAGCCGCACCCTACACCGAAGAGGATGCGCCCAATCCGCAAAGCGTGTATGGCCGGAGCAAACTCGCCGGTGAGGATGCCATTCGCGCCTCCGGTGCCAAACACCTGATCCTGCGCACGAGCTGGGTATATGGCGTGCATGGCGGCAATTTCATGAAAACCATGTTGCGGCTGGGACGCGAGCGCGATGAATTGCGCGTGGTTGCCGACCAGTTTGGCGCCCCGACTTGGGCACGGGATTTGGCTACGGCAACGGCGACTTTGCTGCAGAAGTGGCAAGCAATGCAGTTCGATCCTGCGCTGTCCGGCGTTTATCACCTCACAGCCGCCGGCCGCACCAGCTGGCATGAATACGCCGTAGAGATTTTCAAACTCGCCCACCAATGGGATGCTGTCCTCGCGCAGCACAGCCCCAACGTACAGCCAATCTCTACGGCCGAGTTTCCGTTGCCGGCAAAACGTCCGGCGAACTCCGTGCTATCGAATGAAAAAATCCGGCAGACCTTTGGCGTACAACTGCCGGATTGGCATGACAGTCTGCGCGACTGCCTGGAAGATCTGTTGAAACCGGCTAGTGCAACGCCAGATTGACCCGGTTCAGGTCGTCTTCACCCAGTGAGCCGACGGCGGCCTTGAGACGCAGCTGGCTAAGCAGGTAGCTGTACTGCGCCTGATACAAATCACGGCGGGTGGCATACAGTTGCTGCTGGGCGTTGAGCACATCGAGGTTGGTACGCACACCGACTTCCTGCCCCAGCTTGCTGGCTTCGAGCACGCTTTTGCTGGAAGTCAGCGCCTGCTGCAAGGCCTTGACCTGAGCGATACCGCTGACGACCCCGAGGTAGGCCTGGCGCGTCTGGGTGGCAACGCTGCGGCGCGCGTTTTCCAGTTCTTCATTGGCCCGGTCCCGATTCGCCTCGGCTTCGCGCCATTTGGAATTGACCGCCCCGCCTTGGAAAATCGGCATGTTCAGCTGCACGCCCACGCTCTTGTTGGTGCTATCGCTGCCGCCGATGAAGCTGCCGCCATTGGCGTAATTCTTGGAATAATTTGCGACCAAATCCACCGTCGGGTAATGCCCGCCACGATTGCGGTCAACTTCCTTGTCAGCGATTTCCGCACCCGCCTTGGCTATCACCAGCTGCGGGCTCACCACTTGGGCGTCAGCCACCCATTTTTCCATGTCGGCAGGCTGCGGATCTTCCAGTTTGAAGCCCTGCCCCAATGCGCTGAGCGCCTCCGGCGTGGTGTTGATCAGCTGCTGCAAGGCGCGTTGTTTGATTTCCAATACATTACGCGCGGCGATTTCCTGCGAATTGGTCAGATCGTAACGCGCTTGCGCTTCGTGCGTGTCGGTAATGGTGGCCAAGCCGACTTCGAAATTGCGCTTGGCCATTTCCAGCTGCTCGGAAATCGCAGCTTTTTGGGCAACCGCCAGATCGACGTTGTCCTGCGCCATCAGCACATCGAAATAAGCTTGGGCCACGCGTAAAATCAGATCCTGCTCCGCTACCCTGAACTGTGCTTCCGTCTGAACGACCTGCAACTCCGCCTCACCGAACGCCACCCAGTTTTGCTGGCGGAACAGCGGCTGCACCAGCGTCACACCGTAAGCATGGGTGTTGAAGCGGTAGTTATACGGCTGATTGGCCACCAGAATTCCGCCGCCAAAATTTTGCTGGTAAACCACGGTCTGATCGTTGAACGTGGTGTTCGCGTTCAGATTCACGCTGGGAAGCAGTAGAGAACGGCCCTGCGGCAGCTTTTCCAGGCCAGCCTGGTGAACGGCACGTGCAGCGGCAAAAACCGGATCATTGCCTTGCGCAGCACGGAAGGTTTCGAGCAGATCTGCCGCTTGGGCCGCGCCCGTAGCCAGAAAAAGAGCCAGTACTAAAGGTTTCAGTTTCATCGGAATCGCGCAATCAATATATTAGGACTCGCTAATACTACAACTCGCCGCCCCAAGCGGCAATCCCGGCAAAGCTCAGAATACAAAACGCTCGGGAGACTTGGCGTTGCGCAGCGCTGCAACCTCGTAGGTTCCCATCAGATCGACGGACTCGAACACATCCTCCGCCATGCGCGTGACGCGCTTCATTTTCATGACCGGGCCTTCGCCGACGATTGCCAGCAGCCGGCCGCCGACATTGAGGCTGTTGTGGAAAGTTTCGGGCAAGAGCGGCGTAGAAGCCGTCAGCACGATCACGTCGTATTTTTTGCCATCGTCCCAGCCTTGGGCGGCATCGCCGACTTCCAGCGTGACATTGTTGATCTGGTGCGCAGCAAGGCGCTCAGCTGCGGCCTGGCTCAAGGCCGGCTCGATTTCCACCGAGGTGACATGACCCGCCAGGGCAGCCATCAGAGCAGTGAAATAACCGCTACCTGTGCCGATTTCAAGCACTTGGTCGCTACGTGTGAGCTGTAGCGCCTGCAACACCTGCGCTTCCAGAGTGGGCGTCCACATCGCAGCCCCCTGCCCCAGAGGAATGCGGATGTCCGCGTAAGCCAACTGCCGTGCATCTTGCGGAACGAACTGGTCGCGGAGAGTATGCTTGAGCAGCGCAAGCACTTTGGAATCCGTAACATCGCACGGGCGAATCTGCTGCTCGATCATGAAATAGCGCGCTTGCTCCACGTTCATCTTCCTCTCCTGAATATTCCGGACTGTGCCGATGTACTTTGTGGCGCAGTATAGCAAGCCCGCCGCCGCAACAACAACCCGTTCCGCCGAGCCCGAATTTGCTTTTCGCCGTACTTTGCAGTAACTTGCGCCCCCAGCTGGGGGTCTCCGCGATGGCGGGGTGAGACACACCCTTTGAACCTGTACGGGTCATGCCGTCGTAGGGAAGCACTGCCGGTGCTCCCCGTTTTTCGGAGCACTGCAAAATGAACGCACCAGAATTTCATGCCACCACGGCCCATGTCGATGAGGCCGCCATCAAGCCGCTGCCGAACTCGCGCAAGATTTACGTCGAAGGTTCGCGTCCCGACATCCGTGTGCCGATGCGCGAAATCACGCTGACCGACACCCACCTGAATAACGGTGTGGAGAAGAATCCGCCGATCTATGTGTACGACTGCTCCGGCCCCTACACCGACCCAACAGTAAAAATCGACATCCGCTCCGGTTTGGCTGAAATGCGCGCCGGGTGGATCGCCGAGCGCAACGACACCGAGGCCTTGCCGCATCTGACTTCCGACTACGGCCGCCAGCGCCTGCACGACCCGGCGCTCGCCGAAATGCGCTTCAATCTCAAGCACGCGCCACGCAAAGCCAAGCCAGGGATGAATGTCACACAGATGCACTATGCGCGCAAAGGCATCGTCACGCCGGAGATGGAATACATCGCCATCCGCGAAAATCAGAAACGCGACGGCCTCTCCGAAATGCTGCTGCAACAGCATCCAGGCGAGAACTTCGGCAAGGCGATGCCGAAGGAAATCACACCGGAATTCGTACGCAGCGAAGTGGCTGCCGGCCGCGCCGTGATCACCGCCAACATCAACCACCCTGAAGTCGAGCCGATGATCATCGGCCGCAACTTTCTGGTGAAAATCAACGCCAACATCGGCAATTCCGCGCTGGGCTCCAGCATCCAGGAAGAAGTGGAAAAGATGACCTGGGCCATCCGCTGGGGCGGCGACACGGTGATGGACTTGAGCACCGGCAAGAACATCCACGAGACGCGCGAATGGATCATCCGCAACTCGCCCGTGCCCATCGGCACCGTGCCCATCTATCAGGCGCTGGAGAAAGTGAACGGCAAGGCCGAGGACCTGACCTGGGAAATCTTCAAAGACACGCTGATCGAACAGGCCGAACAAGGCGTGGACTACTTCACCATCCACGCCGGCGTGCTGTTGCGCTACATCCCGATGACCGCGAAGCGCATGACCGGCATTGTCTCGCGCGGCGGCTCCATCATGGCGAAGTGGTGTCTGGCGCACCACAAGGAGAACTTCCTCTACACGCACTTCGAAGAGATCTGCGAAATCATGAAGGCCTACGACGTCACCTTCTCGCTCGGCGATGGCCTGCGCCCCGGCTCCATCTACGATGCCAACGACGAGGCGCAACTCGGCGAACTCAAGACGCTGGGTGAGTTGACGCAGATCGCGTGGAAGCACGACGTGCAGGTGATGATCGAAGGCCCCGGTCATGTGCCCATGCACATGATCAAGGAGAACATGGACCTGCAGCTGAAGTGGTGCCACGAAGCGCCGTTCTACACGCTCGGCCCGCTCACGCAGGACATCGCCCCCGGCTACGACCACATCACCTCTGCGATTGGCGCGGCGATGATCGGCTGGTTCGGCACCGCCATGCTCTGCTACGTCACGCCGAAAGAACATTTGGGCCTGCCCAACAAGGCCGACGTGAAGGAAGGCATCATCACCTACAAGATCGCCGCCCACGCCGCCGATCTCGCCAAGGGCCACCCCGGCGCACAGATTCGCGACAACGCGATGAGCAAGGCGCGCTTCGAATTCCGCTGGGAAGACCAGTTCAACATCGGCCTCGACCCCGACCGCGCGCGCGAATTCCACGACGAGACCCTGCCCAAGGAATCCGCCAAGGTCGCCCACTTCTGCTCCATGTGCGGCCCGCATTTCTGCTCCATGAAAATCAGCCAGGACGTGCGCGACTTCGCCGCCAAGGAAGGCATCTCCGAACAGGAAGCGCTACACAAGGGGATGGAAGTAAAGTCGGTGGAGTTCGTAAAGCAGGGCGCAGAGGTTTATCACAAGGCATAGGTTTTTCGCCCTCCGCAAAACCAACGGCCGCATAAGGAAGGCGTGGTATTTAAGTGAGATTTTGGCTCATGAAGTCCGAGCCGTCGGATGTCAGCATCGATGATCTGGCGGGCTTCCCCAATCAAACCGTGGCCTGGTATGGCGTACGCAATTATCAGGCGCGCAATTTCATGCGCCACCAGATGTCTGTCGGCGATGGCGTGCTGTTTTACCATTCCAACTGCAAGGATGCCGGCGTTGCCGGAATTGCCCGGGTCTCTGCGCCGGCCTATCCCGACGCGACCCAGTTCGACCCTGACAACAAATATTTCGATCCCAAGGCGACCCGGGAAAACCCGCGCTGGTTCAATGTGGACGTGCAACTCGTCCAGAAAACGCGGCTGATTCCGATCGCGGAATTGCGCCAGCATCCCGAGCTGAAAAACCTGCGCACCCTGCAAAAAGGCAATCGACTGTCCATCACGCCCGTCGATCCCGCCGAGTGGGATTTCATTGCCGGACGCCTGATTGCTGCCTGATTTTCACTGGCTGCTGGCTTATCTCGCCCTCGGCGCACTGACCGGCTGGCTGGGTGGACTCTTCGGCATCGGCGGCGGACTGATATTGGTTCCCGTCCTGGCTTTCCTGTTTCAAGCGCAGGGCATTTCCGCCGACCATGTGCTGCAACTCGCGCTGGGCAGCGCCATGGGAATCATCCTGTTCACCGCGCTGGCCAGCCTGCGCAAGCATCACCACCTGGGCGTGGTCCGCTGGCCGACGGTCCGTGCGCTCACGCCCGGCATATTGCTCGGCACCGGACTGGGAACCTGGATTGCGACTCAGGTTTCCGGCCATTTCCTCGCCCTGTTTTTTGCCGGATTTGTCTATCTGGTCGCGGGACACCTGTGGTTTGGCAGCAAACCCCATCCGGCGCGGCAGCTCCCCGGCAAGGCAGGCATGACGGCTTTTGGCCTCTTCACCGGCAGCCTCAGCAGTCTGGTTTCCATCGGCGGCGGGACGTTTGTCGTGCCGTTTCTGGTCTGGTGCAATATCCCGCTGCGCCACGCAATCGGCACTGCGGCAGCCGTCGGATTTCCACTCGCTGCGGGAGCCAGCTTGGGCTATGCCATCGGCGGCTGGCACATCAGCGAATTACCCTCGCCTCACGCGGGTTTTGCTTACTTTCCGGCGATTTTCTGGACGGGACTGGCCAGCATTTTCACAGCACCACTAGGCGCACAGCTGGCTCATCGATTGAACGTCGAAAAGCTGCGCAAACTCTTCGCGCTGTTGCTGGTTGTCTTGGCGACGAAACTGTTAATGTGAGCTGTTCTTTCCCCAACGAAGGGAATACGACACAAACAAAAAAGCCGGCTAAGCCGGCTTTTTTGCTGGTTACAACCAGAATTACAGGCCTTTGATGAAAGCGATGATTTCTTTCATGTCAGCGTCGCTAACCTTGGGGTTGGCAGGCATCGGCATTGCACCCCATGCACCGCTACCACCATTCTTGATTTTGGTGGCAAGCTTGCCGTCCCAAGCAGCGGCATCACCCTTGTACTTGGCAGCAACATCCTTCCAAGCCGGGCCAACCACTTTCTTGTCCACAGCGTGACAAGCGGTACAGTTGTTTTTCTTCGCGGCGGCCGGCATGTCAGCTGCCATTGCCGAACCTGCAACCATCAAACCTGCTGCTGCAACCATGCTTACGATGATAGATTTCATAGACTCTCCGTTTGTAATTGAAACACCCTGTGAAAAATGAAGGCTTCAGCCCTCGGCGATGATTCTAAACAACTCTGCCTGCCTTGCAAACCAAATTTTCCGGCAGTGGGCGAGTAACGCCTCGCCTCCCGCTGGCGTTGACAACTATTTTAGCGACAACACAAACCTTGCCAGCGCCTGCCGCTCAGTCTCAGTGACTTTGGGATGGGCCGGCATTGGCGTATTGCCCCAAACACCGCTACCGCCCTTGGCAATCTTCTCTGCCAGCCGCGCTTCGGCGCCAGCATCCCCACGGTATTTATTCGCCACGTCCCTCCACGCCGGCCCAAATACCTTCTTGTCGATGGCGTGACAGGCCAGGCAACCGTTCTTTTTGGCTAACGCCAGCGCATCCGCCTCGGACAATGCCGGCGCCCTTTTTTCTACCGCTTTTACCGCCACCGGAGCGGCCGACTCAATCGCGGGTTCAGCGGCAACCGGTGCGCGTGCAGGTTTTGGCGCTGTGGGGACGGCGGCTGCCGTGTTCTGTTTCACCGCCGCCCCGCTTTCCGAAGCCGGTGCAGCAGCCACGGATGTTGCACTTGCCGCCACAGGCGCCTCAACGGGGACGGCCACCGACGAAGAAGTCGCCTCCGAAGCGACCGGAGCCTCAACTGCCGTCTGCGGCTGGCACGCAGCGACAGACAATACGGACAGTGCTATCCAAAGACTTTGGTATTTCATGCGGCACCTCCCGATCTGTGTTGATTACATATTTACGGCACGATATTCGACCACCAGCGAATGACGCGCTCCCGGCGCAACAGTGACCAGATTTTCCAGCGCATTGGCCGACTCCACACAGAGCATCTCGCGCCAGCCATCCGGCTGCCCCATGTCACCCATCTTGTTGGCTTTTTCGATCCAGGGCGTCCAGACTACAGTGGACTGACTGCCGGACTTGGCCACATGAATCCGGCGCTTGAGCCCGTCATCCTCGATGACGCATTCGGCGGGCGTGTTGATATAAACCCGGTCGGTCTCTGCCGCAAACGCAATCGCGCCGTCCTGCCGCCGCAAAGTGGAACCGCCGACCTTATCCCAGTATTCCGTTGCCTCAAGGCCGGTGACGCGAACCGAACCGATATCGCTGACCTGAAAATAAGTGTGCAGGGCCTCGCCGATGACAAAAGCTTCGCCGCCGGTATTTTCGGTCACCATCTCCATGCGCAGCGTCTCTCCGACACGAATAGTCAGATCAAGCCGACAGGGATGCGGCCATTGCGTCAGCGTTTTTTCGCTATTTTCCAGGCGCAGCGTCAATCGTGTCGCGCCATCCGGCTCAATCCCGGTTTCCAGCAATTGCCAGGGCACCGTACGTGCAAAGCCATGCCCGGGAAAGCTGCTTTCCATCGCATGCGCGCCAAACCAGGGCCAGCACACCGGCGCACCGCCACGAATGGATTTTCCGGCGGCGACTTTCGCATCACGCGACAACCAGACCACAGGCACATCCTGAGTTTTCGGTCGCCAGGTCATCAGGTGGGCACCTTGCAGACAAATATCCGCGCTTCCCAGGGCGTTGCGCACCTCGGCAATCAGCAAACCATTTGCTTCGCGAAAGCCTACATGGCCGGGAATAGCAAAAAGATCGCGTGTCTCTTGTAAAGAATTTGTCATTTCAACCTCCTAAAATAGAATATAATTAATTACTAATTTTCATTCTGGGCTCGCAGTGTACTGCCCATGCCACACTGGTTTCATGCTAGCACAAGCAAGTCGCCATCACCGCTGCCCAATCGGAATTTCGGATTTTTTATTATCAGGAGACTGCCATGTTGAAAGTATTTGGTGGATTTGTCGGCGGCTTGTTGCTGACCGCAATCGTGAGTTACTTGTTGATGCCGAGCATGATGTTCAAGGAGACGCCCAGTCCATTCGGAATGGAAGAAACCATTGCCCGCATCCAGCACAACATTGAAGATAGCCCCGAACTGAAAGCCAAGGGCTGGTCGCTATCCGGATTGCGCAATCCGGCGCGCGCCGTTCAAACCGATGGCGGCAATGTACTGCCGGTTCAGATGATCGAAGTCTGTTCGACGAAATACTCCGGTCCGATTCTCAAGGAAGATAGCGTACGTTTCCTGTCCATCCTGATGCCCTGCAAGATATCCGTGTACAAAAAGAATGACGGCAAGGTGTACATCGGCACCATGAACGCCGGCCTGATGGGCAAGATGTTTGGCCCGCTGGTAGGAGATGTCATGGGCAAGGTTGCTGAAGATCAGCAACTATTTCTGATCATGGATCCCAGCAAACCGGCCCCGCAAATGATCCTGCCCAAGGCCCAGACAAGCGGTGGCGCCAGTGGTGGTGCAGGCGGCGGTTGCTAACCTCGTACGCACCATTTCCCAAAGTTTCAGGAGTCTCAAACATGTTTTATCGAAAAAATATTGCGGCGCTGGGCATACTGATGCTCACGGGCATGCTGAGCGGCAGCCTTTGGGCGAACAGCGAACCCGTGCCAGCGGCCGCACCTGCAGCAGCCAAGTCCTCGGCTTCTACGGCGGATCACAGCAAATTCAAGGAATTGCAAAAGAAATTCGGCAGCGGCCCGGAAGTGACAAAAGCCTGCCTGACCTGTCACACCGAAGCCTCCACACAAGTGCACAAGTCCAAACACTGGACCTGGGAATACCTGAATCCGCAATCCGGCCAGCGCCTCGGCAAGAAAAACGTCATCAACAATTTCTGTACTGCGGTGCCTTCGAATTACGAGTTCTGCACGGCCTGCCACGCGGGATACGGCTGGAAAGACCAGAACTTTGATTTCACCTCGCAAGAGAACGTGGATTGCCTGGTCTGCCATGAAAGCACCGGGACCTATCGCAAGTTGCCGGGTCTGGCCGGCCATCCGCCATACAAGGACATGGAATTCCCGGCCAAATCCGGCAAGATCGTCAAGGCGCCAGACCTAGCTGCCGTGGCGCAAAGTGTCGGCAAGCCCGGCCGCAATAACTGCGGCGCCTGCCACTTCTATGGCGGCGGCGGCGATGCCGTCAAACACGGCGACCTCGACAGCTCACTGTCCATGCCTTCACGCTATCTCGATGTCCACATGGACAAGGATGGCCTGAACTTCGCCTGCAGCACTTGCCATAAAACGACAGGGCATGAAGTCTCCGGCAGCCGCTACGCTCCAACCGCCAGCGATGATGCCCCCGGCAGTCATATGCGCGGCAAAGCCGAAAAAAATCCGGCAACTTGTCAGGCCTGCCATGGCACAACGCCGCACAAGATTGCGAAATTGAATAGCCATGCCGACAAGATCGCCTGTCAGACTTGCCATATTCCGGAATATGCGCGCGGCAACAAACCCACCAAAATGTGGTGGGACTGGTCGACTGCCGGCAAGATGGACGAGAACGGCAAACCCTTCAAGCTCAAGGACAGCGGCGGTCATGATGCGTACGACAGCAAGAAAGGTGATTTCCGTTACGAATCCAACGTGATTCCGGAATACGTCTGGTTCAACGGCAATGTGCATTACACCCTGCGCGAAACCAAGCTGGACCCCAGCCAGATTGTCAAAATCAACAGTTTTGAAGGCAGCGCCGACGACGGGCGCTCAAAGATCTGGCCGGTCAAGGTGTTCCGCGGCAAGCAGCCTTACGATGTCGGCAACGACCAGCTCTTGGTATTCCACACCTACGGCAATGACGACAGCGCCTACTGGTCGAACTTCGACTGGGACAAGGCGCTGGACTTCGGGATGAAATCCATCGGCGCCGAGTACAGCGGCAAGTTCGGCTTTGTCCAGACCGAAATGTCCTGGCCCATCACCCACATGGTCGCCCCCAAAGGCGATGCGCTGCGTTGCGCCCAATGCCATGCCCCCAGCGTCGGCGTCGGCCGGCTGGATAATGTTCCCGGCGTCTATCTGCCGGGCCGGCATGGCAACGTGTGGCTCAACCGGATCGGCTGGACACTGGCACTCCTGTGCCTGATCGGCGTATTGGTACATGGCGGCATCCGCATCATCGCGGCCCGCAAAGGAGCAGCAAAATGAGTGAAAAAATTTACGCCTTCAAGATTTTCGAGCGCATCTGGCACTGGTCGCAGGCCTTCCTGATCATCTCGCTGCTGCTCACCGGCTTCGAGGTACACGGCAGCTATAAACTGTTCGGCTATGAAAGCGCCGTGGATCTGCACACGACCATGGCCTGGACGCTGGTCGGATTATGGGTCTTTGCCATTTTCTGGCACATCACCACCGGCGAATGGAAGCAGTACATCCCGACCATGCAGAAGGTGGACGCAATGATCAAGTACTACGCGTTCGGGATTTTCAGCCATACCCCGCATCCTTTCCGGGCAACCCAGCTGAAGAAACACAATCCGCTGCAGCGTCTGGCCTATCTGGGTGTCATGCTGTTCATCGGCCCGCTGATCTGGTTTACCGGCTGGTTTTACATCTTCTACGACAAGTGGACCGCTTGGGGATGGGATCAGTATCTCTCACTGGAATGGGTGGCGTTTTTCCACACCGTGGCCGCCTTCATGATGCTGGCCTTCCTGATCGTCCACGTTTATCTGACGACAGCCGGGCACACCCCGACGTCGCACATCAAGGCCATGATTACCGGTTGGGAAGAAGTGGACTGATCAAACTACCGCAGCACGCAACGGAACGGGCGGCCACGGCCGTCCGTTTTCATTGGCCGGACAATTTTTCGACGTCGCGCAAAAAATCCAGATATTGCGGCCACTGATGCAATGGCCCGGCGTGCGCAAAAACCACGATGCCGTGGCGGTCCACCACGTAAGTCGAGGGGAATACGGGCGCCAGGATGCGATCGGAAAGCGTACGTCCGTCGCCAAGCCGCATTGAAAACCCGCCCTCATCAACAGCACCCGAGTCATATAACGGCAAACTCAGCTGCCGATCGCGCAACCAGCGGCGGGCGCAACTCACCGGCTCACGCATCTGAATGGTAACGAGGCGTATCCCCTTGGAAGTTTTCAGGCGCTGCTGCAACCTGTGCAGATCGGGCAACTCGCGCCGGCAGGGCGGACACCATGAGCCCCAGAAATGCAGCACCACAACCTCGCCACGCCAATCCGAAAGCTTGACCGCCTTCCCGTCAGCAGTCTGCAACCGTAAATCGGGAAAACGCAAACCGCGCAACAAACCTTCGCGCGCCCTGCCTGCCTTGTCTGCCGACAAATAAGGTCGCCAAAGCGTAGGCCAGATCTTGGCATCAAAAACAATTTTCCGGTCGACGGCGTAAGGCGCACAAATGGCATTCTGTGTGGCGCAATCCGCCAGGGCCGCCTCTCTGGCTGCCGCCGCCGAGGACATGCCCGCGCGCCACGCCCAGCCCCCGCCCGGAGCAATCACAAACGCCCGGTGATCGGGTTGCGCCAGAAAAGTCCGGTAACCCGCCTGCCCCTGCGCATCCAGATGCGGCAGCGCGCGAGCCTCTTCAAGCGCCGACGCCGCAAGCGCTGGCACGCTTGCCATCGCCAGAGCGAACAGCAGCGGCCGGACCAGCAAATTATTTTTCGACTTGCGAGACATCGCGTACTGCGCCATTTTCGGCGGAAGTTACCATGAAGGCGTGGCCTGCGGACGGCGGAGCAGTGGCTCCACGCGAGTGGAGATGCGACCCGGAAGCAGAGCTCTACGCTGCCTGATCATTTTTCGACCTGCGAGACATCGCGTACTGCGCCATTTTCGGCGGAAGTTACCATGAAGGCGTTGGCCTGCGGACGGCGGAGCAGTGGCTCCACGCGAGTGGAGATGCGACCCGGAAGCAGAGCTCTACGCTGCCTGATCATTTTTCGACCTGCGAGACATCGCGTACCGCACCCTTGTCGGCCGAGGCGACCATGGCAGCGTAGGCACGCAGCGCGGCGGAAACCCGGCGCGGACGCTCGGCAGCCGGCTTCCAGGCTTCACTCCCTTTGGCCGCCATCGCTGCACGACGACGCGCCAGCTCTTCTTCAGCAACCATCAGATTGATCGTGCGATTCGGAATGTCGATGGCAATCGTGTCGCCTTCCTCGACCAGCGCAATCGCCCCGCCGCTCGCCGCTTCCGGAGAAACGTGGCCGATACTCAGGCCTGAGGTACCGCCGGAAAAACGCCCGTCGGTGAGCAACGCACAGGCTTTGCCCAAGCCTTTGGATTTCAGGTAGGACGTGGGATACAGCATCTCCTGCATACCGGGTCCGCCCTTGGGGCCTTCGTAGCGAATCACCACGACGTCGCCCGCGACGATCTGGTCGCCGAGGATACCCGCCACCGCAGCGTCCTGACTTTCAAACACGCGTGCACGACCGGTGAACTTGAGGATGCTTTCATCGACGCCCGCCGTTTTCACGATACAGCCATCCACAGCGATGTTGCCGTACAACACAGCCAGCCCACCGTCCTGCGAAAAAGCATGCGCCTTGTCGCGGATACAGCCCTGCGCGCGGTCGGTATCCAGTTCAGGGTAAAGCATGGACTGCGAGAAGGCGATTGTGGTGACCATGCCGCCGGGCGCTGCGCGGAAAAACTTTTGCGCAGCGGCATCACCAGATTGCGCAATATCCCATTGTTTGAGGGCGTCACGCATCGTTTTACTGTGCACGGTGGGCACCTCGCCATGCAGCAAACCGGCCCGGTCGAGCTCGCCAAGAATCGCCGCGATGCCGCCGGCCCGATGCACGTCCTCGAGGTGATATTCGCTGGACGGTGCGACCTTGCACAGCGTGGGCACATGGCGCGATAGCCGATCCATATCTTTCATCGTAAAGTCCACGCCAGCCTCGCGCGCAATGGCCAACAGATGCAGCACAGTATTCGTGGAACCGCCCATGGCAATGTCCAGCGTCATGGCATTCTCGAACGCCGCAAAGGTGGCGATGCTGCGCGGCAGCACCGAGGCGTCGTCCTGTTCGTAATAGCGCCGGCACAATTCGACGATCAGGCGCCCGGCCCGCAGGAACAATTCCTTGCGCTCGGCATGCGTCGCCACCAGCGAACCGTTGCCCGGCAGCGAGAGGCCCAGCGCTTCGGTCAGGCAGTTCATCGAATTGGCGGTGAACATGCCGGAGCAGGAACCGCAGGTCGGACAGGCGGAACGCTCGATCGCCTCGACCTCGGCGTCGCTGCAATGACTGTCGGCGGCTGCGACCATCGCATCCACGAGATCCAGCCCTTTGACTTTGCCTTGCCAATTGACCTTGCCGGCCTCCATCGGGCCGCCAGAAACGAACACCACCGGAATGTTGAGGCGCATCGCAGCCATCAGCATGCCGGGCGTGATCTTGTCGCAGTTGGAGATGCACACCAGCGCATCGGCGCAATGCGCGTTGACCATGTATTCCACCGAGTCGGCGATCAGGTCGCGCGAAGGCAGGGAATACAGCATGCCGTCGTGCCCCATCGCAATGCCGTCGTCGATCGCAATGGTGTTGAATTCCTTGGCAATGCCGCCGGCCTTTTCGATCTCGCGTGCCACCAGTTGCCCCATATCCTTGAGGTGAACGTGACCCGGCACAAACTGGGTAAACGAGTTGGCGATGGCGATGATGGGTTTGCCGAAATCGCCCTCGGTCATGCCGGTGGCGCGCCACAGCGCGCGGGCGCCGGCCATGTTGCGACCATGGGTGGAAGTACGGGAACGGTAGGCGGGCATCTTGTCTCTCTCCTGAAGTGAAGCACACGTATAATCGGGGCCGTTGATTTTACTCCAAGCCACCCATGCTCGTTCATCCGCAGTTTGATCCCGTCGCCATTCACCTCGGCCCGCTAGGCATACACTGGTACGGGTTGATGTATCTCGCCGGCTTCGCCCTGTTCATCGGACTGGGGCGGCTGCGTCTCAAACGCCTGGACCGCGCGGGCTGGGATAACAAATTTCTCGATGATCTGCTGTTCTACGGAGTACTCGGTGTCATCCTCGGCGGCCGCCTGGGCGAAATTTTGTTTTACAACCCGGGCTATTATTTTGCACACCCCCTGAAAATGCTTGCCGTCTGGGAAGGCGGCATGTCTTTCCACGGCGGATTTCTCGGCGTTCTGATCGCCATGGCCATCTTCGCCCGCAGCCGCAACATCGGCTGGCTGGCGCTGATGGATTTCATCGCGCCGCTGGTACCGCCCGGACTGGCCTGCGGCCGGCTCGGCAATTTCATCAATGGCGAACTCTGGGGCCGCCCGACGGACCTGCCTTGGGGCATGGTCTTTCCGCAAGCGGACGCGTTGCCGCGCCATCCCTCGCAGCTGTACGAATTTGCGCTCGAAGGGTTGGCCCTGTTTGCGCTGCTGTGGATTTTTTCCAGCAAACCACGGCCGGTGGGCGCCGTTTCCGGCCTGTTCCTGATCGGCTACGGCAGCTTCCGTTTCATCGGCGAGTTCGCGCGCAACCCGGACGACGGCATCTTTGGCTTGATGACATTCGGCGTCAGCATGGGACAGTGGCTCAGCCTGCCCATGGTGCTGGCCGGGATCGCGCTGATGCGCCGGGCCTATCGGCGTCCGGCTTGACACCCGCCGACCACTCGCCCACCATCACGCCATTGCATTCAATTTCATAGCTTCTCCAGCCTTTGGAAGACATCTCCCTCAAAGCCCTATTGGGCATTCTGTTCTTGCTGGTTGCACTTGGCGCCTGGTTCTCGGCAGCCGAGACCGGCATGATGGCGCTCAACCGCTACCGGTTAAATCACCTGATACGCAAGGGTAATCGCAGCGCAAAATTGACCGGGCGGCTACTCTCACAAGTGGACAAGCTGCTTGGGTCGATATTGTTCGGCAACACCCTGCTCAACGTTGCGGCAGCGGCAATCACGAACATCATCATTCTGCGTTTGTTTGGCGCCAGCGAACTCATTCTGCTGGCTGGCACCCTGCTTATCACCTTCATCCTGCTGGTATTCAGCGAGATCATGCCCAAGGTGATCGCTGCCAGCCATCCGGAACGCGTTGCGCTGCCGTCCAGCTATCTGCTTGCCCCGCTGATTACCCTGTTTCATCCGGTGGTGTCGGTGGCCACAGCTCTGGTCAATGGTTGCCTGCGCCTGCTGGGCATCAAGATCCAGACCGATCAAAGCAAACAGAAAATAACGCTGGAAGAGCTGCGCACTCTGGTACTCGAAGCCGAGCATTTTCTGCAGAGCAAGCACCAGAGAATGTTGCTCAATCTGGTAGATCTGGAACGCATCACCGTCAACGACGTGATGGTGCCGCGCAACCAGATCGAGGCGCTGGATATGAATGCCGACCCTGCCGATCTGCGCGAGCAAATCATCACCAGCCATCACACCCTGATTCCGGTGTATGCCGACGTGTTGAGTGACATTGCCGGCATCCTGCACATCAAACGGGCGCCTGCACTTTTGCAGGCCGAAACGCTGGATGCCGAAGCCTTGCGCAATGTGCTCAGCGACCCCTACTACATTCCGTCGGACACCCCGCTGCTCAAGCAACTGCAGCAATTCCAGGAACGCCATGCCCGGCTGGGTCTGGTGGTGGACGAATATGGCGAACTGCTCGGACTGATTACGCTGGAAAACATTCTGGAAGAAATCGTCGGTGAATTCACCACTCAGGCGCCCGCCCATGCCGGCAAATTCATGGCGCAACCGGACGGCAGCTATTTGCTGGAGGGCAGCAACAGCGTGCGCGACCTGAATCGCAAGCTGGGCTTGCAGTTGCCGCTGAAGGAAGCGCGCACGCTGAACGGGCTGATTCTCGAACATCTGGAAGACATTCCGGAGCCCGGAACCAGCCTGAAAATCGCCGGTTATCCGATCGAAGTTATCCAGGCCCAGGATCGAATCGTCAAGGTCGCCAAAATCTTCCCGCGCGTTGATAACTAATGCGCCCGCATCACAACTTTACAAGCCGGGCAAAGCTCGGCATCATGCCCCCGCCACAAATTTTTGAGCCGGAATAGCCACATGGCCGTCGCATCGAAAACCACCAAAGCCAAAGAATATTCCTATCTCTGGGAAGGGAAGGATAAATCCGGAAAACTGGTGAAGGGGGAAATCCGTGCGCCCGGTGAAGCCACGGCCTCCGCCCAGTTACGCCGCCAGGGCATCCGGGTCATCAAGATCAAACGCCTGCGCGCAAGCACCAAGCCGGTGACCGAGAAAGACATCACCCTGTTCACCCGCCAGCTCTCGACCATGCTGCGCTCCGGCGTGCCGCTGCTGCAAGCCTTCGACATCGTCGGCAAGGGTCACAACAATCCCTCGGTCGCGCGCCTGCTGTTTGATATCAAGACCGATGTGGAAACCGGCAGCAGCCTGCAACAGGCTTTCCGCAAATACCCGCTGTATTTCGACGACCTGTACTGCAATCTGATCGGCGCCGGGGAAGCCGCCGGCATTCTGGACACCCTGCTGGATCGTCTGGCCACCTACAAGGAAAAAATCCTCGCAATCAAGAGCAAGATCAAGTCGGCGCTGTTTTATCCGGTCTCCATCATCGTGGTCGCATTCATCATCACGGCCATCATCATGATTTTCGTGATCCCGGCGTTCAAGGAATTGTTTTCCAGCTTCGGCGCCGACCTGCCCGCGCCGACGTTACTGGTCATGGCGATTTCCGATTTCTTCGTGGCCTGGTGGTGGGCGATTTTTGGCGGCATCGGTGGCGGCCTGTATGCGTTTTTCTACACCTGGAAGCGCAACCGGGAAATGCAGAAAACCATGGACAGGCTCATGCTCAAACTGCCCATTTTCGGTGAACTGATCCGCAAGGCCACGATCGCGCGCTGGAGCCGCACGCTCTCCACCATGTTTGCCGCCGGCGTTCCCCTCGTGGAAGCCTTTACCTCGGTGGCGGGCGCTTCCGGCAACGCCGTGTATTTCGACGCCACCCTGAAAATCCAGCGCGAAGTCAGCACCGGCAACAGCCTTACTGTCGCCATGCAAAATACCGAAATTTTCCCCAGCATGGTCTTGCAGATGGTGGCCATTGGCGAGGAAGCGGGTTCGCTGGACGCCATGCTCGGCAAGGTTGCCGACTTCTACGAGGGTGAAGTTGACGATGCTGTGGCCGCGCTTTCCAGCCTGATGGAACCGGTCATCATGGTTGTGCTCGGCACGCTGATCGGCGGCATGGTCATCGCCATGTACATGCCGATTTTCAAGATGGGTCAAGTGGTTTGAGCGCATTGCACGAATTGCTCCAAAACACGCCTGCGTTCTTCATCGGACTCAGTCTGCTGCTAGGTTTGGTTGTGGGCAGCTTCCTGAATGTCGTGATCTATCGGCTGCCGAAAATGCTCGAGCTGGCTTGGCAACAGCAATGCGCCGAACTGCACGGCGAAACAGCCGCCCCCAGCCAGCCGTTCAATCTGCTCACCCCGCGCTCGGCCTGTCCGCAGTGCGCCCAGCCCATCACTGCCTGGCACAATATTCCTTTGCTGAGCTACCTGCTGCTCGGCGGGAAATGCGCCCACTGCGCCGCCCGCATTCCGTTGCGCTACCCGCTGGTCGAATTGGTCAGCGGTTTGCTTTGCGCCTTTGCGGCGATACATTTCGGCTATGCTTGGGCGACCGTTGGCGCCATGTTACTCATCTGGTTTTTGCTGGCGCTGACGGTCATCGACCTGAACACCCAACTGCTACCCGATGACCTGACCCTGCCGCTGCTTTGGGCCGGCCTGCTGTTCAATCTCTCCGGCGTATTTGCGCCGCTGCCTGACGCCGTGATCGGCGCCATCGCCGGCTATCTGGCGCTATGGAGCGTGTACTGGGGATTTCGCCTGATCACCGGCAAGGAAGGCATGGGCTATGGCGACTTCAAACTGCTGGCAGCGCTCGGCGCCTGGCTGGGCTGGCAGATGCTGCCGCTCATCATCCTGCTCTCTTCGCTGGTCGGCGCCGGAGTCGGCATCGCCCTGATCCTGTTTGCGGGGCACCAGCGTCAGGCGCCGATTCCCTTCGGCCCCTATCTTGCCGGCGGCGGACTGATCGCGCTGTTCTGGGGCGACGCGCTGACGCGCAATTATCTGCAGCTGCTGCACACATGAGTCTGGTCATCGGCCTCACCGGTGGCATCGGCTGCGGCAAAAGTACGGTAACAAACCTGTTTGCCGCGCACGGGGCCGGCATTGTCGACACCGACCTGATCGCGCGTGTGCTCACCGCAGGTGACGGCGGCGCAATGAGCGCCATACGCCAACACTTTGGCGCGGATTTCGTCCTGCCCGACGGCAGCCTCGATCGCACCCGCATGCGCCAGCATGTATTTACAGATCCCGCAGCACGGGAAACTCTCGAGCATCTACTGCACCCGCTGATACGCGCAGAAGCCGAACAACAACTGGCCCGGCTGTCGCCTGAACATCCCTACCGCTTGCTGGTCGTACCACTGCTGGCGCGCAGCCCGGAATTCCGCCTGCTGTGCCAGCGGATACTGGTCGTCGATTGCGACCGCGCAACCCAGCTTGCCCGCATCATGCAACGTGACGGCATCAGCGAAATTGAGGCAAACGCCATCATCGCCACCCAAACGCCACGCGACGCACAACTCGCTCTGGCAGACGATGTCATCCACAATGATGGGCCGGCCTCGGCGCTGGCGACACAGGTTGAAGCGCTGGATCGGCAATATCGTCAAATGAGTCATTGACGCTGCCCCGGTATTCAATATATCTTTCGCGAACTTAATCCGCTTTCAGGCAATTTCCCGGCAAAAATGGTGTGATCAGCTACGAATTTCCTCTCACCGAAAAAGTCCGCACACTGCTCCGCCTAGAGGATCTGTTTGCGCGTATCGCCCATTTTTCGGCGCAAGACCGCCGCATCGATCACCATGCCGCGCTGCTCACCCTGTTTGAAGTGCTGGAAGTTGTTAGCCGCGCCGACCTGAAATCCGAACTGCTGCAGGAGCTGGAACGGCAAAAACGCGTACTGGCCGCGCTGCATGAAAACCCGGCCATTTCTGAAGATGCGCTGGATGCGATTCTCAACGAAATCGAGCAGGTTGCTGCGGATTTGCTGAAACTTTCCGGCAAGCTCGGGCAACACCTGCGCGAAAACGAATGGCTGATGGGCATCAAGCAACGCAGCTGCATGCCGGGCGGCACCTGCGAGTTTGACCTGCCCTCGTATTACTACTGGCAACGGCAGGACGTCGAGCAACGGCGCCGCGATCTGGACGCCTGGCTAGCGCCATTGCTGCCCATCGACACCGCCGTCCGGATTGTCCTCAAGCTGCTGCGCGGCAGCGGGAAAATCCTGCATTTCACTGCACATCGCGGCGTCTTCCAGCAAATGCAGGGCGGCCGCGTTGCCCAGTTGCTGCGCGTCAGCCTGGATCAGGAACTGGCCTGCATCCCGGAAGTGGGCGCAAATAAATACGCCATCAATATCCGCTTCATCGCGGCCGATTTCGCGGCCAAAACCACCCTGTTCGAGGAAGATGTGCCGTTTGACCTGATTTTCTGCACCCTGCCGTCCTGATGTCTGATCAAGCCCCACCGCTGGTTCACTGCCCCCAATGCGGCAAGGAAATGTTTTGGGATACGCGCAACCGCTACCGCCCGTTTTGCAGTGAACGCTGCAAGCTGGTTGATCTCGGAAAATGGGCAAATGAGGATTATCGGATCGAGCAGCGCGAGCAGGATTTCCCGGACGAAAATCCGGCCTGACTTCAAAAAGGGAACTTCGAAAACCGTCGCGAGCGGCCTGAGGGCAAGGCTGCACGGAATGCAGCACACGAGACATATCACTGGATAGGCGAGTGGGCGAGTACCGCGTAACGCTGCCATCAAGTCGCGCAGCAGGTTTTCGAGGTTCCCTAAACCCAGGCCTGCCGCAACAGGGCAATGCCATGCGCGCCATGTCGCCAGGCGGTTTCCATGTCAGCCGTCGTCAAACCGCCCAGCGCATACACCGGTAGCGACAGTCCTGCCGCCATGGACTGAAATTTCTCCCAGCCCAGATGTGGCGCGCCCGGGTGCGATGGCGTCGGCAATACCGGACTCAGCAGGGCAAAATCGCACCCCAGCGCCTCGGCGCGCAGCAGCTCCTCGCGGCTATGGCAGGAAGCGCCACACCAAGGCAGCTCCGGCCGCCGGGTCAGGTTCGCCAGTTGCGCGGCATTCAGCTGTACGCCATCGGCGCCGATGTCCTGCGCCAGCGCAATGTCGGCATTCAGCAACAGCTTCGCCCCGGCCGCCTGCAATAACGGCTGCATCCGTTGCGCCAGAACGCGAAGCTGCTCACGCGACAACTGTTTTTCCCGCAGCTGCACCAGACGCAGCCCGACTTGCAACTGTTGCTGCAGTCGCGCAAGAAACGTCTCCTCGCCCAATTCGGCCACATTGCTGATCGCATACAGCGGCGGCAGTGAAAGCGCGCGCAGCACCGGCGCATTGGCAGGCAACAGGGGGGCCACGGAAATATCCGGGAATTGCTGCCAGGCGAATTGCTGACCCTCGTGCGGATGCAACTCGCCGCTCCAACCGGTCACCCGGAAAAAATTCAGACGCACCGTTGCGTGCGGATAAGTGAAGATGCGAGTTATCCACGGATAGGCCTGCTGCACGGTGATGCCCAACTCTTCATGCAGCTCGCGCTTCAGTGCATGCTCGGGGGTTTCGCCTGCTTCGAGCTTGCCGCCCGGAAACTCCCAATAGCCCGCCCAGATTTTGTCGGCCGGACGCTGCGCCAGCAGAAAACTGCCGTCGGGACGCTGCAGAACGGCAGCGGCAACTTCAACCTGCAAACTCACGCGCGGCTCGCCTGCTGTCCGACCCAGTCACGGGCAAACTGCCAGGCCACGCGCCCGCTGCGCGAGCCGCGTAACAGCGCCCATTGCAGAGCCGCACGCCGGACTTCCGCATCAAACTCGCCGCCGCCCAGCGCAGTCACCCAATGTGCCGCAATGTTCAGGTATTCGTCCTGCGAAAAAGGATAGAAGGACACCCAGAGACCAAAGCGCTCCGATAGGGAAATTTTTTCTTCCACGCCTTCGGCCGGATGCACCTCCTCACCCGCATGTTGTGTCGCCAGATTTTCCTGCAGATATTCCGGCATGAGATGACGCCGGTTCGAGGTGGCGTAAATCAGCATATTGTCCGGCAGCACCACGATGGAACCGTCCAGCGCGGCTTTCAGCGCCTGATAGCCCGGCTCGGCGTCATTGAAGGACAGATCATCGCAATACAGGATGTAACGCTCGGGGCGCGCAGCCACCAGATCAATAATCTCCGGCAGGTCGGCCAGCCCTTCCTTGCCGATTTCGATCAGACGCAGACCCTGCGGAGCAAACTCGTTCAGCAACGCCCGGATGAGGGAGGGTTTCCCCGTACCGCGCGCGCCCGTCAGCAACACATTGTTGGCGGGAAATCCCAGCACGAACTGCCGTGTGTTCTGCGCCACGCGGAGCTTTTGCACATCAATGTCGCGCAGGTCTTCCAGCCGCAGGGACGGTAAAACCTTCACGGGATGCAGCGTACCGCGACCACTGCGGCGCTGCCAGCGGAAAGCGCTCGCGGCAGACAAATCAACTGCAGCAGCGGTAGGCGGCAGCCATTGTTCCAAGCGATCGAACAGGCGCTGCGCCCGCCCAAGCCACTCAGCTTCTGTAGCTGGCATTAATCTTCACGTAATCGTAGGAAAAGTCGCAGGTCCACAACTTGGCGCTGGCCGCGCCACGGTTCAGCACGACACGGATGGTGATATCGCTTTGCTGCATCACACGCTGACCGTCTTCCTCACGATAGCTCGCGGCACGTCCGCCCTGCTCGGCCACCAGCACATCGTCGAGATAGAGCCGCAACTGCGCGACATCCAGATCTTCCACGCCGGCATAGCCGATCGCGGCGAGAATCCGTCCGAGGTTGGGATCGGAGGCAAAGAACGCCGTTTTGACCAAGGGTGAATGCGCAATCGCATAACCGATCTTGCGACATTCCGCCGCATCACGGCCGCCTTCGATGGCAATGGTCATGAATTTGGTCGCGCCCTCGCCATCGCGCACAATCGCCTGCGCAAGCAGCGTGGCCACTTCGGTCACAACGGCTTGCATCGCCGCCTGGTTCGCAGCGTCGATGACCACACCGCTCTTGCCGCTGGCAATAAGCATCAGCGCATCATTGGTCGAGGTGTCGCCATCCACCGTAATGCAATTGAAGGAACGGTTGGCCGCCTCGCTTACCATGGCCTGCAGCAAAGCTTGCGGGATGACCGCGTCGGTCGCGATATAACCCAGCATGGTCGCCATGTTCGGATGGATCATGCCCGAGCCCTTGGCGATGCCGCTAACCGTGATCGTCTTGCCATCAATCCTGATCTGGCGCGACACCGCCTTGGCCACGATGTCGGTGGTCATGATGGCATGCGCCGCATCAAACCAATTGTTCTCGATGGCGCTGGCAACCGCGCGCGGCATTCCGGCAACGATTTTGGCGACCGGCAACGGTTCCATGATCACGCCGGTGGAAAAGGGCAGGATCTGTTCCGGCGCGCAATTCAGCAGCCCGGCCAGCGCCACGCAGGTCATGCGCGCATCCTGCAGCCCCTGCTCGCCCGTGCCGGCATTGGCATTGCCGGTATTGACCACCAGCGCACGAATCCCTTGCCCGGCGGCCAGATGTTCGCGCGCCACCGTGACTGGCGCGGCGCAAAAACGATTCTGGGTGAACACGCCTGCCACCGTCGCACCGGCATCCAGCTGGATCACCAGCAGATCCTTGCGATCCGGACGTTTGATATTGGCTTCGGCAGTACCCAGTAAAACGCCGCTGACCGGCAACAGTTCAGCGGCGACGGGTGTCGTCAGATTGACCGGCATTGCAAACTCCTAGTAACGACCGCCCATTTTGTAGAAATAGTTGCTGAATTCTTCGGTCTCGGCATTCTTGCGCCGTGCCACGCCGTGCATGTAACGTACCAGACCGCGCATCACGTAGTACACCAGCGCCGGCTGCGTATCCAACAGACTTTCAAACTTTGCGCGCTCAAGCAGCAAAACAGCACCATCCTTCAGCACCTTTACACTGGCGTTGACAACAACATCCCGTCCGCCGACGAAACCGATGATGCTTGCCACATCGCCGGGTTTGGACAGCTGCAACTTCATTGGCTCGCCATCCACGGTGGCACTGATCTCGGCTTCGCCTTCGGCCAGAATCATGAGCGCCTCGCCCAGAGGATTGCGCCCCGGCTCGATAATTACCTCGCCCGCCTTGTAGCGCTTCAGCACAATCGCCCTCGCCAGGGTCTCGATTTCCGCATCGCGCAACTCTTCAGTCAGCGGGGTGCAATGCAGCGTTTTTAAAATCAGGTCATCTGTTGTCATGCCAATCTCCACTTTAGTTCAGTTTGCCGTGACATTGCTTGTACTTCTTGCCGGATCCGCAAGGACAGGGGTCATTGCGGCCGACCTTGAGGCCCTCACGCACGAACGGCTTGTGCGCTTCATCGGTTGACTCCGCCAGCGCCTCATCGTAGTCGGCGTGATGATACTGCACATTTTCCGGCGCGGGTGAAGCTTCAACCGATTCCACATCGGCCTGATCGCGCACCTGGACCGTCATCAGCACCTGAGTCACCTCGCGCTTGATCGACTCAAGCATGTTCGAGAACAACTCAAAGGCCTCGCGCTTGTATTCCTGCTTGGGATTTTTCTGGGCGTAGCCGCGCAAATGAATGCCCTGGCGCAAATGATCCAGCGAAGCCAGGTGCTCGCGCCAGTGCTGATCCAGACTTTGCAACATGATTACGCGCTCGTAGTGATGCATTTCCGGCCCGACCAGTTCCACCTTGGCTTGATACAGGGTGGCGGCCTGTTCTGCAATTCTCCGCCGCAATCCTTCTTCGTCCAGCGCCTTATCCTCGTCCAGCCATTGCTGCAACGGCAACGCGAGGCGGAATTCCATAGCCAGTATTTTTTCCAGCCCCGGCACATCCCATTGCTCTTCCATGCTGCCCGGCACAATGTACTGGCTGAAAGTGTCGTCCAGCACACCGTCGCGCATCGCCACAATGGTCTCGGAAATGTCGCTGCTTTCCAGCAATTCGTTGCGCTGCTGGTAGATGACCTTGCGCTGGTCATTGGCGACATCGTCATATTCCAGAATCTGCTTGCGCATGTCGAAGTTGCGCGCCTCCACCTTGCGCTGCGCGTTTTCGATGGCGCGCGTCACCCAGGTGTGCTCGATGGCCTCACCCTCGGGCAACTTGAATTTGTTCATGATCGCCGCAACGCGATCGGAGGCAAAGATGCGCAGCAGCGGGTCTTCCAGCGACAGGTAGAAACGGCTGGAGCCGGGGTCGCCCTGGCGCCCGGAACGGCCGCGCAGCTGATTATCCACCCGGCGCGACTCGTGGCGTTCGGTGCCAATGATGTGCAAACCGCCACTCTTCAGAACTTGCGCATGCAAATCGTCCCATTCGGATTTCAGCGCCTCAATCTGCTGGTTGCGGCTGGCTTCATCCAACGTTTCATCAGCACGCAGCAGGTCGACCTGTTTCTCCACATTGCCGCCCAGCACAATGTCCGTGCCCCGGCCGGCCATGTTGGTTGCGATGGTAATCATGCCCGGGCGCCCGGCCTGGGCGACGATTTCGGCTTCGCGCGCATGCTGCTTGGCATTCAGCACCTGATGCGGCAATTTCTGCTGGTCGAGCAACTGCGACAGCAATTCGGAATTCTCGATCGACGTCGTGCCCACCAGCACCGGCTGGCCGCGCTGGTAGCAGTCCTGGATGTCGGCAATCACCGCGTGATACTTTTCCTTCGCGGTGAGATACACCTTGTCCATCATGTCCTTGCGAACGGTCGGCCGGTGCGGCGGAATGATGACCGTTTCGAGGTTATAGATGGACTGGAACTCGAACGCCTCGGTATCGGCCGTACCGGTCATGCCGGCCAGCTTCGCGTACATGCGGAAATAGTTCTGGAAAGTGATCGAGGCGAGTGTCTGATTTTCCTTCTGGATGGCGACGCCCTCTTTGGCCTCCACTGCCTGATGCAGCCCGTCCGACCAGCGCCGGCCAGCCATCAGGCGTCCGGTGAATTCGTCGACGATCGTCACCTCACCGCTCTGCACCACATAGTGCTGGTCCTTGAAATACAGGTTATGGGCGCGCAGCGCCGCATACAAGTGATGAATCAGCGTGATGTTCGCAGGATCGTACAAACTGCCGCCGGGCGGCAACAGCCCCGCCTGTTCCAGCAGCGCCTCGGCATGCTCATGGCCTTTTTCGGACAGCAGGATCTGGTGGCTTTTTTCGTCAACACTGAAATCCCCGGGACTGTCTTCATCCGCCTGACGCCTGAGCATGGGCGCGAGCTTGTCCATGCGCTGGTAAATCTCGACGTTGTCTTCCGCCTGACCGGAAATAATCAGCGGCGTACGCGCCTCGTCGATCAGGATCGAATCCACCTCATCGACAATCGCAAAATTCAGCGGCCGCTGGTAGCGCTGCTCGGCCTGCGTCGCCATGTTGTCGCGCAGGTAATCAAAACCGAATTCGTTGTTGGTGCCGTAGGTAATGTCGGCGGCATAGGCCGCCTGTTTTTCTTCATGCGGCATCTGCGACAGGATGACGCCGACGGACAAGCCGAGGAAGCGGTACAGCTTGCCCATCCAGGCCGCGTCGCGACTCGCCAGATAGTCGTTGACCGTCACCACATGCACGCCCTTGCCGGCAATTGCATTCAGGTAAACCGGCAAGGTCGCCATCAGCGTCTTGCCCTCACCCGTGCGCATTTCGGCGATCTTGCCGTAATGCAGCACCATGCCGCCGATCATCTGCACATCGTAATGGCGCATCCCCAGCGCACGCTTGCCGGCCTCGCGCACCACCGCGAAAGCCTCCGGCAGCAGCGCATCCAGCGTTTCCCCCGCCGAGTGACGGCGGCGAAACTCTTCGGTTTTGCCACGCAGCGCGTCGTCACTCAGCGCGGAAATCCCGGCCTCCAGCGCGTTCACCGCCTGCACCGTCGCGCCGTATTGCTTAAGCAAACGGTCATTGCGGCTGCCGAAAATGCTCTTCAGTACTTTGGAAATCATGTTTTGGTCTCAACTGCTCATAACAAAAGGGCGAGCGCTATTTGCCTCACCCCCGGATTTTTGCCGATTTGCCGCCTGAAAGCAGCTGTCCGACATCCTGAAAATTGGCGCCCATCTTACCACAGCCACGACCATTCCAAGCCGGCGCGGGGCAATCCAGCCGGTTTTGCCCCCAGACAGAAACTGGCATAACATACCCGCATCGCTCGATCACCCGGCTGTCCATGTCCAGACCCTTTACCTCACTGCTTAATGCCAATCCGGAATTGCGTCCGCTGCTCTCCAAGGCCAGGACGCTGACCACGCTGGAACAGCACTTTGCCGCTGTCGCTCCGGCCTTTCTGGCTGGCGCCACACGCGTTTCGGATCTGAAAAACGGGCAATTGACACTGATCGTGCAAAATTCGGCGCTTGCTGCCAAGCTGCGCCAGCTGGCGCCGGATCTGGTCCAGTCTCTGCGGCAGCGCGGCTGCGCAGTCGATGCGCTGAAAATCAGGATTGAAGTCAGTTTCCGGCCGCCCTCACCGCCACCGCGCGCGCTCGGCCCGCAGGCGCTGGAAGCCCTGCAGGATCTGGAGCAACATCTGGAAGACTCTCCGCTCAAACAGGCGGTTTCGCGATTGGCCGGGCACAGCGTCTAGAGCAGCACCCGCCAGCCCACCAGCACATAACGCTCGAGCAGGAACAACAAGCCGAAGACAAGCAACGCCAGTCCGGTGAAGCGCACCAGCTGCCAGGCGAATCGCAGGTATCGGGGATTGCGGGTAAAGAGATACAAACCGCCGCTCAGAACCAGCAGCAGCGCTGCCACGATCAGGAAGAATCTCAACAGCAACATGACGCCCTCAGGCAGCCTGCAGCTGCAAACGCAGGAACGACGGCGCGGCCTCGATGCTGTCGAAGGTCACAAATTCCCAGGCTTCAGCATCGGCAAGCAATGCCCGAACCAGCGCGTTGTTCAGTGCATGACCGGACTTGAACCCGGAGAAAGCGCCGATCAACGGATAGCCCAGGAGATAAAGATCGCCAATGGCGTCCAGCACCTTGTGCTTCACAAACTCATCCTCGAAACGCAGCCCGTCGGCATTCAACACCCGGTAGTCGTCCATCACGATGGCATTGTCCAGACTGCCGCCCAGCGCCAAGCCCTGTGCGCGCATGTTTTCGACATCCTGCATAAAACCGAAAGTACGCGCGCGACTGATGTCGCGGATGTAGGATTCTTCGCCCAGATCAACCGTCACATGCTGCCGGGTATTGGCAAACACGGGATGAGCGAAATTGATCGTGAAAGTCAGCTTGTAGCCGTTATACGGATCAAACCGCACCCATTTGTCACCCTGCTGCACTTCGACGGATTTTTTGATGCGCACAAACTTTTTTGCCGCCGACTGCTCGACGATCCCGCTGGACTGCAAGAGGAAGATAAAGGTACCCGCGCTACCGTCCATGATGGGCACTTCGGCGCTGTCCATGTCCACATAGACGTTGTCCACACCCAGCCCCGCAAACGCTGACATCAGATGCTCAACCGTCGCCACCCGCACGCCGTTCTGCTCCATACAGGTGGACAGACGGGTGTCATGCACCAGGTCGGCGCGCGCACGGATCTCCTCGACCGGTTTGACATCGACGCGGCGAAACACGATACCGGTGTTCGCCGGCGCCGGCCGCAGGCCGAGCGTCACCTTCTCGCCGCTGTGCAAGCCCACCCCGGTCACACTCACCGAGCTTTTCAATGTGCGTTGTTTGACCATCGTGTTTTATTTCCCCACTGCTGCGGGGAATTCTATCATGTCAAAATCGCCATGCCGGACCGCACTCTCAGTCCGCCTGACGCCGCAGAAAAGACGGAATATCGAGCATTTCCATGCCGGATTTTTCCATCGCATCGATGGTTTCGCGGCGACCCCGACGCATCACCGCCGGCGTATCCAGTTCGGTGTAATTGACGCCCGGATTGGAAATCACCACCTCATTGTCGGTGCCGGTACGCAACTCCTCACCGCGATACACCACTTCGGGCTTCGGTTGCTTGCGCGCCATCGGCGCTCCCAGACCCGTAGCAACGACCGTGACCCGCAACTCATCGCCCATGGCTTCATCGAATACCGAACCGACAATCACGGTCGCTTCTTCTGCGGCAAACTGCACGCATTCCATGACGTCGTCGATTTCCTTGAGCTTGAGGCTGCTGGACGACGTAATGTTGACCAGCACGCCGCGCGCACCGGACATATCCACATCTTCCAGCAAGGGGCTGGCAATCGCACGCTCCGCAGCCGTGCGGGCGCGATCCGAGCCGTTGGCAATCGCGGAGCCCATCATCGCCATGCCATTTTCCGACATCACGGTGCGCACATCGGCAAAGTCGACGTTGATCAGACCCGGCACATTGATGACTTCCGCAATACCGCCCACCGCACCCTGCAACACGCCGTTGGCGGCCTTGAAGGCTTCCGGCACGGTGATGTCCGCACCCAACACTTCCATCAGCTTGGAATTCGGCACGATGATCAGCGAATCGACATGCTCATGCAGCGCTTCGATGCCGGCCTTGGCAAAACGCATGCGGTTGCCCTCATAGGTGAACGGTTTGGTCACCACGGCCACCGTCAAAATACCCAGCTCGCGTGCAATCTGCGCCACGATCGGCGCCGCACCAGTACCGGTGCCGCCGCCCATGCCGGCCGTAATGAAAACCATGTTGGCGCCTTCAATCATTTCGCGGATGCGCTCGCGATCCTCCTCGGCGGCCGCCTGGCCCACCGACGGCTTGGCGCCAGCGCCCAGCCCTTTGGTGATGTTCGCACCGATTTGCAACTGGGTTCGGGCCCGGCTGCGTTTCAGGGCCTGGGCATCGGTATTGATGACGATAAACTCCACGCCCTGCACGCCCTGCTCGATCATGTGATCGACCGCATTACCACCGCAACCGCCCACGCCAATAACTTTAATCACGGCGTCCTGAGATTCCGCTTCCATAATTTCAAACATCATTTCGTTTCTCCTTTACCTGAATTGCAAAAATCGACCCTGAACCCGCCACCCAACTTCTAAAAATTACCCTGAAACCATGCCTTCATCCGCCCCATCACATCACTGAACGAACCGGATTGCGCGCGCACTTCCTGGTTGCGCTGGAAATACTCCAGCCCGTACAACAACAGCCCCACGCCGGTCGCCATGCGCGGCGTCTTCACCACGTCGGACAAGCCGCCGATGTACTTCGGGATGCCCATGCGCACCGGCATGTGGAAAATTTCCTCGCCCAGCTCAACCATGCCCTGCATCGCGCTGCTGCCGCCGGTGATCACAATCCCGGAAGACAGCAGATCCTCGAAGCCGCTGCGGCGCAGCTCCTGCTGCACCAGCGAATACAGTTCTTCCACGCGCGGCTCGATCACCTCGGCCAGCGTCTGGCGCGACAACATGCGCGGCCCGCGTTCGCCAACGCCCGGCACTTCGAGCGACCCCTGATCCGCCAGCTGACGCAACGCGCAGCCGTGCTTGATCTTGATGTCCTCGGCATCCTGGGTCGGCGTGCGCAAGGCCATCGCGATGTCGTTGGTGATCTGGTCGCCGGCGATCGGGATCACGGCCGTATGGCGGATCGCACCGCCGGTGAACACGGCGATATCGGTCGTGCCGCCGCCGATGTCGACCAGACACACCCCCAACTCCTTTTCATCCTCTTCCAGCACCGCCTTGCTCGAAGCGAGCGGCTGCAAAATCAGCTCGTTGACTTCCAAGCCGCAGCGATGGATGCACTTCATGATGTTTTGCACCGCCGCCACCGCGCCGCTGACGATGTGCACTTCAACGTCCAGCCGCATGCCACTCATGCCCAGCGGCTTCTTGATGCCTTCCTGACCATCGATGCAGAACTCCTGCTCCAGAATGTGCAAAATCTGCTGATCGCCCGGCAGGCTGATCGAACTGGCCGTTTCCACCACCCGGTCGATGTCAGCCTGAGCCACTTCCTTTTCCTTGATCTTCACCATGCCGCGCGAATTGAGTCCGCGAATGTGGCTGCCCGCAATGCCGGTGAAAACCTCATGTATCTTGCAATCCGCCATCAGCTCGGCCTCTTCCAGCGCGCGCTGGATCGACCCCACCGTGGCTTCGATGTTGACCACCATGCCTTTTTTCATGCCGGCGGATTCATGCATGCCCATGCCGATAACCTCCAGCGCGCCGTCCGGCTTGACCTCGCCGACAATCGCCACGATTTTCGACGTGCCGATATCCAATCCGACCACCAGATTTTTGGCTTCCTTGTTATTTCTGCTCATCCCTGACCTCCACTGCGCGCTAACCATTGAATGCTCCATCCACTGCAAATCCGTTCCGATAACGCAAATCCACTGTCCTGATCGACGCCACATGCGGCGCCAATGTGTACGGATAAACCGTAACGAAGCGCGACATGCGTTGCTCAATTTCATCCCGACCCAGCGCCAGCACCAAGCCGTTGTTCAACTTCAGTTGCCAGGCATGCCGCGGACTCAGGCTGATCTGCGCGATACTCAGGTTCACTCCGGCCAATGCCTGGCCGAATGCCGCGTACTGACGGGTAATCTCGCCGGAGCGCTCTTCCTGCCCTGAAAATTCCGGCAGCGATTCTTCGCTGTAGGCATGAAAAACCTCGCCATAGGTATTCACCAGCGCGTCGCGATTCCAGCGCGCCAAGGGCTGATGTTCCTCGATCTCCAGACTCAGCTGATCCGGAAATTCCCGCCGGATGTTCACGTGACGCACCCAGGGCAACTGCTCCAGCGCCTGGCGCACCTGCGCAATATCCACCGTGAACAAATTGCCGTTTGCCTCGCGCTGCACGACCTGCAACACCTCCTGCGGCACCACATGCTTCGGCTGCGTTTCCAGCCGTGCGGTCTGCAAGGGAAACAGCTCCGGCTGATGCACGGCGTAATGCAGTGCGCCATACAGCAGCAACAGTGCGCTAAAACCAAACAGCGCATTGGCAATCATCCGCAGCAAGGGCGCGTTATCCCACATGGGCCATCTCCAGCACCTGCAACACCAGTTGCTCGAAACTGATGCCGGCCTGACGCGCCGCCATCGGCACCAGACTGTGATCAGTCATCCCGGGCGAGGTATTGATTTCCAGCAAATACGGCCGGCCGTCTTCGCTCATCAGAAAATCCACACGCCCCCAGCCCAGCCCGCCAATCAGCGCAAACGCCTGCCTGGCCAGCTGCTGGATTTCCGCCTCGCGTTCCGCGCTGAGGCCGCACGGACACAGATAGCGCGTGTCATCGCGCAGGTACTTCGCCTCGTAATCGTAAAATTCATTGGCCGGCTCGACCTTGATCACCGGCAAGGCCCGGTCGCCCAGAATCGCTGCGGTATATTCGCCGCCACCCACAAAACTTTCGGCAATCACCAGCCGGTCATGGCGCACCGCTTCGCGGTAGGCCGGCGCCAGATCCGCCAGCGTCTTCACCTTGCTGATCCCGACGCTGGAGCCTTCGTTGGCCGGCTTCACGAACAGCGGCAGCCCCAATGCCTGCACCACCTCTTCCCAGTCACTCTCCGCATCCAGCAAACGGTAGGCCGGCACCGGCAATCCGGCGGACTGCCACACCAGCTTGGTGCGCCACTTGTCCATGCCCAGCGCGGAGGCCAGCACACCGCTGCCGGTGTAGGGAATTCCGAGCAGCTCCAGCGCGCCCTGCACCGTACCATCCTCGCCGCCACGTCCGTGCAGCGCGATGAAAGCGCGTTCGTATCCCTCATCGCGCAGCGTTTCCAGACTGCGCACCGCAGGATCAAACGCATGCGCATCCACGCCGCTGCGTTGCAAGGCGGCGAGCACGGCGGCGCCGCTTTTCAGCGACACTTCGCGCTCGGCGGAACTGCCGCCAAACAGGACGGCAACCTTGCCGAAGGATGCCGGATTGAGGATTGAGGATTGAGGATTGAGATTCTTCTCGTTCATGTTGCTTCACCAATAATTCTGACTTCGGGATGCAACATCACCCCGGTTTGCGCCGCCACGATTTGCCGCACTTCATGAATCAGCGTTTCGATATCCGCCGCACTGGCGTCATCCACATTCACGATGAAATTCGCATGCTTCTCCGACACTTGTGCCCCGCCGATGCGTTTTCCCTTGAGGCCGCACTGCTCGATAAGGCGGGCAGCATGGTCGCCGGGCGGATTGCGGAATACGGAGCCTGCATTCGGCAATTGCAGCGGCTGGCTCGCCATGCGCTTGTCCAGCAGCGCCTTGATGGCCTGGCGTGCCGCCTCGCTATCGCCGGATTCAAACCGCAGGTGCGCCGCCACAAACCATTCTTCGGTGGGCTTCAGCAACTGCACATGCCGATACCCAATCTCGTAGTCCACCGCGCTGCGCCAACGCAGTTCCCCGCGCCGGTTGAGGGTCTGCACCCGCACCACCTTGTTCCACGTTTCGCTACCATAGCATCCGGCATTCATCGCCAGCATGCCGCCCAGCGTGCCGGGAATGCCGGCAAAAAATTCCGCGCCGCACAACCCGTGTTGCGCCGCAAACCGCGCCAGCTTGGCGCCCGCCACGCCCGCTTCGGCATAAATCTCTTCCGGCGCTTCCAGCCGCAAGCCCGTCAGCGCGCCGTGCAGCAACAGCACCGTGCCGCGCAAGCCGCCGTCGCGCACCAGCAAATTGCTGCCCAGGCCGACCGGATACAGCGGCTCTTCGGGCGGCAACGTCGCGAGGAACGCCTGCAGATCGGCCAGATCGGCCGGCCGATAGACATGCTCGGCATTTCCGCCAGCGCGCCAGCTGGTATGCCGGCGCATGGGCACATCGTGGCGCAGTTCGCCCCGCAATTGCATGCCAGCAAATTTTTCCGGTTCGTTCATATTCATTTCTGCGCCAACTGCCTGACCTGTTCCGCCACGCCGCCGACCGAGCCTGCGCCCATGGTCAGCACCACGTCACCCGCGCGCGCCAGCCGCAAAATGGCCTCCGGCATTTCGCCGACCCGCTCGACAAACACGACTTCGTTCTGCCCCGCCACGCGCAACGCATGCATCAGCGCACGGCCATCGGCCGCCACGATCGGCGCCTCGCCCGCAGCATAAATTTCCGCCAGCACCAATGCGTCCACGCTGCACAGCACGCGCACGAAATCCTCGAACAAATCGCGCGTGCGGGTGTAGCGATGCGGCTGGAAAGCCAGCAGCAAGCGCCGTCCCGGGAAAGCCCCGCGCACTGCGGCCAGCGTGGCTGCCATCTCGACCGGATGGTGGCCGTAATCGTCGATCAGCGTGCACGTGCCGCCTTCCGGCAGCGCAATCTCGCCATAGCGCTGAAAGCGCCGGCCCACACCCTCGAACTCGGCCAGCGCGGCGACAATGGCCTCGTCGCTCACGCCAACTTCGAGCGCCACGGCAATCGCCGCCAGCGCATTCAGCACGTTGTGCATGCCCGCAAGATTGAGCGTAATGTCCAGATCGCGCGGCGTGCCGTTCTGCCGGCATTCCGCCGTGAAGCGCATCTGGCCGCCCTCGTGGCGCACATTCACGGCGCGAATCTGCGCGCCTGCGCTCAGCCCGTAAGTGCATACCGGTTTGGTGATGCGCGGCATGATTTCGCGCACGTTGGGGTCATCCACGCAGAGCATCGCCATGCCGTAAAAGGGCAGGTGCTCGACAAAATCGACAAAGGCCTGCTTCAATTTCCCGAAGTCGTGGCCATAGGTTTCCATGTGATCGGCGTCGATGTTGGTAATCACCGCCAGTATCGGTTGCAGATACAGGAAAGAGGCATCGGATTCGTCGGCCTCGGCCACGATGAATTCACCCGTGCCCAGCCTGGCGTTGGTGCCACTGCTATTCAGGCGCCCGCCTATCACGAAGGTCGGGTCATAACCCCCCTTCGCCAGCACGCTGGCCACCAGCGACGTGGTGGTGGTTTTGCCGTGGGTGCCGGCAATCGCAATCCCCTGACGCAGACGCATCAGCTCGGCCAGCATCATGGCGCGCGGCACCACGGGAATACGCCGGGCGCGCGCGGCCAGCACTTCCGGGTTGTCCTTGCCGACTGCAGTAGAAATGACGACCACGTCGGCCTCGTTCAGATGCGCCTCGGCGTGGCCCGAATAAATCTTCGCACCGAGCTGCTGCAGACGCCGTGTCGCGGCGTTCTCGGCCAGGTCGGAGCCGCTGACGCTGAAGCCGAGATTCAGCAGCACCTCGGCGATGCCGTTCATGCCCGAACCGCCGATCCCCACAAAATGTACGTTTTTAACCTTGTGTTTCATCTTCACTCCCCGGCCAGCTGGGTGCACACCTGCGCCACGGTCGCAGCCGCATCGGATTTCGCAAGGGCGCGCGCCTGTTGCGCCATGGCCTGCAGTTGTTCGCGCGTCAACGTTTTCAGCAGATGCGCCAGTCCGGCTGCATTCAATTCGGTTTGCGGCAGCAAAATCGCTGCGCCGCGTTCGCTGAGGAAGCGCCCATTGCTGGTCTGGTGATCGTCCACGGCATAAGGAAATGGCACCAGCACACTGGCCACGCCGGCGGCCGCGAGTTCGGCCACCGTCAAGGCGCCGGCCCGGCAGATCACCAGATCGGCCTCCGCATACGCTTGCGCCATATCTTCCAGAAACGGCCGGACTTCGGCGTTGACGCCTACGGCCGCATAAGCCTGTTGCACGACTTCGGAATTCGCTTTGCCGGTCTGATGCACAACCTTGGGCCGCGCCGCTTCAGGCAGCAGCGCCAGCGCCTGCGGCAGCACCTCGTTGAGCGCCTTCGCGCCCAGGCTGCCGCCGACGACCAGCAGATTCAGCGCACCGCTGCGCGTGCGATAGCGCTGCGCCGGATCGGGCAACGCCGCAATGCGGCTGCGCACCGGATTGCCACTCCATTCGGCATGCGGCAATACCTCCGGAAAACCGGTCAGCACGCGTTGCGCCAGCCGTGCAAGCACCCGGTTGCTCAGGCCCGCAATCGAGTTCTGCTCATGTATCACCAGCGGCCGGCGCAGCACGGCCGCCATCAGACCGCCCGGGAAAGTGATGTAACCGCCCATGCCGAGCGCAACATCGGGGCGCTGGCGGAAAATCGCCGCCGCGCTTTGCCACATGGCGCGCGCCAGATTGAACGGCAGCGCCAACGTCCGCAGCCAGCCCTTGCCGCGCAGGCCGGAAAAATTCACCCACGCCATGTCATAGCCGTGTTTGGGCACCAGCTCCGCTTCCATGCTGCCCGGCGCCCCCATCCAGACCACGCGCCAACCCTGTGCGCGCAGCTGATCCGCGACGGCGAGCCCCGGCATGATGTGCCCACCCGTGCCGCCCGCCATGATCATGATCGTGCGCGCACTCATACCGGCAACCCCCGCGCAACTCTTCTGTTCTCATAATCGACGCGGAGCAGAATCGCGGCAGCCACGCAGTTCACAACCACGCCGCTGCCGCCAAAACTCAGGAACGGCAGCGTCAGTCCCTTGGTCGGCAGCACGCCCATGTTCACCCCAATGTTGATCATCGCCTGCACGCCCAGCCAGACACCGATGCCTTGCGCCACCAGCGCCGGATAAAAACGCTCCAGGAAAGCGGCGTGACGTCCGATTTGCAGGGCGCGAATAACGATGAGCGCAAACAGGATCAGCACTGCGGCCACGCCGAACAGTCCGAGTTCTTCGGCAATCACGGCCATCAGGAAATCGGTGTGCGCCTCGGGCAGGTAAAACAGTTTTTCAACACTGCCCCCCAGTCCCACGCCGGTCCATTCGCCCCGGCCAAAGGCAATCAGCGCGTGACTCAACTGATAACCCTTGCCGAGCGGATCTGCCCAGGGGTCCATGAAACCGGTGACCCGCTTCATCCGATATTCCGAAGTCAGAATCAGCGCGGCGAACGCCAGCGGCAAGGCGATCAACAGCCCGACATACACCTTGACGTTGAATCCGCCCAGCCACAGGATGCTCATGGCAATGACCAGAATCACCACGAATGCCCCCATATCCGGCTCGAGCAGGAGCAACGCACCGACCACGGTCATCACGATGGCCATCGGCCAGAACGCCTTGTAGAGATGATCCTTCAGGTCGCTCTTGCGCACGGTGTAGTCAGCGGCATAGAGCACCACAAATAGCTTCATCAGCTCCGATGGCTGCAGATTGATCACGAATAGCGATAGCCAGCGGCGGCTGCCATAAACCACCTTGCCAATCCCCGGAACAAGAACCAGAATCAGCAGCAGCACGCCCAGTATGAACAGATAAGGCGCGTAGGACTGCCACTGCTGCAACGGCACCGTGAACGCCACAACGCCCGCAGTCACCCCAATCAGGATGAAGACGCCGTGACGGATCAGGTAATAGGCTGGTTCATGCCCGGTAAATTTGCTGCCCTCCGCCGTCGCGATCGAGGACGAATACACCATGACCAGGCCCAGCATCAACAAGCCGGCCAGCGCCCACAACAGCAATTCATCAAACTGCTGCTGGGGCGGGCGCGCGCGGGTTCTGACCATGGAAACCATTACGCGGCCTCCCTGCGCAAGGCTTGCACGGCGGCGACAAACACTTCGGCGCGATGCACATAGTTGCGGTACATATCAAAGCTGGCGCAGGCGGGCGATAACAGGACGGCGTCGCCCGGTTCTGCGAGCAGCGCGGCCTGGCCTACCGCATCCTCCATGCCGCGCGCATAAATCAGCGACACGCCACTGTCCCGCAAGGCTTCAGCAATAAACGGCGCGTCACGCCCGATGAGCACCACCGCGCGGGCATGCCCGGCGACCGCAGCTTTGAGCGGCGTGAAATCCTGACCCTTGCCATCACCCCCCAGAATGACGACCGTGGCGCATCCCATGCCTTGCAGCGCCGCAACCGTCGCACCGACATTCGTGCCCTTGGAGTCATCGTAATAAGTGACCCCGTCCACTTCGGCGACGCGCTCGACCCGGTGCGGCAACCCGCGAAACGCGCGCAATGCGCCCACGAGCGGCGCCAGCGGCAATGCCGCAGCCCGGCAAAGCGCCAGCGCCGCCAGCGCGTTGGCCACGTTATGCAAACCGGCAAGCTGCAATTCGTCGGCCCGCATGATTTTCTGTGCTCCCTGCACCAGCCAGAGCGCGCCCGCGTCGCGCAAAACTCCCCAGTCGTCGGCATGTTCCGGCGGATTCAGCCCAAAGGTGATGACCTGCCGTCCGGGCTGCGCCATCGCCAGACTGCGGCTGTCGTCCCGGTTCAGCAACTGCACGCCGGCGCCGCTGAAAATGCGCGCCTTGGCGGCCGCGTAGTCATCCATGCCGGCGTAGCGGTCGAGGTGATCCTCGCTCACATTCAGCACGGTCGCGACGTCGGGTTGCAGGCTATGTGTGGTTTCCAGCTGGAAGCTGGAGAGCTCCAGCACCCATACCTGCGGCTGCTTCATGTTGCGAGTCAGCAGCACATCCAGCACTGCGGGAGAAATGTTGCCTGCCACTTCGGTATCCAGTCCCGCAGCACGACACAGGGCGCCCACCATGCTGGTCACCGTGGTCTTGCCGTTGGAGCCGGTAATTGCAATCACGCACGGGCCGCCATCGCCGCCTGACTGCGCCAGTTGCTGCGCCAGCAATTCGATGTCGCCTTCAACGGAAATGCCTCGCGCCAATGCGTGCTGCACCAGCGGTGTGGCCAGTGGCACGCCCGGACTGATGGCGATGCGCGCCACGTCATCCAGCAAGACATCACTGAATTCGCCACATAAAATTTCTGCCGCAGGACAATCACGGCGCAGGACGTCGAGGCCCGGCGGCTGCGGCCGGCTGTCCGCGACGCGGATCCGTGCGCCCTGCGCCGCAAACCAGCGCGCGAGCGACAACCCGGTCTCACCGAGACCGAGGATCAGCACCTGTTTGTCGCGCAGTTGTCCCATATTCATTTTGTAAAAGTCATTTCACACGGAGCACGCAGAGAACGCGGAGACCTCTTCCCCATGGCGGGGTATTTCTCCGCGAACCCCGCGCCTCCGCGTGCCTGTATTCCGCTCATTGCCTCATCTCAACTTGAGCGTTGACAGCCCAATCAACACCAGCAGCATGGTGATAATCCAGAAGCGCACAACCACCTGGGTCTCCTTCCAGCCCTTCTGCTCAAAGTGGTGGTGCAGCGGCGCCATCAACAAAATGCGCTGGCCCGCGCCGTATCTTTTCTTGGTGTACTTGAACCACGACACCTGCACCATCACGGAAACCGCTTCCATCACGAACACGCCGCCCATGATGAACAGCACCAGTTCCTGACGCACGATCACGGCCACTGCACCCAGCGCCGCACCCAGCGCCAGCGCGCCGACGTCACCCATGAACACTTCGGCGGGATAGGCGTTGAACCAGAGAAAGGCGAGGCCGGCGCCCGCAATCGCCGCACAGAACACGGCCAATTCGCCCGCGCCCGGAATGGCAGGTTCGCCCAGATATTTGGAGAATTCGGCGTGACCCGCGACATAGGCGAATATCGCCAGGGCCGCAGCAACCATGACCGTCGGCATGATGGCCAGACCATCCAGACCGTCTGTCAGGTTGACGGCGTTGCTGCTGCCGACGATCACGAAATACACCAGCAGGATGAAACCCGCCATGCCGAGCGGAATCACCAGATGCTTGAAGAAAGGCACGATGAATTCGGTGTGCGCCGGCAGCGTGGCGTGATTCCACAGATAAATTCCCACCGCCAGCGCGATGAGCGACTGCCAGAACATCTTCGCCCGCGCCGACAATCCGTCCGGATTGCGATGCACGACCTTGCGATAATCATCGACCCAGCCGATGGCGCCCACGCCCAACGTGGTAAAGAGCACCACCCAGATGTAGGCATTGCGCAAATCGCCCCAGAGCAGCGTGGTAATCGCTACCGACATCAGGATCAACGCGCCACCCATGGTCGGCGTGCCCGCCTTGACCAGATGCGTCTGCGGTCCGTCGGTCCGGACGGCCTGGCCGATTTTCATCGCCGTCAGCTTGCGGATCATCCACGGCCCCAGCATGAAGGAAATAAGCAGCGCGGTCATCGCCGCCAGCACCGCCCGCAAGGTAATGTAGTTGAACACGCTGAACGCGCGAACGTCGATCGACAGCCATTGGGCTAATGCGAGCAGCATGTTTCCTCCTGTGCCAGACAAAATTGCACGATGCGTTCCATCTTCATGAAGCGCGAGCCCTTGATCAGCACGGTCGTGCCGGTTTTGAGTTCCACGCCCAGCGCCGCCTGCAGCGCCCCGGCGTCATCAAAATGCCGGGCGCCGGTTCCAAAGGCCCGCACCATCTCCCGGCTCAATTCGCCCAAGGCATAAAGCGCGTCAATACCGGCCTCTTTCGCGGCGCGCCCCACTTGCGCATGCAGCCCGGCAGCGTCTGCGCCCAGCTCGCCCATATCTCCGAGCACCAGCACGCGCCGGCCCGGATGCTGCGCCAGCACGGCAATGGCCGCGAGCATCGAAGCCGGATTGGCATTGTAGGTGTCGTCGATGACTTGCACGCCCTGCAGACCGGGTTTCGACTGCAAGCGTCCAGCAACGCCGGTGAACTGCGAGAGCCCGCGCGCAATTGCGGCAGTCGGAATATCCAGCGCAACGGCAAGCGCCGTGGCTGCCAGTGCGTTCCGCGCGTTATGCTCGCCCGGCACCTGCAGGGCCACGCTGAAATCGCCCGAGGGCGTATTGACTTCAAGCTGCAAGCCTGGGGCAGCCGGATGCCAGCGCCCTTGCACATCGGCGGCATGCTGCAGGGAAAACTCGAGCAAGGCGCGGGTTCCCGCCAGCGTGCGCCATAACGGCGCGTGCGGATCATCGGCATTGATGACCGCAGTACCCGCGTGGTTCAACCCGGCAAAAATCTCGCCTTTGGCATGCGCCACCGCCTCGACGGAACCCAGCCCCGCAAGATGCGCACCGCTGGCGTTGTTGACCAGCGCGACATCGGGCCGCGCGATATGCGTCAGGTAATCAATCTCGCCCGGATGATTCATGCCCATCTCGATCACCGCATAGCGATGTTGCGTCCCCAGCCGGAGCAGCGTCAGCGGCAAACCGATGTCGTTGTTCAGATTGCCGCGCGTCGCGAGCACCGCGTTCTCTCCTGCCGCTGCGCGCAGGATGCTGGCGAGCATTTCCTTGACCGTCGTCTTGCCGTTGCTGCCGGTAATCGCTGCCACCTGCAACGGAAACTGGCTGCGCCAGAAAGCTGCCAATTGCCCCAACGCCAGACGGCTATCGGGCACCACCAGCAAGGCGGCAGCGGCAGGGATGCACTCCGGATGCGCGGCATAATTTTCCGCATTGACCAACACGGCAGCCGCCCCGTTTTGCAGCGCTGTAGCCGAAAAATCATAGGCATCGAAACGCTCGCCGCGCAGAGCCACAAACAAATCGCCGGGCGCCAGATTGCGGCTGTCCGTCGAGATGCCCGAGAACTCGGCGTCTCGCCCGGTCAGTGTGACATTCAACACTTCGGCGGCTTTGGAAAGACGCATCATGCCCTCGCTCCCCATGACTGCAACGCAATCTGTGCTGCGGCCACGTCGCTGAACGCGTGACGCACACCGGCGATTTCCTGATAAGGCTCGTGGCCCTTGCCTGCAAGCAACACGGTGTCGCGCACCCCGGCCGCCGCAATCGCGCGTGCAATCGCCGCGCCGCGATCCAGCTCGACCTCGAAATTACTGCGCTCCACACCGGCCAGGATTTCCGCGACGATCGCCTCGGGTGCTTCGCTGCGCGGATTGTCGCTGGTCACCACGCAATGATCGGCAAACCGGGTCGCGACCCGGCCCATCATCGGGCGCTTGCCACGGTCGCGATCGCCGCCGCAGCCAAAAACACAGATCAGCTGGCCGCCCTCGGCATGCGACAACTCTTCCAGCGTCATCAGTACTTTTTCCAGCGCATCCGGCGTATGCGCGTAATCCACAATGACGGTCGGCTTGCCCGCGCCGCCCAGACGCTGCATGCGTCCGGCCACGGGCGCCACGCGGGAAAGCGAATCCACCGCCTGTTGCAGGGGCAAATCGCTGGCCAGCAACACAGCCAGCACCCCAAGCAGATTGGCGGCATTGAAGCGCCCAACCAGAGCGCTGCGCAATTGCGCGCCGCCCCAGCTGGAATGCAGCTGCAAGGTCAATCCCTGCGCATTGAGTTCGAGCAGATGCCCGTGCACCATGCGCAAACCCAGGCGCTCGGCGCGCTGCAACGCCACGTCCGACAAACCGTAGCCGATTATCTCCGGACCATTTCCGGACAGCGTTTCCGCGAGATCGGCGCCATAAGAATCATCGAGATTGAGCACGATGCTGCGCAGGGTTTCCCAGTGAAACAGCTTGCGCTTGCTCGCCGCATAACTTTCCATGTCGCCGTGATAGTCCAGGTGATCGCGGCTCAGATTGGTGAGCAGGGCCACATCGAAATGCACGCCATTCACCCGTCCCTGCGCCAGCGCATGCGAAGATACCTCCATCGCTACAGCCTGGGCGCCGGCATGCAGATAATCCGCGCACAAGCCATGCACCCGCACGGCGTCCGGCGTGGTATTGGCGCTGGTCTGCAGCGCGCCCGGGAATCCGTTGCCCAGCGTTCCGATCAGGGCGCATTGGCGTCCCGCATCGGCGAGGGCTCGCGCAATCCAGTGGCTGCTGGACGTCTTGCCGTTGGTGCCGGTCACGCCCACCATCCAGAGTCTTTCCGTCGGTCGACCATAGACTTCGTGCGCCAGCATCCCTGCCTGATGGCGCAAATCACGCACCGCCAGATTGGGAATGGCCCAGTCCGGATTCCACTCGAAATGATCGGCCTCCCAGATCACCGCATTGGCCCCCTGCGCAATGGCCTGCGGAATGAAACGGCGGCCGTCAGCCTGCTCGCCCGGGTAAGCCACGAACGTGTCGCCCAGCATCACCGCCCGACTGTCCGTGACCAGCCGCGCAACCGGCACGCCCAGGCTGGCAATGACATCGCGCAAAGCTGTAAAGGAGGTCTGCATCACACCTCCTCCTTCACAATGTCATCCGGCGGCGCGATCACATTGTCGAGCGGCGCATCGTTCGGCACACCGAGTTCATGCAACGCCGCGCCGGCAATTTTGCTGAACACCGGCGCAGCCACCAGCCCGCCGTAGTAACTGCCGTTGGTGGGCTCGTCTATCATGACCGCAACGATCAGACGCGGTGCGGATGCAGGCGCCAGCCCAACGAAGGACGCCACATAGCGGTTCACGTAACGCCCGCCCTCCAGCTTGTGCGCGGTGCCGGTTTTTCCCGCAACCCGGTAGCCGGCAACCTGCGCAAGCGGCGCCGTTCCGCCAGGCTGCACGACCAGCTCCATCATGCCGCGCAACGTACGCGCCGTTTCGGCTGTAAACACCGTCTTGCCCGTCGGCTTTGCATCAAGTTTTATCAGGGAGACCGGCTTCAACTCGCCGTCATTCGCAAACACGGTATACGCCCGGGCCAACTGCAACAGATTCACCGAAACACCATGGCCGTAGGAAATCGTGGCCTGTTCGATCGGCCGCCAGTTTTTCGGATCACGCAAGCGGCCGCTGGCCTCGCCCGGAAAATTGCTGCCGCTCGCGGCGCCAAATCCGCTATCCGACAGACTTTGCCACAGCGTTTCCGCAGGCAGCATCAGCGCCATTTTCGCGGTGCCGATATTGCTGGATTTCTGGATGATCTGCGTGACAGTAAGCCGATCCTTCGGATGGGAATCGTGAATCTTGCGGTTGCCCACGCTGAACGCGCCGTGTTCGGTATTGATGACCGTGGACGGCTGCACCTTGCGTTGCTCCAGCGCGGTCGCAACCGCAAACGGCTTCATGGTCGAACCCGGCTCGAACAGGTCGGCAATCGCGCGATTGCGCATGGCTTGCGGACTGACTTTCCCCCGGTTATTCGGATTGAATCCCGGATAATTGACCAGCGCGAGCACCTCGCCGCTTTGCGCATCGAGCACCACTGCCGCGCCTGCCTTTGCCTGATGCTCCTGCACGGCAGTGCAGACCTCACGGTAAACCAGATGCTGAACCTTGGCATCCAGACTCAGCGCCACATCGCTGCCCGGTTTTGGCGCGCGCAGACTGCCGACATCTTCAACGATATGACCGCGCCTGTCCTTGATGACGCTCTGGCTGCCGGGCTTGCCGACAAGCTGTTCCTGCAGGGCCAGTTCCAGCCCTTCCTGGCCGCTGTCATCCAGACCGGTAAATCCAAGCAGCTGGGCAGTTTCCTCGCCGGCGGGGTAATAGCGTCGATATTCGCGCTGCAACACAATACCCTTTAATGTCTTGTCTGCCTTTTCATCCTTGTCGATCATGGCTTTGACCCGCTCCATGTCTTCGGGCAGCAAAGGACGTTTCAGCATGACGTTGCGCGCCGTCTCGGTCAGGCGTTTATTCAGGGTGTCTTCATTCATACCCAGAATCCGGGCAAGCTGTCGAATCTCTGCCCGGTCCGCCTTGACCTCATCGGGCCTGGCCCAGACCGACCACATAGGCGTGCTCACCGCCAACGGCACGCCATGGCGATCGGTGATCATGCCACGGTGGGCGCCAACCTCAACCACCCGGCCATAGCGCGCAGCGCCTTTCTTTTGCAGGAAATCATCATGCACACCCTGCAGATAGACGCCACGACCCAACAGCCCGACAAAGCCCAGCAACAACATGCTGAACAGCAGGGTCGCGCGCCATCCGGGCAAAAGCACCGGGATGTCTTTTTTAGCGCTGGCCGCGTAGTTCATGGTTGCTGCTGCCTTTCGGACTTAATCCTGACAAAACGTACTGTTTCTTTTGCCGGCAACTGCATCTGCAACTGCCGCACCGCAATTTTTTCCACCCGTCCGGGAGCCGCCCAGGTGCTCTGTTCCAGCTGCAACTGACCCCATTCCACCTCCAGTTGCTGCGCCCGCTTCTTTTCCTCCTGCAAGGCGATGTACTGCTTGCGCGTCTTGTGTTGCGAAGTCACGACACTCAGCGCGCACATCACGACAGCCGCCAGCAACAACACATTCAGCCGGCTATTCCCAGGCTGCATCGCTGCGCTCCGCCACCCGCATGACGGCACTGCGCGCCCGCGGATTCACCTGCACCTCTTCTGCACGAGGGCGCACCGCACGCCCTACCAATCGCAACCTGCCTTGCGGCACCTCATTGGCGCGGATCGGCACATTGCGCGGCAGCTTGTCGCCTTCGGCCATGTCGCGCATGAAGCGCTTGACGATGCGGTCTTCCAGCGAATGAAAGCTGATCACAACGAGCCGCCCCCCAGGCGCGAGACACGCGACGCTGTCTGGCAATACCTGCGCAAGCTCTTCGAGCTCCCGGTTGAGATAAATCCGTATAGCCTGGAAAGTTCGTGTCGCGGGGTTCTGGCCGGCTTCGCGAGTACGTACCGCCTTGCCAACCAGGTCGACGAGCTGCGCCGTGGTTTCGATTGGACGGACCGCGCGCGCTGCAACAATCGCCCTTGCAATCTGCTTAGCAAACCGTTCCTCGCCGTAATCACGTATTACCTCCGCAAGCATTTGTTCATCGGCCGTTGCCAGCCATTCCGCCGCCGTCGGCCCCGTGCTGGTATCCATGCGCATATCCAGCGGCGCGTCAAAACGGAAGCTGAAACCCCGCGCCGCCTCGTCCAGCTGGGGCGACGACACGCCCAAATCCAGCAATACGCCATCCACCCTGTCGAGCTGCAAATCCTTCAGCACCTCGCGCATCCGGCCAAATTCGCTGTGCCGGATACAAAAACGGGGGTCGCGCCATTGCACCCCCTCTGCGACCGCACTTGGATCCCGATCCAGCGCAATCAACCGGCCCCGCGGCCCCAAGCGCTCCAAAATCAGCGCGCTATGCCCGCCTCGCCCGAACGTCCCGTCGACATAAATTCCGTCTGGCCGAATCGCCAGCGCATCCACCGCCTCCTGTAACAGCACCGTGGCGTGGGCCGCGCCCGCGCTCACGTCACTCACAAGGAAAAACCTTCCAGCTCGGGCGGCAGCTCGCCACCTGTAAAGGACAATTCAGCGTCCTGCTGCAATTGCCATTTGGCCTCATCCCACAGTTCGAATTTATTGCCCTGCCCCACCAGCATGACCCGCTTGTCCAACCCGCCATAAGTTCGCAGCGCCGGGGAAATCAGCACCCGCCCGGCGTTATCCATGAGCACATCCTCGGCATAACCGATCAGGCGGCGCTGCAAGGCGCGGATCTTTGGATTCAGGGCGGAAAGCTTGAGCAACTTGTCACGGATGGGCTGCCACTCGGGCTGCGGATACAGGAGCAGGCAACCATCCGCATCGGCGGTTAACACAAGGTTACCCGCGCAGGCGTTCAGCAGCACATCGCGATACCGCGCCGGTACAGCGAGCCTGCCTTTGCTATCGAGATTGAGTTGTGCTGCGCCCTGAAACATTTTCCACATTTCCCCACTTTTTCCCACTTGGGCCCACTATATTAAAAAAATATGGGCCGGTCAAGCAGGAAAACGGGAATTTTTCTTTTCAGGACAATGAGTTAGCGCACAAAGCTTACAAAATAAATATGCTTAAAAAGCAATGAATTGCACAAACAAGCTAAAGTGGATTGTGATAAACGGCCAGGAAATACATTGACCCCAAGGTAAACGAGCCCCCTTGGTTTTAACGCAATTCGGCCAGCTCGGCTTCGCTGAAACCCGCTTGCCGCCGCGCGTCCAGGTTGAAAGGCCCGCGCATGACCGGGGCTTGATGCGCTGCGACCAGACGATCGTAGGTCTCTTGCGGCGCCAGCCCGCGTTGCGCGCACAGCCAATGAAACCAGCGGTTACCGATCGCCACATGGCCGATTTCATCGCGCAGGATGACGTCCATGATGGGCCCGATTTCCCGCTCGCCAGCCTGAATCAGCCTGGCTTTCATGCCCGGCGTCACATCCAGTCCGCGCGCTTCCATCGTACGCGGCAGCAGGGCCATGCGCGCCAGAACGTCATGCCGGGTTTTCAGCGCCAGTTCCCACAAGCCGCCATGCGCCGGAAAATCACCGTAGGCAAAACCCAGCGAGCCAAGATAGCCGGACAAGAGTCCAAAGTGCAGCGCTTCCTCATCCGCCACCCGCAGCCAGTCGGTGTAGTAGTCGCGCGGTAGCGCAGGAAAACGCCAAAGCGCATCCAGCGCCAGATTGATGGCATTGAATTCGATATGCACCATCGCGTGGATCAGCGCCGCACGCCCCTCCCGCGTGTTCATGCCGCGCTGCGGCACCTCGCGCGGCGATACCAGCTCGGGTTTTTCGGGATGGCCAGGAATGTCCGGTGGCGGCGCCAGATTGATTTCGGGATCCAGCGTTAGCCGGCCCGCGGACCAGGCTTGCGCCAACTGCCGCACAGCAGCAGCTTTTTTCGCGGCATCGGGCTCGCGCAGCCAGTGCAGCGCGGCATGTCTAAGCTCGCTGTGCGTCAACACAGTCACGCCAAAACTAGCGGCTGATCGGCTTGTACCGAATCCGCTTCGGCTTCGCGCCTTCCTCGCCGAGGCGCTTGCGTTTGTCGGCTTCGTATTCCTGGTAGTTGCCGTCGAAGAACGTCCACTTGGAATCGCCTTCACAGGCAAGGATGTGGGTGGCGATACGGTCGAGGAACCAGCGATCGTGGGAGATGACCATCACGCAGCCGGCGAATTCCAGCAGCGCATCTTCCAGCGCACGCAGTGTTTCCACGTCGAGGTCGTTGGAAGGTTCGTCGAGCAGCAGCACATTGCCGCCGGCAATCAGGGTTTGCGCCAGATGCAGGCGGCCACGCTCACCGCCGGATAATTGACCCACAATTTTCTGCTGGTCGGCGCCCTTGAAGTTGAAGCGGCCGATATAAGCTCGCGCCGGAGTTTCATATTTGCCGACCTGCAGAATGTCGCGTCCGTCGGCAATCGCGTCGAACACGGTCTTGTCGTTCGCCAAGCCCTCGCGCGACTGGTCGACGAAGGCCAGGTGCACGGTCGGGCCGATTTTTACCGTGCCGCTGTCCGGCTGTTCCTTGCCGGTGATCAGGCGGAACAGCGTCGATTTACCCGCGCCGTTCGGACCGATGATGCCGACGATCGCGCCGGGTGGCACTTTGAAGCTGAGATTGTCGATCAGCAAGCGATCGCCGAACGCCTTGCTGACGTTTTCGAATTCGATGACTTCATTGCCGAGCCGCTCACCGACCGGGATAAAAATTTCCTGGGTCTCATTGCGCTGCTGATATTCCACGCTGGACAGTTCCTCGAAACGCGCCAGACGCGCTTTCGATTTGGCCTGGCGCGCCTTGGGATTCTGCCGCACCCATTCCAGCTCCTGCTTCATCGCCTTCATGTGCGCATCGACCTGTTTCTGCTCCTGCTCCAAGCGCGCTTCCTTCTGCTCCAGCCAGCTCGAATAGTTGCCCTTCCACGGAATGCCGTGGCCGCGGTCGAGTTCGAGAATCCATTCTGCTGCGTTGTCGAGGAAGTAACGGTCATGAGTCACCGCCACGACGGTGCCGGGGAAGCGCACCAGAAACTGCTCCAGCCATTCGACGGATTCGGCATCGAGGTGGTTGGTCGGCTCGTCCAGCAACAGCATGTCGGGCTTCTCCAGCAACAACTTGCACAGCGCGACGCGGCGCTTCTCGCCACCGGAAAGGTTCTTGATCACCGCTTCCCACGGCGGCAAACGCAGTGCGTCGGCAGCAATTTCAATCTGATGTTCGGAATCCGCGCCACTCGTCGCGATGATGGCTTCCAGCCGCGCCTGCTCGGCCGCGAGCGCGTCGAAATCCGCATCTTCCTCGGCATAGGCGGCATACACCGCATCGAGCTTTTGCTGCGCTTCCATCACCTCGCCCAAGGCCGACTCGACTTCTGCGCGTACAGTTTTTTCCGGGTCGAGCTGTGGCTCCTGCGGCAGATAGCCGATGCGGATGCCCGCGAGATGCTGCACTTCGCCGTCGTATTCCTTGTCCGCGCCCGCCATGATGCGTAACACGGTGGATTTGCCGGAGCCGTTCAAACCCAGCAAACCGATCTTGGCTCCCGGGAAAAAACTCAGCGAAATATCCTTGATGATTTGCCGCTTGGGCGGAACGATCTTGCTCACACGGAGCATCGACATTACGTATTGAGCCATGCTTTTCTTACCAACTGATGAATAAAAACAGGGACGAAGTGTACTAGAGCAGGATGCTGCTGACGATGCTGAAATAAATCAGCAGGCTGAGCAGATCCTGAATCACCGTCGCCAGCGGGCCGCTGCCATAGGCCGGATCGACCCCAAGCCGTTCCAGCAGCCAGGGCAGTAGCAAGCCGATCGTCGTCGCCACGGCGCTCGCTGAAAACAGCGCCAGCGTCACCCCCATCGCCAGCGCGAAATCATCGAAGACCAGCCACACCAATGGGAAAGTCACCGCCCCCAGCGTCAACCCAATCAGCAAACCGGTGCGCAGCTCCGCCCCGATCAGACTGGACAAACTCATGTGACTCAAAGAAATGCCACGCACCGCCACCGCCTCGGTCTGCGTGCCGATGGCGTCAGCCAGATAAACCAGCCCCGGTACAAAAAAGGCAATCGCCAGATGCGCATTCAAAATGCGCTCGTAATGCGCCACCACCCAGGTCGCGGCGATGCTGCCCAGCAATCCCACCAGCAACCAGGGCAGGCGGTCGCGCGCGCGGCGCAGCGGCGGTGACGACATCGCCTCGCGGGCGCGATGGGTTTCGCGCCGGATACCGGCCAACCGATGAATGTCCTCGACATGCTCACGCCGCAAGATGTGCAGCAAGGCTTCGGTCGGAATCACGCCGCGCAACCTGCCATCGGCACCGACCACGGGAATCGCGTTCAGCACATGATGCAGCGCCAGCGAGGCCACCCGCTCCTGATCCAGCTCGGGACGCACGCTGGGCGCGTTGTCGAGCATGAGCCGCGCCAGCGGCGTGTCCGGCGCGGCCGCAAACAAATCCACGAGTCGCACCACACCGAGCAGTTTTCCCGCCGCATCGGTCACACATAGCAGCGCCAGACTCTGAAACGATTGCCCGCCCAACCCGGCAATGGCCTGTGCCGCCGTCTCGTCCGGCAGCCCGCGCGGCACGGCTTCCACCAGATAATGCGCCGCCGTTTCCACGGCAGGCGTCGGACGCCGGAACAGGGAACGCGCACTCATCGGCCGGCGACCCGCTGTATTCGCGCGCAGAAAAATGCGGCGCTAATCGAGCAGTTGCTGACCATGCTCGCGAGTCGCATGAAATTGCACCTTGGGCCAGCGTTCCTGCGCCAGCCGGAGATTCACGCCGGTGTCGGCCAGATAGGCGTAATTGCCATCGACATCTTTCGCCAGGCGGCCCTGATTGGCCTTCACGAATTCGTTGAGATGATTCGCATCCGGGCAGGTCACCCAGCGCGCGGTATGAATCCCGGCGCGTTCGAACACGGCATCGACGCCATATTCATCTTTCAGCCGGTGCTCCACCACCTCGAATTGCAATTGACCGACCGCGCCGATCAGCGGCGCATTGTCCAGCAGTGGCGAGAACACTTGCACCGCGCCCTCTTCACCGAGCTGGCGCAGTCCTTTTTCCAGCTGCTTGGCTTTCATCGGATCGCGCAGGCGCGCGCGACTGAACAACTCCGGCGCGAAATATGGAATCCCTTTAAAGGTCAGGGCTTCACCCTCGGTCAACACATCGCCGATCTGCAGCTGGCCATGGTTATGAATACCGATGATGTCTCCGGCGTAAGCGTCTTCCATGCGCGTGCGCTCGTTGGCCATGAAGGTGACGGCATTGGCCAGCTTCATCTCCTTGCCGGTGCGCCGGTGCTTTACTTTCATCCCGGAAGTGTAACGACCGGAACACACGCGCATGAAGGCGATGCGGTCGCGGTGGTTTGGATCCATATTGGCCTGGATCTTGAATACGAAACCGGTGAATGCCGGCTCGTCCGGTTGCACCAACCGTTTGTCCGTCTCGCGTGGTCGCGGCGGCGGCGCCCAGTCAATCAGCGCGCGCAACACCTCGCGCACGCCGAAGTTGTTGATCCCGGAACCGAAAAACACCGGCGTCTGTTTGCCGCACAGAAACTCCTGCAAATCAAACGACGCGCCCGCTCCCATCACCAGCTCGGTTTCGTCGCGCATGGTTTGCATTTCGCCTGGACAATGCTGCGCCAGCCCGTCGATCTGCGCACCGCGCAACACCTCGACCTCGCCAGCCTTTTCCTCGCCCGGCGTAAAACGCAGCACCTCATCGTTGAGCAAGTGATACACCCCCTGGAAGCGCTTGCCCATGCCGATGGGCCAAGTGACTGGCGCGCAATGAATTTTCAGCACCGACTCGATTTCGTCGAGCACTTCCAGCGGCTCGCGCACTTCACGGTCCAGCTTGTTGATGAAGGTGATGATCGGCGTATTGCGCAGGCGGCACACCTCGAGCAACTTTATGGTCTGCGCCTCCACGCCCTTGGCCGCATCGACCACCATCACCGCTGCGTCTACGGCGGTCAGCACGCGGTAAGTGTCTTCGGAAAAATCCTGGTGACCTGGCGTGTCGAGCAGGTTGATCACGCAGTCGTCGTAGGCAAACTGCATCACCGAGCTGGCGACCGAGATGCCGCGCTGCTTCTCGATCTCCAGCCAATCGGAAGTTGCATGGCGGCCGCTCTTGCGCGCCTTCACGGTGCCGGCCATCTGGATCGCGCCACCGAACAGCAAGAGTTTTTCGGTCAGCGTAGTTTTACCCGCATCCGGGTGCGAAATAATCGCAAACGTGCGGCGGCGTTTAACCTCGCGTGCAATCGCGGGCGCACTTGCCGTCACGGTTTCTGCTGGACTGTCGGTCATCAAAATATCTGCAAGCTTTAACGGGCGCGAATTATAGCAAGGGCGGCTGCCAAACCCGGCGCCAAAATTTCTGCTACATTCGGCGCAAAATCATTGCAAGACTTCAGGAGACGACAACATGAGCGGATGGGGATGCCCGCATGAAACGAAGGGACTGTGCTCACGCGTGAACGATATTCCCTGCGATCCCGGCATGAAAGGCTGTGTATTGTTCGGGCGGTTTGTCTGGGCGGACGACAGCAAGAACCGGCCGAAGAAAGCGGGCAGCTCGCCCGCACCGGACACAAAATCCGGCGCGGACGAAACTTCAAAAGACTAGTGGTGGGATTTCGCCATCAGCTTGAGCATTTTCAGGTTGATGGCGAAAAAACGCACAATCTGCCACAAAAAACAGGTGCGCATGAAGCGGGTGATTCCCGTCGGAGATGGCGGGTAGTAAGCCTGCTGGTAAGGTTCACGGTTACTGACTTTTGGCATAACGCACTCCTCAAAAATTCGTTAAAGACGATCAATCCGGCAGGATGGACCAGCCCGGACGCATCTTCGCCTGATACAGGAAAGTGTGATGCAGGAAGTATTTCATCCAGTGTCCGGCCAAACCAATCTCACCGAAGGTCAGATCCATGTCGCGCCCGTACGCCGGATATTTTTCGTAATCCGGCACGACCGGGAACACGGTCATCGTGGCGGCCGTTCCCTTGAACACATGCGAGCCGGTTGACGCCACGCAGGCTGCGCCCATCTCCGCCATCGACGCAGTATGCGTCGGTTTGTCGGCGCCGTTCAGCATGTCGCGAATACTCTCGGCCACCGCCTTGGCCATGGCGGCAGACGGCATGCCCGTCCGTGGCGGCGCCGGATTGATCGGCGTGCCATTCGCGCTTTGCATCGGCTTGCTAATCAAATGCGGCGGGGCGAACGCAATGCCGACTGCGAAAATGTTGCGGTAAGCCGGCGTTTGATAAGTGCGCGGCCAATCGTTGGCGCTCCACTCCACATAGGGGCGCGGCGTGTAATCCGCATCCACCTTCATGAAACCGTTGGGCAAGAACACCTGTGCGGTAATGTCTTCGCCCGCCTTGTTGTAGGCCTTGAGCCCCACGCCCGCAAACGGCGGAATCAGCATCGCGAAATCAAATTCCTGCTCGTGGAAGCTGCCATCCAGCAACTCGTAATGAATCTTGCCGGCTTCGACTTTCTTCACGTGCGCGCGCGTGATCCACTCGATGCCGCGCTCGACCATCAGCGATTCGGCAAATGTCTTGCCGCTGGTGAAATAGCCGCCACGCTTGATATGAATGCCACCCATGCCGAAGTCGCCCAGCTCGTATTCATTGCTGAGCCACACGATGCGCGCCTTGTCGCGCACACCCGCCTCGCGCAACACATGGTCAACGTTATAGATGTATTCGAACGCAGCGCCCTGACAGGTGCACATGCCATGCCCCGTGCCAATAACCAGCGTGCGCTGTTCGCCCGAACGCAGCGCGTCGATGACCTTCTGAAGTTTTGCATTGGCTTCCAGCGCATGTGACGCCGTGCACACCGACACGGTATGGCCATGCTCCGGCCCCAGCCCTTCGGTCGCCCCGAAGTTCAGCTTCGGCCCGGTCGCGTTGATGAGATAGTCGTAAGTGATGTTTTCCTGCACACCGGCCTTGGACGGCAAGGTGTATTCCACGGTCACGAATGGCGATGCACTCTCGGCGCTGCCTTCCGGATTGATGGAAATGCCTCTGGCCTGACGGAAATCGATATTGGTCTTGCCGTACACCTCGGCCAGATCAAACGTCACATCCTCTTCCGTCATCTGCCCCACGCCCACCCAGATGTTGGATGGAATCCAGTTCCACTTGGCGTTCGGCGAAACCACCACGATTTCGTGTTGCGCGCCCACCCACTTGCTGAGATATCGCGCGGCGGTATGCCCAGAAATCCCCGCGCCCAGAATTACGATCCGTGCCATCCTTCACCCTCCCCGATGTTGGTTTACAGTTGACTGCCGCGCATATATACACCATGTGACCCATAGGGGAAACCCCCCTAAAGGGGGGAGGGTGATTCAGCAACTCGTGGTTGACTGGAAGATTTCGAGCAGGTGCCGACTGTAGGTTTTCTCCCCGGGCTTGGGCTTGGCCTTGCGTACTGCGGTATCAGTCAGCTTCATGATGGCCCCTCCATTTTGTTGGTATGGGTTTTGGTATGTTGGTAAGCGCCCCTAACCTAGCCGCCGCAAGGCACTGCGCACCGCGTTGTCGCTCATGGGGCGGTCACGGTCACGCTCGCCGGGGAATACATATCTTCCGTGCCCAGTAAGCGGCTGGATTTCGCGCAGGATGGCGGCGGCTTGCGGGGATAGCGGCACAAGGTGCGGTTCGCGCATTTTCATGCGCTCCGCCGGAATCGTCCAAAGTCCGGCATCAAGATCAATTTCGCACCATTGCGCTTGCCGTATCTCACCGGGCCGCAGAAAGACATAGGGCGACAATTGCAATGCGCACCGCGTCGCCAAGCTGCCGGAATATCCGGCAATGGCGCGCATGAGTTCGCCTATCTTGGCCGGGTCGGTGATGGCGGCAAAGTGATTGTCTTTTTTGTAGGGCGGTAGCGCCCCCTTCAGATCGTGCGCAGGGTTGCGCTGGGCGCGTCCAGTGGCCACGGCATAGGCAAACACCCGCGCCACGTCGGATAATGCCCTGTGCGCCGTTTCTAGCGCCCCTCTTACCTCGATGCGACGCAATACGGCCAGCAGTTCCGGCGGCTCTACCCCAGACACTGGGCGATTACCCATCCACGGAAATATGTCGCGCTCAAAGCGCTGGATAATCTTGTCGGAATGGCCTGCCGTCCAATTGATCGCATGTTTGCCAACCCATTCCCGGGCGATAACCTCGAAACTGTTGGCCGTAGCTTCATCGCCCGCAGCTTTGACCGCTTTTTTCTGCGCGCTAGGGTCAATCCCTTGGGACAGCAGCTTGCGAGCTTCGCCACACCGCTGGCGGGCAAGGGTCAGCGGCACGTCAGGATAGACACCAAGGGCAAGCCGTTTTTCCTTACCCTCAAATCTGTACTTGAGCCGCCAATACTTTGAACCGTTCGGCATGATTTCCAAATACATGCCCCCGCCATCCGCCAGCTTGTAGGGCTTTTCTTTGGGCTTCGCTTTCCTCGCTGACACGTCTGTTATCGGCATTTCGTCACCTCTTTGGGGGCATCAAAATCACGCCGGGGGCATAATCGCTCTATTTATGCCCCCAAGCGGGGGCATATTGGAATATACAGGAAAAGACGGGGTAAAACAAAAAACCCCGCAATCGCTTGGATTTAACGGGGTTTTTTGTACAGCGCTGGATGCCGCTTTACTGCTTTTTGGTGGATAGGTTCCCTTGAATACTTATGCCATCTAATTGATTGTTTGCGTATTTATATTTTTCAATTTTCCAGATACCAACAAAGATACCAACAAAAAATCGCGCTTGTGGCTTCATCCTATAGCCAGCTCCATAAGCTCCGCCAGCATCTTATCCCGGTATTCAGTATCCGCCACTTGGCTGATTGTATCAATGTCGCAGCTGGAACCGGCGATACTCCGCGCATCGTCTGGACTGATTCCAAGCTCTTCGCAAACTGCATTCAGCACCTCATCCAGCGCCAACAGTTTCGATTCTGCGCCCTGTAGCGCATCGTAGCCTTCCATAAGGTGGCCATCAACGTGCATCAACCCTATGGCCGCAAACCTCATCGCTTCCAATCGCCAGCGATCTATCGCCCAGCACATGACCATGGTCATAATGCGGTCAACACCTCGCCCAAATTCGTAATCAATGCCACGATAGCGGCAAACCGGCACGCTTCCGGCAATGCGCTCGATCTCCGCACGATTCTTTTCTACGATGTAATGGAACGCGAGACTTGAGCGCTCGCGGATGGTCATGCCTTCGTATAGCTTGGTCAGATTGTCGGGTTTCATTTCGATTTCCTCATGTTAATGGTGCGCTCCATGGCCTCCAAATTCTCGGCCAGCACGCCGGTTTCCCATGCCTTACGGATTAAGTCCAGCACATAGCACAGCCGGGTGCCGTCCTGAGTTTCGATAGTCCCCTTCCTCATATCACGATAGACACTGGCCATTTCCCGGCGGATGGCGTGCGCGTCCCTCAGATCAATTTTGGCAGGGGGTGGGGTAGCGATAACATTCCCGTCTGCATCGCAGGTGCAGGGGGTTTGTTTTACGCTGGTGGTGGACATGGGCATGGGCTAATCGTCCAGATACACAGGCGGCATGTTATCTTCGGCAGCACGCCATGCTTTATTGGTCGTGCGCATCTTATCGAGTAGCGGTTTCCCTACATCACAGCAGCTTGCTGTGTCGTCGTCACCCCATAGCGCCGCATAGCATTGCTGGCATTTCCCTTGTGGCTTGCCTTTATATCCAGCATGCGCAATTAGGCGCTCCGAAGCGTTATGCGTAGCGCTCCAACATTCATCACTTGCTGCCCTTGCCTTTATCCACTCCGGATTTTTCCGCCGCCTTCCGGTTTTCTTACTTTCACCAGCCTTGGAGCTGGAAGTAGAAGTGGAAGTGGTGGCCGCCTTTGGTTTCACCTCCCAATCATCCAGCCAGCGGCGTTTCAGAATGAAGTTCTGCGGCTGGGTGGTGTAATCCCGCCCGCTCTTCCAGTTCCGCCGGGTGGCCTCGATGTAGGCCGCATACGCTCGAGCGCCCGCGATAACATCATCCAGCATCACGCCATCGGCTATGGCGGCGTCCAGGGCTTGCTCGGTGTCCAGCACGTTGCGCCGCAGCGGATAGACTGCCCAGAATGCGGCATAACGGCTCGGGTCGCCGCAAGCTGGCAAGCCCTCAGGCGCAGCCAGCGCAGCGGCGGGTGGAGCGATAGCGACACCCCCACTATTCACCCTCGCTTTCTGCTCGGGTTCATAGGTGGGTTCTGGTGAAGTGGAGTTCACCAATTCGGTGAAGCCCAGTTCACCACGTTGTGCACCAGACTTCACCATATACAGTGAAGTGGAGTTCACCATAGTGCTGTCCGGTTTGATAGGTCGCACATACTGGTGGAATATCGGCTGGTAGCGGGTGCTGGTGGTGCGATTGCCTTGGCGCAGGATGGTGACGTATCCCATTTCGGTCAGCTTGGACACGCTGTTGACGACGGCACGCTTGGAGCGCTTGGTATTGAATGCCATGGTGTCCATGCTCGGGTAGGCATAGCCCTTGGCCGGGTTGAAGTAATCCGCCAGTTGCGCATATACAGCCAAGTCGCCAGCGCTCAATTCCGGGTCAGTGGTGGCGTAAATCAGCGCAAGATATTTAGCCAGTAATGTAGTATTATTTGGATGTGTGAAGTCCTTATCGCCCAGTTCCCGCTGGGCGTTTTCTTTTCTGTTTGTCATGGCGGCCTCCCATCACGCGGCCTTGCGGCTGTCGGCAATGCGGGCGGCGATCCACGCATCAATTTCAGAATCTACCCACGCCACGGTCATTTCGCCCAAGCGGATAGGTTTCGGGAATAAGCCCTTGGCCATGAGATCGTAAATACGGGAACGCGACAATGCTGTGCGGCGCTCTACCTCACGGCGACGGATTAAAGCTTGCTGTATTTGTTGCGCTGTTTGATTCGACATGACGGCATCCTTTTTTCAGGGCTTTCATGTCGCTGGTGAAGTGGAAATAATTAAGCGGCACGAAAGCGAATTAAAGAAAAATCGCCTTTGAGCCGCTTCATGGGGGGGGGAATCCCCCAGTCGCATATTAGTCTGCTAGTAGCAAGGTTGGCTATTGAATGCGCGGATGATAGCACACACTTTCCCAAGTGTGCCGCTAGTGGCCTATGCTGCACGAAACGGAATCACAATTCCGCCCGCCGCCAGTCCGTCCAGATAATTCGCCCAGTCCTGCATCATCTTCGTGCGCTCCGGTAGATACATCTTCCACAGTTCGCGCTTGTATGCGGCCTTCACCTTGTTGGGTTCCTCATGGGCTAACTGACGCTCGATCAGCTTGGGGTCATAGCCCATATTGTCCAGCGTAGTGCTGGCCATCGCCCGGAATCCATGCGGTGTCATTTCGTCGTTGCCGTAGCCCATGCGCCGCAATGCGCTCCGCACAGCGTTGTCACTCATCGGCCGGTCATGGTCACGCTCACCCGGAAAGACATATTTGCCGCGCCCGGTCAGCGGGTGAATTTCGCGCAGGATGGCGACAGCTTGGTGGCATAGCGGCACCAAGTGCGGCTCCCGCATTTTCATGCGCTCGGCCGGGATAGTCCACAATGCTGCATCCAGATCAATCTCGCACCACTGCGCCTTCCGTATTTCACCCGGCCGCAAGAATACATAGGGCGAGAGCTGAAGAGCACAGCGGGTGACAATGCTGCCCGAGTAGCCGGGAATGGCGCGCATGAGTTCGCCGATCTTGGCCGGTTCCGTGATTGTGGCAAAGTGTTTGTCCTTCCGGTAGGGTGGCAGCGCACCTCTTAAATCCGGCGCAGGATTGCGCTGGGCGCGTCCGGTGGCCACGGCATAGGCAAACACCCTTGCCACGTCTGCTAACGCTCTGTGCGCCGTTTCCAGCGCTCCACGGGCTTCAATACGCCGCAGCACAGCCAACAGTTCCGGCGGCTCGATGGCACCAACAGGCCGGTTGCCCATCCATGGAAATATATCGCGCTCAAGCCGCTGGATGATTTTATCGGAATGCACCTTTGTCCAGTTCGGCACATGTTTGCCAAACCATTCGCGGGCGACAACCTCGAAGCTGTTGGCCGCAGCTTCCGCGCCCGCAGCCTTGGCAGCCTTTTTGTGCTCGCCGGGGTCAACATCTTGCGCCAGTAGCTTGCGGGCATCATCACGGCGTTGTCGGGCAAGCGCCAACGGCACGTCTGGATAAACACCAAGCGCCAGCATTTTCTGCTTTCCGTTGAAACGATAGGCCAGCCGCCAGTATTTCCCGCCATTCGGCTGCACCAGCAAAAACAGGCCGCCGCCGTCCGTCAGCTTGAACGCCGATTCCCTTGGTGCAGCCTTGTTGATTTCCAGCGCTGTCAGTGCCATGGCACCCCCCGTGTTGGTATCTGTCAGCGGCAAGATAGCAGATACCAACAGAAAGACCAACAAAATTGTTGGTATATGGGGGTTTACTCAGGAATGCATGGGAAAGAAAAAGCCCGTAAACACTGGGTTTGACGGGCTTTTCAGGACTACTCAGGACTAAAACTTGGTGGTGATAGGTGGATTTGAACCACCGACCCCAGCATTATGAGTGCTGTGCTCTAACCAACTGAGCTATATCACCGGGATCTGGTGGCTCGGGGCGGAATCGAACCACCGACACAAGGATTTTCAATCCTCTGCTCTACCGACTGAGCTACCGAGCCAAACTTTTCTGCGAATCACGACAACTGCACAATTCGCAAGGCCGCGCATTATACCGATAACGCGCAAAATAACAAACCCCGCCGAAGCGGGGTTTGTCTTGGTGAAACGTGCAGCGGGCAAATTACATCATGCCGCCCATGCCACCCATATCCCCCATGCCGCCCGGCATCGCCGGTTTGTCTTCCGGCAACTCGGCAACCATGCAGTCGGTCGTGAGCATCAGGCCGGCCACGGAAGCCGCGTTTTGCAGCGCGGTGCGGGTCACCTTGGTCGGGTCAACCACGCCCATTTCGAGCATGTCGCCATATTCGCCGGTCGCGGCGTTGTAACCAAAGCTGCCTTTGCCTTCCAGCACCTTGTTCACAACCACAGACGGCTCGTCACCGGCGTTCTCGGTAATCGCACGCAGCGGCGCTTCCATGGCGCGCAGAACGATGGTGATGCCGGCGTCCTGGTCATGGTTGTCGCCCTTGATGGCGGCCACCGCAGCCTTGGCGCGCAGCAGCGCTACGCCACCGCCAGGAACGATGCCTTCTTCCACCGCAGCGCGGGTCGCGTGCAGGGCGTCTTCGACGCGAGCTTTCTTTTCCTTCATTTCGACTTCCGTCGCCGCGCCCACCTTGATGACGGCCACGCCGCCAGCCAGCTTGGCCTTGCGCTCCTGCAGCTTTTCCTTGTCGTAGTCGCTGCTGGATTCGTCGATCTGCTTGTTGATGTTGACGATACGCGCCTTGATGCCAGCCTCGTCGCCTGCACCATCAATGATGGTGGTGTTGTCTTTGGCCACTTCGATGCGCTTGGCCTGGCCCAGCTCGGCCAGCGTCACTTTTTCCAGTGTCAGGCCGACTTCTTCGGCGATCACGGTGCCGCCGGTCAGGATGGCGATGTCTTCCAGCATGGCCTTGCGGCGGTCGCCAAAGCCCGGCGCCTTGACGGCAACGGTCTTCAGGATGCCACGGATGTTGTTCACCACCAGGGTGGCCAGCGCTTCGCCTTCCACGTCCTCGGCGATGATCAGCAGCGGACGGCTGGACTTGGCGACTTGCTCCAGTACCGGCAGCAGATCGCGGATGTTGGAGATTTTCTTGTCGTGCAACAGGATGTACGGATTTTCCATCGCAGCGATCTGACGATCCTGATTGTTGATGAAGTACGGCGACAGGTAGCCGCGATCGAATTGCATCCCCTCGACCACAGCCAGCTCGTCCTGCAAGCCGGAACCGTCTTCGATGGTAATGACGCCTTCCTTGCCGACCTTGTCCATCGCTTCAGCGATTTTCTCGCCGACGGTGGTGTCGGAGTTGGCGGAAATGGAACCCACTTGGGCAATTTCCTTGCTGGTCGTGCAAGGCTTGGAAATCTTCTTCAGCTCTTCCACCGCAGCAGTCACAGCCTTGTCGATACCGCGCTTCAGATCCATAGGATTCATGCCGGCGGCGACAAACTTCATGCCTTCCATCACCACGGATTGCGCCAGCACGGTCGCGGTTGTCGTACCGTCACCGGCCACGTCGGAAGTCTTGGAAGCCACTTCCTTGACCATCTGCGCGCCCATGTTCTCGAACTTGTCCTTCAGCTCGATTTCCTTGGCGACGGACACGCCGTCCTTGGTGATCGTCGGTGCGCCGTAGGAACGGTCCAGCACCACATTGCGGCCCTTCGGGCCCAGCGTTACTTTTACCGCGTCGGCGAGAATGTTCACGCCCACAACCATCTTGGAACGCGCGGCGTCGTGGAATTTAACGTCTTTAGCTGCCATGTTTATTTCTCCTGAATTTGTTTGCTGGATTAGGCTTCGATCACGCCGATGATGTCGTCTTCGCGCATCTGCAGATACTCGACGCCATCCATCTTGAATGCCTGGCCGGAATATTTGCCGAACAGCACCTTGTCGCCGACCTTGACGTTCATCGGGCGCACCTTGCCGTCATCGCTTACCTTGCCGTTGCCAACCGCAACGATTTCACCCTGATCCGGCTTTTCAGTCGCCGCATCTGGAATAACAATGCCGGAAGCGGTTTTACGCTCTTCTTCTACACGCTTGACGATAACGCGATCGTGCAAAGGACGAATTTTCATGCTGACTTCTCCTAAAATCATTGGGTTATTGAATACACAGACTGGGAAAATGTAGATCGGCAGGCCATTCGAGCCTGCGCTGGCTTAGCACTCTCCCCCAGCGGCTGCTAATAATAGGGGCGCCCCTGCCGCTTTTCAAGAGCAGGCGGGAAAGTTTTTTCAGTCCGGCAGTACGATCTTGTTGTCGGTGCTGAACTGGTAGTCGTGGAAGATGTGCTCGGCGGAGAGAATCAGGTAATTGCCGTCCGCATCCCGGGTGGAGGTGTCCTTGAGGCGGTAGGTGTAATGGCCGCAAGTCCAGACCTTGAAGTTGCGCATGTGGGTGCACAAGCAGGTTTTGTCGTACACCTGCACTTTTTTGGCTTCCGGATGCAGCGCCACTTCGCGATTGTAGGAATCGATATAGGAACACTTGCCGGCACTATCCAAAAGATAGCCGTAGGATTCGCAGCCGGGACGGATGCCCGAGCCGATGGCCGGGCTGTTTTTCAGCATGCGCATCGGATAGCCGGTCGGGGAAATCCCGTTGACTTCGATGTCGCTTTCGCTGGCTTTGAAGTATTCCTGCTTGACGTCGTCGGGCAAACCGCATTCCTGCGCCACCGTAAACCGCGTCGCCACCTGCACGGCGGCCGAGCCTTCTTCCAGAAAGGCGGCGGCATCGCTGCCGGTAAAAATCCCGCCGGCCGGAATCACCGGAATATCGAGTTGCTCCGCGCGCAGATATTGCAGGATTTCGTTCACGATGGTGCGCAGGTCGTATTGCGCCCAGTCCATGCCGAAACCCAGATGGCCGCCCGCCAGCGGGCCTTCCACCACGATGTAATCCGGCAGCCGGTTGGATCGCACGTTCTTGCGCAGGAAGAGTTGCAGGGCGCGCAGGGACGACACGATGATGCCCAGCTTGACGTCACGGAAACGCGGGTGATCTTCCATCAGCGCAAACGAGCCGAGGTGCAAACCGGCGGCGAGCGTAATGCCGTCGATACCGGCGCTCATGGCTTCCTGCAGGCGAACGCGCAAGGTTTCCTTGGGCGCGTTCATGGTGAGCTTTTCCATGCAGTTGATGAACACCATGCCCTCGCCGCGCTTGGCTTCCATGGTTTTGCCGACGTGCAGCCGGGTCGCCTCGGCGATATGGCCGAGATCAAATTTCACCTCAGCCTTGTCGGGGTTTTCGATGTTGTATTTGTACTGCTGGAGCTTGGTTTTGACGAAATCGGTTTCGTAGCGCCGGTCGGAAACGGTAGGCAGCATCGCATCGGAAATGTGGCCTATCCCCCCGAGGCGGGCGGCTTCCAATGCCAGTTCGGCCGTGGAAATATCCACGCCCATGCCGCCGATCATGATCGGCACAATCTCACGCTCACCAAAGCGCAGACGGAAATCGTCCACACGTTTCATCTATGCCCCCTCCCGATATCGCGGCAAGAGCTGCTCAGGCGCGACAGGAAATATCGTTATTAGGGTGCGAAGGATGCCACAGAAAGGCACTGCACGGAAAGAAATCCTTGCGGCGCAGCGGCGATTAGCGGGCGCTCACATCGCGCAAAGCCTCTTCCAAATTGGGATAGCGATGTGCAAAGCCAAGCTGGCGCATACGCTCGGGCAAGACCCGCTGCCCTTCGAGCAACAGGCTGGCGCGCTCACCCAACATCAGCCGCAGGAAAAGCGCGGGCGCAACAAACCAGGCCGGACGCTGCACGGCGCGCGCCAGTCCCCGGGTAAAGTCGGCATTGGTCACCGGCTCGGGCGCAGTCAAATTGAACGGGCCGCTCAGGGATTCATCGCGCAACAATTTGAGCATCATCGCGATGTGATCGTCGATATGCACCCAGCTCATCCACTGGCGACCCTCGCCCAGACGCGCGCCCAACCCGAGTTTGAACGGCAGCCACAGACGGCCGAGCAGGCCGCCCTGCGGTGCGAGCACCAGCCCCGTGCGCAACAGGCAAACCCGCACGCCCAGTGGCCGGGCGGCGCTGGCCGCATCTTCCCAGGCGCGACACAGTTGCGCAGCGAAATCATTGCCGGCCTGCGCACTTTCATCGACGGGGAGGTCGCCGTTGCCATAAAACCCGACCGCCGAACCGCTCAGCAAGACCGATGGTTTGTGCTTCGCCGCAGCGATTTTGCGAACCAGCAACTCGGTCAATGTCACGCGGCTGTCCCAGAGTTTTTTCTTGCGCCTTGCGGTCCAGCGCGCATCGGCAATCGGCTCGCCCGCCAGATTGATCACCGCGTCAAACGTCTGCTCCGGCAGCCATGCGTCCAGACTGGCGATGGCACGCACAGCCGCGCCACACTTCACCGCGACCGTTTCCGGTCGCCGGCTCAACACCGTCAGCACATGCCCCTCGGCCAGTAGGGCCTGGCACAAACGCCGACCGATGAGCCCCGTCCCGCCTGTAATCAGAATACGCATCACACACCTCTGCATAACGTCTGGTCAGCACAGACTATCCAAACATCCGCCTGCTGACAACCGGCAAAACCCGCTATGATTCAGCCCATGCCTGATTCCGCCTCACCCAACGACCGCTTGCTGGCGCGCAGCCTGGACGCCGTCTGGCATCCCTGCTCGCAGATGAAGCATTACACCCGCTTTCCGCTGGTGCCGCTGGTGCGCGGCGAAGGTGTGTGGCTGTACGATGCCGACGGCAAGCGTTACCTCGACGCCGTCAGTTCCTGGTGGGTGAATCTCTTCGGCCATTGCAATCCGCGCATCAATGCCGCCCTGCGCGACCAGCTCGATCATCTGGAACACGCCATGCTGGCCGGCTTTACCCACGAGCCCGTCGTCCGGCTTTCCGAGCGCCTGCGCGAGCTCGCGCCCGCCGGTCTGGGCCATTGTTTCTATGGTTCGGACGGCGCCTCGGCCACGGAAATCGCGCTGAAGATGAGCGCGCACTACTGGCGCAATCACGGTCAGTCCGGAAAAACCCGCTTCCTCAGTCTGGCCAACAGTTATCACGGCGAAACGCTGGGCGCGCTGTCCGTCACCGATGTCGCGCTGTTTCGCGACGCCTACGGGCCGCTCATCACCCAGCAGGCGACCGTCCCCTCGCCCGACTGGCGTGCCGCCGAACCCGGTGAAAGCGCCGAAGCGTTTGCCTTGCGCTGCGCCGCGCAACTTGAAACCCATTTGCAGCAACACCACGCCGGACTCGCCGCCTTCATTCTTGAACCGCTGGTGCAAGGCGCTGCCGGTATGGCCATGTATCACCCGGCCTACCTGCGCGAAGCACGCCGCCTCTGCAACCGCTACGGCATACACCTGATCGCCGATGAAATCGCGGTCGGCATGGGTCGCACCGGCACGCTATTTGCCTGTGAACAGGCGGGCATCACGCCGGATTTCCTGCTGCTTTCCAAGGGCATCACCGGCGGCTATCTGCCGCTGTCGCTGGTAATGACGACCGACGCCGTTTACGCCGCGTTTTATGACGACGACACCACGCGCGGCTTTTTGCATTCGCACTCCTACACCGGAAATCCGCTGGCCTGCCGCGCGGCGCTGGCCACGCTGGATATTTTTGCGGAAGACGACGTCCTCGTGCGCAACCGCGAAAAAAATTCGCGCTTCAATGCTCTCGCAACACCCTTACGCGAACATCCGCGTGTCCGCAATTTCCGCAACACCGGCATGATCTGGGCGTTTGAGGTCGAAACAACACAGGCGAATTTCGCGCGCCAGTGTTTCGCCCTCGGCCTGCAACAGGAAATCCTGCTGCGCCCAATCGGCAACACCGTGTATTTCATGCCGCCCTATGTCATTAACGAAGATGAATTCGCGCTGCTGGTCACACGCACGCTGAACCTCATTGAGGCCTTGCCATGAAGCGCTCGGGAACACCGAAAACCCTGCTGCGCGACTTGATGGCTACGTTGCGCGGTACTCGCCTGCCCGTGCTGCTGTTGGGTCTGTTGCTCGCACTCCCTGCAACCGCCGCGAGCTTGCCAAAAGCGGTCCGCACCGCGCTGAAGAACGCCGAAATTCCGGCCTCGGCAGTCAGCGTCATTGTCGAAAAAACCGGCAGCCATGCTCCTTACATCAGTCTGCATGGGGAACAAGCCATGAACCCGGCCTCGACCATGAAGCTGCTGACGACCTATGCGGCGCTGGACATGCTGGGCCCGGCCTACACCTGGAAAACCGAGGCCTGGCTCGACGGTAAATTGCACGATGGCGTGCTCAACGGCAATCTCGTGCTCAAGGGTTATGGCGACCCGAAATTCACCATCGAGCAATTCTGGCTGTGGCTCAGCGAATTGCGCGCGCGCGGCCTGCGCGAGATACACGGCGACCTGATTCTCGACCGCAGCTTTTTTGAATTGCCGCCATACAATCCGGGCGAATTCGACAATGACCCGGTACGCGCCTACAACGTCGGGCCGGATGCGCTGCTGCTCAACTTCAACACCCTGCGCCTGCATTACCTGCCCGACGGCGAGCGCATGAACATCGTCACAGAACCCACGCTGGACACGCTGAAACTGGACAACCGGCTCGCGCCGCAAGCGCCCTCCGGCGAATGCGACAACTGGGATGACAGCATCCTGATTCAGGCCGGCGGCGACCGTATCGTGCTCGAAGGCGGCTATCCCGGCGACTGCGGCGAACGCGCCCACAATCTCAGCCTGATGTCGCACATGCGTTACGTCGAAACCGTGTTTCGCGGCATCTGGCAACAACTCGGCGGCACACTGACCGGCAAGGTGCGCGAGGGGCTGGCGCCCGCAAATGCCACGCTGTTGTCCACGCACAGTTCCGACCCGCTGAGCAGCCTCATTCGCGACATCAACAAATTCAGCAACAACGTCATGGCGCGCCAATTGTTCCTTGCCCTGGGCGCCAGCGACCACGCCAGTCTGGAACGCAGCGACGCTGCCGTGCGCCAGTGGCTGGCAGGCCAGCGCATGAAATTCCCCGAACTGGTGCTGGAAAACGGCTCCGGCCTCTCGCGCACGGAACGCATCAGCGCACGCCACATGGCCGATCTGCTGCAACACGCCGCCGCGCATCCGCTCAGCGCCGAACTGGAAGCCTCACTGCCGATACTCGGCGTCGATGGTTCGGTCAAAAAACGCCTGAAGGAAAGTCCCGCCGCCAGCCACGCGCACCTCAAAACCGGCACGCTCACGGGCGTCAAAACTCTCGCCGGCTACGTGCGCTCGAAAAACGGTCAGGAATGGATCGTCGTGTTCTTCATCAACCACCCCAACGCCAAACGCGGCCAAGCTGCGCAGGATGCGCTGATCGAGTGGCTGCAGCAACGCTGAGACCTAGAGCCCCAGCGCTCCCCACATCGCATCCACCTTTGCCTTCACTTCGGCATCCATCACGATGGGCGTACCCCACTCGCGCTGGGTTTCGCCGGGGAATTTGTTGGTCGCGTCCAGCCCCATCTTGCCGCCCAGCCCGCTGACCGGTGAGGCGAAGTCGAGATAGTCGATCGGCGTGTTCGGCACCAGCAGGGTGTCGCGCACCGGGTCCATGCGCGTGGTGATGGCCCAGATCACTTCCTTCCAGTCACGCGTATCGATGTCGTCGTCCACCACCACGATGAACTTGGTGTACATGAACTGGCGCAGGAAACTCCACACGCCAAACATCACGCGCTTGGCATGGCCGGCGTATTGTTTTTTGATGCTGACCACGGCCATGCGATAGGAGCAGCCCTCGGGCGGCAGATAGAAATCCGTGATTTCCGGAAACTGTTTTTGCAGCAGGGGCACAAACACCTCGTTCAGCGCCACGCCCAGCATCGCGGGTTCGTCGGGCGGTTTGCCGGTGTAGGTGGAGTGATAAATCGGGTCGCGGCGCATCGTAATGCGCTCGATGGTGAACACGGGAAACTTGTCCTGCTCGTTGTAGTAACCGGTGTGGTCGCCATACGGCCCTTCCAGCGCAACCTCATCCGGATGGATCACGCCTTCCAGCACGATCTCGGCGGACGCCGGCACCTGTAAATCGTTACCGAGGCATTTCACCAATTCGGTTTTGCTGCCGCGCAGCAATCCGGCAAACTGATATTCGGACAAGGAATCCGGCACCGGCGTCACCGCGCCAAGTATCGTCGCGGGATCGGCGCCGATAACGACAGCCACCGGGAACGGCTGTCCGGGATTTTTCTGGCAGTGGTCGCGAAAATCCAGCGCACCGCCGCGATGCGCAAGCCAGCGCATGATGACCTTGTTCGGCCCGAGCACCTGCTGGCGATAGATACCGAGATTCTGCCGCGTCTTGTGCGGCCCGCGCGTCACCACCAGACCCCAGGTAATCAGCGGCGCAACATCGCCCGGCCAGCAATGCTGGATCGGCAACCGGGACAGATCGACATCCGCGCCTTCCCACACCACTTCCTGACAGGGCGCGGACGAGCGCACCTTGGGCGACATGGTCAGCACCTGCTTGAGCATCGGCCATTTTTCCCAGGCGTCCTTCAGGCCCTTGGGCGGTTCCGGCTCTTTCAGGTAGGCGAGCAACTTGCCCACTTCACGCAAGGCGCCGATATTCTCCTCACCCATGCCCAGCGCCACGCGGCGCGGCGTACCGAACAGGTTGGCGAGCACCGGCATCTTGTGCCCGGCGACATTCTCGAACAGCAGCGCCGGCCCCTGCGCACGCAGCACGCGATCGCAGATTTCGGTCATTTCGAGATGCGTGGAGACGGGCGCGCTGATGCGTTTGAGTTCGCCCATCGCCTCCAGTTGTGCGATGAAATCGCGCAGGTCGTGATATTTCATCGGCAGAACCTTTCAAAAGTTTTATTGAAGCGTCGCGAGCGCAGGCAGAACGCGGCGCGAAAGGGCGAAAAAGCGGAGTTTACAAATAAGTAAATGAGCATTTTGAGTCCTTGAGCAACAAAGTTATGCCAAGCGCAGCAGATTCAATAGAACTTTTCCTCACCCTCCGGGCGATTCTTAAACCGCTTATGCAACCAGAAATACTGTTCCGGCATTTCCAGAATGCGCTGCTCGATGAACTCATTCATGCGCCGCGCATCGGCAATCTCGTCCCCGCCCGGATAATTTTCCCAGGCCGGATAAAAGGTCAGCACATAGCCCTGACCGCCGGGCAGCATGCGCGTAATCGCCGGCACCACTTTGGCATCCGTCATCTGCGCGATGCGCGGCACCGAAGTCATGGTGGCGGCTGGCACACCGAAGAAAGGAATGAATGCGCCGTCCTTCACGCCCTGATCCTGATCCGGCGGATAGATGAATGGCAGGTTTTCGCGCATACCTTTGAGGATTGGCCGCAAACCCTGCTGGCGCGAATACAGGCGCTGCCGGCCGAAACGCCCGCGCTTTTCAAGCAGCAGCTGCGTGAGATATTCGCTTTTCTGGTTGGCGTACATGCACACTGTGTCTGCCTGCTGCGCGATCCACTGTCCGCCGACATCCATGCCGACAAAATGCGGCACCAGCAAAATGGCCGGCTGTCCGCGCACCGCCTCAAAATGCTCGCGCCCTTCGACCCGGATCAGACGGTTGATCCGCGCCGCACTCGCCCACCAGATGATGCCGCGTTCGATAAAGCTGCGACCGAACATCTGGAACACCTGACGCACCAGCGCCGCCCGCTCGCGCTCGCTCATCCCGGGGAAACACAATTTCAGGTTGATGTCCGCCACGCGCCGCCGCTCGGCCGCGACCGAATACAGCACAAGACCGACGAACCGCCCCAGCCGGGACAGGATACCCAGCGGCAGGAAATGCAGCAGCCAAAGAATGAATATGCCCAGCCGGCTCATGCGGAATCTCCGGTCAACGCCGCACCGCGCGGTATTTTATAGCGGTTGTAACCCCACAAATACTGGGCCGGACAGGCGCGTATCGTGCGCTCCAGCGCGGCGTTGATCTGCGCTGCGAGGGGCTGCGAAAAATCCGGTTGCAGCGGCTCGACATGAATCACGTAACCGGCACCGGCGGGCAAGCGTTCGGAATAAGCGATCAGCACGGTCGCGCCGCTGCTTTCCGCCAGCCGTCCGGCCAGCGTCATGGTGTAAGCCGGCTTACCGAAAAACGGCGCCCATTCGCCCTCGCCCTGACTCGGCACCTGATCCGGCAACAGGCCGATGGCCTCACCCCGCCGCAGGGCCTTGTACAACAGGCGCACACCGCTCACATCGGCCTTCGCCAGTTTCGCCTGTCCGCGCTCACGCCCCGCCTGCATCACGGCTTCCAGAAAACCCAGCTTGGGCGGGCGATAGAGCACGGTGATCGGCAAACGCTGCGCCGCCCAAAGCGCCGAAATTTCAAAGCAACCCAGATGGGGCGTCAGGAAAATGATGCCCTTGCCCGCCGCCTGCGCGGCCTCGATATGCTGCCGGCCCACGCATTCTCGCACCTTGCCCAGCACTTCCGCATAGGGCCGCCGCCAGATCCACGGCAACTCGGCCAGACTCTTGCCGGTTTCGCGTATCGCCGCGCGATGCAGCGAAGCATCATCGCCATAACCGGCGAGCGTCAGATTTTCGCGCAGGCGCGCGGCGTACTGCCCCGAGCTGGCGTGGGCCAGCCAGCCGAGCAGCCCGCCCAGACGGTGCAACCCCGCCAGGGGGACGGTCGCGAGCAAGGCAAAAAGGGCTTTAATCAGAAAGGCGTACATGAATCATGCTTTTGTTATAATGCGCGCCCTGTTAATTAACGAAACGAGAACGGAGAGCCATGAGCGAGTATTTCTTCACATCCGAATCCGTGTCCGAGGGCCATCCGGACAAGGTTGCCGACCAGATTTCCGATGCAATTCTGGACGCGATTCTAGCGCAAGACCCGTACGCACGGGTAGCCGCAGAAACGCTCGTTTCAACCGGACTCACCGTGCTGGCGGGTGAAATCACCACCAGCGCAACGGTCAACTACGCCAAAGTGGCGCGCGACACCATCCGCCGTATCGGCTATGACGACCCCAGCCTGCGCTTCGACGCCGACGGCTGCTCGGTTCACGTCTGCTACGGCACGCAAAGCCCGGACATCGCCCAGGGCGTGGATCGCGCTTCCGACGATTATTTGAATCAGGGCGCGGGAGACCAGGGTCTGATGTTCGGCTATGCCTGTACCGAAACCGACACCCTGATGCCGCTGCCGATTTATCTGTCACACCGCGTGGTGGAACGCCAGTCGCAACTGCGCCGCGACGGTCGCCTGAACTGGCTGCGTCCGGACGCCAAATCGCAGGTCACCATCAAATACGTGGACGGCAAACCCTACGCCATCGACACCGTGGTGCTCTCCACCCAGCACACGCCCGAGATGACGCTGGAACAGATTCGCGAAGCCGCGATCGAGGAAATCATCAAGCCGGTCCTGCCGAAAGAATTGATCAAGGGCGACATCAAGTATCTGGTCAACCCGACCGGTCGCTTCGTGATCGGCGGCCCGCACGGCGACGCCGGCCTGACCGGCCGCAAGATCATCGTCGACACCTACGGCGGCGCAGCCCCGCATGGCGGCGGCGCGTTCTCCGGCAAGGATCCGTCCAAGGTCGACCGCTCGGCAGCCTATGCCGGCCGTTATGTGGCGAAGAACATCGTCGCCGCCGGTCTGGCCGACAAATGTCTGGTGCAAGTGTCCTACGCCATCGGCGTGGCGCAACCGACCAGTGTGATGGTCAGCACCTACGGCACCGGCAAGATTTCGGATGAGAAGATCACCGAGCTGGTCAAACGCCACTTCGACCTGCGTCCGAAAGGCATCGTGCAAATGCTCGACCTGCTGCGTCCGATCTATCAGAAGAGCGCAGCCTACGGCCACTTCGGCCGCGAGGAGCCGGAGTTCAAGTGGGAAGCCACCGACAAGGCGGCTGCACTGAAGGCTGACGCCGGACTGTAAATAATTTGTTTCACCCCGCCTGCCGAGGGGCGCTGCGACCGGATGCTTCCGGCCAGGCTCGGCGGGCGGTTCAATACTGTTGGGAACTTCGAAAAACCGTAGCGAGCGGCCTGAGGGCAAGGCGCACGGCACGGAGCACACGAGACATATCAATCGGATAGGCGAGTGTGCGAGTACCGCGCAACGCAGCCATCGGGTCGCGCAGCAGATTTTTCGACGTCCCCTGTTGTAACGGCGCCCATTCATTAACCATGAATGGAGAGCTTTTATGACTGCCTCATCACACGATTACAAAATCGCTGACATCAACCTTGCCGGCTGGGGCCGCAAGGAAATCGCCATCGCCGAAACCGAAATGCCGGGCCTGATGGCCATCCGCGAGGAATATGCCGCGACTCAGCCGCTGCGCGGCGCGCGCATTGCCGGCTCGCTGCACATGACCATCCAGACTGCCGTGCTGATCGAGACGCTGAAAGCGCTCGGCGCCGACGTACGCTGGGCGTCCTGCAACATCTTCTCGACTCAGGATCACGCTGCGGCGGCCATTGCCGGCGGCGGCACACCGGTGTTCGCCTACAAGGGTGAATCGCTGGAAGAGTACTGGGAATATACCCACCGCATTTTCGAATGGGCCGACGGCGGCACGCCGAACATGATTCTCGACGATGGCGGCGACGCCACCCTGTTGCTGCATCTGGGCAGCCGCGCCGAAACCAATCCGTCGCTGATCGCCAGCCCGACTTCGGAAGAAGAGACCTTCCTGTTCGCCTCGATCAAGAAGCGTCTGGCCGAACAACCCGGCTGGTACACCAGGAATCTGAACGCCATCAAGGGCGTGACCGAGGAAACCACCACCGGCGTGCATCGCCTGTATCAGATGCACGCGCGCGGCGAGCTGAAGTTCCCCGGCATCAACGTCAACGATTCCGTGACCAAATCCAAGTTCGACAACCTGTATGGTTGCCGTGAATCGCTGGTGGATGGCATCAAGCGCGCGACCGACGTGATGGTTGCCGGCAAGGTTGCCGTGGTCGCCGGTTATGGCGACGTGGGCAAGGGCTCGGCGCAAGCGCTGCGCGCGCTGTCCGCACAGGTGTGGGTCACCGAAATCGATCCGATCTGCGCACTGCAAGCCGCGATGGAAGGCTACCGTGTAGTGACCATGGATTATGCCTGCGAACACGGCGACATTTTCGTGACCGCAACCGGCAACTTCCACGTGATCAACCACGAGCACATGAAGAAGATGAAGGATCAGGCCATCGTCTGCAACATCGGCCACTTCGACAACGAAATCGATGTCGCCTCGCTGGAGCAGTACCAGTGGGAAGAAATCAAGCCGCAGGTCGATCACATCATTTTCCCGGACGGCAAGCGCATCATCCTGTTGGCCCAGGGGCGTCTGGTGAACCTCGGCTGCGGCACCGGCCACCCGTCCTACGTGATGAGCTCCTCCTTCGCCAACCAGACCATCGCCCAGATCGAGCTGTGGACAGAAGCTGAAAAGGGTTCCAACAAATACCCGGTCGGCGTCTACACCCTGCCCAAGCATCTGGACGAAAAGGTTGCGCGCCTGCAACTCAAGAAGCTGAACGCCCAGTTGACCGAGCTCAGCGACCAGCAGGCCGCCTACATCGACGTACCGAAAGAGGGGCCGTACAAACCGACCCACTATCGCTACTAAGCGCCATGTCCACCGCCCGCAACGAGTTCGCCGAATACGTCGTGGAACTCATGGCGGGCTGGGCGCCGGTGTCGGCGCGCAGGATGTTCGGCGGCTGCGGCCTGTACCGCGAGGGACTGATGTTCGCGCTGATCGTGGAGGACCAGTTGTACTTCAAGACCGATGCGCACAACGTGACGCAATTCGAGCGTGCTAGCAGCCGCCCGTTCGTCTACGAAAACAAAGAGCGCACCGTGCAGATGTCCTACTGGTCGGCGCCCGAGGGCTGCCTCGAATCGCCTGCGGAAATGCGCGAGTGGTGCCATTCGGCCTATGCCGCGGCGCTGCGCGCCCATGTCGCGAAACCCGTTAAATGCACAGGGAAGAAGACAGAATGAGACTATTGCTGATCTGGATACTGAACGCATTGGCCCTGCTCACCGTGGCCAATTTCGTACCGGGCATCCATCTCGACAGTTTTGGCGATGCCATGATTGCCGCCCTGCTCCTCGGGCTGGTCAACACGCTGATCCGTCCGCTGTTGCTGCTGCTTACCCTGCCGGTGACTGTCGTCACGCTGGGCTTGTTCATCTTCGTGATTAACGGACTGCTGTTCTGGTTCGTCGGCTCCATCCTCAAAAATTTTGTGGTGGATGGTTTCTGGTACGGGGTCATGGGCGCGGTGCTGTACAGCCTGTTTTCCTGGGCGCTGTCCGCAGCGGCCCAACAACTATTGGGGAAAAAATGAATCTGCCTGCCCTGAGTTTTGAATTTTTTCCGCCGCAAACGCCCGAAGGCGCGGCCAAGCTGATCGGCGTCCGCCAGCAACTCGCGGCGCGGCAACCGGAATTTTTCTCCGTCACATTTGGCGCGGGCGGCTCCACGCAGGAGCGCACGCTGGAGACCGTGTTGCAAATCAAGGCGGAAGGCCACGCCGCCGCGCCGCATTTGTCCTGCGTCGGCTCCACCCGCGACAACATCCGCACGCTGCTGAACACCTACCGTGACTCCGGCATCCATCGCATTGTCGCCCTGCGCGGCGATCTGCCGTCCGGCATGGCGAGCATCGGCGAATTCCACTATGCCAACGAACTGGTGGAGTTCATCCGCGCCGAAACCGGCGACCACTTCCACATCGAAGTGGCGGCGTATCCGGAATTTCATCCGCAGGCCCGATCAGCCCAGGACGATTTGCGCAACTTCAAGCGCAAGATCGACGCCGGCGCGAACTCCGCCATCACGCAATATTTCTACAACCCGGACGCCTACTTCCGCTTCGTCGATGCCGCCGCGCAACTGGGCGTCACCGCCCCCATCGTGCCCGGCATCATGCCCATCGTGCGCTTCTCGCAACTCGCGCGTTTCTCCGACGCCTGCGGTGCGGAAATTCCGCGCTGGATGCGCAAGACGCTGGAAGGTTATGGCGACGATGTCGAATCCGTGCAGGCTTTCGGCCGCGACGTGGTGGCGCAACTGTGCGAAAAGCTCATCGCGGGCGGCGCGCCGGGACTGCATTTCTACACGCTGAACCAGGCCAACGCCTCGCTGGAAATCCTGCAGCGGTTGGGATACCGCTGAACATGCTGCGCGCTCCAGAGCTTTTATTACCTGCCGGTACGCTGGACAAGATGCGCACCGCCTACGCGTATGGCGCAGACGCGGTGTACGCCGGCCAGCCGCGCTATTCGCTGCGCGCACGCAACAATGAATTCAAGCTGGAAGAGTTGCGCACCGGCATTCAGGAAGCGCACGCACTGGGCAAAAAACTTTTCGTCGCCAGCAACCTGATGCCGCATAACGCCAAGGTCAAAACCTACATGGCCGACATGCAGCCGGTGATCGAGATGCAGCCCGACGCGCTGATCATGGCCGACCCCGGCCTGATCGCCATGGTGCGCGAACACTGGCCCGAACAGGAAATTCACCTCTCGGTGCAGGCCAACACCGTCAACTATGCGGCAGTGAAATTCTGGCAGTCGCTCGGTTTGTCGCGCGTGATCCTGTCGCGTGAACTCTCGCTCGACGAGATCGAAGAAATCCGCCAGCAATGTCCGGACATCGAACTGGAGGTGTTCATCCACGGCGCGCTGTGCATCGCCTATTCCGGCCGCTGCCTGCTTTCCGGCTACTTCAATCACCGCGATGCGAATCAGGGCACCTGCACCAATTCCTGCCGCTGGGATTATAAGGTCGAAAACGCCGAAGAAAACGGTACCGGCGACATTGAAAAAATCGACTTCGATTTCGACAAGGCGCTGAGCCAATCGGCGCTATCCGACTGCGGTGCGCAACCGCGCCATCCGCTGGCCGACCGTGTCTATGTCATCTCGCGCCAGGATCATCCCGGCGAACTCATGCCCGTCATGGAAGACGAGCACGGCACCTACATCATGAATTCCAAAGACCTGCGCGCCGTCGAACATGTCGAGCGCCTGGTCAAAATCGGCGTGGATTCACTCAAGGTCGAAGGCCGCACCAAATCCATCTATTACGTGGCGCGCACCGCACAGGTTTATCGCCAGGCCATCGACGACGCAGTGCATGGCCGCCCGTTCAATTTGCAACTGCTGGGCGCGCTGGATGCGCTGGCCAACCGCGGCTACACCGACGGCTTTTACGAACGCCACCACACCCACGAACAACAGAACTATCTGCGCGGTCACTCCGAAAGTTTCCGCCAGCAGTACGTCGGCGACATCATCGCCTGCGCTGGCGGCATGGCCGAAATCGCCGTCAAGAACCGCTTTCAGGTCGGCGACCGGCTGGAAATCATCCACCCCACGGGCAATCACATCGTGGAACTCTCAGCCATGCAAAACCTGGAAGGCGAAGCGCTCAGCGTCGCCCCCGGCAGCGGCCACTACGTCCGCATCCCTTTGCAGGGCGAACTCGCCAACGGCATGGTGGCGCGGTTTATTCAGTAGCCCTGGCCAATCCGCAGAACGCGGGTAATGTGTTGTTCAGGCAGGCGTACCGAATTCAGGTCAGCTTCGGGCAAAGACAAGCAAGGGAGCGATGTCGCCCGAGTCGGCGGCTTGCAGGGCGGCGATATACGCTTGCCGGGTTGCGCTGGCGTCGATCAAACTCCGACTGCCCCAAGTGAAACGTGGCTGGCCCAAGCGTTGAATCAGCAAATCGGCCATCAGGCGGGCATGACGGCCGTTGCCATTTGGAAACGGGTGAATGGCGACCAAGCGGTGATGCAAGCGCACGGCTATTTCATCGGCCGGGAAACTGTCGCACTCGACCTGATAACGCACGTCGTCGAGCAGCTTCTTCAATTCGACGCTGATCTGAAGCCAATCAACGCCGATGTTCTTGTCCGACTTGCGGAACTTGCCGGCCCACCGCCAGGTTTCGCCGAACATCTGCTGATGCAACTGGCGCAGGAAGGCTTCGGTGAGGATTTCCTTGCGCTGTTTCTTCGCCCATTGCTCGCCTTGAACGATGTTAAGTTGTTCCCAATCATTCAACTCGCCCTGCGTAGTGATGTGGCTGGGAATCAGGCTGGCAAATTCGTCACCATCCAGCGGCGTAGCGCCGGGAGGATAGTCGAAGTCGAAAGGCGTCCGGGAAACCATAGGCATTACGACTCTCGCCCCGCTTCTTTCCAGAGCTTGCGGCGAGAACCTTTAAGCAGGCTTTCGGCCAAGGCGCGGGTCTGCGCCTCAACCGTTTCGTGCGAGGTAGCTTGCGCTTCCAACGCCATAGTGTGGCTGACGGCAGCCATCTGCTGGCGCGCCAGCGCCAGGGCTCGGTTTTCCAAGGTATCAACCAGGCTCTGCCTGGGCACCAGGGCATAGTGCAATTCGCAGCCCAGCGCGTCGGCGGCGCGACGCAAGGTAGCCAGGCTAATAGTGTCGTCGGCTTCCGACACTTCGAGCCGGGTGACCGTAGAGGTAGTCACGCCCAGCTTGGCAGCAAGATGGGTTGCGGCCATACCCAAACTCTCGCGGATGGCCTTGATCCAGCCCGATGGCGGGCGTGGCGGCAGAGCGGCACTGCGCCATGTCGATAACGCCGCGTCAAGTTGGCTCAGCTTGAGTTCAGAGAAATTGGTTTTCATAAAATTGCACCATAACGCAATGTAATTGTTTTTAATATTGCACTATGCTGCAACTTTTGTAAATAACTATTTGCGCTATGGCGCAATAGTAACTCCTTCCATCTGCACACATTTTGCCTACGTAACGCTGGCCCGTTGGCAATATTCACGACACGATAAAAAGTCCGCATTACCAAGGGAAGCCGCTTTCAAAAAAGGGCTCCATTCCCTTTGCCGTGATATACACTGTCCGCGCTTTGCATTATCAGGAGATTATTGAAATGAATGATCGAATTACGATTGATCCGGCAATTTGCCACGGGAAGCCTTGCATTCGCGGGATGCGCTATCCGGTCGAGAATCTGCTGGAATGGCTGGCCAGCGGCATGACGACCGAGGAGATTCTGGCTGACTATCCAGACCTGGAGCGGGACGATATTTTGGCCGCTTTGTCCTATGCAGCGCGGCTGGCGCATGTGAAGCGCCTAGAGCGTTTGGCTGCATGAAATTTCTCGTGGATGCTCAGTTGCCCAAGCGTTTTGCTGGCTGGTTGGCGGAGGCTGGGCACGATGCTTTGCACACGCTTGATATGCCGCTGAAGAACAGGATGGACGCGTAGTAATCAGCAAGGACTCCGATTTTATTGAGCACTACCGCTTACATACTTAGCCCCAACCGTGCCGCATTGGGAGTGCCTTGGAACTACCAATCATTTGGCGTTTGGGTAACTGGCGGAGGCACGGGGGCTGGAACAGTTGGGGTTATGAGTGCAGGCGCTGAAACATTAGGGGCGTCGATACCAAACGCTGGCACGTTCATATTTCTAGGTGTTGCTGGCGGGAAATATGCAGATGCTCTAGGGAATCCATTTAATGTATTTTCCGACATGGCCGCAACAGTTGATTTTGGGTTAAGAACGATCAGCTTTGCGACAATGGGCTCAGTTGTGTCAGCTGATTTAATCACATCCGTACTCAATTCTAATTTGAACATTACCGGGTCGTTATCGTACACAGCCGGAACAAATCAATTTACGGGTGCTGCGACCACCGTTGGAGGTGGGCTGGCCAATGCCCCGATGAGTGGCACTGTAACCGGTCGATTCTATGGCCCAACGGCCACAGAAATTGGGGGAACTTTTGCTCTGTCAGGGGCGAATCCTACAAATGGTTATCTCGGCGCCTTCGGCGGCACTCGTTGATTTTGTTACTTCGATTCAAGAACCGGCCCCTGCGGGCCGGTTTTTTTCTACTCGCGTTGTTGGCAGGTTTGCCGGGGTCGCAAGCGCAGGCAGACACCTATGTGCTACCTGATGAAACCGATTATCAAACCCGCTTCGAGCAAGGTGTCAGTTACATGATTTCCGGCAACTACATGAGCGCCGCCTTCATTTTTGAAGCGCTCTACGCCGATGCACCCACCGAGCGGATCAAGCTGGAGCTGGCGCGCTGCCTGTATTTCCTCGGCAAAAAGGCTCGGGCAAAACAGTTATTCGAGGAGGCACTGGAGACCAACCCGCCACTGCCCGTGCGTGAAAAAATCGGCGAGTTTCTGGATGACATTGCCATCTCCAACGGCAAGTTCGACTATTACTTCGGCATCATCCGCGACACCAATCCCAAGGCGGTGCCGAGCAACAAGACGTTTTACTTGTTCGGAATCCCGCTGACCTACAAGCCGCAATTCGACACCAGCCCGCAATATGGTTTGAGTTATCGGCTCATCGGGCAGAAGGGGCTGGACGATCACAACACGCTGATCGCTTCGCTTAGCACCTACGGGGTGAAGTTCGACAAATCAACCTTTGATCGCAATGCGATCGAGGCGGCGCTGGCCTATCGCCTGAACGATAGCCCGCGCATTCAGACGCGCTTTGCTGTTGAGGAGATGACGCTGGCAAACGAACGTTTGTACGACTACCCCTCGGCCAGTGTGTCCTATGCAACGGATACCGAGTCCCGTCTGGTGTGGTCGAACGAGATCAAGAGCGGGCGGCTGACCTACCCGCAATACGCCTACATGAACGGCGTGCTGGCGAGTTACACCACGTCCGTTATGAAGAATGTCCTGCCGCAGCTGAACCTCGGAGTGGAGTTGTATATTGATCGGGACAGCGCGGCGGAAAGCCCTTACGCCTACAGGACGCAACAGTTGGCGCTACTCGGAAATTATTACCTGACGTGGCTGCAAGCCAAGGCGCAGTTCCGAATCTCTGCTTCCAAAAAACAGTTTGATGCGGCTGATCCCTTCTTCGGGGAGATTCGCGCTGACCAGCGAAACATGGTGTCACTCAATCTCAGCCGGAATGACATCAACGTGGTTGGTTTGGTGCCGGTGCTGGAGTTGAGCTACGAACAGACGAATTCGAATATTTCGTTTTATTCGTACAAAAAAATCAATGCCAATATGTCGTTCAAGCGGGCTTATTGAATTCAGCTCAGCTCCAGCCCTTCAGTGCCGCTCATGACGTCACGCTCTTGCGTGTGTTTGCTTTCCAGCTTGATGCGCAGGCGCAGGTCGTTGACCGAGTCGGCGTTTTTCAACGCCTCTTCATAGGAAATCCTGTCGCTTTCGTACAGGTCGAACAGGGCCTGATCGAAGGTTTGCATGCCGAGTTCGCGCGATTTGCCCATAACTTCCTTGATGGCGTGGACTTCCCCCTTGAAGATGAGATCGGCAATCAGCGGCGAGTTGAGCAGGATTTCGATCGCCGCGACGCGACCCTTGCCATCCTTGTTGGGGATGAGACGCTGCGAGATCAACGACTTCACGTTCAGCGACAAGTCCATGAGCAGTTGCTCGCGCCGCTCTTCCGGGAAAAAGTTGATGATGCGGTCGAGCGCCTGGTTGGCGCTGTTGGCGTGCAGCGTGGCCATGCAGAGGTGGCCGGTTTCGGCAAAAGCGACGGCGTATTCCATGGTTTCGCGGTCGCGGATTTCGCCGATCAGAATCACGTCGGGCGCCTGGCGCAGGGTGTTCTTCAGGGCGTTGTGCCAGTTCTCGGTGTCCACGCCCACTTCGCGATGGGTGATGATGCATTTGTCGTGCTCGTGCACATATTCGACCGGGTCTTCGATGGTGATGATGTGGCCGAAGCTGTTGTGATTGCGATGGCCGAGCATGGCCGCCAGCGTGGTGGATTTGCCCGAGCCGGTGCCGCCGGCCAGAATCACCAGGCCGCGCTTGGTCATGACGATGTCCTTCAGCACAGGCGGCAGGCCCATCGCATCCAGATCGGGAATCTTGGTGGTGATGGTGCGCAGCACCATGCCGACGCGCTGTTGCTGCATGAAGACGTTGACGCGGAAACGGCCGATGCCGGGCGGGCTGATCGCGAAATTGCATTCGTGGGTAGATTCGAATTCGGCGGCCTGCTTGTCGTTCATGATGCCGCGCGCGAGTTCCTGCGTATGCAGCGGCGTCAGCGCCTGATTCGACACCGGCGTCATCCTGCCGTCGATCTTGAACGCGGGCGGGAAGCCGGCCGTGATGAAAAGATCGGAAGCCTTTTTGCTGATCATGCCGCGCAGCAGATTGTGGATCAGTTCGGTGGCCTGGTCGCGTTCCATTGATTACTCCTGATGATCGTTCCGGAAACAAGACAGAAAGCGTCGCGCGCGAAGGCAGGACAAGGCGCGAAAGGACGAGAAAGCGGAGTTTACAGTTTCGTAAATGAGCATTTCGAGTCCTTGAGCAACACAGTCATGTCGAGCACAGCAGCTTATCAGCCCGGGAATAAATCTTTGTTGGCAGCCTTGCCACGCGCTTCCGCCGCCGTCACCACGCCCCCTTTGACGAGGTTGGTCAGGCACTGGTCCAGCGTCTGCATGCCGATGGATTGCCCGGTCTGAATCGCGGAATACATCTGTGGCACTTTGGCTTCGCGGATCAGATTGCGAATGGCCGGCGTACAAATCATGATTTCGTGCGCGGCGACCCGGGAATTGCCTTCCTTGGTCTTCAGCAGCGCCTGCGAAATCACAGCGCGCAGGGATTCCGACAACATCGCGCGCACCATTTCCTTTTCGTCGGCGGGGAACACGTCGATGATGCGGTCGATGGTTTTGGCGGCCGAGCTGGTGTGCAGCGTGCCGAACACGAGGTGGCCGGTTTCGGCGGCGCTCATCGCCAGACGGATGGTTTCCAGATCGCGCATTTCGCCGACCAGAATCACGTCGGGGTCTTCGCGCAGCGCAGAGCGCAGGGCATTGTTGAACGACAGCGTATGCGGCCCGACTTCACGCTGGTTGATCAGACATTTCTTCGATTCATGCACGAATTCGATCGGATCTTCCACCGTGAGAATGTGGCCCATCTCGCTCTCGTTGATGAAATTCAGCATGGCCGCCAGCGTGGCGGATTTACCCGAACCCGTTGGGCCGGTCACCAGCACCAGACCGCGCGGGTACCGGGAAATGTCGGTAAAAATCCTGGGCGCTTTGAGGTCTTCCAGCGTCAGCACCTTGGACGGAATCGTCCGCATGACGGCGGCTGCGCCACGCTGCTGCACGAAAGCGTTCACGCGGAAACGCGCGAGATTCGGCACCTCGAAGGAAAAATCGACTTCCTTGTTTTCTTCGTAATACTTGCGCTGGCCGTCGTTCATGATGTCATAAATCATGGCGTGCACTTCCTTGTGCTCCATCGGCGGCAAGTTGATGCGGCGCATGTCGCCATGCACGCGAATCATCGGCGGCAAGCCCGCCGAAAGATGCAGATCGGAGGCTTTGTTCTTGACGCCGAAAGCCAGCAGTTCCGTGATATCCATATATAATCGCCCCACCTTGATGCAGCGGCGCAGCGGCCGCGAAAAGTGCGAATGAATATGACCACAATCGCTTCCAACATGCAAGCCGTGCGCGACGCGATCGACACGGCTGCGCGTGCGGCGGGGCGCAATCCGCAGGATGTCGCGCTGCTGGCCGTGAGCAAAACCTTTCCGGCGGAAGACATTCGTGCGGCCTACGCTGCCGGGCAATATCGTTTCGCTGAAAATTACGTACAGGAAGGCATCGGCAAAATCGCCGAGCTCCAGGATCTGGACATCGAGTGGCATTTCATCGGCCCGATCCAGAGCAACAAGACGCGGCCGATTGCCGAGCACTTCAGCTGGGTGCACAGTATCGAGCGCCTGAAAATTGCGGAACGTCTGTCGGCGCAACGGCCGGAAAATTTGCCGCCGCTACAGGTGTGCATTGAAGTGAACATCAGCGGCGAGGCCAGCAAAAGCGGCGTTGCGCCGGATGAGGCCACCACACTGGCGCAGGCTGTCGTCGCCCTGCCACGACTGCGGTTGCGCGGACTGATGGCGATTCCGCAGCCGGACAGCAACCCGGCGCAACAACATGCCGCGTTTGCGCAACTGCGGCAGTTGCAAACAGAGTTGATTAACCGGGGCATCCCGCTGGATACCCTGTCGATGGGAATGTCGCACGACTTCCCGGCAGCAATCGCCGAAGGCGCGACCCTGGTTCGCATCGGCACCGCCATTTTTGGCGCAAGAAATTACGGAGGAAACCCATGAAACTTTGCATTATCGGCGGCGGCAACATGGCCACTGCCCTGATCGGCGGCCTGCTTAAGCGGGGTTATGCGGCCTCGAAAATCCGCGTGGTGGAAATCAATCCGGAAAGCTGCGTACGCTTGCATGAAGAATTCACCATTCGTGCCGACGATGATCTGGAAGGCGCCATCAAGCACTCCGACACCATCATGCTCGCGGTCAAGCCGCAACAATTGCATGAGCTTGTCTTGCGCATCGCGCCGCTCCTCACCAGTCACCTCATCATCTCGATTGCCGCCGGCATCCGTGCCGCCGACATCGCGCGCTGGAGCGGCACACAGAATATCGTGCGCTGCATGCCCAACACCCCGGCCTTGATTCGCGCCGGTATCAGCGGCCTGTACGCGCTCGACGGCGTTTCCACCGACCACCGTCACGCCGCAGAATCCATTCTTGCGGCGGTAGGCAGTTCGCTCTGGGTGTCGGACGAAGCCATGCTGGATGCCGTGACGGCGATTTCCGGCAGTGGGCCCGCCTACGTTTTTTATTTCATCGAGGCCCTGCAACAAGCCGCCGAACAGCTCGGCTTCACACACGATGAAGCGCGCGAACTCAGCCTGGCGACCTTCCTCGGCGCCAGCAAGCTGGCGGCCAATAGCCCGGAGGAAGTCAGCATTTTGCGGGCGCGGGTCACCTCCAGGAATGGCACTACCGAACGCGCCCTGCTCAGCCTCGCCGACCATCAAGTGGCCGCACACATCATTGCGGCAGCCCATGCTGCGGCCGCGCGCTCGCGTGAAATGGGCGATGAATTGGGAGCGCAGTAATGGGTGACGCTGGCGTTTTTCTGCTGGATGCTTTTTTGCAGCCGTTTGCGGCAGTGCTGTTGTTCCGCTTTCATGCCGTGTGGCTGCGCGCCCCGATGCGCAATCCGCCGGGCGAATTCATCATGGCGATTACCGATTTTCTGGTGTTGCGCGCACGCCGCCTTGTGCCGGCCGTCGCCGGATTGGACACTGCGACACTGTTGCTTGCCTGGCTGGCGGAACTGCTTTATCTCCTGAGCCTGTATGCCCTGCAGGGCGACCTGTCGCACGGCCTGCCGCTGGCCGGGCTGATGCTGCTGGCACTGGTCAAGCTGATAAAAATCAGCGTTTACCTGCTGATGGCTGCCGTGATCGCGCAAGCAATTTTGTCCTGGATCAATCCGCACACCGCAGCGGCGCCGATGCTGAACAGCATCACGCACCCGTTCCTGCAACCGCTACGCCGCGTGCTGCCGCTATTCGGCGGCGTGGATCTGTCGCCGATGCTCCTGCTGGTGATTTGCCAGCTCGTCGTCATGACGTTGATCGGCATGCTGGAACGCCTGACTTTCGGCCTGTTCTGATGGCCGCGTGGTATCGCCAGCAGGGCGAGATTGTCACCCTGACCCTGCACGTCCAGCCCGGCGCGAAACACAGCAACATCGCCGGCCTGCATGGCGATGCCCTCAAGATCCGCCTGGCCGCCCCGCCGATTGAGGGACGCGCCAACGAAGCCTTGCTGAAATACCTCGCCGAATTGTTTGCCGTGCCGCTGCGCCAGATCGAACTGAAACAGGGCGCACAGTCGCGCCACAAGGTGGTGGCGATCAGCGGCAGCACGCGCAACCCGGAACAGCTGCTACAGGATTCCTGACCCCCAAAAGCAATCGCCCCGCTACAGCGGGGCGATTATTGCGACGGTGAGCCGAGCTCAGCCTGACGCGGGACTTACTTGATTTCCGACAGCAGCGACGGGTTGGTCACCAGCGCACGCACGCCGTGAGCGTGGTCTTCTTCATACTTGTTGCCCTTGCACCACTTGCCAACGCTGGCAATGTTCAGCTTGGCGCAGGCCGGACGCACGCTCCAGGTTACCTGATACTCGGAACAGGCGCTCTCGCTGTACTTGGGACCGGTCGTGGAACCCATGAACTCTACCGGCTTGCCGGTATTGGTCGGCAGCGCTGCGGCGGATTGAATCTGATTGAAATCCAGACCACCTTCCGCGACCAGCGTGTAAACCTGTGTCTCTACGCGCAGCTCGGGATTGGCGCACTTGGCGGAAACGCAGGAACCCAGACCTTTGCCACCCGGGACATCACACGTCGTGTGAACGTAGTGCACTTCGATGGTGTCGCCGGGTTTCAGGTCGCCGTGGTCGCTATGGCAAACGCCCTCGCCTTCCCACTTCAGCTCGGCGGCGCTCAATTGCTTGCTCATGTTGCACTGGTAGCCGCTGCCGTAACCCTCGTGTCCGTCGCCAGCATAGATCGAGAAGTCCTTGGCTTTATGTTCAGCATTCTCATGAAAATGAATATTGCACAGGTGCATCTCTGAAGCAGCGGGCGCCTTCACGAAACCGACCGGGTTGGCGCCCTTCTTGCTGTCGATATCGCGGGGGGTCTGCGGACCAAAACCGGTACATGCCGGAGCTGCGGGTGCCGCATGTGCGCTGTGGCCATGGCTGTCATGACCGTGGTCGCTGGCAAAAGCTGCCGAGGAAAGAACGGCTGCCGCTGCAACAACCATGATTTGTTTAATCAACATTTGATTCTCCCTGAGTCGATTTGATTTTATGTATTGCGCCCCTGAAGCGCGGAGCGAGTCTAGCAGACTGCTCGGGGTAACGCACAAGCCCTACATCAGGATGACATCATATTGCTCCTGGCTATAGAGCGTCTCCACCTGCATCGAAATCGGCTTGCCGATGAAGTCGGAAAGCTGCGCCAGCGCCTGTGATTCTTCTTCCAGAAACAGATCGATGACTTGCTGGGAAGCCAGGATGCGATATTCGCGCGCACTGAACTGGCGCGCCTCGCGCACAATTTCGCGCAAGATTTCGTAACAGACGGTTTGTGCTGTCTTGACCCCCCCCCGGCCCTGACAGGTTGGGCAGGATTCGCACAGCACATGCGCCAGACTTTCGCGGGTGCGCTTGCGCGTCATTTCCACCAGGCCGAGCGCGGAAAATCCGCTCACGCTGATGCGCGTGTGATCTCGTGCCAGTGATTTTTGCAGCCCTTCCAGCACGGCCTCGCGGTGTTCCGGGCTGTCCATGTCGATGAAATCGCAGATGATGATACCGCCCAGATTGCGCAGCCGCAGCTGGCGCGCAATTACCTGCGCTGCCTCCAGATTGGTCTTGAATATGGTGTCGTCAAAATTGCGCAGCCCGACAAAGCCGCCGGTATTGACGTCCACCGTGGTCATCGCCTCGGTCTGGTCGATGATCAGATAACCGCCGGATTTGAGATCCACCCGCTTCGATAATGCCCGCTCGATTTCTTCCTCAACCCCATGCAGGTCAAACAGCGGCCGCATACCGGGATAATGCTCCATGCAGGCCAGCGCCCCCTGCGCGTAATCTGCGGCGAATTCCTGCATTCTCTGGAACGTATTGCGCGAATCCACCAGGATGCGCGCGGTATCCGCGCTGTATAAATCGCGCAACACCCGCAGACTGATGTTCAATTCCTGATACAGCAGTTGCGGCGCGGCAGCCGTTTGCGCCGCCTGTTGCAGACTGTGCCAGAGCTTGTCGAGGTAACGAATGTCAGCCGCGAAATCCGGTTCGTCCACCGCCTCTGCGGCAGTGCGGATGATGTAACCGCCCCGATGGCTCTCCGGCAGGGCCGCTGTCAATTTGGCCTTGAGCGCCTCGCGCTGTTCGGGAGATTCCACCCGCTGTGACACGCCGATGTGGGTTTCCTGCGGCAAAAACACCAGCAAGCGCCCGGCAATGCTGATTTGTGTGGATAGCCGCGCACCCTTGGTGCCAATGGGTTCCTTGATGACCTGCACCATCAGGGTCTGTCCATCGGCGAGCAGTTTTTCGATCGGCTTGGGCTCTTTGCCCTCGCCGCCATTGCCCCAAATGTCGGCCACATGCAGAAATGCCGATCGCTCCAGGCCAATATCGATAAATGCCGATTGCATGCCCGGCAGAACGCGCTTGACCCGTCCCAGATAGACGTTGCTGACAATGCCGCGACCACTGCTGCGCTCGATGTGCAAATCCTGCACCACGCCCATTTGCATGACAGCCACGCGCGTTTCCTGCGGTGTCACGTTAATCAGTATTTCTTCTTTCATGGCAGCGAAAACCCCAATTTGCGCAACAGCTCCGCAGTCTCGAACAGCGGCAATCCCATCACACCGGAATAGCTGCCCTTCAAATGTTCAACAAACATGCCCGCCCGTCCCTGAATCCCGTAGGCGCCAGCCTTGTCAGCAAACTCACCCGTGCAAAGATAAGCCTCGATCCTTGCCGCGTCCAGCGTCGCGAAACGGACGGTTGACACCGACAGCGCCATTTCAAAATGTTGCGCATATTTGAGCGCAACCGCGCTCAGCACCTGATGCTCACGTCCGGATAGGAGTTTCAGCATCTCCGCCGCCTCGACTGAATCCGCCGGCTTGCCCAAGATGCGATCATCCAGCGTGACCGTGGTATCCGCCGCGAGCACCGGCAATGGCAGCATTTTGCGATCTTCAACAACACACCAACCCGCCTCGGCCTTGGCTTGGGCGACACGGCGTACATACACCTCCGGCGCTTCGCCCGGATGCGGAGTTTCGTCCACATCCAGACCGTGCAATATCTCGGCTATCGTTACGCCGATTTGCTGCAACAATTCGCGCCGGCGCGGACTTTGCGAGGCCAGATAAATGCGCGGAGACTCGCGATTCATGCCCACTATTCCCGGTGGTACGGGTGGTTGTGCAACAAGGAGTGCGCCCGGTACAGCTGTTCCGCCAGCAACACGCGCACCATGGCATGCGGCAGGGTCAGCGCGGACAGCGCCATCAGCCGCTGCGCCGCCTGCTTGACCCGCTCATGCAAGCCATCGGCGCCGCCGATGATGAAGGCCACATCCTGTCCACCCGCCAGCCATTCCCCCATCCAGCCCGCCAATTGGCGCGTGGTGGGTTGCTGGCCGTGTTCATCCAGCGCGATGGTCAGGCAGCCCGGCGGCAAGGCCGCCAATATGCGCTGCGCTTCAGCGGCCATGATCTGCTCGGTGGATTTGCCCGTGTTGCGCGACTCCGGCTTGATCTCGAGCAATTCGATGCGCGCCTCGCGCGGCATGCGTTTGGCATATTCATTGAATCCGGCCGCGATCCAGTCCGGCATTTTGTGCCCAACCGAGATGACCCGCAGCTGCATCTTTACTCGGTCTGCGGCGCCAGCTTGGGGCGCAGCGCCTGCCCCTTGCTCCACAGTTCTTCCAGGTTGTAGTACTGGCGCACCGCCGGCTGCATCACGTGCACGAGCACTTCGCCCAGATCGATCAGGATCCATTCGCCGCTGCTTTCGCCTTCACGCCCGAGCACTTCTTCGCCCAGGGCCTTGAGCTTGACCACCACGTTGTCGGCAATCGCCTTGGTCTGCCGGTTGGACTTGGCGCTGGCAATAATCATCCGCTCGAACAGCGGACTCAGTTTGCTGGTGTCAATGACGGCGATGTCCTCCGCCTTGATGTCTTCGAGCGCATCCACAATGGCCCGGGTTTTGGTTTCAATGTCTAACATGATCCGTATAAATGATGTTGATGAATGTAATCGGCCACGGCATCCGGCAACAAATAACGGATGCTGCGTCCGCTCGCCACCCGCTGGCGAATATCGGTCGCGGAAATTTCCAGCTGCGGAATCGCCAGCTCGACAATCCTGCCGGCCGGAGCCTGCTTCAGCGCCGCAACCGCTGCAATCCGCTGCCGGTATTCGTGCTGCAGGCTGTCAGGCGCGGCAGGAATCCGCTCTTCCAGACGGAAGCCGGGGCGATAACCCACCACGATGTGCGCCAGCGTGAACAGGGTTTGCCACTCGCGCCAGGTGTGCAATTGCAGGAAAGCGTCGGCGCCCATCAGCAGACACAGGGAGCGTTCCGGACCGAGTTCGGCGCGCAGTTCACGCAAGGTATCGACGCTGTAGCAGCGCCCCGGCCGCTCGACTTCGCGGGTGTCCAGCAAAAATTCCGGCCGCCCGGCTATCGCCAGCCCGACCATCGCGCTGCGATGGATTGCAGCGACGTCGGGCGCTTCACGGTGCGGCGGATTTCCCGCCGGAACGAAGCGCAGCCGGGCGAGGCCGGCCAATTCGAGCATCTCCTCGGCAAGACGCAAGTGCCCGTAATGAATCGGGTCGAAGGTGCCACCGTAAATGCCGACCGGCTTGTCGCTCACCGTTTACAGGGCGAGACGGCGGATATCGGCCAGCACCTGCGACAGCGTGGTGATGAAGCGCGCGCCCGCCGCACCGTCGATCACGCGGTGATCGTAGGATAGGGACAGCGGCAACATCAGTCGCGGCACGAATTCGCCGTCCTGCCAGACCGGCTTCATGCTGGAACGCGACACGCCGAGAATCGCCACTTCCGGCGCATTGATGATGGGTGTGAACGCCGTGCCGCCGATACCGCCCAGACTGGAAATCGAGAAGCAGCCGCCCTGCATGTCGGCTGCCGACAGTTTACGCTCGCGGGCTTTCGCGCTGATTTCGCCGAGCTCGCGCGCCAGCTGCAGGATGCCCTTCTGATCCACGTTGCGGATCACCGGCACCATCAGGCCATCGGGCGTATCCACGGCGACGCCGATGTGGAAATATTTCTTCAACACCAGATTTTCGCCGCTGGCGTCCAGCGAGGCATTGAACTCCGGAAACTGTTGCAGCGCCGCCGCGCAGGCCTTCAGCAAAAATGCCAGTGGCGTGATTTTGAGCCCCTGCTTGGCATGTTCTGCGGCCAGCGATTTGCGGAACGCTTCCATCTCGCTGATGTCGGCCTCGTCGAACTGCGTCACATGCGGGATCATCACCCAGTTGCGATGCAAATTCGCGCCGGAGATTTTCTTGATCCGCGCCAGCGCACGGGTTTCGACTTCACCAAATTTCGCAAAATCCACTTCCGGCCAAGGCAACAGACCGGGCAGACCCGCACCTGTCGCCGCACCACGCGGCTGCGCCAGCGACTGCTTCACAAAATTCTGCACATCCTCTTTGGTGATGCGACTTTTGGCGGCAGTGCCCCGGACTTGTCCCAGATCTACGCCCAGCTCGCGCGCAAAGCGGCGGATCGACGGGCTCGCATGGCCGCGCCCGGACACCGGGCTGGTTGCAACAGCAGACGCTGGGGCGGGCACGGGCGCAACAACAGCAGGCGCCGGGGCGGCGGGAGCGGACGCAGGCGCAGCAACGGGAGCCGGCGCTACAGCTGGCGTAACTTCGGCGACAGGTGCCGGGGCAGCCACAGCCCCCTCGACTTCCATCACGAAAATCAGACTGCCTTCCGAAACCTTGTCGCCCGCCTTGACTTTGACTGCGGTAACTTTCCCGGCATAAGGCGAAGGCACATCCATCGTCGCCTTGTCGGTTTCCAGTGTCAGCAGCGTGTCTTCTGCGGCGACGACATCGCCCGCCTTGACCGCCACCTCAATGACCGCGACATCCTTGAAACCGCCGATGTCCGGTACCAGTACCTGTTGTTCTGCCATGCTCGTATTCCTCGCCGCTTAAACCGTCGTCGGGTTGGGTTTGTCGGGGTTGATGTTGTAGAGGCTGATCGCCTTGCTGACCTGGGCCGCACCTATCGCGCCCTCCTCGGCCAGCGCTTTCAGCGCCGCAACCACGATGTAATAGCGGTCCACCTCGAAGAAGTGCCGCAATTTCCTGCGCGTGTCGGAGCGTCCGAAGCCATCCGTTCCCAGCGTCTTGTAGCGCGCCTTGACGTAGGGGCGGATCTGGTCGGAATAAGCCCGCATGTAATCCGTCGCCGCCACCACCGGCGCTTTCGCATCGAGACATTGTTCGACATGGCTGACGCGCGGCGCGGCTTCGGGGTGCAGGGTGTTCCAGCGTTCGCAATCGATGCCGTCGCGGCGCAGCTCGTTGAAGCTGGTCACGCTCCAGACATCGGCGGCCACGCCAAAATCCTTGTCCAGCAATTCCACCGCCGCAATGACTTCACGCAGAATGGTGCCGCTGCCCAACAGCTGCACCCTGGCTTTGGATTTGCCCTTGCTGCTGCTGAACTTGTACATCCCCTTGATGATGCCGGCCTCGGCGCCCTTCGGCATGCCGGGATGCGCGTAGTTTTCGTTCATCACCGTGAGGTAATAGAACACGTCTTCCTGCTTGTGGTACATGCGCTCCATGCCGTGCTGGACGATGACCGCCAGCTCGTAGGCAAAGGTCGGATCGTAGGACACGCAGTTCGGAATCGTCGCCGCCATCAGGTGGCTGTGACCGTCCTGATGCTGCAGGCCCTCGCCGTTCAGCGTAGTGCGTCCGGCCGTACCGCCGACCAGAAATCCGCGTGCGCGCAAGTCGCCCGCCGCCCAGGCCAGATCGCCGATGCGCTGGAAACCGAACATCGAGTAGTAAATATAGAACGGGATCATCGCCGCGCCATGGTTGGCATACGAGGTTGCCGCCGCGATCCAGTCGGCCATGCCGCCCGCCTCGTTGATGCCCTCCTGCAGGATCTGACCGCTCTTGTCCTCTTTGTAGAACATCAGCTGATCGGCGTCTTGCGGGGTGTAGAGCTGGCCGACCTGGGAGAAAATCCCGAGCTGGCGGAACATGCCTTCCATACCGAAAGTGCGCGACTCGTCCGGCACGATGGGCACAATCTGTTTGCCGATCGCCTTGTCCTTGACCAGCATGCCCATCAGGCGCACGAACGCCATGGTCGTGGAAAATTCGCGGCCTTCACTATCCTTCAGCAGCGCGTCAAAAGTTTTCAGCGGCGGAATATTGAGCGGATGGGCCAGCGGCTCACGCGCCGGCAAGGTGCCCATGGCTGCCGCGCGTTCGCGCAGGTATTTGGCTTCCTGGCTGTCTTCGGCCGGCCGCACGAACGGCAATTTCGACAAATCGGCGTCAGCCACCGGAATGTTGAAACGGTCGCGGAAGTTGCGCAGCGACTCGCCATCCATTTTCTTCTGCTGGTGGGTCGGATTCTGCGCCTCGCCCGAGGAGCCCATGCCATAACCCTTGATGGTCTTGGCCAGAATCACGGTGGGCTGGCCCTTGTGCTTGACTGCCGCCGCATAGGCGGCAAACACCTTGTACGGATCGTGACCGCCGCGATTCAGGCGCCAGATTTCATCGTCCGACATATCCTCCACGAGCTTGAGCAACTCGGGATATTTGCCGAAGAAATGCTTGCGCACATAAGCGCCATCCCTGGCCTTGTAAGTCTGGTATTCGCCATCGACCACTTCTTCCATGCGCTTCAGCAACAGGCCGCTCTTGTCCTTGGCCAGCAGCCTGTCCCACTTGCCGCCCCACACCACCTTGATCACGTTCCAGCCGGCGCCACGGAAGACGCCTTCCAGTTCCTGGATGATCTTGCCGTTGCCGCGCACCGGACCGTCGAGGCGTTGCAAATTGCAGTTAATCACGAAAATCAGGTTGTCCAGCTTCTCGCGCCCGGCCATGGAAATCGCACCCAGCGATTCCGGCTCGTCGGTCTCGCCATCGCCGAGGAAAGCCCAGACCTTGCGGCCGTCGGTTTGCGCGAGATTGCGATGCTGCAGATAGCGCATGAAACGCGCCTGATAAATCGCCATCAGCGGGCCCAGGCCCATCGACACCGTCGGGAACTGCCAGAAATTCGGCATCAGCCAGGGATGCGGATAAGAGGAAAGGCCGTCGCCATCGACCTCCTGACGGAATTTGTAAAGCTGGGCTTCGCTCAAGCGCCCTTCGAGGAAGGCGCGGGCATACATGCCCGGGGAGGAATGCCCCTGGAAATACACCAGATCGCCGCCGTGCTTGTCGGTGCGGCCATGGAAAAAATGATTGAACCCCACGTCGTACAGGGTTGCGGCCGAGGCGAAACTGGCGATGTGGCCGCCCAGTTCGGACGACTCCTTGTTGGCATTCAGCACGATGGCCATCGCATTCCAGCGCATCAGCGCACGAATACGGTGTTCCAGTTCGTGATTGCCGCTGGGGCGCTCTTCGCGGTCGAGCGGAATCGTATTCACATAGGGCGTTGTCGCGCTGATCGGAAAATCGGCGCCGCCCCGGCGGGCTTGTTCAACCAGCTGGCTGATCAGGAAATGGGCGCGTTCGCTGCCTTCGTTTTCCAGCACGGACACCAACGCGTCCAGCCATTCCTGGGTTTCTTGCGGATCCAGATCCGGGATGTTATTTGCCATCTTCATCTTCCTTGTTGCCATTAACGAGGTTTCCCGCACAGGTAATCACGGCCTGCTCGGTAACGATTTTCTGCACCGCCACATCGGTTGCTTCCTGCGGCAGCGCGGTCACGATCTGCAACGTAAATGCCGCTGCAACCAAGGCGGGACGGCGCTGCGACTGCTGCCACCCCGCAAGTAATTTGTCATAAAAACCGCCGCCGTAACCCAAACGATCACCGGCAACGGTGAAGGCCACCCCCGGCAGCAGCGCGAATTCTACCTCATTTAGGCCATCCGCCCGGCGGCAGCGTTGCACCACGGGTTCGCGAATATTCCAGAGCCCGGTTTCCAGCTGGCTCTCCAAATCTTCCACCCGGTACAGATCCAGATGATTGGTGTGATGGTTGACTCTGGGCAGCAGCAACTGTTTGCCGTCGGCCAGCACCCGGCTCACCCAGTGTTCGCTGGCAAACTCGCTGCCGAAATTCATGTAGCCCAACACCGTGCGCGCCGCCCGATATTCGGGCAACTGGCATAGATGTTCGGCGATCGCGGCGCTGTGTTGCGCGCGCACCGCCGCCGGCAACTGCGCGCGCAAGGCAAGAATGCGTTTGCGGATACCCGGTTTGTCCGGCGATTGCATACTTAGCCCAAAAACATCCGGTAGGCCGGGTTCTTACTTTCGTCCCAATAGGGATAACCCAAGGTGTCGAGGAAGACCTTGAGCGCCTGCTTGTCCTGAACCGGCACTTGCATCCCCACCAGCACCCGCCCGTAATCGGCGCCATGGTTGCGGTAGTGGAACAGGCTGATGTTCCAGTTATGGTTCATGCTGTTGAGGAAATTCATCAGCGCGCCGGGGCGTTCTGGGAATTCGAAACGGAACAGGATTTCATTCCGAACCTCGGGCGCATGACCGCCGACGAGATGACGCAGATGCAGCTTGGCCATTTCGTTTTCGGTCAGATCCAGCGTCCGCAGCTGGTGCTTTTCCATGGCTTGCACCAGCTTGCCGGTTTCCGAGGGATCGCGCACTTGCACACCGACAAACACATGCGCTTCTTTCGGATCGGCATAACGGTAATTGAACTCGGTGATGTTGCGCTTGCCGATCAGGGCGCAGAACTTGCGGAAACTGCCCGGCGTTTCGGGAATGGTCACAGCCAGCAGCGCCTCGCGCTGTTCGCCGATCTCGGCGCGCTCCGCCACGAAACGCAGGCGGTCAAAATTCATGTTCGCGCCGCAGGCAACCGGAATCAGCGTCTCGCCCTTGAGTTGTTCGCGCTTGGCGTACAGCTTCGCGCCCGCCACGGCCAGCGCTCCGGCCGGCTCCAGAATCGAGCGGGTATCCTGAAACACGTCCTTGATCGCGGCGCACACGGCATCAGTGTCCACCAGCACCACCTCGTCCACGAATTTTTTGCAGATGCGGAAGGTTTCCTCGCCGACCTGCTTGACGGCGGTGCCATCCGAGAACAAACCCACGTCGGCCAACTGCACGCGCTTTTTCGCCTTGAGCGAGCGATACATGGCATCGGAATCCGTCGTCTGCACGCCGATCACCTTGATGTCCGGCCGCACCTGCTTGACGTAAGCCGCCACCCCGGCGACCAGCCCGCCGCCACCTATCGCGCAAAAAATCGCGTGGATCGGCTGGGGATGCTGGCGCAGGATTTCCATCGCGATGGTGCCCTGCCCGGCAATCACGTCGGGGTCGTCGAACGGATGCACAAACGTCAGCCCGTGCTTTTCCCCCAGGGCCTGGGCGTGCTGGTAGGCGTCGCTGTAGCTGTCCCCGTGCAACACGATCTGCACCGCGCGCTGGCCAAAATGCCGCACCGCGTCGATCTTGACCTGCGGCGTGGTGGTCGGCATGACGATGGTCGCCTTGCAACCCATGCGATGCGCCGACAGCGCCACGCCCTGGGCATGATTGCCGGCGGAAGCCGCGATCACGCCACGCTTGAGTTGCGCTGCCGAAAGCTGCGCCATTTTGTTGTAGGCGCCGCGCAACTTGAAAGAAAACACCGGCTGCATGTCCTCACGCTTGAACAGCACGCGATTGCCCAGACGGGCCGACAAACTGGGCGCCAGCTCCAGCGGGGTTTCAAGCGCGACATCATAGACGCGCGCATTCAGAATACGTTTGAGATACTGGTTCATGGCCTGTCGCCCGGAAAAATTTCGGCAAAGATTAGCACAGCAAAGCGCCCCGGGGCATCGGCATGCTTGCGATGCCGGAAGAAATCGGTTCAAATTCGGCGCATGGAAAAACCCGACCTGCCGCGCATCCTCATTCGCACCCGCGTCACCTATCAGCCCGACCAATCGGATGAAGCCGGCAACCGTTTCGCCTTTGCCTACACCATCAGCATCACCAATCTCGGCACGCAAACCGTCAAATTGCTGAGCCGCCACTGGGTTATCACCGATGCCTACAACAAGGTGCAGGAAGTGCGCGGAGAGGGTGTCGTCGGCGAACAACCGGTACTCGCGCCGCAGCAAAGCTTCGAATACACCAGCGGCACGGTGCTGGCGACGCAGGTCGGCACCATGCGCGGCAGCTATCGCATGGAAATCGAGGATGGGCCGCAGTTCGATGCCGAAATCCCCCAGTTTGTACTCAGCATTCCCCGTGTCCTGCACTGATTTTTTACGGCGGCGTTTTTCCCTGCTGGCCTTGCCGCTGGCGCTGGCCGCCTGCGTCACACAACCCGTGCCGGTTGTTGCACCGCCCGCATCCCCGGTCGCGCCCGCACCCGTTGCGCCGCTGACCCCGACGACCTGGGATCAGCTCCCGGCCTGGCCGCAACTCGACCTGCGCCCGAGCTGGCCAGCCCTCCTGCAAAGTTGCAAAGCCCTCGGACGTCGCGCCGAGTGGCAGGAAATCTGCGCCGACAGCGAAACCCTCAGCGCCAACGACAACGACGCGCTGCGCCGCTTTTTCGAGCTGCACTTCGACCCGCACACCGTGCGCAATCCCGACGGCAGTACGCAGGGGCTGATCACCGGCTATTACGAGCCGCGCCTGTCCGGCAGCCGCACCCGCACCGCGCGTTTCCGCTACCCGCTGTATGCCGTGCCGGATGATTTGCTGGTCATCGATCTCGGCGAGGCTTATCCGCAACTCAAGGATTTGCGTCTGCGCGGCCGCATCGAAGGACGGCGGGTCGTGCCCTATTACAAGCGCGCCGACATCGACGCCGGCAAGACGCCGGCACCGGGACGCGTACTGTTCTGGGTGGACGATCCGGTGGACCTGTTTTTCCTGCAAATCCAGGGTTCCGGCCGGATCGAACTTGCCGATGGCACGAGAATAAAAGTGGGTTATGCCGACCAGAATGGCCACCCCTACGCCTCGATCGGGAAGAAGCTCATCGAAATGGGCGAACTGAAACTGGAGGAAGCCTCGATGCAGGGCATCAAGGCTTGGGCCGCGCGCAATCCGCAGCGCCTGCCGGAACTGCTGGCGCAAAATCCCAGCTATGTGTTTTTCCGCGAGCTGCCGGCTGAATTAGCCGCCCCGCTCGGCGCACTCGGTGTGCCGCTCACCGAGGCCTACAGCATCGCCATTGATCCGCGCAATATTCCGCTCGGCGCACCAGTGCTGCTCTCCACCACCTATCCGAACAGCAGCGAACCGCTCAACCGGCTGATGCTGGCGCAGGACACCGGCGGCGCCATCAAGGGTGCGGTGCGGGCGGATTTTTTCTGGGGATTCGGTGATGAGGCCGGGCGTCAGGCCGGGCGCATGAAACAGGCCGGCCAGATGTGGGTATTGCTGCCCAAGCCGGCGGAGCCCTCCGCCGACATGACCACGGCCAATAACAGCCTCAGTTCACCGCGTTGAGACGGCGCTCCAGTTCGTCGGCCGGCAGATAACCGGGACTCTGGACACCGTTGCCGAAAATCAGATTCGGCGTGCCGTTCACCCGCATTTTCTTGCCCAGCGCCATGACCTGTTCGGTCGGCGCCTTGCATTTAGCCTCGGCCGGTTTTTCACCATTAAGCATCAGGTTGTCCCAGGCCTTGACCGGATCCTTGGCGCAATACACGTTACGCACGATCACATCGGAACCCTGGAAAATCGGATACAGGAAAAGATACAGCGTGACGTCTGTCACCTTGCTCAATTCCTTTTCCAGACGCTTGCAGTAGCCGCAGTTCGGATCGGTGAAATAGGCCATTTTGCGCTTGCCGTTGCCCTTGACCTTCTTCACCGCCAGATTCAGCGGCAGCGCATTGAAATCAATCGCAAACAGCTGCCGGCTCCGCTCTTCGGTCAAATCGCGGCGGCTCTGCACATCGATCACACTGCCATCAAACAGATACTGCCCCAGCTCGTCCGTATAGATCAGCCGCTCGCCGATCACCACTTCGTAAAGCCCCGCATAAGGTGTTTTCTTGATGTGCTGGATCTTGCCGACAGCCGGGAATTTGCTTTGCAGCGACTGGCGGATTTCATTTTCGCCCGCAGCGGCGGTAAGGCTGATGAACAGCAAAATGAGGCCCAGGATCTTTTTCATGAATCAGAAACTCCAGTGTTAAATGAAGGCGTGCTGCATCAACAGCTTTTTCAGCGGCACGAGTTGGTTGGTAGCGTTCAGCCCCGTGTTGCGCAGGGTGCGCAGCAGCGGATCATCGTTGTTGAACAAATGTTTGAGGCCATAGGTCGTGGCCTGCATCGAATAAATGTCCTCTTTGCGCTGGCGATTGTAACGGCGCAGCAACCGGGCATCGCCGCAATCCGGATTCGCGCCGCGCGCGAGCAATATTTCGGCGAGCTTGCGTGCATCGCGGAAGCCCGTGTTCACGCCCTGCCCGGCCAGCGGGTGCATGTTGTGCGCCGCATCGCCGATCAAAGCTACGCGCAGCGCGCTGATCTGCGGCAGCACCAGCAGGCGCAGCGGAAAAGCCGCCGCAGGGGTGATGAGCTGCATTTCACCCAGCGTCTGTCCAGCGGCCTCAGCGACCCGTGCGGCCAGCGCTTCGGGCGACAGCGCAAGCAGCTCGGCGGATTTTTCCGGGTTCACCGACCACACCATGGACACCCGCTTGCCCGGCAACGGCAGCAAGGCCAGAATGCCGTCCGGCTGGAACCACTGCCAGGCAATGCCGCGATGCGCCTTGGCCACATTGAAATTCGCCACGACGCCGTGCTGCCGATAATCCACCGGCGCGGCGCTGATGCCGATCTGATTGCGCACCCAGGAGTCGCGGCCGTCCGCACCGACCACCAGCCGTGCCTGAATGGCGCGGCCATCGTCCAGGGTCAAAGTCGCACAGTCTTCGGCCACGGTCAGCGACGCGCAGCGCGCCGGGCAAATGAGGGTCACATTTTCCTGTTCCTGCAGGCGCTGCCAGAGCGCGCCCTGCAAGTTGCGGCTTTCCAATATGCAGGCCAGTTCCGGCGCACCCATTTCATAGGCGCTGAAGTCGATTTCCGAGGCTTGATCGCCGAACACCCGCATTTCTTCGACGGCGGCAATGCGCCCGGCGTCCATGCGCTGCCAGGCCCCTGAACTCTCCAGAAAACGGCGGCAACCCGGGCTGATGGCATAAATGCGACTGTCCCAGTCATCCGCCGATTGCACGACATGCGGCGCCAACGGACGGCCTTCGATCAGCGCGATCGATAACCCGCTGTCGCGCAGTGCCGCCGCCAGACTGGCGCCCACCAAACCGCCACCCACAATGACCAAGTCATAATTCATGGGACGCATCATAACGGGATTTCCCGCCCCTGTCCGCTTGCGCCAAAACGTATTTCTGCCCCGCCGCATATGTGCCGCAGACGGGTTTTCCTTTATAATCAGCGCCCCTCTCGCGAACCATCCTTATGCGTATCGGTGCGTATCAGCTCAGGAATAACCTTATCGTCGCCCCCATGGCAGGGGTGACCGATCGTCCTTTCCGCATGCTTTGCAAACGCATGGGCGCGGGCATGGCGGTGAGCGAGATGGTCGCATCCAACTCTTTGCTGTACGGCTCCGAGAAGACCAAACGCCGCGCCAATCATGAAGGCGAGGCCGATCCGATTTCGGTCCAAATCGTCGGCGCCGATCCCAAAATGCTGGCTGAAGCCGCACGCTACAACGTCGGCCAGGGCGCGCAGATCATCGACATCAACATGGGCTGCCCGGCGAAAAAAATCTGCAACGTCATGGCCGGCTCCGCATTGCTGCAAAACGAAACGCTGGTCAGCGAAATTCTCGAAGCAGTGGTTGGCGCGGTCGACGTGCCCGTCACGCTCAAGATCCGCACCGGCTGGGACAAGCAAAACCGCAACGCGACCAACATCGCGCGTATCGCCGAATCATCCGGCATCCAAGCGCTAGCCATCCATGGCCGCACGCGCGCCTGCGGCTATACCGGCAATGCCGAATATAACACCATCGCAGCGGTCAAGCAGGCCGTCCGCATTCCCGTCATCGCCAACGGCGACATCACCACCCCGGAAAAAGCCCGCGACGTATTGCGCCACACGGGTGCCGATGCCGTCATGATCGGCCGCGCCGCGCAGGGCCGGCCCTGGCTGTTTCGCGAGATCGAACATTTCCTCAAGACCGGCAGCCATCTGCCCGCGCCGGCCGTCACCGAAATTCACCAAGTGCTGCGCGATCACGTGCACGAGCTCTACGCATTTTATGGCGAACACACCGGGCTGCGCGTCGCACGCAAGCACATTTCCTGGTACACCAAGGGGCTGGTCGGATCGGCGCATTTCCGCCATCACATGAACCAGCTGGAAACGGTTGCCGAACAATTGGCGGCCGTCGATGCGTTTTTTGACGAACAGGCGCGGCAGGGGGCTGCGCTGCATTACGCCGGGGAGATGGCCGCATGAGTGACGTGATCAACGAAAATGACATGGCTCACCATGTCCGCCTTACCCTGAGCGAATACTTCAGGGATCTGGATGGCGAGGCGCCCTGCGCCGACCTTTATGACATGGTGGTCGAATGCGTGGAAAAGCCCCTGCTCGACATCGTGCTGGAACGGGTCAAGGGCAACCAGACGCGCGCCGCCGAAATGCTGGGCATCAACCGCAACACCTTGCGCAAGAAAATGCAGCGCCACGGCCTGCTCTGAATTTTTTATCACTGGAACTGCTATGAATCCCGTTACCCAAGCCCTCATCAGCGTGTCGGACAAATCCGGCGTGCTCGAATTCGCCCAAGGCCTGCACACTCTCGGCGTGAAAATCCTGTCCACCGGCGGCACCGCAAAGTTGTTGAACGACAACGGCGTGCCCTGCACTGAAGTCGCCGACTACACCGGCTTTCCGGAGATGCTCGACGGCCGCGTGAAGACACTGCAACCGAAAGTGCATGCCGGCATCCTCGCGCGCCGCGACCTGCCCGAGCATGTCGCCACACTGGCCAAGCACGCGATTCCCACCATCGATCTGGTCGTGGTGAACCTGTATCCGTTCGCGGCCACCATCGCCAAGCCTGGCTGCACGCTGGAAGACGCCATCGAGAACATCGACATCGGCGGCCCGACCATGGTGCGCTCCGCTGCCAAGAACCATGCGCACGTCGCCATCGTCACCGATCCGGCCGACTACGCCGACGTGCTGGCCGAGATGCAGACCAACAAGAATGTCGTGTCCGACGCCACCCGCTTCGACCTGGCGAAGAAAGCGTTCTCGCACACCGCCGCTTATGACAGCATGATCAGCAACTACCTGACCGCGATCAACAGCGACGGCAGCAAGCAAGCCTTCCCGGCGCAGATCAACTTCAACTTCGCCAAGGTGCAGGACATGCGCTACGGCGAGAACCCGCACCAGAGCGCCGCGTTCTATCGCGACCTGATTGCCGTGCCCGGCGGCATCGCCGACTACACGCAGGTGCAGGGCAAGGAACTTTCCTACAATAACATCGGTGACTCCGATGCGGCGTGGGAATGCGTAAAGACCTTCGACCAGCCGGCCTGCGTCATCGTCAAACATGCCAACCCCTGCGGCGTGGCGATTGCGGACAGCCCGCTGAATGCCTACAAACTGGCCTACGCCACCGACACCACTTCGGCCTTCGGCGGCATCATCGCCTTCAACCGCGAGCTGGATGAAGCCACCGCCGCGCAGATCGTCGCCAACCAGTTCGTCGAAGTCATCATCGCGCCAAGCGCCACTGAGGCCGCACTCAAAGTCACCGCCGCCAAACAAAACGTGCGTGTGCTCACCGTACCGCTGTCCAACGCGCACAACCAGTGGGACGTGAAGCGCGTCTCGGGCGGCCTGCTGGTGCAATCACCGGATGCGCTAAACGTCGGCGCAGAACATCTCAAGATCGCCACCAAGCTGCAGCCCACGCCCGAGCAGATGCAAGACCTGTTGTTCGCCTGGCGCGTTGCCAAATATGTGAAGTCCAATGCCATCGTATTTTGCAAGGGCGGCCAGACTTTGGGCGTGGGCGCAGGCCAGATGAGCCGCGTTGACTCCACCCGCATCGCCAGCATCAAGGCGCAGAACGCCGGGCTGAGCCTGGAAAACTCCGTGGTCGCCTCCGACGCCTTCTTCCCGTTCCGTGACGGCATCGACGTGCTGGCGCAAGCCGGCGCCAAGGCCGTGATCCAGCCGGGCGGTTCGATGCGTGACGATGAAGTTATCGCCGCAGCGGATGAGCTGGGACTGGCGATGGTGTTCACCGGCCACCGCCACTTCCGCCATTAGGCCTGCTGCGCTTGGCATAACGGCGTTGCTCAAGGGATCGGAATGCTCATTTACGCATATGTAAACTTCGCTTCCTCTTCCCTTTCGCGCCTTGTTCTGCCGTCGCTCGCGACGGCCTAACACTTCGTTGAAGAGTTTAAGAAAAATATGAAAATATTGGTCATCGGTTCCGGCGGTCGCGAGCATGCGCTGGCTTGGCGTCTTGCGCAAAGCATGAAAGTCCAGAAAGTTTATGTCGCGCCGGGTAATGCCGGGACGGCGCTGGAAAAGGGGCTGGAAAACGTCGCCATCACCGCCATTCCCGATCTCATCGAATTTGCCAGACGCGAGCACATCGAACTCACCGTGGTCGGCCCGGAAGCGCCGTTGGCCGCAGGGGTGGTGGATGCGTTTCGCGCGGCGGGCCTGAAGATTTTCGGCCCGACCCAAGCCGCCGCGCAGCTCGAATCCTCCAAGGATTTCGCCAAGCGCTTCATGACGCGGCACCACATTCCGACCGCGTTTTTCGAAACTTTCAGCGACATCGCGCAAGCCAAGGCCTACGTCGAAAAGCACGGCGCGCCCATCGTCATCAAGGCTGACGGCCTCGCCGCAGGCAAAGGCGTCGTCGTAGCGATGAGCAGGCATGAAGCGTTCGATGCCATCGACATGATGCTTTCCGACAACAAGCTCGGCGATGCCGGCGCACGCGTGGTGATCGAAGAATTCCTCACCGGCGAGGAAGCCAGCTTCATCGTCATGGTCGATGGCAAAAATGTCCTGGCGCTGGCCAGCAGCCAGGATCACAAACGCCTGCTCGATGGCGACAACGGCCCCAACACCGGCGGCATGGGCGCGTACTCGCCCGCACCCGTAGTCACCCCCGAGATTCATGCCCGGGCGCTGCGCGAAGTCATCCTGCCCGTGGTGCGCGGGATGGAAAGCGAAGGCATCACCTACACCGGCTTCCTCTACGCGGGCCTGATGATTTCCCCCAACGGCAGCCTCAAGGTGCTGGAATTCAACTGCCGCATGGGCGATCCGGAAACCCAGCCCATCATGCTGCGCCTCAAGAGCGACTTCGCTGTCATCGTCGAACATGCCGTCAACGGCACGCTGGATCAAGTTGAAGCCGAATGGGACCGCCGCACCGCGCTCGGCGTGGTCATGGCTGCAGCGAATTATCCGGACACCCCGCGCAAGGGCGACGCCATCGGCGGTTTGCCAAAGTCACTGGAAGACGCCCATGTTTTCCACGCTGGCACGACGATGCAAAACGGCCAGGTCGTCACCAGCGGCGGCCGCGTACTCTGCGTCGTTGCGCTGGGCGACATGGTCAAGATGGCGCAGAAACGCGCTTACGAAATCGCCGACACCATCCACTTCGACGGCTGCCAGATGCGCCGCGATATTGGCTTTAGGGCGATCGGGCGGAAGTAATCCGCAGCACAGGTTGAGTGAAACGGGGAGGCCAATGTCTCCCTGTTTTATTTGACGCCACCTGGATAAATAGACCGAATGACATATACCGCCTTTAATGCGTAACGGTTACTATTCGACCCGTTAAACAGGAGGTGGGGCATGGCAACCAATAAGTCCATCGTCGCAATAGCGAACATCGAATCCAGAATCCTGCTCATACGCGGGCAAAAGGTAATGCTAGACACCGATCTTGCGGAACTCTACGGAGTAGAAACAAAGCGCCTGAACGAGCAGGTGCGCCGCAATAGTGAACGGTTTCCAGCGGATTTCATGTTCCAGCTCACGGCTGGTGAAAAAACAAAGGTGGTCGCAAATTGCGACCACCTCGCCAAACTGAAGTATTCACCCAATCTACCCCATGCCTTCACCGAACATGGCGCACTCATGCTGGGCAATGTCCTCAAGTCGGCGCAGGCGGTAGAAATGAGCCTGATGGTCGTACGCGCATTTGTACATATGCGCGAACTGGTCGCGGGCAACAAGGAGCTGGCGCAAAAGCTCAACCAGCTTGAACGCAAGGTAGGCGCACACGACAAAGCCATCGCCGAGATCATCAATGCCATCCGCCAACTGATGTCGCCGGAAGCGCCGAAGAAAAAACGTCCCATTGGTTTTGCGCCGTGGGGAGAATAAGCAAAGGGCTGTTGCAGTTTGTAATCTCAGGAACGTGAAGGGGCCGATTTGCCATGCCGTTAAGCTGGAATGAAATCCGCAACCGCGCACACGAATTCTCCAAGCGCTGGGAGGGGGAAAGCTCGGAGCGTGCCGAGGCGCAAAGTTTCTGGAACGACTTCTTCATGGTGTTCGGTATCGAGCGCAAGCGCGTCGCCATCTTCGAAAAACAGGTCGGCATCACCCGCGCCGGGCACAAGCTCAAGCAGGGCCGAATCGATGCCTTCTGGAAAGGCGTACTGCTGATCGAGCACAAAAGCCTCGGCCAAGACCTGAACCGCGCATTTGCCCAAGCAGCGGATTACTTCGAAGGCCTGCCCGAGCGCGACCTGCCGCGCTACATCCTTGTCTCCGACTTTGCGCACTTCCACCTGTACGACCTCGAAGAAAATACCGAAACACAATTCAGGCTCGCCGACCTGCACAAACACATCAAGCATTTCGCCTTCGTCGCCGGTTACAAGACGCAAACCATCGCGCCGCAGAACCCGGTCAACATCAAGGCCGCCGAACGCATGGGCAAGCTGCACGACGCGCTCAAGACCTCCGGCTACGAAGGTCATCCGCTCGAACTTCTGCTGGTGCGCCTGCTGTTCTGCCTGTTCGCCGAAGACACCGGCATCTTCCAGCCGGTCGGCGCATTCCGTGCCCTGATTGACGAGCGCACCGAGACGGATGGTTCCGACCTCGGCCCCCAACTTGCCCGCTTGTTCCAGGCGCTCAACACGCCGGAGGACAAGCGCTCGCAGAAGCTCGATGAACAGATCGCCGCTTTCCCTTACGTCAACGGCAAGCTATTCGAGGAAATGCTGCCCATCGCCGATTTCGACGCCGCCATGCGCGAGGCGCTGCTCGACTGCTGCGCGCTGGACTGGAGCGCCATCTCGCCTGCCATCTTCGGCGCGCTATTTCAGAGCATCATGGACGCCAGGGCGCGGCGCAACCTCGGGGCGCACTACACCAGCGAGGAAAACATCCTCAAGCTCATCAAACCGCTGTTCCTCGACGAGCTGTGGGACGAGTTCCACCGCGCGAAGAACAACAAGAACAAATTGTTCGAGTTCCACAAAAAACTGCGCACCCTCACCTTCTTCGATCCCGCCTGCGGCTGCGGCAACTTCCTCGTCATTGCCTACCGCGAACTGCGCACGCTGGAACTCGACGTGCTGCGCACCGTACATTCCGGCCCCGGCTCGCGCTTCCTCGACATCCACCACGAAATCAACGTGGACGTGGACCAGTTCCACGGGATCGAGATCGAGGAGTTCCCCGCGCAGATCGCCCAAGTCGCGCTGTGGCTGGTGGACCACCAGATGAACGTGCGCATCTCCGAAGAATTCGGCATGTACTTTGCGCGCATCCCGCTCAAGACCTCGCCGCACATCGTCTGCGGCAATGCGCTCCAGATCGACTGGAACGACGTGCTGCCGGTGGAACGCGCGAGCTATGTATTCGGCAATCCGCCGTTCGTGGGCGCGAAATTCATGGACGACGCACAGCGCGAGGACACAAGGCAGGTATTCGCGGGCATCGAAGGCGGCGGCCTGCTCGATCTTGTCGCTGCGTGGTATGTGAAGGCGGCGCGCTACCTGAAAGCTCCTTCCCCCTTGCAGGGGGAAGGTTGGGATGGGGGTAGACATGGTGCGAGCAAGGCTCACGTTTCTACCCCCACCCTAGCCCTCCCCCCGCAAGGGGGAGGGAATGGTGCTCCCCGCTGCGCCTTCGTCTCCACCAACAGCATCACGCAAGGTGAACAGGTTGGAGCGCTATGGGGCTGGCTGCTGGCGCAGGGCATACATATCCATTTCGCGCACCGCACTTTCCAGTGGAGCAATGAAGCCAAAGGCGTGGCGGCGGTGCATTGCGTCATCATCGGCTTCGGCACACAGGATTTCGCGCAAAAGGTGCTGTTCGAATACGAGGACATCCGGGGCGAGCCCCATGCCGTCGCGGCGAAGAACATCAACCCCTATCTGGTGGATGCGCCGGATGTGGCGTTGGTGAACCGCCAGCACCCGATCTTCGCTGTGTCGGAAATCGGCATCGGCAACAAGCCGATAGACGGAGGCAATTACCTGTTCACCACCGAAGAACGCGACGAATTTCTCCAGCGCGAACCGAGGGCGGCGAAGTGGTTCCGCCGCTGGCTAGGAGCTACAGAATTCCTTAATGCCATTGAACGCTGGTGCCTGTGGCTGGGCGACTGTCCGCCCAACGAGCTGCGCCAGATGCCGGAAGCGATGAAGCGTGTGGAAGCGGTGTGCGAATTCCGGCTCGCCAGCAAGAGCGCGCCCACGCAGAAGCTCGCAGCCACGCCGACACGTTTTCATGTCGAGAACATTCCCGAGGCGCCTTATCTTCTTATACCACGGCATTCCTCCGAAACACGGCGCTATCTCCCGATGGGCTTTATTGATCCAGCAATACTTTCGGGCGATGCCAATTTGATTGTCTGCAATGTAACTCCTTTTCATTTCGGAGTTTTATCCAGCACCATGCACAATGCGTGGATGCGTTATACCTGCGGGCGAATTAAAAGTGATTTCCGCTACTCCGCAGGCATCGTCTACAACAACTTTCCCTGGCCCGACGAACCCAGCGACAAACAGCGCGCCGCCGTTGAAGCCGCCGCGCAGGCCGTGCTGGACGCCCGCGCGCAATTCCCGCAAAGCTCACTAGCCGACCTCTACGACCCGCTCACCATGCCGCCCGCGCTGGTGAAGGCGCACCAGAAACTGGATGCAGCGGTGGACGCCTGCTACCGCAAGGCCGCCTTCGCCAGCGACGCCCAGCGCGTGGAATTCCTGTTCGAGCGCTACCAGCACCTCACCAGCCTGCTGCCCGCCGAGAAATCCAAACCGAAGCGGGCGAAGAAATCCGCATGACGGCGCTACGCTGCACGCAGAAGCTGCTCAAGGCGATGAAGGCGCAGCCCGCGCCGCCGCCCGGCCCCGGCGCGAACCGGCTGGGCGACTGGTCGCTGCACTTGCTGCGCACCCGGCAGAAAATTGTGGTGGCAGTCAGCGAACACGACCGACTGGGATTGGTGCTGGAGGCCGCGCCTTTCGCCACGCTGCCGCAGCGCTTTGCCGATGCGGTGTTTGTGCAGCTACTCGCGATCGGCGTACCGCCCGATGCGGCGCGAAAGGAACGCGATGCGATGCAGCCGCTCGCCATTACCTCCACCACGCCCTATGCCAATCGCCTGAGCCTGCAGGCAAACCTGAAAGATTACGGCTGGGTTTCGGAGTTGCTGCTGATCGAACGCGGGGCATCGCCGGCGCAGATCAACGCGCGGCTGGCGGACTATATCGTGACCATCAACGGCAAGCTGGATTTCCCGAAGGAGCATGTGCTGAAACGCCTGGTCTGACCAAGCGTCATGCTGCCGTATTAGCGGTCAATAATGCGGCGGCCTTTCGTTTGCGCTCATGCCTTCATTGCCAGCTTCGGACAAGGCGCGAAGCTGCCGGGCAAGCGCTTCGCAAATTAATTCCAGGCGCTCCAATTGCTGGTGCTGCTGAAAAACCGTTTTGTTCAGTTCCTCGATCAGGTCTTCCTGAAAGGCGATCTTGGTTTCGATATTGATAAGACGTTCGTCGCTCATGGCTTAACTCTGAATGGGTGACATCGGGCGGCTATTTTAGCCCGGCAGGCCGTTACGTTTCAGGTAACATCTTCGGCATGAATTTTTCCCCGTCTGCCTTTGGCCGTCGTCTTGCCGCCCACCTCAAGCGCGGCGGCGTGCTCGCCTATCCCACCGAGTCCTGCTACGGCCTCGGTTGCGATCCATCCAACCGGCGCGGGGTGCAGCGCATTCTGAAATTGAAGCGTAGACCGCAGCACAAGGGACTGATTCTCATCGCCGCAGATTACCGGCAGGTGGCGCGCTACGTTCTGCCGCTCAGCGTGGCAGAGCAGCAGCGATTGCAAGTCGGCGGCGCACAGGCCATCACCTATCTATTGCCGGCGAAAACCTCCTGCCCGCGCTGGCTGCGTGGCGCGCATGACACGCTGGCGGTGCGGCTGACGGCGCATCCGGTTGCACGTCAGTTATGTCGCAGCGCAGGCAGCGCGCTGGTTTCCACCAGTGCGAACCGAGCCGGACAAAAACCCGCCAAGACTTATGCCGCATGTCAGCAGCGCTTTGGAAAGCGCGCCTGGGTATTGCGCGGCCGGGTTGGCAAACGCCGGCAACCTTCCACTATCCGCGCGTGGGCGGATGGTAAAATCCTGCGGGCCTGATCACTGAACCAACCGGAGAAAACATGGATAGCGCTGCCGTAAAAGAATATCTGCTCGAATTGCAGGAACTCATCGTCGATCGTCTGGAGCAGGTGGACGGCAAGAAATTCCTGCGCGACAAATGGACGCGCGCCACGGGCTCGGGCGGTATCGGCAAGGGCGAAGGCATCAGCTGCATCATCGAGGAAGGCAATGTGCTGGAGCGCGGCGGCGTGGCGTTCTCGCATGTGCAGGGCGACAAAATGCCCGCCTCGGCCACCGCGCATCGCCCCGAACTCGCGGGCTGTTCGTGGGAAGCGATGGGCGTGTCGCTGGTGATGCATCCGCGCAATCCCTACGCGCCGACTTCGCATGCCAACGTGCGCATGTTCATGGCGCACAAGCCGGACGGCGACAAGGTGTTCTGGTTCGGCGGCGGCATGGATCTCACCCCCTATTACGGCTTCGAGGAAGACGCCGTGCATTTCCATCAGGTGTGCAAAAATTCGCTGGCGCCTTTCGATCCGTCGCTGCATCCGAAATTCAAAAAATGGTGCGACGAGTATTTCTTCCTCAAACATCGCAACGAGCCGCGCGGCGTGGGCGGCATTTTCTTCGACGATCTGAACACACCGGATTTTGAAACCTGTTTTGCAATTCAGCAGAGCGTGGGCGACCACTATTTGTCGGCTTATGTGCCGCTGCTGGAGAAGCGCAAGGACATGCCTTACGGCGAGCGTGAGCGCGACTTCCAGCTGTATCGTCGCGGCCGCTATGTCGAATTCAATCTGGTGATCGACCGTGGCACCATCTTCGGCCTGCAATCCAACGGCCGCACCGAATCCATTCTGTTGTCCATGCCGCCGCTGGTGAAATGGCGCTACGACTGGCACCCCGAGAAAGGTACGCCGGAGGCAGAGTTGTACGAGAAGTATCTGGTACCAAAAGACTGGATATAAATTTCCACGCAGGGGGTCAGCATGCAGCCGAAGCAGCACTGGGAAGAGGTCTACACGACCAAAGCGACGGATGCAGTAAGCTGGTTCCAACCGCATGCCGAGCGCTCACTGGAATTGATCCACGCTACCGGTGTGAGCAAACAGGCGGGCATCATCGACGTGGGCGGCGGCGCATCCACGCTGGTGGATGATCTGCTGGCGGACGGTTACCGCGACCTCACCGTACTCGATCTTTCCGGGCACGCGCTGCAGGCGGCGCGCCAGCGGCTGGGAAAGAAGGAAAGTCTGGTGCACTGGATCGAGGCTGACATCACCACGGTCAATCTGCCGGTCAAGCGTTACGACATCTGGCACGACCGCGCCGTGTTTCATTTCCTCACCACGCCCGAGCAGCGCGAAGCCTATGTGAAAACCGTATTCCGCTCGGTGAAACCGGGTGGCCATGTCATCGTCGCCACTTTTGCCGAGGATGGTCCGGCGCAGTGCAGCGGCCTGCCGGTAATGCGCTACCGCCCGGATGAATTGCACCATGAGTTCGGAGCGGCGTTTACCTTGCTCAAGCATCAGAAAGAAACGCATCAAACACCCACCGGCAAAATGCAGTCGTTCATCTATTGCTACTGCCGCCGCGCCGAAAGTTAAGCGCACCGCCTACGGCCTTGCGACCAAGATTCAATCCACGAGCACAATGCGTCGTGACGACACCGGCTTGGTGAACGGCACGACCTTCAGCACATGCCGGGCTGTTTGGGTTTACACTGCAAAAAGCGGCGAAACATTTTGCCGCACTTGCCCGGGTAGAAGAACGGCATGCCACACGGCACCACAACGAACTCGATAACGTTAATGCCGGAAGGAGAACGACATGAAAGTTTGGCAATGCGTGGTGTGCGGTTTCATTTACAACGAGGCGAAAGGATTGCCTGAAGAAGGCATCAAACCCGGCACCGCCTGGGCCGACATTCCCGAAGACTGGGTCTGTCCGGACTGCGGCGCAGCCAAATCCAGCTTCGAAATGATCGAAGTCTGAACCATCACAGGAGGTCATCATGAGCAAATCCAAAGTGGTTGCAGCCCCCGTCATCAACATCGGCATCGCCGAGAAAGACCGGCGCAAGATCGCCGACGGCCTGTCGCACATGCTGGCGGATAGTTACACCCTGTATCTGAAAACCCATAACTTCCACTGGAACGTCACCGGCCCGATGTTCCAGACCCTGCACCTGATGTTCATGACCCAGTACACCGAGATCTGGAATGCGGTGGACCTGATCGCCGAGCGCATTCGCGCGCTGGGCTATCCGGCGCCGGGCAGCTACAAGGAGTTCGCGGCGCTGACCAGCATCAAGGACAGCAGCGGCAATGTGACTGCGAAGGACATGATCCGGCAACTGGTGGAAGGTCAGGAAGCCGTGGTTCGCACCGCGCGGGGCGCACTGCCGGTTGCCGAAAAGGCCGGCGACCAACCCACGGTGGATCTGCTTTCCGCCCGGATGGAAGTGCACGAGAAGAACGCCTGGATGCTGCGCAGCCTGCTCGAAGAGTAAGCGCGCCAACACCGCCGAAGGGTAGCGTGAACCGATTGCCGGGCCGAGTCACGGCCTGGCGGGTTATATCCCGGTCCGCGAATTGCGCAAACGGGAGGCAACCCGCCCGGTCACCCTGCTCTCCCGCGATGCTGTCGAATGCACTGGCGCAGCGTCAGCACTGCCCGGCGGCTTTGCGCAACACGATGCTGCGAAACCAACCGCCCGCCAGCGCCGCGCCGTTGCTCATCACTTCAAGTCCCGGCACCTGGGCCAGCGCCGTCTCGAAGACCACATCCATGCGCGTCGCCAACCGACGGCTCAGCGGGCTCAACAGGCGACGCAGCGGCGCCAGCTTGCCAGGCTGCAAGAATTTGTCGAAGACCAAAATGGTGCCGCCCGGTTTCAACACACGCGCCGCTTCGGCCAGACAAGCCGCCGGTTGCGGCACAACCGCCATGATGAGATGCAGCACCACACAGTCATACATCTCATCAGCAAAGGGCAGATTCATACTGTCGCCGAGCACGAAATCCACATCCAGCGCCTTGCCGCGCGCCACCGCGCGACGCAACATGGCCGCATTGAAATCCAGCGCGGTGTAATGGTGTGCGGCTGGCAGCAGCGGCAAATCCAGCCCCGTACCAACCCCGCTCAACAGCACGCGCCCGGGCGTAACCGGCAGCAGCCGCAACGAACGCTGCCGGGCCTTGCGCATCGGCCGTTCGATCACCAGATCATAGAGCGGCGCAATCAGGCTGTAGCTGAGACGCAATGCCGGATTCTGGCGCCAGGGCTGTTCGGGCGTGTTCATGCGCGCAGTGTAGTGGAAATTTTGTCTCGCCGGATATAGAGTACGGCCACGTTTTCCCCATTCTGAAATCACCTCCGATGTCATGACGCTGGACTGGCGCGACGGCCTGCCGTATTCCTCCCGCTTTGGCGACGTATATTTTTCTGCCGACTCCGGACGGGAAGAAACCCGCCATGTCTTCCTGAACGGCAACCGCCTGCCCGAACGCTTTGCGGCCCTGCGCCCCGGCCAATGTTTTACGCTGGGTGAAACCGGTTTCGGCACCGGGCTGAATTTCCTGTCCGCCTGGGAACTGTTCGAACAAACCGCGCCTGCCAGTGCAACGCTGGATTTTCTGAGCGTGGAAAAATTTCCGCTGGCAGAAGACGATCTGCGCAATGCGCTGACCCTCTGGCCCGCGCTGCAAGCACAAGCCGAGGCTCTGCTGCACGCCTGGCGGCGACGCGTGCCGGGCTGGAACCGCTGGTCGTTCGGACGGGTGCGTCTCACCCTGATCCTGGACGACATCGCTACGGCGCTGCCAGAAGTCCAAGCGGAGTGCGTTGACGCTTGGCTGCTCGACGGATTTTCGCCGGCCAAAAATCCAGAGATGTGGAGTCCAGCCGTCATGGCCGAACTCGCGCGCATCTCGCGCCATGGCGCAACACTGGCGACTTACACCAGCGCAGGCTGGGTTCGGCGCAATTTGCAACAGGCCGGATTCACGGTCGAACGCGTTGCGGGATTCGGACGCAAGCGCGAAATGTTGCGCGGTACATTCGGCGCCGCCGGCGACGCACACCCCTTTTCGCGCCCGTCGAACGCGATTGTGATCGGCGGCGGAGTCGCCGGCTGCGCGGCGGCCCACGCGCTGGCGCAACGCGGCATTCCGGTCACGCTGCTGGAAGCCTCGGCGCAACTCGCCAGCGGCGCTTCCGGCAATCCGCGCGGCATTTTGCACGCGCGCTTCAGCGCCGGAATGAATCCCCTGCACCGTTTTGTGCTCGCGGCCTACGGCCATGCGCTGGGATTGCTGGATCGCGTTCTGCCCATCGACGGCACGCTGCGCGACGAGTGCGGCCTGCTGCAGCTGGATTTTTCCGCAGCCGAACAACAACGCATCGGGCGGCTCGCCGCGCAGGATTGGCCGAGCACGCTCATGCAGTTTGTCGATGCGCAACAGGCCAGCGCCCATGCCGGCATGACTATGCGCCACGGCGGTCTCTGGTTTCCGGCTGGCGGCTGGATCGTGCCGACGGCTTATTGCGAACGCCTGATTGCCAGCGGTGTGAATCTCCTGCCAGGCCATACGGCGGCAACGCTCAGCCCGACGACCGGTGGCTGGCAAGTCAGCGGCCACACGAGTACAGGGCAACGCTGGCAACTGGACGCCGAAGTCATTGTCGTGGCTTGCGCCCAGGCCGCGCGGCAACTCGCCCCCTGCGCCGGCCTGCCGCTCACGCCCGTGCGCGGACAAATCAGCAGCGTTCCGGCGACGCCCGCTAGCCAGACCTTGCGCGCGGTCGTCTGTGGTGACGGCTACTGCGCGCCTGCGCTTGAGGGCACGCATGTGCTGGGCGCGACGCACGCCTTCGACGACGAATCTCTGGATCTGCGCGCAGAAGATCATGCGGCCAATCTGGCCCGGCTGGAAACGTTTGCGCCCGAGCTGCGCACAGCGCTGGGCACAATCGACATTGACCCTCTGGCGGGCCGCGCCGCCATACGCTGTTCCGCGCCCGGCTCCCTGCCTTTCGTCGGCGAAATCCAGCCCGGCCTGTATTGCAGTCTCGCCCACGGCACGCGTGGCTTGCTCACCGCCGGGCTGTCCGGCGAACTTCTCGCTGCGCTTGCCTGCCGCGATCTGTTGCCGCTACCCCAGCCGGTTGTTGCCGCGCTGTCCCCGCACACCCGGCAGAAGCGCCGGAATTAGGGAAACACCGATTTATTCCAGACCGTTCGGGCTGAGCCTGTCGAAGCCCTCGGTTTATTTTTGCTTTCCCTTCGACAAGCTCAGGGCGAACGGTATTGTTCAGCGCTTCCCTAGGCTTTTCGGCCTAGTTAGCAATCTGGATTTACAGCAACTGTTTTAATTCTCCGCTTTGATACATCTCGGTCATGATGTCGGAACCACCGACAAATTCACCTTTGATATAAAGTTGCGGAATAGTCGGCCAGTTGGCGTAGTCCTTGATTCCCTGTCGGATTTCCGGGTTTTGCAGCACATCGACGCTGAAGAAATCCTTGACGCCCAAGGCGTGCAGGATGCGCACCGCATTGGCAGAAAATCCGCATTGCGGAAATTGCGGCGACCCCTTCATGTAAAGTACTACCGGGTGGCTGGTGACTTGCTGATGGATGATTTTCTGAATATCGGTGGTCATGACAATATTACCTGAATTAAACTGTCGGGAATTCTGGGGGCGGGCGGACGTCATCGTCAAGCGCCGCCCATGAAAATCGCGGAGTGCAGCACAACATGCAGGATCGCTACGGACGCACCATTGATTATCTCCGGATTTCGGTTACGGATCGTTGCGATCTGCGCTGCAGTTATTGCATGCCGGAAGGGTTTCGCGACTATGAAGAACCAGCCAACTGGCTGACCTTTGATGAAATTGCCCGTGTGGTCGCGGCGTTTGCCCGTCTGGGTACCTCGCGCTTCGCAGCATTATAATCCGACACCCAAGCTGAATTGAACAGGAGCCCAGCGATGCAACATCTGACCCCCAAGCAGGCGTATGAATTCTTGCAGGCCAACCCGGAAGCCGTATTCGTCGATGTCCGTAGCGAGATGGAATACATGTTCGTCGGCCATCCGCGCGGCTCCATCCACATCCCCTGGGTGGATGGCCCCGATTGGGAGGTCGATCCCATGTTCGTCGCCCATGTGCGCAAAGCTGCCAGTGTGAATCGTCCGGTGGTGCTCATTTGCCGCTCCGGCCGACGTTCCGCCGATGCCGGTCTGGCATTGGAAAACGCGGGTCTGAAAGACATCTATAACGTTACGCACGGATTTGAAGGCGATCTGGACGACAACCATCATCGCAACTCGCATAACGGCTGGCGGTTTGAAGGCCTGCCCTGGGCGCAGACCTGAGGATGCGCCAACCCGCGCCTACCCGGCCGCGAGAGCGGCCTGGCGGAATGCGCGAAATTAGTTCAAGCTCGGCAGTGTAGTGTGCCTCGCCCTTGGCGGGAGGCTGTCAGCTTGAGTCCTGGCTATTTCACTTCAGGGTTGCTTGGGTGTCATTACCACGCTGGCGCTGGTGAGCCGTGTGGCTTCGCTGCTTCGCAATGCGCGCCTCAAGCCAACCTCAACCATGCAGACGGCCATCGGCATCAAGCATCCAAAAATCACCCAGCGCAATTACGGTGCGATGGGCGGTTCGTTCAATACGCGGGAATTTTTCCATGGCAAGAGCGATGCGTTTATGCGCATGATCAAGCCGGCTTTTTTGCTGCTGGTGTTTGCCGTGCCGTTGCTTCTCCTGATGTCCGATGCGTCTGCCCCCGCACTGCTGGCGCTGACATTCATGGTTCAATACGTCGGCTTGCTGGCCGAGCGCTGGTTTTTCTTTGCCCAGGCCAACCATCCGCAGAATCTGTATTATCAGACCATAGGCTAACCCGGACTTTTGAAGGTGAATTACTCGCGTAAATACTGGCTGTACCGTTTGCTGCCTTTCATGCAATGGAAGCACATGGTGAACCGTGGCTCCATGCAGGCAGATCTGATAGCGGGCCTGACCGGTGCGATGATCGTATTGCCGCAGGGCGTTGCGTTTGCGACGATCGCGGGAATGCCGCCCGAATATGGCTTGTATGCCGCGATGTTGCCGGCCATCATCGCGGCGCTGTTCGGCTCCAGCTGGCACCTGGTTTCGGGCCCGACCACGGCCATTTCCATTGCAGTGTTTGCGGCGATCAGCCCGTTGGCCGACCCCGGTTCTCCGGAATTCATCCATATGGTGCTGACGCTGACCTTCCTGGTCGGGGTGTTCCAGCTGATCCTCGGTTTGGCGCGCATGGGGATGCTGGTCAATTTCATCTCCCATACGGTGGTCATCGGATTTACGGCGGGCGCTGCGATTCTGATTGCCGCAAGCCAGATCAAGAACTTTTTCGGTATTGAGATCGCACGCGGTGCACAGTTTCATGTGGTGCTGGCCGAATTGTTCCGGCAGGTCGGCGACATCAATTTTTATGTGACGGCAGTCGGCGCGGTGACGCTTGCAGCGGGCATTTTCGCCAAAAAGTTTACCCCGAAAATGCCCTACATGATTGTCGCCATGGTGGTGGGCAGCGTGGTGGCCTGGCTTATCAATCTCGAATTCGGCGCCGATGCCACACAGATCAAAACAGTGGGTGCGCTGGCATCGCATTTGCCGCCCCTGTCGTTGCCGGATTTTTCTTACGACACGCTGCGTCAGGTCGTCTTTCCCGCGCTGGTGGTGACCATGCTGGCGCTCACCGAGGCCGTTTCGATTTCGCGCGCCATCGCGGTCAAATCGGAACAGCGTATCGACGGCAACCAGGAATTCATCGGGCAGGGCCTGTCCAATGTGGTCGGCGCATTCTTCTCCAGCTACGCCTCGTGCGGCTCCTTCAACCGTAGCGGTGTCAATTACGCAGCGGGCGCGCGCACCCCGTTGGCCACGGTATTCGCCTCCATATTTTTGTTGCTGATCCTGTTACTGGTCGCGCCGCTTGCATCCTATTTGCCCACGGCCGCGATGGCCGGCATCCTGTTCCTCGTGGCTTGGGGGCTGATCGATTTTCATCACATTGTCTCCATCAGCCGCACCAGCCGGGCCGAAACCGTCACCCTGTTTGTCACCCTGATCGGCACCCTGATCGACCTGGAAAAAGGCATCTTTTTCGGCATCCTGTTATCGCTGGTGCTGTATCTGTACCGGGTGTCGCGGCCATCGGTCGAGGCCTCGGTCCCTGCCAAGGAGGCCGGCGCCTACCACTTTATCGACGCGCGCGGCCATCCGGAATGTCCGCAACTCCGCATCGTGCGCATCAACGGCTCGATCTTTTTCGGCGCGGTGGATTATGTGCGCAGCGAACTGATGGAAATCGACGAAGCCAACCCGCGCCAGAAAACCGTGATGATATTGGCCAGCGGCATCAATTTTGTGGACGTTGCGGGCGCCGAAATGCTGGAGCAGGAAGCCCGGCGCCGGCGCAAGATGGGCGGCGGCCTGTATTTTTATCGCAGCAAGGATTCCATTTATAAATTCCTGCGCAAGGCGGACAAGCTCGATGACATCGGGGAGAGGGCATTTTTCCCGGCCATGGCCAACTGGATCGAGCCCATTTATCCGACCCTGGATCCGGAGGTCTGCCGGACTTGCAAGGCGCAAATCTTTGCTCCCTGCCATGATCGGTTGCCGGACGGAACACCCCGGCCGCCGGATAACCCCAATGGGTTATGAGATTTTCCCTTAAGGACACGCTGAACAATTCAGTTTTTTCCTGAACTGACCGCATATCGGTCTCGTTTACATGCCGGATTTATTTTGTCAGTCCGGCTCCCTTGGTTTTTCAGCCCGAAGGCTGGATAATTGCT
>Ga0233425_10000138_pt1 | contig 183927 bp, 157 predicted proteins | sample Watercolumn_Towu_2_FD_181712 | JGI IMG/M metagenome (GOLD analysis project Ga0233425, IMG submission 181712) | Freshwater microbial communities from Lake Towuti, South Sulawesi, Indonesia - Watercolumn_Towuti2014_140_MG | ecosystem: Environmental > Aquatic > Freshwater > Lake | place... | reverse complement strand
TCAGTAATGACGGTGTGGAATTTTCTTCCCATATTGACGGTTCTAAATATTTCTTTACTCCGGAAAAAGTAATTCAAATTCAAAGAATTATCGGGTCGGATATTATGATGCCTCTTGATGAATGTCTTTCGAATCCATCGGATTATGATAAAGTAAATAGTTCACTTGAAATTACACATAACTGGGAAAAAAGGTGTTTGGATGAATATAAGCATAGTAAAGAGTTATATGGCTTCAAACAAAAACTTTTTTGTATTTGCCAGGGCAGCGTTTATAAAGATTTAAGAAAAAAAAGTATTGAATTTTTAAACCAGTTTGATTTTGACGGATGTGCTATTGGAGGTCTTGCAGTCGGAGAAGATACGCAAGTAATGTATGAACTGACGGATTACTCTGCAGATTTTCTTCCGAAAGATAAGCCGAGATATCTGATGGGTGTTGGAACTCCGGTTGATTTAATTGAATGTGCAGGTATGGGAATTGATATGTTTGATTGCGTTCTGCCAACAAGGAATGCAAGACACGGAAGAATTTTCACAACATTTGGTGAAATTAATATTAAAAATGCAAAATATAAGTTTGCTCATAATTCTCCTGACGAAGAATGCAAAACATATACTTCGGAAAATTTTTCTCTTTCATATCTGAGACATTTATTTATGGCTAATGAAATCCTTGGTCTTCAGCTTGCTTCGATTCATAATATAGGGTTTTATCTGAACCTGATGAAAAATATAAGGAAGGCAATTAAAGGAAATAGTTTTATAAGCTTTAAAAAAGAATTTTTAGAAAAATATAATAGTAATAATAATTTATAAGAAAGGAAAATAAATTTGTTTAATTCAATCATATTATTGCAGGATACACAGCCAACCGGCGGAGGAACAATGGGACTTTTATCCTCTCTTGTTCCTTTTGTTCTCATTATCGGCGTGTTCTATTTCTTGATAATCAGACCTCAGCAGAAAAGACAGAAGGAAAGACAGAGACTTCTTGATGCAGTTAAAATCGGGGATGATGTAATTACCGCAGGGGGTATATACGGAAAAGTTGACCATATTGACGGGACAGTAGTTTATTTAAAAATTGCCGAAAACACAAAAATCCGCGTCGAGAAAAGCTCTATCGGAAATATTGTGGGTGTTACCGATAAAACTCCTGCTAAATAATTATAAAAATTTTTAATGGCTTCTGAAAAGAAATATAGATTTGATTCGATAGAAAGTGCGATCAAAGATTTCCGCAAAGGGAAAATAGTTATTGTTGTCGATGATGAGGACAGGGAAAATGAAGGCGATATGATTTTCGCCGCCGAAAAAGCAACACCTGAACTCGTTAATTTTCTTGTTAAAAATGCAGGCGGATTAATTTGTGTCCCGCTTGAAGAATCAAGACTTGATGAACTCAATATCGAAATGATGACAAGTGATAATACTGCAATTCACGAAACTGCTTTTACGGTAAGCGTGGATTATAAAATCGGAACTGCTACAGGCATTTCTGTATCTGACAGATATAAAACAATAAAAGCACTTGTTTCCCGGGATACAACACCGGAACAGCTTGCCCGTCCCGGGCATATCTTTCCGTTAAAAGCAGCAAAAGGAGGTGTGCTGAGAAGAGCAGGACATACTGAAGCCGCTGTAGATTTGGCAAGGTTATCAGGGTTTTATCCGGTTGGAGTTCTTTGTGAGATTTTAAAGGATAATGGTGAAATGGCAAGACTTCCCGACCTTTGGAAAATTTCAAAAAAATTCAAACTGAAAATTATTACTATCAAAGACCTGATTGGTTACAGGCTTGATAGAGAAAAACTTGTCGAAAGACTCGTAGGTGCAAAAATCCCGAGTAAGTTCGGTAATTTTAAGATATATCTTTATAAAAGCATTGTTGATTCCAAAGAGCATCTCGCACTTGTAAAAGGAAAAATTGATTCATCCGGACCCGTCCTTGTAAGAGTTCATTCCGAATGCGTGACGGGTGATATTTTCGGCTCGCTCAGATGTGATTGCCGTGACCAGCTGCTCGAATCAATGAAAAAAATCGAAGAAAACGGTAATGGAATTTTGCTTTATATGAGGCAGGAAGGAAGGGGAATAGGGCTGCTTAATAAACTTAAAGCTTATAGACTTCAGGAAAAGGGCAAAGATACCGTCGAAGCGAATCTTGAACTCGGATTTAATGCAGACCTGAGAGACTACGGAATCGGAGCCCAGATTTTAAGCGACTTGGGAGTAAGGAAAATTAAATTGCTTACGAATAATCCGCGTAAAATAATCGGATTAAATGCATACGGATTGGAAATAGTAGAAAGAATACCGATTGAAATTCAGTCTAATTCATATAATGAAAATTATTTGCGTGCAAAAAGGGATAAACTGGGACATATGATTTTAATAAACAAACAAAAAATATAAAAATTCAATGCAGCAACAGGGAACAGTATATTTAAAAAGAACAAGATTGGTTGAACTCGAAAAAGAGTTGAAAGAACTAATGACCATCGAAAGAAAAAAAATTGCGGATAAAATTGCCGAAGCCCGCTCTCACGGCGACCTGAGCGAAAACGCAGAATATGATGCCGCTAAAGAAGCACAATCGCATCTTGAAATGAAAATCGGTAAACTGGAAAATCTTCTTTCAAGAGTTAAAATTGTCGAATTGGATGATATGCCTGATAATGAAGTATATATTCTTTGCAGTGTGAAAGTGCTGGATGTATCTAATAATGAAGAAATTACTTATACACTTGTCTCACCCGAAGAGGCGGATTTTGAACTTGATAAGATTTCCGTGGCTTCTCCTGTTGGCAAATCAATGCTCGGGAAAAAAACCGGAGAAACAGTAATTGTGGACGTTCCCGACGGAAAAATTGAATACAAAATTCTCGAAATAACAAAATAAAAATTATGTCAGAAATAAGATTTTCTGAAGTTAAAGTTGGTGTTTTTGTATTTGTCGCTCTTGCAATTGTTATTACCGTTATGTTTTGGGCGAAAGGATGTGTGATTAAAAAAGACCAGGTAATTCTCAAAGCATATTTCTCAAATATAAGCGGATTGAATCTGGGTGACCCTGTGACTGTCAATGGAGTAAAAAAAGGTAAGGTTAAAGAAATTGAACTTGTGAGTGATTCAGTTCTTGTTACTTTTACTATTGAAAAGGATGTAAAAATCAGACAGGATTATCAAATCGAAGTAAATATTCTTGAAGTGATGGGGGGTAAACAGCTTTTCATATATCCGGGGAAAAGCAATCTGGAGATTGATTATGAGACACCGCTTTATGGTACTAATGGAGCAGACATTGCTTCTATGTTTAAAACTGCAAATCTTATTTCGGAAGATGTGAGAATTCTTATATCAAAATTTTCTATTACCAATGACAATTTGAATAAAGTTTTACTTAATCTTGATGATTTGCTTGGCGATAAAAATATGCAGAGAGATTTGAAAAGTTCGATTAGAAATTTTAATTTAACTGCAAAAAATATTAACAGCCTTGTAACTGAAAATAAACAGTCTTTAAGAAACCTGACCGATAAAGCCGGGAATACACTCGATAATGTGAATAACCTGATTGACCAGAATTCACCTGAATTCAAAAAAACATTTAAGGAAATTCAGATTCTGACCGCTAAGGTGGATAGCCTTGTTGTTAACGTTAATACTATCGCGACTGATATTACCAATAAAAAGAGCGGACTTGGAAAACTTATGTATAATGAAAAATTTTTCGAGGATTTGAATAAAACACTGCTCGAAATCGAACAACTAACAAAAGAAATCAGAGAAAAAGGCATCAAAATAAAAATATTCTAATTTTATTCCCCTCTTGAGAGGGGTTAGGGGTGTGTTGAAATTTTTGAAAAATCTGTGTTTATCTTTTGGATTCCCTGCCTGCGGCAGGCAGGCAGCTTTCCCAGCCTCCGCTGGGACTGGAATGGAAAGTTGTGCCTTTTTGGTTTTGAATTTAAAAAATTCTGTGTCAATCTGTTTTATCTGTGTTATCCGTGTGCTATTCTTTTTTATTTTTTTCTTGTTACTACGCTCATGCGCAGTAACATTTCATAAAACCTTAAACGTTCCAACGCTGGAGCATTGGAACGAGAAGAAAAAAGCAAAACAAAAATTGTCATTCCAGCGTAGGCTGGAATCCATTGCCACTTAAAGTTTATAAAAAAATCCCTGTATACTGCAGGTATGTGTGTTTATCCGTTCAGTCTGTTTTATCTGTGTGCTATTTTTTACTTCAGAACAAAACCCAGATTGAATCTGTGCAAAGCTCCTATTTTTCCAAGTGAATTGAATGCATAATCAATTCTGTAGTTATCCAGAAAACTTACTCCCAGCCCAGCAGAAAATCCGCTGATACCTGTAGAACTTCCTGTCTTTAAATCCTGCCTCTGCTGGTTATTGTAACCGATTCTGAGAAAAACATTGTCGGTTAAAATGAATTCCCCGCCTATTCTTATGCTCTTAAATCTATCAATGAATTTTTCCGCATCTGCAGTGAGATTGCTTACTGCAAAATAAAATGTCAGCGGTAAATATTCCATCTTCTTATTGAATCCTACCTGCAAATCAAGCGGTAATTTTTCTCTTGTACCTGCATAAGTAGATAATTGTGTGCCGATATTCAAAATACTTATTCCGAAATTTAATTTCTGCTCGGGAACCTGATACATCGCCCCTAAATCAAACGCTGCTGCGGTTGATTTATACTCGTCAATCGATGAATATATAAATTTTAAACTAATACCGTAACTGAAATTTCCCTTATATTTATTTGCATACCCAAATGTTACTGCAATGTCGTTTGCACTGAAGGTTCCGAGATTATTTGACTCTTCGTCATATTTATCAAATGAACCGTAGTTAAAAAATCTCACTCCCGCTCCGAAATATCCGTATTCCTTTATTTTACGTGTATAAGCCGCATTGCCCGAATTTATATCGAGAAGATATTTAAAGAATCCGACTGATGCCTGCGGAGTCCCGATTGTAGCAAGTCCCGCAGGATTATAAAAAATTGTATTTACGTCATTTTCTGCTGAAGTGTAAGTCCCTGCCATAGCAGACGACCTTGCATCCACATCGAGTTTAAGAAAATTGTATGTGGAATTCGTTTGTGAATACAGTATCCCTGTAGTTAGAATAAAAATAAGTATTATGAAAATTCTTTGCATATTTTAATTATATTAAACAATTATATACTTTAATAATAATAATTACAAGTAAATAAATTCATAATTTTATTTCGAAATTTTTGAAATCCCCTTTAAATTCCTTTTCAACAACCATCACATTTTTCACTCTCGATGAAACGGGACCAACCTTTAATTCTTTTATAAAATCATTTACAATTCCGCTCTCACCTTCGATTTCCAATTCCACATTGCCGTTATAAAGATTTCTAACCCATCCTTTGATTCCATATTCAGTTGCTTTCCTGTGACAAAAGTATCTGTAACTGACACCCTGCACCAGACCTATTACTGTAATTTTCAATCTCTTCATTTTTTAATAATATTCTTAATTTTTCCAAAGAACTCCGAAATGAAAATACCGAAAAACAAAAGGAAAGCCCCAATCCACTGATTCAAACTTAATATTTCTTTGAGGATGAAAAATGCTGCAATTACTGCAAACACCTGCTCCATATTGTAAATTAATCCCGCCCGTACTGGTTCTACGTATTTCTGATATTTAATGGATAAAAATACTCCAAAGAAAGTTGAAAAAATTCCTGTAAAAATTAATGAAAAAAGCAAACTGAAATTTGTTTCAAATACAAATGTTTTTAAGATGAAAATTTCAAAGATTACAGAATTCGTTAAAGTCAGTACAACCATAGTTGAAAATTGTGCAAGCACTAAAACTAAAAAATTAATTGTTTCAAGATATTTGCTTAGAAGTACTATATAAAAAGCAAAAGCAACAGAACAGATTAATGTAATAAAATCTCCCGGGTTAATGTTTGCTTTGTTCATATCCGAAAGATGAAAAAGTCCAACTATCACAATTATTATTCCAATTATGTTTTCAGGTTTTGGCTTTTTCTTAATTAATGCTATTTGTATAAATGGAATAAATATCAGATTTATTCCCGTGATAAATGCCGAGTTTGATGCAGTTGTATATTGCAATCCTATAGTTTGTGTAACAAAACCTACATATAATAATATTCCAAGAATTATCCCCTTGCTGAAATCCTGAGATTTTATTTCAGGAAGTTTTTTTCTGTAAAAAATTAAAAAAATTATCAGGCATAACAGGAATCTGCAAAATACAAAAAAAATCGGAGATGAATATAGCAGTCCGGTTTTAATCAGCGGAAAACTCAATCCCCAGTAAAATGCAACAAGAAGAAGAAATAATTCCGGTTTATATTGTTTAAAAAAGTTCGCAGGAGTATTATCGGTGTTACTATTATTCAATCTATGGTAATAACTTTGGCTTATAAATAATTAAAACGGATGCAATAAACCAGATTATAATATTAATAATTAAGGGAATATCTTTCATTAATATCATTGTAGGACTTTCACCAAGATTCTTCCTGTGCAGTAAATACAGGTATCTGAAAATTCCGTATATCACAAACGGAGTTGTATATATCAAATTTTCCGTGTGAAAAGTGGAAACAGCTTTCTGACTCACAGTATAAAGTGCGTAACATATAATTGTTCCGGTTGCGGCAATCGTATTCATCTGGTCGGAGAATTCTACAATATAATGATTTAATACTTTTCTTTGCTTTTCTGCCTCGTCTTCTTCTGCTGTTGCAAGTTCTGCCCTTCTTTTTGAAATACCAAGAAAAAGTGAAAGAAAAATTGTAGTTAATATCATCCAGCTTGAAAATGTTACATCAATGGCAAATGCACCGCCAGCAACTCTTAGCATAAACCCGAGTGAAATAAAAAATACATCGAGTATTACAATGTGCTTGACTTTAAAAGAATATAAAAGATTAATGATGAAATATACAGCAATTACAATTATAAAATACAGGTTTGTAAAATATGCAACTGCCCCTGCAAGAACAAATGTAACACAAAACAAAAATATTGCATTTTTAATCTTAATATCACCCGAAGCAATGGGTCTGTATCTTTTTTTCTTATGAATCCTATCGGACTCAACATCGATTATATCGTTGATAATATAAACACTGCTCGAAATAAAACAAAACGCAATAAATGCAATAATATTTTTGAAAAGTAATTCCTTATTTGTCAATTGCCCCGCAAACAAAATCGGTGCAAAAACAAAAAAATTCTTAATCCACTGTTTCGGCCTTATTAACTTAAAATACTTTCCGGGCATTTATCAGAAATAATGATTTTTTTATATGTATATAAACTTAATAAAAATAACTTATTATTTCATAAAATTCTATAATCTAACCTCCCCCTTTGAAGGGGGGTAGGGGGGATGATTTAAATCTTCTCGTTACTACGCTCCAGCGTAGTAACGAATATTCCTCGAATTATTTCAAAACCGTTTATTGCAGAATTATCAATTGTCAATTATCCATTATCAATTAAAATATCACATCCTCAACATAAACCCCAAATACATCTTTCATCTCATTCACCATTTCTCCAATTGTTACATAATGTCTCGAACATTCAAGTACTTTAGGCATCAGGTTTGTTCCGTCGTGAGCGGATTTTTTTAATTCTCCAAGTGATTTTTTCACATCCTCCTGATTTCGCGATGCTTTCATATCCTTCAATCGCTTCACCTGTTTTTCTTCGACTTCTTTTTCAATTTTCAAAATCGGAATTTCAATTTCTTCATTCTCTTCTACGAAGTCATTCACACCTACAATAATTTTTTCCTTCCTGTCGAGTTCCAGTTGATATTGATATGCAGCATTTGCTATTTCCCTCTGGAAAAATCCGTTCTCTATACATCTTACAACTCCTCCCTGTGCTTCAATCATCTCAAAATATTTCTCCGCCTCCGCTTCTATGTCATCCGTCAGTTTTTCTACATAATAACTTCCTCCAAGCGGGTCGGCAACGTTAATTACTCCGTGCTCAAATGCAATTATCTGCTGTGTTCTTAATGCAATTTTCACCGCTTTATCGGATGGCAATGCAAGTGTTTCATCCATTGAATTTGTATGCAGACTCTGTGTCCCGCCGAGTACTCCCGCAAGTGCCTCAATTGCAGTTCTTACGATATTATTTTCCGGCTGTTGTGCTGTTAATGAACATCCCGCAGTCTGTGTGTGATATCTTAATATCCACGAACGCGGATTTTTCGCTTTGTATTTTTCTTTCATATGTCTTGCAAAAATTCTTCTCGCTGCCCTGAACTTTGCAATCTCCTCAAAAAAATCTAAATGTGAATTAAAGAAATATGAAATCCTCGGAACGAATTCATCCACATCGAGCCCTCTCTCGATTGCCGCTTCGATGTATGCAAATCCGTCTGCAAGTGTGAATGCAAGTTCCTGTGCCGCAGTCGAACCCGCTTCCCGTATGTGATACCCGCTTACGCTGATTGTGTTGAATTGCGGCACTTCCTTCGTACTGTATTCAATCATATCGGTAATTATTCTCATCGAAGGTTTCGGCGGAAAAATATATTCCTTTTGTGCAATATATTCCTTCAATATATCATTCTGTAATGTTCCTCTTAATTTATTGAACGGTACTCCCTGTTTTTCTGCAACTGCAAGATAAAACGCATACAACATAATGGCGGGGGAGTTGATGGTCATAGATGTTGATACTTTATCGAGTGGAATTCCGTCGAATAATATTTCCATATCCTGAAGTGAAGACACCGAAACTCCGCATATCCCGACTTCTCCTTCAGATAAAGCCGAATCCGAATCCCATCCCATTAAAGTCGGTAAATCGAATGCTGTAGATAAACCCGTCTGACCGTGGGAAAGCAGATATTTAAATCTCTGGTTTGTATCTTCGGGAGTCCCGAATCCTGCAAACTGTCTCATCGTCCATATTTTTCCCCTGTACATATTGCTGTGCACACCTCTTGTATAAGGATACTCACCCGGATAACCGAGTTTTTCCTGATAATTTTTGTCTTCAGTTCCTGTATCTTCAGGTGTATAAAGCATTTCAAGTTCTCTTCCGCTCAAAGATGTATGCTTCATCCCTGTAGTCTTGGCTTTGGATGCAGTTTCCAGCCACTCCTTTTTAGATTTACTCTTCTTTAAATCCATTTTAATATATATAAATTGAAAATTCAAATGTTGAATATAAAACAATTAAAAAAATTTATAAATTCAAAAGATTTTTAGATATAAATATATAATTTTCTCAGCTCCTGCTGAATCTCTTGTCAAGTTCTTCGGTTGTTATTCTGATTATAGTTGGTCTTCCGTGAGGGCATACATACGGCATCGATGCCGAAAATAATTTATCTATCAATGAAAGCATTTCTTCCTTTGAAAGTTTATCCCCTGTTTTAATTGCGCTCCTGCAGGCAAATGATTTTGCAAGATTATCCCGCTTTTCAAGATTCAGTTTCAGTTCGTACTCTTTATACTGGTCGATTAATTCCTGTATTATTTTTCCCTCATCTCCGATTCTTACATCCGATGGGATGCCTGTGAGTTCGATGGCTTCATTTTTATTTATATTCCGGAAATTAAATCCGAGACTTTTCATTTCAGTCTCAAGTGATTGTAAAATCTGATAATCTATCTTTGTAAGTTTTACCGTTATCGGTATTAATAACTGCTGTGAAAATGAAGATTGTGAATTCAGCATCAGCACTGCTTTTTCATACAGTATCCTTTCGTGTGCCGCATGCTGGTCTATTATTATCAATCCCGTTTCCGTCTGGCATAAAATATATTTATACTGATACTGCCAGATGTTAAATCCTTCCGAGTCATTTCTCTTATGTTCATAAACATCCTTTTCTTTCTTTGTTTCTTCGGACTTCTCTTCGCTGAATATTTTCTCCGCTTCGAATATTGAATGTATCTTGGTTTCTTTATGTGAAAATGTATCTTTCGGGATTATAGTTTTCCTCTCCGACCCGAAAGTCAAAGTCGTATGAGTTCCTTCTTTATGTGCAAACGTTTCCTCATCATCCGTAAATCCGGCTTTATTCAAAAATCCCATTTCAAAAATTAAATCGAACTTGCCAAGACATTCTTTTATACTGTTTCTTATGAATCCAAAAACCGCTCCTTCATCTTCGAACTTAACTTCGAGTTTTGACGGATGAACGTTAACGTCCACTTTCTTTGTATCAAGTTCGATGAACAGGAAAAATGATGGATAGTCGCCTTTTTCTATCAGATGTTCATACGCAGAATAGACCGCATAATTCAGATTTTTGCTTGTGAAAAATCTGTTGTTCAGATAAAAATACTGGTCTTGTTTTGCTTTTTTCGTAAATGAGGGTTTCGATATGTAACCTGTCAGTTTAATAATTCTGCTTTCACTCTTTACGGGAATCAGGGAATTTGTAAACTCTTCATTAAAAATATTTTTCAACCTATCTAATAAATCTTCCTGATTTAACTGAAATATTTTTTCGTTATTGTTTGTAAATGTGAAAGCAACCGGAGGATTTGAAATTGCAAGTTTTATAAATGATTCATAAATATGCTTGAATTCAGTCTGATTCGATTTTAAAAAATTCCTTCTTGCAGGTGTGTTGTAAAAAAGATTCCGCACCGAAATCGATGTTCCTTTTTCACAGGCGGTCTTTGAAATTTCTTTTACTTCGCTTCCGTCAATTTTTATTAAAGTTCCTACATCATTTTTTTCAGTTCTTGTCTTCATCTCCACCTGTGATATGGAAGCTATCGAAGCAAGTGCTTCACCTCTGAAACCAAGTGTTTGAATATTTTCTAAATCTTCATAAGTATAAATCTTGCTCGTTGAATGTCTCTGAAAAGATAAAACCGCATTTTCTTCATCCATACCGTTCCCGTTATCAATCACCTGTACCAGCGTTTTTCCTGCTTCTGCAATTATTAAATCGATGTTATCCGCTCCGGCATCAATTGCATTTTCTATTAATTCTTTTACAACTGATTCAGGTCTGCTGACAACTTCCCCTGCGGCGATTTTATTCGAAAGTGATTGAGGTAATATTTTAATTTGATTTTCCAATTCTATTGTTCTTTTCTGAATATCCTGTGCTGTTTCCTTTTCTTTGTTGTTCTTCTCTTGTAGTCGTTCGATAGTATGCTGATATTTCCGTCAACTTCGAGTATTGCTAAATCCACATCTTCTATACTTTTTACTCCGTGTTCTCTTATGGATGCTTCAAGTTCCTCCATTGTGATTCTTTCATTGCTTAGATTTTTTTGAATTACAATACCGTTTTGAATTAATATTTCCGGAGTACCCTGAATAAGTCTGTTTATGTTTTTGAATTTATATGTTATGAATTTTAAAATTGAATTTACAATGAATAATGAAGCCGCCGCTACTATTCCTCCATCAAGAGTGTTGAAACTTCCCACCATTGCGTTCTGTACGGAATTGCTTATTAACAATATAAATACTAAATCAATTATCGATAACTGTGCGAGTTCTTTTTTTCCGAATAATCTAATTGCTGCAACAATAAATAAATATATAACTACACTTCTGATAGCAATATTCAGGTATGAATTAATATCTAAAGTAAATGTTCCCATTTATTTTTCAAATAATGCTTCGACGAATGTATCGCTTTCAAATAACTGTAAATCATCAATCTGTTCGCCGACTCCAATAAATCTCACCGGAATTCCAAGTTCCTTATTTATTTTTATCACTATTCCCCCTTTTGCAGTTCCGTCAAGTTTTGTTAATATTATTCCTGTCAGACCTCCGAGTGCATTTCCGAATTCCTCTGCCTGATTCAATCCGTTCTGTCCTGTCGTAGCATCTATAACAAGAAAAATTTCGTTTGGCACATCGGGAATCACTTTCTGCATAACCCGCTTTACTTTTTTCAGTTCTTCCATTAAATGAGATTTATTATGCAGTCTGCCGGCAGTGTCAATTATTACAACATCAATATTTTTTGTAATTGCCGCTTTAACTGTATCGAATGCAACCGATGCGGGGTCTTTTGCATTCGGGTTCTGAAGAATTTCTACTCCTGCTCTTTTTGCCCAGATTTCAAGTTGTTCATTTGCCGCCGCTCTGAATGTATCCGCTGAGCCTATCAATACTGATTTTCCAGCCTTTTTAAAATTATGTGCAAGCTTTCCGATTGAAGTAGTTTTCCCCACACCATTCACCCCTACTATCATAATTACAAACGGCTTTGAGGTTATGTTAAAATCAAATGTCGAAAACTCTGAGGAAGAAACCGAAAATATTTTTTTAATTTCTTCATTAATTATCTTATTAAGTTCTTCTTCATTCTCATATTTTTCTTCTGCAGTTCTTTGCTTGATATTTTGTATCAGATGTTCTGCTGTCTCATACCCCATATCTGATGTAATGAAAATCTCTTCAAGCTCTGCAAGAAACACATCATCGATTTTTTTTCTCGCATTAATAAGCCTGCTCACTTTCCCGAACAAATCATTCTTTGTCTTCGAAAGCCCTTCCTTTAATTTCGTAAACCCTATCTTATCTAAAAACGACAATAATTTATTTTTTTAATTAATATTAAAAAACATTACAATTTATCTCTCTGTGTATCTCCGTGCTCTTCGTGCCTCCGTGGTTTTAACAAATATTTCAAATTAATTTTTACTAACTATTAACTACTAACTATTTCTTTTAATATAAATCAAGTATCTTCTTCGCAATAATCATCTTCTGCACTTCAGATGTTCCTTCTCCAATTGTAAGAAGTTTTACATCCCTGAACAATTTTTCAACGAAAAATTCCTTCATATATCCGTATCCGCCGTGTATCTGAATCGCTTCATTGGTTGCTCTGGTTGCAATTTCGCTTGCATAATATTTTGCCATCGATGCTTCAAGACTGAAGTTTTTTCCGTTGTCTTTCAAATGACAGGCTTTGTGAACCAGAAGTCTTGCCGCTTCTGTTTCCATTTGCATCTGTGCTATTTTAAACTGTATACCCTGGAATTCGGCAAGGAATTTTCCGAATTGCTTTCTTTGTTTTGCATATTTTACCGAAGCATCGAGTGCTCCCTGTGCAATCCCGAGTGATAATGCCGCAATTGCTATTCTTCCTCCGTCAAGTACCGCCATTGCCTGCTTGAATCCTTCACCCTCATTACCCAGAAGATTTTCTTCCGGAATTTCACAGTCTTCAAAAATCAATTCCGCCGTATCTGATGACCTCATCCCGAGTTTATTTTCTTTTTTTCCGACCTTAAATCCCTTGAAACCTTTTTCAAGTATAAATGCGGAAATGCCTTTGCTCTTTTTAGTTTTATCTGTAACAGCAGTTATAACCGCTGTCTCTCCCACTTTTGCATGTGTAATAAAAAGTTTCGAACCGTTCATAATATATTTATTGCCCTTTTTCTCTGCAGTAGTTGCCATTGCTGCTGCATCACTTCCTGAAACTGATTCTGTTAATCCCCATGCACCAACCTTCCTGCCGGAAGTCAAATCCGGAAGATATTTTTTCCTCTGCTCCTCATTTCCGAAGGAATATAAATGATTTGTGCAAAGACCATTATGAGCCGCTACCGTCAATCCGACGGACGGGTCAACTTTGGAAATTTCTTCTATGATAATTGAATATTCACTCGTTTTCATATTCGAGCCACCGTATACTTCGGGGAATGTAATTCCCATAAATCCAAGTTCACCTGCCTTCTTTATAATTTCATGCGGGAATTCCTGCGATTCATCAAATTCAGCAATCACAGGTGCAATCTCATTCTCTGCAAAATCTCTTGCAAGCTTCTTTACCTCTAACTCACTCTCTGTATAATTGAAATCCATTTTTTATTTTATTTAATTTAAAATTTTTATCAGTTTAATAAATACAAATAATTATTTTTTTTGAACATTTAACATTTATAATTGAACATTGATTATGTCACCCCTTCGGGGTTTAAAAATAGGGTTAACGTAATTTCTACAATCATATCACCCCTTCGGGGTTAAAAATTAATCTGCACCCAATTTTTAACTTAAAGAACTTAAACAGCATAAACAACCTAAACAACCTAAACAACTCAAAGAACTCAAAGAACTTAACAAACTTAACTAACTTAACAAACTTAATTGTACATTGTAAATTGAACATTAATTAAATCTGCTTCCCGGTTTCGTAACAGGAATCTTTGCAAGCCAGTTGGGAATTTCATTCTCCGGAAATTTAATTACTTCAAGTCTCGCAAGGGAAATTTGTTTTACTCCGAAATCTACTTTCCCATTGCTCCTGTCAATAATCAAACCAACTCCTTTTAAATTTGCTTTTTTCTCTTTTACTATTTCAATTATTTCGAATACACTGCCGCCTGTTGTAACAACATCCTCGCATATTAATACATTTTCATTCTCATAAATTTCAAATCCCCGTCTTAAAGTCATTTTATTATTTTCCCTTTCGGTAAAAATCGTTCTCGCCTTTAATTGTCTTCCGACCTCTGTTCCAAGTACAATTCCACCGACTGCAGGACTAATAACTAAATCTATTTTATCACTTAAAAAATTTCTTGCAATTAGAGAGGAGAAAACAGTATTATATTCCGGGTACTGTAATACTTTGGCACATTGAAAATAATGCGGGCTGTGATAACCTGAAGTGAGTATAAAATGACCTTCAAGCAATGCTCCGGTTTTTTTGAATAAATTTAATATTTCGTCATTTGTCATCACTGCAATTTTACTTTTTTTACTTCCATAATCTTTTGACCAAGAAATCTTTCGCTTATTATTTTAAAATTATCAGGGAAATCAGTCACAAAAAATTTATGCTTCCCCTTTGATTTCTGTAAATTAAGAAGATTTTTTTCTTCAAGTATCTTCTTCACTTCTTTTGCAGTTTCCTCGCCCGAATCTACAAGTTTAACACCTTTCCCCATTACTTTCCCTATGGTTTTTTTCAGAATCGGATAGTGTGTACATCCGAGGATTAATGTGTCTATTCCTTTTTCTTTGATACCTTTCAAATATTCCACTGCAGTCAATTCCGCAATCCTGTTTTCTGTCCATCCGTCTTCTGCAAGCTGAACAAATAGACTGCAGGGCTGCGAATGTATTTCAAGTCTCGGATTGTATTTGTGAATGTTTTTTATATATGATTTACTTCTTACAGTTCCCTTAGTCCCGATTACACCTATTTTTCCGTTTTTTGTATATACACTTGCCGCTTTTGAACCCGGAGATATTACTCCTATCACAGGTATTTTGGTTATTTTCTGCAAGAAGGAAACTGCAACAGATGAAGCTGTATTGCATGCAACCACAATCAGTTTTACTTTTTTAGAAATAAGAAACTTAAGAGATTCAATTGAATAAACAATTACTGTTTCTTTCGATTTCGTTCCATAAGGAAGCCTTGCCGTATCCCCGAGGTATATTACGTTTTCATTCGGAAGAATATCGAAAATTGACTTTGCTACCGTCATACCGCCTATACCTGAATCAAAAATTCCTATAGGTTTTCTATTTAATCCTTTATAGTGCAATTTAAAATCTTATTTAATAAAGAAGAAAAAAATACAGATTTTATCGTTATTTAAAAATGTACATTTTAATAAAATATTATTTAATTGATTTCAAAATAAATGAAATGTGGAATTTCTCTTAATTTTTATATGTTTTTATTTAAAAAATAAATATAATTTTGTTGAGTATTTTTCTAAATACTGTTTTAATAGAGAACAATAAATAAGACGTTTTCAAAATTTCTATGTTCAAAGTCTTTTATACTTTTTTTGCAGTTTTAATACTTTTAAATATAAGCATTTCGCAGGCACAGGTCGAATCAAAAAACGGACCATACGGTGGGATGGTCTATTCATTGAATAAGTATGAAAATTCTTTATTGGCTGGCACAAATATGGGTGTTTATAGAAGCACTAATAACGGTAAAACCTGGGAAAAAAATCATTACCTGAAAAATAAAACAGTCAGAACAATTGTAAATGACGGAAAAAATATTTATGCCCGCACTCTCAAAGATTTTTATATTTCAGCAAATGATGGTGTGGTTTGGATTGAAATAAACAAAGGTATAAAATCAGATAATGTTTATACAATGTATTCTTTCAACGGTGAGGTTTATGCCGCGGAAAAGAATGCCGTTTATAAATTTGACCTGAATTCAGATACGTGGAATATCGCATCTCCGGTATTACCCGAAGGCGAACAGATTCAGTCTCTTTGTGCTAATAATGATTTTCTCTTTGTCATTACATTATCGGGAAATCTTTACCGGGTTAAAAAAAATAATGATGCCTGGGAAAAAATGTTGCAGGGATTTTACGCACGTTATGACAATGTATTTTATGTCAATGGTAATGGTATATATCTTGCCTGCAATAAAGGTTTAATTAGATCTTCGGATAATTTCTCAACTACTTCACTTGTCTATTCGCAAAGCTGTAATTCGGTTGCAGTTAAAGATAATTTTATGATTACTTCTTCATTCGGTAACGGAGTTTCTGTTTCCACGGATAATGGAAATACCTGGAATACTGCCAAAACGCTGAATGAAAAATATTATTGTGCACTGATTTCGGAAAAAACTTTCTTTGCAGGTTCATGGATGGGAGGAATAATGGCAAGTGATAATAATGGTGTTAACTGGTATAATTCAAGCAGGGGTATGGATGCGGCGAATTTGAATAAAGTTTTTTATTATGATGGAAAATTGTTTTGTAGTGCAACCGGGATTGGCTTATTAAGGTCTGAAAATCTTGGTGTAGATTGGATTGAAATTAACAACGGACTTAAAACGAGTATTATTAATGAAATTTTTATTCATAATAAGAAGCTTATGCTCGGAACAAATAAAGGTATATATGTTTCGCCAAATTTCGGAATTGTCTGGGAACAGGTAAATAAAGGACTTCCCGATAATTTTAATGTTAATACCTTTTTAAATTATGATGATTATCTGTTTATTGGAGGGAAAGGATTATATTTTATAAAAGGTGATTCAAAGGAATGGATAAGTGCACTCGGTAATCTTCCCAAGGAAACTGAAGTATTATGCTTTCTTCAAGTTGATAAAAAAATTATTGTGGGAACAAAAGATGGGATTTGGTATTCTACTAATCTCGGGAAATTCTGGGAAAAAGTTATATCAGATATGAAAAAATATACAGAAGTTCGTTCAATAGCTAAGTCAAATGATTTTCTTCTTGCTTCTACTTTATCTGGAATATTCAGTTCCCCTGACCTTGGGAAAAACTGGAGAATAGTAAAAAATTCTTTTTCTGATTATGGTGAATTGCTAACGTTTGATAATAATCTAATTTACACGAAAGGATTAATGCACTCTGTGGATAACGGCAGAAGCTGGACTTCGAAAGGTGAATTATTTAAAGAGTATCTTGATGAATATAATGAAATCGTTTTTGTGAATTCGATGATAATTATTAAAGATTTCGCATATATTACAATCACTTCAGGTGCATTATATACTATTCCAACTGCAGTCCTTTTCGCACAGTAATTGGGATAAACATTTCTTTTAAAATCAGTTTCTGATATTTTGCAATATGATTGAAATTAAAAACCTCAAAAAGAAATTCGATACAAATTCAGTCCTTAATGGAGTTAATCTTAATATTAACGACGGTGAAACGCTTGTAATTATAGGCAGCAGCGGCTGTGGAAAATCCGTTTTATTAAAGCACATTATAGGTTTAATCCGCCCTGATTCAGGCGAAGTGATTTTTGAAGGGAAAAATATTTTTGATTTGACCGAAAAAGAGCTTTATTCGATTCGTGAAAATTTCGGTTTTCTTTTTCAGGGCTCTGCTCTTTTTGATTCGATGAACGTTGAGGAAAATGTCGGACTCGCCTTAAAGGAAAATAGAAATCTTCCTCCCAAAAAAATAAAGGAAATTGTCGATGAAAAACTTGAACTCGTGGGATTGCCCGGTACCAATAAGATGAAGCCGTCAGACCTATCGGGGGGTATGAAAAAAAGAGTTTCTCTTGCACGCTCACTTTCCACAAATCCAAAATATATTCTGTACGACGAGCCGACAACAGGACTCGACCCGGTAATGAGCGATGCTATTGATGAGCTGATTAAAGAACTTGCCATCAAACTCAAAGTTACTTCTGTTGTTGTGACTCATGATATTTTTAGTGTTCATGAAGTCGCTGACAGAGTGGCAATGATGGATGAGGGTATTATACATTTTCAGGGTACACCACGCGAACTTTTTAATTCAAATGATAAAATCATAGCAGATTTTCTCCACCGTACAAAAAGCCGCACATAATTTGTTTAAAAATTCACAAAAGTATTTCTTCTCAAGCTTTATTTTGTTATTCTTTGAATATAAATTTTAAATTTTAATTTTCAAATTTTAAATTTTATATTTTATATTGCTTTTGTTATTATTCCTCCACCGAATACATCGTCCCCGATATAAAACACCGCCGACTGCCCCGGTGTAATTGATTTCTTTGGCGATTCAAAAATCACTTTTATATTATTATCATCAATTTGTTCAAGTGTAGCATCCGAACCTCCGTCTTTGTATCTCACTTTTACTTTTGCTTTAATAGTTTTTTCAATTCTTTCGCACATCATCAGATTAATATTATTTGCAATCAACCCTTCATTATACAGCCCTTCTTCGTCATCGAGAAAAATTAAATTATTTTCAGAATCAATTTTACTTACATAAACAGGATTTCCCAGTGCTACTTTCAGTCCGCGTCTCTGTCCGATAGTGTAATTATAAAATCCTTTGTGTCTTCCTATCTTCTTTCCTTTATAAATTATATCACCGTCTCCGATTTTTTCTTCTATTCCGGGAATTCTGATTTGAAGAAGTTCCCTGTAATCGTTATCAGGAACGAAACAGATTTCCTGTGAATCGGGTGTTGCTGCGGTTTTTAATCCCATTTTCCCCGCAATTATTCTTATTTCTTTTTTTGTATAATTCCCGAGAGGAAATAATGTCCTGCTAAGTGAATCCTGTGACAGTTGCCAGAGTGCATATGTCTGGTCTTTTGTTTCATCTTTTGATTTTTGAATATAATATCTTTTTTCTTTATCATTGTAGTTCACATTTGCATAATGCCCCGTTGCAATCCTGTCTGCTCCGAGAGATTTTGCTTTTTCGAGAAGCAGTCCCCACTTAATAAGTTTGTTGCACAGCACGCAGGGATTCGGAGTAAAACCGTGCATATATTCCGAAATAAAATTTTCAATTACAGTTTCATTAAATTCTTTAGTAAAATCCATAGTATAGTGCGGTATTCCGATTTGCTGGCATACATTCTTTGCATTATAAATCGCTTCAAGTGAACAGCACCCGGAATCCTTCAGAGGAAAATCATCATATCCCCATGTCTTTATCGTAATTCCGATTACTTCATATCCATCCTGTTTCAGCAATACCGCCGCTACAGAAGAATCCACCCCCCCGCTCATCGCCGCAACAACAGTTTTATTATATTCCTTTTCACTCATATTAATAAAAATATCAAACTCATTCTAATATTAAAAGTTCATAATTTTATAAATTATCAATTGTCAATCATCCATTATCAATTTTACTTAACTTTTTACCTCCTGATTAATTTTGGAACAAATTAATTATAATATAGTATAATATAATATATATAAAATAAATATTCATTTGAATTGTTTTTTTTAATCGTCATAGTTAATTTCTTGATGTAAAAATTCATTTATAAATCAAAAAAGGAGAAAAAATGACTAAAAAATCCTTAGGTGTCCTGTTTGTTCTTTTTGCTTTCATTAGTAGTTTGTTCGGTTTTACAGGCTCTAATTCTGGAACTAATAATAAGGTTTCCGTTGGTAGCACTGAACAATCTTCTAAAAATCAAACAAAGCCCAAAAAGAAGAAAAAAGGCAGCCGAAAGAAATCAAACAAAAAGAAAAAAAGCGGCACCAAAAAAACCAAAAAAGGAAGTAAGAAGAAATCTTCCAAAAAGAAAAAATCTTCAGGTAAAAAAAGCAAAAAATCCAAAAAAGGCTCAAAGAAATCTAAAAAAAGTTCTAAAAAGTCTAAAAAAGGTTCGAAAAAATCCAAAAGATACGGAAAGAAATCGAAAAAAAGAGGTAAAAGGAATAAAAGAACTAAAAGAGTGAGAAATTATGTTCCCAAAACTAATAATAATACCGGAACATATACTCCTCCGAAAACCTATGATAAGGAAAAAACAAATGAAAATAAACCTCCTGAGAAAAAGGGAAGAGAATATAAACGCGACGAAACCAAACAAAAAGATAACACTATAAAGAAGGAGCCGAAAAAAGAAGGCGAAAATTAAAAGTAAACCTGTATTTTCGTTTGAAAAACCTGAATGAACCCGGTTCATTCAGGTTTTTTATGTTTAATGTGGATTTGCATTTTAATATATTTATGTTTTATTAATATAATATGTAATCTTTAGATTTCCGATAAATGAAAATTAGTCTCAACTGGATAAAAAATTATATTAACGGAATAGAAAATATTTCAATCGATAGTTTGATAAAATCAATGGTTTCAATTGGTCTGGATATTGAATCTGTTGAATTAAAGGAAGAGAAATATAAGAATTTTGTTGTGGGTGAAGTCGTTGAAACTGCTAAACATCCCGATGCAGATAAACTTACTATCTGTAAAGTGGATATTGCAGAAGGTGAACCGTTAAGAATAGTCTGCGGTGCACAGAATGTTAAACCCGAACAGAAAGTCTGTGTTGCTCTTATCGGGGCTGTTATTCCAAACGGCGGTTTTGAAATAAAGAAAAGTAAAATCAGGGGAGAACTTTCCGAAGGTATGATTTGCGCCGAAGATGAACTCGGGCTTTCAGACGACCATTCGGGAATTATGATTCTGAAAGATAGTGCAGTAATCGGAACAAAATTTTCAGATTATATTGGGGCAAATGATGTTTTGATTGAAATCGGAATTACTCCCAATCGCGGTGATTTATTTTCACATATCGGTATTGCACGTGAAATAGCATTTATTTTTAATAAGAAAATTGTTCTTCCTGAAATAAATATAAAAGAATCGAAAGAGAAATCATCTGATTATGCATCAATTGAAATTCAAAGCAGAGAATATTGTAAAAGATTTACCGGCAGAGTGATTAAAAATGTGAAAATTACTGATTCTCCCGAATGGCTGAAAAAAAGAATTTTATCAATTGGACTCAGACCAAGAAATAACATAGTAGATATTACAAATTTTGTAATGTTCGAAACGGGACAGCCTCTTCATTCATTTGATTACGAAAAAATCAGAAAAAAAGGAATCGTCGTAAAGACTGCAAATGAAGGAGATAAATTCACAACACTCGACGGCAAAGAAAGAATCCTGAATTCAAAATCCCTGATGGTTTGCGATAAGGAAGGTTATTCTGCAATTGCAGGAATTATGGGAGGCGAGTTTTCGGAAATCACTGAAGATACAAAAAATATTTTTCTTGAAAGTGCCTATTTTGACCCTGTCTGTGTAAGAAAAAATTCTAAAAATCTTGGACTTCAGACTGATGCTTCGCAGAGGTTCGAAAGGGGAGTGGATATTGATATTGTTGAGTATGCTTCCAATAGAGCCTCATCCCTGATACAGGAAATTGCAGGAGGGGAAGTGCTTGAAGGTCTTATTGATGTATATCCCGAGAAATTTGAAAAACTATTTGTTGGAATCACTGCAGAAAAAACATCAAAAATACTCGGAAAGAAATTTACAAAAGAAAAGATAAAAGAATTACTTGAAAAAATAGAAATCATATTTGTAAAAGAAGAAAATTCTGAATTAATTTTTGAAATTCCCGAATTTCGAAGATATGATTTAACCCGTGAAATTGATTTAATAGAAGAAGTTGCAAGATTATACGGATATGATAATCTTGAAAGTGATTTCAGATTCTGCATAGATACAACTTCGCACAGGGACTACGAAGATGAATTCAGAAAATTTGTAAAAAATATCCGAAGTTATTTTATCGGCAGGGGATTTAATGAGATTATTACATATTCCCAGCAGGATAAAAATAAAGTTGAACAGTTTTCTGAAAATTATGTCAGCATTGAAAATCCAAATTCTGTGGAGATGAACACGATGCGAATCAACCTTGAATATGGTATGCTCGATGTAATAAAAAAGAATTTTAATTTTTCCGGAACGGGCATCCCTCTCAGACTATTTGAAATCGGGAAAGTATTTTTGGAACGGGATGAAAAATTCTCTGAAAAAAATATTCTTTCATTTGCTATTTCGGGTAAATTTGATTTTTTATCCTTTAATTCGGAAGAGAGGGTATTCGATTTCTTTGACCTCAAGGGTGAAACCGATATGTTAATGTCTAAATTAAATCTTGAAAATTGTAAATATATTTACTATAATGAACAAAATAAATTATGCTTTGTTCTTAATAATGAGGAGTTTGGTGTTATAAAACAGGTAAATAAATCTCATAATGATTTATTTGAACTTGAAAATGATGTTTATATTGCTGAATTTGATTTAAATATATTATTTAAGAATAGCGGTTTAAACAAGTTCTTTAATAAAATTTCAAAGTTTCCGTCTGTGAAAAGAGACCTGGCAATTGTTGTAAATGATGATGTTAAATACAATGATTTGGAAGAGCATATTAAGGAATCCGCCGGGAAACTGTTGAATTCGGTCAGTCTTTTCGATATTTATACCGGTGAAAAAATAGGCAGAGGTAAAAAATCGATGACGTTTACTCTCGAATTTCTATCCGGTGAAAAAACACTGACCGATAATGAAATTAATATTACGGTAAATAAAATTTTAAAGAGTTTAAATAAAAAGCTTAGTGCTGAATTAAGAACTTAATTCTAATTGATGAACGAACTTTTTTCCGAATCAAATACAAATAATTATTCTAAAGCCAAAGAGGATGCAAAGCGTTCTCTCGACAGGCTTTTTCATAAAGTAAACAGTTTAGTTAAGAAGTTTAAGGAAATCTCTGAGGAAAATAAATCCCTCAAAGATGCGATTAAGGATTTAAATAACAGAATCAACGAGCTAAAGCTTCAGTTGACTCAAACCAATACGGATTCCGTATTGAAAGAAAAAGAGATTTCGGATTTGAAAAACCTCCTGCTCACTTCGGGAAATAATAAAATTACCAAGCAGGATAAGGACAATCTGAGATCGCGTATACAGGAATTGATATCACGTATAGATGTACATCTTGAGCAGTATGAAGGTGACCCGGATGAATATTGATATGTTTTTTGTTGTAATGTTTGAACGGCATTTTACTAATTTAATTTATTAAAAAATGAAAAGTACGGGGATAAAAGTCAAAATATTTAACAGCGATTACAGCCTTCAGGGAGAAAATCCCGAAGAGGTTCAGAAAGTCGCAGGTTATGTTGACACAATAATGCATAGAATTAATTTCGAATCCCCGAACCAGTCAGGAGAAACAATCGCTGTAGTATCTGCACTTAACATAGCAGAAAATCTTTTTAAAGAAAAAAAGAATGTTCAGGAAATCCAGAATGATTTCGAAGATTTTATAAACGATTATAACAATCGGATTGATGAAATACAGAATCTTATCGATGATTTGCTGTAAAACAGCGATATTTGTTCTTTACATAATTAGGTTTTAACCGCACGAATAGCCGTAGTCAAACATTATATAAAACCATCAAAGTAATATAATTTGGGAGGTTAGCTCTCGCAGGTGTGGATTGCAGGCTGCAAACCTTACGGTTACTGCATCTTAGTTGTGCAGTCAGTAGAAACAAGAGACACTTTGGCGCCACCCACTGTTTGTAAGTAAAGGTTTATTATATAACCTTTCTCTCACGGTTGTTTAGTGCGGTTTTTTTTTAATGTTTTTTGTAAAGATAAAGAATTTAAAAATGAATGAAATTTATATATTAATACCGACTGTTGTAGTGATTTGCCTTCTGACCTTTTTCCTCGGATGGTATTTCAACAGCAGGTCAAATAAAATAAAACTTGACAGTGCAGAAAATATGGCAAAGAAAATTCTTGCCGATGCTGAATTTAAGTCACGTGAAGTTGTGAAAGATGCAGAAAAAAGGGCAGTTGCATTTAAACTGGATGCGGAAAAAGAAGCACAGAATCTGAAAAAGGAAAAACTCCTCGAAGTCAGGGACGAGTTCTACAAAAAGAAACTTAAATTCGATGAAGAAATAAAGACGCGGGATAAGGAAATCTCGGAAATTGAAAAGAAAATCCGGAACGAAAAGGAATATCTCGATAAAATTAAAAATGAATTTACCAACAAAGAAAAAAATCTGAAAACCCTCGTTGATGAAAACAATAACAGGTTAAAAAAACTTGAGAAAAAACAAACCGAACTCGATGAACTTGAAAAGAAAAGGAATGAATTAATCGAGGAACAGGACAAAAAATTACAGCAAATCTCGGGTTTAACCGAAGAAGATGCCCGCAAAATTCTCCTCAATAAACTCGTCGGAGATGTGAAACTCGAAGCCGCTCAAACGCTGCAGGAGATACGTGATAAAGCAAGGCAGGAAGCTAATAACGATGCAAGAAATATTATTATACAGGGAATCCAGCGTTCTGCTGCCGACCACTCGGTCGAAACTACCGTAAGCGTGATTCAAATTGCATCGGATGAGTTGAAGGGAAGAATCATCGGAAAAGAAGGAAGAAATATCAGGGCATTTGAAGCCGTTACAGGTGTTGATATAATCGTTGATGATACTCCTGAAGCCATTATTATTTCGGGTTTCGACCCGTTCAGAAGGGAAGTTGCAAGAGTTGCAATGGAAAGACTTATCTCTGATGGAAGAATACACCCCGCACGCATAGAGGAAGTGGTAATTAAAGTAGATAAGGAATTAAATGAAGAAATAATAAAAATTGGTGAGCAAACTCTTCTCGATATGGGTGTGCAGGGAGTCCACAGGGATATCATAACACTGATTGGAAGAATGAAATACCGCTCAAGCTACGGACAAAATGTGCTCAATCATTCCATTGAAGTCGGTCACCTCACAGCAATAATGGCGGCGGAACTTGGTCTCGATGCACATCTTGCCAAACGTGCAGGACTACTGCACGATATTGGAAAAACCATTGACCGCAATATCGAAGGTCCACACGCAATTATCGGCTACGAAATTGCACGCAGGTGCAAAGAACATCATGTTGTATGTAATGCCATCGGTTCGCATCACGATGAAATACCAATGGAATCCCCCATATCAGTGCTTGTTCAGGCGGCAGACGCAATCAGCGGTGCAAGACCGGGAGCAAGAAGGGAATCAATAGAAGCTTATACAAAACGGCTTGAAAAACTCGAAGAAGTTGCAACATCTTTTGAAGGAGTGGCAAAGACATACGCAATTCAGGCTGGCAGGGAAGTGAGGGTGATTGTCGAACCCGATAAAATAGGCGACCTTTTACAGGACCAGCTTGCGTCTGATATTGCATCAAAAATTCAGGAAGAAATGGAATATCCCGGACAAATTAAAGTTAATGTCATCAGGGAAAGACGCTCAATAGCTTATGCAAAATAATTTTTTATATATGGATAACAGCAAAAAACAAATTTTAATCGGAGTTACAGGCGGAATTGGCTCGGGAAAAACCTATGTAAGCAACCGGCTTGCAAAAAAAGGATTTAAAGTTTTTTATGCAGACCTGATTGCAAAACAATTGTACTTAAAAGATAAAACACTTGTAAAGAAACTTGTTACTGCATTTTCCAAAGAAATTCTTAATTTTAAAGGCAAAATTAACCTTCTGAAATTTAAGGAAATTATTTTTTCAAGCAAAAAGAACTATGAAAAAGCCAATAGTATTGTTCATCCCGTAGTAATTTCCTATGTGAAAAACCAGATTAAAAAAACACCGCATAGAATTGTCCTTGTGGAAGCCGCACTTGTATTCGAAACGGGATTCGATAAATATGTCGATTATGTTATTACGGTATTCACTAACAAAAAGAAACGCATTGAAAGAATTATGCTTCGTGACGGTGCAAAGCGTTCTGAAGTTGAAAAAATTTTGAGATTCCAGATGGACGAAAAATCAAAACTCAAAAAATCCAACTTTATAATCTTAAACAATAAAGACTTACCTTATCTCGATATTCAGATAGATTTTATAGCAAAAATGCTGAAATTACTGTAGACATTTCATCTTTCCTTTTGATGGGTAAATCTTGAAATATTATGATTACTTAATCTCACTATTTAAATTGATTATTGGTAATAATATAATTAATTTTTATACTTAAATATTAATTTTTAATTATATAGGAGGTTAGTCTTCCACGAACATATTGAGACAAATAGGAAATTCAGAAGGAACGGTTCGCTGAATGGCAAGGTTCTGGTTCTTAATCAGAACTACGAACCTTTAACTATATGTGACGTGAGAAGAGCTGTTGTCCTTAATTACCTCGGTAAGGCGGAGATTTTGTGTAAACTGGAGGAAAAAAGAGTCAAAACCGTTTACAGGTCTTTTGATTATCCGAGTATTGTTCGTCTTGCTTTCTTTGTCAGAGTTCCTTATAAAAAAATTATCCTGTCAAGAAAAAATATTCTCAGACGGGATAATCACAGATGCCAGTTCTGCGGCGTCTCGAATAATCTTACTATCGACCATATTATTCCGAAATCACGCGGCGGTGAAGACAGCTGGGAAAACCTTATTACCGCCTGCATTAGATGTAATAATAAGAAAGGAAATAAAACTCTGGATGAAGTGAATATGACCTTGCTTTCTATTCCGAGAAAACCTTCGCATATCACTTTCATTAAAAATTTTGCCGGAGATATTGACGAAAGCTGGAAGCCTTATCTGTTTATGTAATACAGGTAGCAGCAGATAAAAACTGCATAAAGATTTTAAAGTACACACATTTTTTATAATTTGAAAAATTTAATCGATTGGTAAATAATATTTTAAGTACGCTCATTTTTTTTCCGCTAATACTTGCAGTTCCTCTTCTCTTTTTCAGAAGAGATAATGAAGGTTTTATAAAATTCTACACTGTTACAGTTTCTCTAATCACTTTTGTGCTTTCGGTTTTTCTTTTCTCGCAATATAAATATGATTATTCCGATTTCCAGTTCGTTGAAAAGATGGCGTGGATAAGGGCGATTAATGCAAATTATCATGTCGGTATTGATGGAATTGCTTTATTGTTAATTGTCCTTACTGCATTTCTGTTTCCGCTTTGCATTATAGCTTCGTGGAACACTATTACGAAAAGAGTAAAAGAATATTATTTTCTCCTTCTTATCCTTGAAGCAGGATTGCTTGGTGTATTTTCTTCTCTTGATTTAATGTTATTCTATGTTTTCTGGGAATTCATTCTTATTCCAATGTATTTTCTTATCGGTATCTGGGGTTCCGAAGATAGAATTTATGCAACCCTGAAGTTTTTTATTTATACAATGTTCGGTAGTCTTTTACTTCTTATCGGAATTATCTGGCTTGCATTCCAGTGCCAGCCGATGCTCGGTGAATATTCAACCGATTTGACAAGATTACAAAATGTTGCTTATGCCATCCCGCTCAATAAACAGATTTTTCTTTTTATATTATTTACACTTGGATTTTTGATTAAAGTACCTCTTTTTCCATTTCATACGTGGCTGCCCGATGCGCACGTACAGGCGCCTACTGCAGGAAGTGTTATTCTTGCGGCTTTGCTATTAAAAATGGGCACTTATGGTTTATTAAGGTTTTCACTCCCGCTCTTTCCGGAGGCGTTTATTAAATTGACTCCATATATTGCTGTTCTTGCAGTGATTGGAATTATCTACGGTGCACTGTTATCTATAGTACAGAAGGATATGAAAAAACTTGTTGCATATTCTTCGGTTAGTCACCTTGGTTTTGTTGTTCTTGGAATTTTTGCTGTCACTCAGGAAGCAATGCAGGGTGCAGTCATTCAGATGATAAATCACGGACTATCGACAGGAGCACTCTTCTTAATTGTCGGTATGTTCTATGAAAGAAGACATACAAAGGAAATTGCTCAGTACGGAGGTTTGTATAAAGTAATGCCGGTATTTGGCGGAATATTTTTAATCGTATGCCTTTCGTCTATTGGTCTTCCGGGTTTGAATGGTTTTATCGGTGAATTTTTAATTCTAATTGGTGCATTCAATTCCGGAAATCTCGGCTCTTATGCTTATACGATTATTTCAACATCCGCGGTTATACTTGCGGCAGTGTATCATTTGTGGCTTTATCAGCGTGTAATGCTCGGACCAATTGAAAATGAGGAAAATAAAAACCTGAAGGATATTAACAAAACCGAACTTCTTTCAATTGTTCCTATACTTATATTTATTTTCTGGATTGGTATTCAGCCGAATACATTCCTGAAATATTCGGAGTTGAGTGTAAAGAAAATTATTCAGAATTTCGAGGTCGCAAAATCGCGTATCAAAACGGATATTAAATTAGATAAATAAGATTTAAATTTAGATGTCTGCTGAACTGATTTCAGTCCTGCCGTTTGTCATTTTTATCTTATCTATGGCAGTTGTTCCTCTTATTAATCTCGGATGGTGGGAAAAAAATTATTATTATTTTTCATTTATCCCTGCTGTTATTACCATTTTATTTTATTTTTTTGTAATAAATAATTCAGAAAAAATATTTCATTCTTTCTTTGAATATATCAGTTTTATTTCTTTAATTTTCAGTCTATATGTTGTGGCAGGGGGAATTTTTCTTAAAATTAAAGGAAAATCGACACCCTTAAAAAACGTACTTTTTCTGTTGATTGGTTCTTTACTCGCTAACTTTATCGGAACAATTGGAGCTTCCATCATTTTAATCCGCCCGTTTATTAATTCAAATAAATATCATCTTAAACCGTATCATATTATCTTTTTTATTTTTTCCGTCTGCAATATTGCAGGATGTTTAACACCTCTCGGGAATCCTCCCTTGTTCATCGGATTTTTAAAGGGTGTGCCGTTCTTCTGGATGTTGAATAATATTTTTATTGTCTGGGTAATATGTATACTTTATCTGCTTGTGGTTTTTTATGCTATCGATAAATTGAATTACAATAAAATCGGAAAATCAATTCGTGAACAAATTGAAGTTAAAGGAGAAGAATTTAAAATTTCAGGAATTTCAAATATTATATTATTCCTGGTTATAATCTTTTCAGTATTTCTGAAAGAACCTGTATTTTTGAGAGATGTAATTATGTTGTTGTGTGCAGTGCTCTCATATAAATTTACACCAAAAGAAATTCATTCGAGAAATGGATTTTCATTTGCCCCGATTAGAGAAGTGGCAATTTTATTCTTTGCTATCTTTATAACTATGGTTCCCGTTGTTTCATATTTAAGTGATAAGCATACAGAATTAGGGAATATTTCGACTTCGCTCATCTACTGGCTGACAGGTGCAATGACAAGTATTCTCGATAATGCACCTGCATATCTGAATTCTCTCACGTTTTCTATGAGTGTTTCCGGATTTTCCGTTAATAATCCTGTTGAAGTTGCAGAGTTTATTAATCTCAATTCGGTTTTGTTTGGTGCCGTGACTGTAAGCTCAGTATTCTTTGGAGCAATGACATATCTGGGAAACGGACCGAATTTTATTATCAGGGCAATTGCAGAAAATAAAGGACTTAAAATGCCGGGGTTTTTAAGATATATTTATGCGTATTCTGTACCGGTACTAATTCCGATATTTGTGCTTGTATGGTTGTTGTTTTTTTAATTTATGGAACTTAATTTATAAAATTATCGTATTAAAATATAAAATATTTAATTATATGTTTAAGAAAAAACTTTATATTCCTATAGCCTTTCTCCTGGTGGTGGTAGGAGTTTTATTGATTATAAATTTCAAATCTGCTGTTTCCGACGATAAAATAGAAGAGCAGGTTCGTAAATTCCGAGAGGTGCTGACTCTTACATCGAAATATTACGTTGATAACGTAGATACTCCTAAACTCACGGAAGCGGCTATTAAAGGTATTCTCGATAGTCTTGACCCTCATTCGGTCTATATAACAGCGGAACAACTCAAAAGAGTAAATGAGGATTTTCAGGGGAGTTTTCAGGGTATTGGTGTGGAATTTGACATTATTAATGATACTCTGACGGTCATTTCTCCAATAAGCGGAGGACCCTCGGAAAAACTCGGTATTCTTGCAGGAGATAAGATTGTCAAAATTGACGGTGTATCCTGTATCAAAATTGCAAGAGACGATGTTCCGAAAAAACTAAGAGGTCCTAAAGGAACAAAGGTTGTTGTTACAATTGTCAGGGCAGGGACAAAAGATAAGCTTGAGTTTGAAATTACAAGGGATAATATTCCGATTTACAGTGTCGATGCCTCTTTTATGTACGATAATGAAATTGGATATATCAAGGTTTCAAGGTTTTCTGCTACGACACACGATGAGTTTGTTCAGGCATTGAATAAATTGAATTCCAGGGGAATAAAAAAACTTATTCTTGACTTGAGGGGAAATCCCGGCGGATATCTTGACCAGGCAGTGAAAATGGCGAGTGATTTTCTTCCGAAAGGTAAAAAGATAGTTTATACAAAAAGCAGAATTAAGGAATTTGAGGAACTGTATAATTCAAGCGGCGGGGTATTTCAGGATATTCCGCTCGTAGTTATGGTTAATGAAGGGTCGGCTTCTGCAAGTGAAATTGTTTCAGGTGCTATTCAGGATTGGGACAGGGGACTGATAATAGGTGAGACTACATTTGGTAAGGGACTTGTACAAAGGCAGTTTGATTTATCGGACGGCTCTGCACTTAGAGTTACAACTGCAAGATATTTCACCCCTGCAGGAAGGTCTATACAGAAACCGTATGAAGGCGGAAGATATAAAAACTGGCATCTTGAAACATTGATGGAAGGGGAAAATATCGAACATACAAACGACACTAAAGATACTTCCCGCCCGGTGTTCAAAACATTCGGAGGCAGAACGGTATACGGCGGTGGCGGTATTGCACCGGATTATTTCATTAAACTCGATACACTTTCGTCTTATACTGTTCAACTAAGAAGACTTAATGTGATTTATGAAGTAGCCGAAAACTATATGAAAGTTAACAGGAAAAAAATAGAATCGGCATACTCTAATTATATTGTGTTCAGGGATAAATTCGAAGTTACAGGTGATATGCTTAAAGAAATCACTGACCTTGCAAGTTCAAAGAAAATTAAATTCGATGAAAACGGATATAATGCGGATTTGGACTTCATTAAAATACTTCTCAAATCACAAATTGCCAGAGATATCTGGGGTAATGAAGGAAATTATGCAATTTTTATGAGCAACGATAAACAGTTCCTTAAAGCAATTACGCTTTTTGGCGAAGCAAGCAAAATATTTAATTTGAAATAGATAATTTATATCATTAAAGGTGTACAGGGCAGTTTTAATATTGATTGTTCTTATATATTCAGGTTCATTTGCCCGTAATAAAATTCTCGAAGTTGGAGAGGAACTGAATTATAAAGTCTATTACGGCTTTATTAAACTCGGAGATGTAAAAGTAAAACTCTCTTCCAGAGTTACTGAAAAAAAAGAAGTTTATTATACTTCTATTGCATATCTGAAGAGTTATGATGGAATACCGTTTGTTTATGTGAATTTTTATTTTGAATCAACAATGACAAATATAAAAGATTCCATTTTTTCAAAATTTTTCAGTTCCACCGAATTTAAACAGAAAAGCGGAGGTGAAAGTAACTATTCACTTGTAGAAAGCGACTATTATTTTTACTATCCCCTCCAGTACAGGGTTTTGCAGAAAACAATTAATGCAAGCATTGTGCAAAATGATACGACTTGGTATGAATTGATGCCGAAATTTCAGGATGGACTGTCGATATTTTATAATGCAAGACTGCATTCCCTTAGCCCCAAATTATATAAAGTTCCGGTTTTTATAAGCGACCAGGAATCATCAGTAAATTATTCTTTTAATATGAATGAAGATGTAGTATCTGTAAATGCAGTTGAATATGATGTTTCGGTCATTAAGATTGAAGGCACTGCGCTTTTTAAAGCAGTTTTCGGATTGACAGGCGATTTTACGGGATGGCTGAGCAATGACGAGTATAGAGTACCTGTTAAAGCGAAATTTAATGTAACGATAGGTTCAATAACTCTCGAACTCGATTCATATAAAAAAAGCACTTGGATTCCTCCAAGATATAAAGGAAGCTAATAAATTTTATTATTGAATAAGATATAAATGTTTGTTAAATTATATGATTAATTTTTATTATTATATGAGTAAGAGAACAATTCTTATATTTTTAATCATTTATATATTTTCATCTTTTGCTTTTGCACAGGATGCTCAGGATATTATTAAAAATGTTCAGAATAAATATAGTTCAATCAATGATGCAAAAGCATCATTCACACAAACAATAAAACCGAACAGCGGGAAAGCTCAATCTTCCTCCGGCACATTGTATATTCAAAAGGAAGATAAATACAGAATCGAAACTAAATATCAGATTATAATTACCGATGGTGTTACTTCCTGGTCTTACTCACCTTCTAAGAAACAGGTTGTAATTGATAATTATAAAGAAACAGGAAATAATTTTTCGCCTAATAAATATCTTTTTAAATATCCGGAAAATTTTTATTCTGATTTAGAGGGAGAAGAAGAAGTTAACGGGAAAACATGTTATGTTATCAAACTTACCCCTCGAAGCAGAGGAAACATTAAGTCATCTAAAATATGGGTTGATAAAGAGGAAAGTCTGATAAGAAAAATTTACTTTGTTACAAATGAATCTTCTACAACCTATACTTTAAAAAATATTGAGCTCGATGCAGGAATTAGCTCTTCAAAATTTACTTTTACACCTCCGTCGGATGTTGAAGTGATTGATATGAGATAAATTTATTAATATCATATTTTATTTAAAAGTTAAGTTCTGAATCGTATTCACTTAACTTTTTTTTTTATGAAACAGAAAGTTAAAAATATCATCAAATTTATTTTTTTTACGGGCTTGCTTGTATTTTTTATGTACCTTGCATTCCGTGATAAAGATTTAAATGACTTGATGATTAAACTTTCGAATACGAAATATTTATACGCTATAATAGGTTCATTCATTGGTGTTTTCATCGGAAGTTATATCAGGGCATTAAGGTGGCAATACTTATTATATCCGATTAAAAAAAATATTAATGTTCACAGTTTATTTTCGGCTGTAATGATAGGATATATGATGAATGCCGCTATTCCGCGTGCCGGAGAACTAAGCCGTCCGTTACTAATTGCAAAGAAAGAAGGAATTTCAAGAGGAACTGCAATAGGCACTATTCTGGTTGAAAGAATTATCGATATGCTGACAATGCTTGCTGTTTTCGGTTGTTGTCTTTTCTATTTCCGCGACAGAATTTCACGTGCATTCGGACAATACAATATCGAATCGGTTTCTCTTTATACTTCAGTAATAATTCTGGCTTTTGTTGGATTGGCTGTACTTATACTTTTTAATATTGAAAAGACTGAAATAATTATCGAAAAAATAACTGGAAAAATACTGCCGGATAAAATTAATACAAAAATTCATTATATGTTTATTTCTCTTGTGAATGGATTTTTGTTTATTAAATACCCGAAACTTTATTTAAAAATATTTATTACTTCGATATTAATCTGGATTGCTTATGTAATGTCAACTTATGTTACCTTTTTTGCTTTTAGTGAACTTGCCGCACAAAAATTAAACTTCTTTGATGCAAACCTTGTTCTCACTATGGCAAGTTTCGCAATGACAATACCTCTGCCCGGAAACTCGGCAGGTGTTTTTCATCTGTTCGTTATTACTGCTTTGGTTGGTTTTTTCCAGGTCGATAAGCAGGTTGCAAGCAGTTTTGCAATTGTAAACCATCTTGTCGGTCTGGTAATGATGGTCATTATCGGGGTTTATTTTTATATGAAAGAAAATATTAAATTAAATACTTTAAAAGAAATAAAATGAAAATTGGAATTATCGGTGTCGGTTATGTCGGTCTTGTTACTGCCGCATGCTTTGCAGAAAGCGGGAACGATGTCTGTTGTATGGATATTAACGAAAATTTAATTAAAAAATTAAAAGATGGCATTTGCCCTATATATGAACCTCAGCTTGAAGACCTGCTTCAGAAAAATAATAAGGAAAACAGGCTGTCATTCACTACAGATTTAAAAACTCTTGTTAATGAATCAAAGGTTATATTTTTCTGCCTTCCAACTCCTCCGAATGAAGACGGCTCGGCTGACCTTTCCCGTGTGCTTGAAGTATCGAAAAGTGTAGCAGGTCTTATAGAGGAAAGCAAAATTATTGTACTGAAAAGTACCGTCCCTGTTGGTACACACAAAAGAGTTAAAGATGTTTTCAAATCAATTTCAAAACATAAAATTCATTATGTATCCAACCCCGAATTTTTAAAAGAGGGTGCGGCTGTGCAGGATTTTATGTCCCCCGACAGAGTTGTAATAGGGTCTTCATCGGATAGTGCTATTGATGCTCTCAAGGAACTTTACTCTGCGTTTATGAGAACTTCGGATAGAATTATTGTTATGGATGAGAAAAGTGCGGAGATTACAAAATATGCTTCTAACTCTATGCTGGCCACGAGAATTTCATTTATGAATGATATTGCAAAACTGTGTGAAGAAGTAGGAGCCAACATTGACAGTATCAGAATCGGTATGGGCACGGATTACCGTATTGGGGATAAATTTTTATTTGCCGGAATTGGATACGGCGGAAGTTGCTTTCCAAAAGATGTGAAGGCGTTGATTAAAACCGGTGAAGAAAACGGTATAGATTTTAAAATTCTGAAAGCTGTCGAAGATATAAACGAATATCAGAAAACATTATTGTATCATAAAATCAAAAGACACTTCGGTGAAAATCTGCATAATAAAAAATTTGCCGTATGGGGTCTGGCATTCAAGCCAAAAACCGACGATATAAGGTTTTCCCCTGCATTGAAACTGATTCAGATGCTTTGTGAAGAAGGAGCAAAAATATATGCAACCGACCCTGCAGCAATTGAGAATGCAAAAAATTCCATTGCAAAAAAATCTTATAAAATCAAATTCTACGAAAATAATTATGATACTCTGAGGGATGTAGATGCTTTAATTCTTGCTACCGAATGGAGTGAATACAGGAGACCTGACTTTGACAGAATGAAGCAACTTATGAGACATCCTGTTATCTTCGACGGAAGAAATATATATAATTCACATATACTCAAACAAAAGAAATTTGTTTATTACGGAATAGGAAAAATCTAAAAATTTTCATCCTGAATTTTTTTCAGGAACTGTAAATTTTTGACAAATCGTTTCTCTATATTAAGTATTAGTATAACTTAGTAAATAGATTTTACTAAATAACTCTATAAATCTACAAACTATTTTATCATCAACATCTTCTTTACATCCGAAAATCCTTCGGTCTGAATTCTGTAAAAATAAACTCCGCTTGGTAATCCCGTTGCATTGAATTTTACTTCATTCATTCCTTCTTTCATTTTTTCATTAATTAATGTCCGGATATTTTTTCCTGTTATATCGAAAATCTCGAGTTTCACATTCTGTTCTTTCGGAAGTAAAAATCTGATTCTTGTTTCGGGATTGAAAGGATTTGGATAATTCTGGAATAACTGGAAATTGAAAATAAGATTATTTCCTGAAATTCCGGTTGTATTCGTAATCATAAATCTGTAAAACCCGACAGGTGCTGTTATTGGTTTTGAAACCGTTTTTGAAGAATTTGATGTCGCTGTTATATAATAATATATTTTTGTCCCAAGCGGTTTGTTAGGAATACTGGCCTTAAATGTATCAACGGTTTGAGTCATATTAACCAAAGTAAATCCTGCTGTCGTGTCAGTTGTCCAGTACATTTTTGCATTTGATACTCCGCTTTTTGTTTTGATAAATGCTTTCACTTCATAAGGAGTAGTTGTATTATTTGTATTTCGAAGAATTGAATGTGAAATAAATACAGGGTCCATTACTCCGATTTCTTTGTTAATGCAGTGTATTGCACCTGAGGCTCCAATTATACTGTTACAGTCTATTCCAACAACTTTATATCCCGGTAGATTTTCCCTGTATATTCGTAATGCAGTTGTATCCTGTGAAAATCCGTAAATTGGAACAATTAATGTTTTGTTTACAAATGTTGCATTTGTGTAAGTATAATACGAAGAGTTTGGCGGGTACTGTCCTGTACTGCTTGGCGGCATTGGAATGCGAACGACTTTATATGGTTTGCCATAACAGGTTTGAAAATTATTCAGTATGTATTGTAGATTTAATTCAATTTGCGGACCATCGGATACACCTGTCGGATATTGACCTACAAGTATTGTCTCTTCATCAAGTAGTTTCATATGCATATCAATATGATGAATACCGTCGTATGGAAGTGTTTCCATTTTTATGTATCTTTTCAGACCCATATATTTTTTTGCAATCGTATCTATTTGTGCTTCCGTATGTGTCGGATTTTCATTAAGTATCAATTTTGAAGAAAAACCGGTTCCGTTGCCATCGACCATAAAATTTCCACCTGTAGCAATAAAATTATAAGGAGATGTGGTTGCCTGATAAATCGGGAGACTTAAATAATTTGCGATAAATACAGGAATAACATCATCCAGCGGTCTTGGTCTGTTATATATCCAGTCAATTAATTTCAAACTGTCTGCAATTCCCGAATATACACACCATGGACCATAATCCCTGCACCATACAGTATTAAAACTCGTAATTAAAAATTTCAAATTGATTAATGGTACACCTCCCCCTGTTAAATAGGATTTTACGGAATTTGAATCTGTGCAGACTATAAAAACTAATCCTTCAGTCTGTGCATATTGCACAATAGACCTGAGAATAGGAGTATATGATGTCCACGTAATCATAATTCCCTGAAGCTGTTCCCATTCTGCCATTGTCCTGACCGGGGTAGGAGGCGGATTAATATCTTTTGGATTTGATACAGGCGGATTATATGTCTTCCAAATTTGTTTCTCAATGTCTGTCATATACCTCGGCAAATCCTGTGCGTATATGTTACAGGTCAGTATTATTATTGCAAAAAGTAAAATTATGCTTTTCATTTTATTTATTATTTATATTTATAATGTTTTTAAAATTATTATTCGATACTACTTTTTTTCTTCTGGATTCCAGCTTTCGCTGGAATGGAAAGTTGCGGCTTTATTGTTTTTCATATGTTTTTCATTAAACATCATTTATTAATCATTTCTTAACTCCTTAACTCCTTTAATTCTATATTCTAACTTCTTAAGTACTGATTTTCTTTCTCCAGATATCCGGACACATATTCAGAAACTGCTTCATCAATATTATAAATGGACTTGATGTATCCTGTCTGCCTTAATTTTTCCATATTTGCACAGGTATAATCCTGATATTTTTCTATTAATATTTCCGGCATTTCAAAATATTCTATTTCTTCCCTCTGATTCAGTGCTTTGAATATCGGTTTTACAAAGCTGTTAAATGAATTTGCATTTCCCGTACCCACATTGAATAAACCGTTTATATCTTTGTTAAAATAAAAATGCAAAGTCATATCGACGGCATCCTTGATATATATAAAATCTCTTTTCTGTTCACCGTCTCCGTATTTATCCGATGTTGTCTTAAATAGTCTTGCTTTTCCGGTTTGTTTTATCTGATTGTAACATTTAAAAACTACACTGCACATATCTTTTTTATGGTATTCATTCGGTCCATAAACATTAAAATATTTCAGCCCGGTAATTTTTTCAAACATTCCGTTGTCTCTTGCCCAATTGTCAAATAAATGCTTCGACATTCCGTAGGGATTCAGCGGCTTGAGTTCATCAAGTTTATCCGTATCATCGTCATATCCTGCACTTCCATCTCCGTATGTTGCCGCAGATGATGCATAAATAAATCTGATGCCTCTTGAAACTGAATATTCGCATAATTTTTTCGTATATTCAAAATTATTTTTCATCAGGAAATCCATATTATATTCTGTGGTAGCACTGCATGCACCCATATGAATTATGGAGTCAATTAATATATTGTCGTATTTTCCGGATTCTATATTTTCAAGAAAAGTATCTTTATCTAAAACCGATGAATACTTTAAAAAATCAAGATTTTTATATTTCTGTAATTTTGCAAATTTATCTACTGCCAAAATATTCGATATATCCAGTTTGTTAAGTTTCCAGATTATCGCACTGCCGATAAATCCTCCTCCGCCGGTTACTACTATCATTTATTATACATTTTTTAATTTACTAATATTTATATTTTCTATTTCAATCATTGTCTTTTTTAATTTATCATCTGTCAGACAGCTATAAATAAGTTCAAGATTTTCTTTTTGTGATTTCCAGTATATAGTTTCAATTGCATCTTCTCTATTCAACCATTTAAATTCCGAATGTTCATCCGAAATAATCACATTTCTTGAATCCGATATTGCAAGAAATATTGGTATTAAATGTATTCTGTCAGTTTTATATGTATAGAACTGTGAAATTCTTGGAATCACAAAAAATTGTTTGGCATTCAATCCAGTCTCCTCTGTGAATTCCCTGTATGCCGCTTTATATGCTTCCTCACCTTCCTCAATTCTTCCCGTAATTATCTGCCATATTCCGGGATATACTTTATTTTTATCGTCTCTTTTCAAAAGCAAAAAATTAAATTCACTCTTCTCTTCATAAACCACATAACATTCGATATATTTAGAAACTACAACTGCCAAAAATTAAAATTTAAAAATATTATACGTTCCCAAACCTGTCTGCACCAGGCAGAGGGGACTTTGGGAACGAGAATAAAAATCACCCCTCTTATTCCCCCCTTACCAAGGGGGGACATAGGGGGGTCTAATTTAAAATTATTTGCTATCATATTGTGATTAATCAAATTGAAAATTGAAAACTGAAGAATGAAGATTGAAGACTGAAGACTGAATCAGTGCGCCTCATACCAGCTCTTTCCGCACCCGATTTCAACTTCCACAGGTACTTTTAATTTAATAGCATTTCTCATATTTCTTGTTACTATCTTTTCGACCTCTTCCTTCTCATCTTTTTTTACTTCAAATACAAGTTCATCGTGTACCTGCAAGAGCATTTTTGATGAGAGTTTCTTTTCTTTGAAATCTTCATAAATATTTATCATTGCAATTTTTATCATATCTGCTGCAGTTCCCTGTATCGGCATATTGATTGCCGCCCTTTCATCTTCTGCCCTTGCCGCTGCATTTTGATTATTTATCTGTCTTAAATATCTTCTTCTGCCCATAAGGGTTTCAACATATCCGTTATCCCTTGCAAACTTTTTTGTCCTTTCCATATAAATTTTCACATTAGGATATTGTCCAAAATATTTGTCAATTAAATCTTTTGCTTCGGAATTTTTCATATCGAGCCTGTTCGCAAGACCGAATGCTCCAATTCCATAGATTATTCCAAAATTTACTTCTTTTGCTTTTCGTCTCATTCCGGGTGTTACATCTTTCTTCGATTTGATATCAAATACTTTCATCGCAGTTTCCATATGAATATCATGATTTCTCTTAAATGCTGTAATCATATTTTCATCTTCGCAGTAATGTGCCATTATTCTGAGTTCAATCTGAGAATAGTCAGCCGACATAATTTCATAATCATTGCTTTTTGCTACAAACGCTTTTCTGATACTTCTTCCTGCCTCTGTTCTAATCGGAATATTTTGTAAATTCGGATTTACACTCGATAATCTTCCTGTTGCGGCAATAATCTGCATATAGGAAGTATGCACCCTGCCTGTTTTTGGATTGATTGCATCCAGAAGACCGCTTGTATAAGTCGACTGCAGTTTTGTCATCATTCTGTAATCAAGTAAAATATCAATTATCGGATGTTTGAATTTAAGGCTTTCGAGTACGCTTGAATCGGTCGAATGTCCGGTCTTGGTTGTCTTGGTTGGTTTTAATCCAAGTTCGTCGAATAATACCACCCGCAATTCCTTCGGAGAATTTATCTTGAAAATTTTTCCCGCATAGTCATATATTTTCTGTTCGCATTTTTTTATTAATTCAAGCAGGCTTGAATCAAGTTCCTTTAAAATTCTTTTATCCACTAATATTCCTTCATATTCCATTTCTGCAAGAACCTTTACCAGCGGAAATTCTAAATCGCTGCATAATTTATACAAATTTATTTTTGTCAGTTCATATTTGAGTTTATGAAATAATTGAAGTGTAATATCAGCGTCTTCGGATGCATATTCACTTATTACAGGAAGAACAACCTTGTCCATTGTAATCTGGTCTTTTCCTTTTCCGATTAATTCTTCTATATGTATGGGAGTGTAATTCAGATATTTCTCGGATAATGCATCCATATTGTGCCTGCCTTCAGGGTCAAGAATATATCCCGCAATTTGAGTATCAAAAAATAAATTATCCATTTCTATTCCCTTTGCTCTCATTACAAGATAATCGAATTTCAGGTTCTGTCCTACTTTTCTGATTTTTTTATTTTCAAGTACGGGTCTGATATTTTCTATTGCGAAATTTAAATTTATTCCGGGTTTTCCGCTTATTGACTCTGCTTGTTTTACTTCAAATAAATTTGTGTCAGAACTTTCCTGTAAAATCGGCACATAAAATCCCATTGCTTCCTGGTATGAAAATGACATTCCAACAATATTTGTTGTGATTGGTTCAAGGCTTGTCGTTTCCGTATCGAATGAAATTAATTCCTGACCGGAAAGTTTTTTCACCAATCTTGTAAATTCATCTTCATTTTTTATTGTGTAATATTTGTGCTTAATGGTTTTTATATTCTGAAGAGTTTTTATTTCTTCAGGAATGTTCACGGTTATATCTCCGACTTTTTCACCCTTGATTGAAATTTCCATTTCATCGCTTTTTTTCACTGAGGGTTTCAATTCCGAAAGCCCGAGTTTCTTTATGAAAGCTCTGAATTCGAGTTCTTCAAATAGTTTGAGAAGACTTTCATTGTCAGGTTCTTTCTTAATTAAATGATGAAAATTAATATCAAGAGGTACATCGGTTTTTATTGTAACTAATTTCTTCGCAAGGTATGCATCATTTTTATATGTTAACAGGTTTTCCTTTAATTTCTCTTTTGTGATTTTTTTTATGCTTGCATAAATATTATCGATTGTACCGAATTCTTTTATAAGCGACATTGCGGTTTTTTCACCGATTCCTTTTACACCCGGAATATTGTCCGATGCATCTCCCATCAATCCGAGTATTTCAATTACTTTATCCGGTCCAACTCCGAATTTGTTTTCGACGGCTTTGGAATCTATAATCTCTACATCTGCGGTTTTGTTGCCGTAAATATTTCTTATCGGTTTGTACAGAAATGTTTTATCACTTACAAGCTGCATATAGTCTTTATCGGCTGTAACCATAAAACTTAATACGTCTTCCTTCTCCGCCTGTTTTACAAGTGTTCCGATAATATCATCCGCTTCATAACCGTCAAGTTCGACTGAAGGAATTCTTAATGCTTTTATGATTTCCTTTACTTTGAAAATCTGGTATGGCATATCAGTCGGGATTTCTTCCCTTTGTGCTTTATATTTCGGATATTCTTTGTGCCTGAATGTTGGTTTTTCAGTGTCAAAGCAAACTGCTATATGGTCTGGTTTTTCGTCCTGTAAAATTTTTATAAGGGAATTTACAAAGCCGTAAACTGCAGCAGTGCTTTTACCTTTTACTACCATAGGCGTTGATATCATTGCAAAATATGCTCTGTATATTAAAGCCATTGCATCTATTAAGAATAATCTTTCAGACATTTTAAATAGGTTTTATATATTTAAATCATTATTTTTAACCTGTTTTTATGAAATAATTTACTTTTTTAGGACTATTAAATAAATACAAATCTTATGACAGTTTTAGTAACAGGCGGTGCAGGATATATCGGTTCACATATGGTAAGAATGCTTGTTGAAAAAGGATATAATGTGGTTGTTCTGGATAATCTTTCACGAGGGCATATTGAATCGGTTGCCTGCTCGGTTCTCTATGAAAAAGCAGATATTCTTGATATTAATTTGCTTCGCCAGTGTTTTAAAAAATATAAAATAGATGCTGTAATTCATTTTGCTGCCTTTGCATATGTTGGTGAATCAACAAAGAACCCGGCACTATATTATAAAAATAATGTAATAGGCAGTTACAATCTCATTAATGTAGTTAATGAAAATAATATTAAAAATTTTGTGTTTTCATCCACCTGCTCTGTTTACGGTAACCCTGAAAAAATTCCGATTTCCGAAGAACAGATTACAAATCCTATAAATCCTTATGCCAAAACAAAATTGACCATCGAAAACATATTAAACGATTATGATACAGCATATAATCTGAAATCTGTTTCCCTTAGATATTTCAATGCAGCAGGGGATTCGGATGATTCACTGATGGGAGAAAGTCACAACCCGGAACCGCATTTGATTCCGAGAATTATGCTGGCAGCTGCCGGAAAACTTGAAATGATTGAGATATACGGTGATGATTATAATACCAAAGATGGAACGTGCCTGAGGGATTACATCCATGTTAATGACCTTGCAGATGCTCATATTAAAGCCCTTGAATATCTGTTAAAGGAAAAAAAATCGGAAATTATTAATCTTGGAACAGGTGAAGGATATACTGTGAAGGAAATAATACAAAAATCCGAGGAAATTACAAGGAAAAAAATTAAAGTTGAAATTGTATCCCGCCGACCCGGAGACCCTGCTGTTCTAATTGCAGATAATAAAAAAGCAAAAGAACTTCTCGGATGGTCTCCAAAATATAATCTTGCTCAAATCCTGAAAACCGCCTGGAACTGGCACAAAAACCCTAAATATTAAAAATTTTTGAATTATTAAATCCTGATTTTTTGTTTAATAATAAAATGTCAGTAGTAATCAGTTTTTTCCGTTTTATCCGTGTCTGAAAGTTTTTCAAATCGAAATCATATTATATCTTAGTCATTGAATAATAAAAACAACTCTTTTATTTTATATAAATTCCTTTACTGAAAACAATGAAAATTTTTAAAAACTAAATAACACAATATGAAAAAATTATTTTTTACTACTTGTTTGTTTTTGATTTTCTTAACTGTAAATTCGAATGCATTCTATATCTGGCAGGATTTTGAAAATCCATCTTTTCCTCCTGCAGGATGGACTTTATCGACTACAAGTCCCTTTAACTGGGGATGGACTCTCAGGTGTTCCGGATATGGATTAGGAACGGGTGCTATTAAAGCAAATTTTGCTGATGCAAGTTCGGGATATTCCTGGGAAATTACAAGTTGTAGTTTTCCTTCTGCGGTAACCGGTGATTCATTAAAGTTTGACCACGCATATACTTGCTACAGCAGTGAAAATGACAAGTTAAAAATCTGGTATTCTTCCAATAATGGTACATCGTGGACTGAACTTATTACTTTAAACGGCGGAGCATCAGGACCTTTGACCACTGCCCCACCGACCGGAACACCATTCGTACCGACTCCGACTCAATGGGCAACAAAATCTTATTCTATTCCTGTAGGTACAAATAAACTGAAATTAACCGCTATCTCTGCTTATGGAAATAATTTATTTCTTGATAATATCAAAATAGGAACAAGAAATAATAATGATGTTGGAGCAGTCGGATTCACAAGATTTCAGAAAGTAATTGCTCCATCCGTGAATGATACTCCTAAAGTTATTGTTAGAAACTTTGGGAATAGCGTACAATCATTTTCAGTAACTGCCAAAATTACTCCGGGCACATATACAAGCACTCAATCCGTTACTAATCTTGCCGCAGGTTCAACCCAGATTATAACATTTCCTGTTTGGAGTACTGCAACTCAGGGTACATATACCTATACTGCATATACTTCTTTGGCAGGAGACCAGTACACTGCTAACGATACAATTACCAATACATATTATGTCAGCAGCAATCAGAGATGTGTTCTTATAGAATATGCAACGGGTACATGGTGTCAGTGGTGTCCCTGTGCTAAAACAGCTATTTTAAGTCTTCAAACTTATTATCCACAGACTGTTGTCATAGCGTATCATGGAGGAGGGTCTTCTGACCCGTACATTAATTTTAACGGAAATAATATAATCAGTCTGTTAGGCATTAATGCATATCCTACAGGTGTTGTGGACAGGTCAGGTCCTGCTCCGATAAATTGTTCTGCAAGCGGTCTGTTTGAAGACCCGGTCAACAGGTATATTAATTCCACAGTATCACCTGTAAAAGTTGAAATTATTACACAGAATTATAATTCGACTACCGGACTTTTAAATGTTACCGTCAATTCAACTGCATTATCCACATTAACAGGACAATATAAAATTAATTATGTAATAACGGAAGATAATTTAGTCTATAATCAGGTTGGAAACTCATATTGTTCAGGCGGTTCGGGATATGTTCATAAATGGGTTGCAAGAAATATGGTAAACAATGCCGCCGGTGATAATCTTAATTCAGGAGGCACATGGAATAACGGACAGATGATTACAAAAAGTTTTTCGACTACAATTAATTCTGCATGGGTAGCTGCAAATTGCAAGCTTATTATTTTTGTTTATAAAGACGCATCTCCATTTTATGGTGCCGAAATTCAGCAATCAATTCAGACAGGTGTGAATCTCACAGGGATTAATGAAAACGGCAATCTTCCACTCACTTATGAATTATCTCAGAATTATCCAAATCCTTTTAATCCTGTAACGAATATCAAATTCTCCGTCCCGAAAAATGGATTTGCATCATTCAAAGTTTATGATATAACAGGAAAGCTTGTTTCCACATATCTCGAAGAATATATCAATGCAGGAATTTATAATGTCGATTTTGATGCAAGCAATTTATCATCCGGTGTCTATTTTTATACACTTACAACTTCTGACTTCACAGACACCAAAAAAATGCTTCTCATCAGATAAAATAATAGACTTTTATATCTCGTAAAAAGGGAACTGATTTGTTCGGTTCCCTTTTATATATTTTTTTTGTTCTGCAGTCTTTAATCAAATTTTATTTCACCAATATCATTCGTTTTGTATCTCTGTAATCCCCTGCCTCAAAATAATATATATAAACTCCGCTTGCAAAATTTGAACCGTCAAAATTTACATTATATGTTCCTGTATTCAGTTCACGGTTGATTATTTCCTTCATTTCTTTCCCAAGCAAATCAAATACTTTTAATTTCACAAAACTTTTTTTCGGTATATCAAATTTGATATTAGTAACAGGATTAAAAGGATTCGGATAATTTTGATGTAATTTAAATATTTTGGGTGTATTTCCATTTTCATTTCCAATTGATGTTGCATAATCAATCTTTAAACCCCAACCTTTCAGAACTCCGATATCAGAAGGTGCAACGTCGCTTACACTTAATTTCCATACTCCATTTGAAGGAAGACCATTAAAATTACTGAATGTACTTAATGGTTTAACAAATCCCCAGGGGGGTAAATATGTTGTACCTGTCACTACTCCTGTAAAATTATCATTGAAAAATGAAAGTATATTTTTCCCTGCACCTCCGTTTTGACTTAAAGCGTAAACCCCGGTATTGTTTGGTGATATCAAATTTACTTTTAAATCTCCGATGTATGTATGGTCGACTGCAAGAAATAATTCAACAGAAGAAACAGTCCCGCTAATATTATTTGTTATAGAATCTGTAATTCCCGTTGGGTTGTTATCAGGTATATTCCTGAATGGAGTTCTAATCATGAAATTATTAGGAAATGTATTTGGTTGTACATTTCTGTTAATAACAGTAGAATGAGAAGCATAACTGTTTCCGAATGCACCTCCTACCGTATCATTGGTGTATCCGCTGAATCTTGCATTATTAATTGCCCCATTATTAAACGAACCGTTTACCCCTGTGATAGATGTGGAATTATTTAATGTACCGTCAAATCCATAACGCAGTAATAAGTTTGAATTTGAAAATGAATTTCCGGATACAAACATATATTTAATTATGGTATCGGTTGTTATGGCTGTGTTCCATAATCTTAATTCATCGAGAAAACCCTTAGCGGGTAGATTTGAAATTTGAGAATTACCTATATAAGTGTAATCCGCATTTGTTGGGAAACTTTTGGTGATGCTCGAAGCGTTTCCGTTTTGCTTTCCGTTTTTGTAAAATTTAATTTCAAAATTTGCCCCAACCGTATTCCATGTGACTGCAACGTGATTCCATACGTTTAAGTCAAGAGAAACTCCTGTTGAATTTAATGCTATATAAGTCCCGAAACCGGCATAAAGTTTACCGGTAGTATTTAATCCTATAATAAATGATAGCGTGCTTGTTGTTGCTCCTTTTGAGATTAATATTTGTTCGGACGTAATTGTTTGGGGTTTGAACCAGAAATCAAATGACCCGTCTGTGGTCTGGTCGAATATAGTATTATCGGGTATCCTGATATACCCGTATGATTCTCCCGGTAATTTCAATGCAAAATTATATGGAATTGGATGACCGTAAAATGGTCCCTGCTGAGTAGCAGTTCCAATATAACTACCATTATTACCTCCTAAATAATCGTATGCAGTGGCTCCGCTTTGGTTAAATGTCCACGATGAAACTGTTGTACTGTAATATGTTGATGATGTTATGTCTGTCTGGCTTGTCAGAGGAACATCGCAAAGGCCGATAAACCTGTTACAAATAATATTGCGTAAAGAACTTGAACTCCTATGAAATTTCACTTCATCAATATTTCCCGGAAAAACCCAGGATGTATAATACTGGCTTGAACCAATTCTTACAGGGTCGTTATTATTTAATGGCCAGGTTGCTGTGGCAACAATTGAGTCCCCGCTTTGTAAACCGTTTATGTAAAATTTTACTTTATAATTTGGTTTATCACTCCAGAATACAGCAACGTGGGTCCATACATTTAATGGAATCGTACCTCCATTTGCATTTAAATATTCTATGTCTTCTATCCTTAAAAAAAGTTTATTTGCAGTTGATATCCCGAACAGAAAAGGACGATAAGCTTTATTAGCCCCGCTGCCTTTGGCAATAATCGTTTTTGGATTTGAAGTATTTGTTGTTTGATATATCCAGCAATCAATTCCACCTGTTGAATCAGGATTAAAATTACTTCCGTTTGTAATATTTACGTAACTCAAATTTAGCCCAAGTCCGGTCAGATAAGAATTGTATCCCCTCAATCCGTATTCATCAGTTTGTGATATGCATATAATTGAAAACAAAAACAAAATGTTGACACACAATAATGTTACTTTTAATTTATTCATTTTGATTCCTTTCATTTTATTTATTATTTATTGATTTAAAATCTGAATTTAAAAAAGAACTATTATTTAATTTTTCGAGTTGAAATATTATCATATATTTTTTAAAAATAATTTTTTATTGAGTATATTATTCTCTTAAATATTTCCATTATTTCAAAATTATTAATTACTAATTTTATTGAGCCAGTATTTATTCTCCAGCGGTGGAATACTTAATTTTACCGATTTATCATTCCTCGCCTTCTGATATGCCTCTGATTTTGTTTTATCAAAATACCATAATGAAATAATGTCTGCTGGTGAACCGAAAATGGTCAGCACCCATTCGGGATAAGAGAATTTATTCTGATAAACTATTCTTTGAAATGGAGCATACCATTCAAAAACGTATGCATAATATCCGAATGCAATTGAGTCTATTTGATTTAATAATTGCATCCTTTTTATTTTATCGGTGGCTATATTGTATTGCTGTGTAAGTGAATCCAGTTTTAAATCCTTTATTCCGGGCCAGTTATTTGTCATTGTATCATCGGCAGTTTTTGAACTAAGAAGCGCTTCGGGGTTTGGTATTTCTTCCGCTTCCCATCTTACAGGCACCATCTCGAAATTTTTCTCATTCCCGAGTTTCAGAATTGTTGATTGGTCTGTTTGCTCGAGATTTAATTTAATTCCTGCCTTTTTTAAATCTTCCTTATACCTGTCATAATATCTGAGTTGTCCGGGATTGGAATAAAGCATCTTTACTTCGAGTAGCTTTCCGTTTTTCATAAAGTATCCGTCGCTGTTTTTTTGTATCCATCCCGAAAGTTTTAAGTATTTGATTGATGAATCCAGGTTGAATCCTGTTGCCTGAATTGAACTGTTCTCATATTTGCTTCCGGGAAAAAATGATTTAATCGGAAAATATGAGTTAAAGAAAAATTTCTCGTTGAATAGTTCTCTGTTGTATGCAAACGACATTGCCTTTCTGATGTTAATGTCATTGAAAGGTTCTTTTCTCATATTCAATGCAAGTCCCTGGATACCTTTTGGATAAAAATTATATACCATAAGTTTTACCGCTAAACCGCGTTCAGTTTCTTCCGTTTTCAGTTTCTCGTTCCATACCGAAGAACGGAAAATTTCAAGAAAATCAATTTCTCCGTTCAGGAATTTCTGAATCGTCAGATTTTCATCGGTTATCAGTTCAAATTTTATTGTATCGAAATTATATTTCCCGGTTGAAAATTTTTCCTTTTCCGCCCAGAAATTTTTTCTTCTTACGAGGGAAATAGACTTTTCCTTAATCACATCTTTAATATTTATCAAATACGGACCCGAACCCGGAATGTAATCAAATTGATAGCAGTTTAAAAATTCACTTCCCTTCATTTTTCCGATGTAATTTGCGGGAAGAATATACATCGAACAGGCAAAATATAAAAACTGCCTCCAGTTGTTCTCCTTCGATTTCACCGTTAATATATATTTTGATTCTGCTTTCGGTTGTTCATAAGTGCCCATCAGTGAATTAAAATAGGGGAACAGTATTCCCTCATCCGTATATAGTTTCCAGGTCGCAACCACGTCTTCAGCAGTTACAGGTGTTCCGTCTGCCCATCTTGCATCCGGATTTATCCTGAACTTGAATGTCAGATTATCTGCGGAGATTTTCCAGTGTGTTGCAAGGCACGGAATATATTCATCGGTTCGGTTGTCGAATTCCAGCAGATGCTGGTAAAGAAGATTATTTGCATTTACATTGAAGGTCATATTCACATCCTTACCAATCGGTCTGAGAGTAACCGGAAAATTATCCATTGCAGTTGTAATCATTCCTCCTTTAACTGAATTTGCATCTCCGAAAAGCTGATAAGTATTATTAGTAGTCCAGCCGTCCCCTTTAAATCCCGTACCTCCGTCTTCAGCAGATGTTTCTTTATCGGTTGGCTGATTTTCATAAACAAAATCCGCATTGAACTTCGGACAGTTACCCTGCTTAGGCGCTTTACTGCAACTGAAAAAAACAGAAATGCATAAAATTAAAACCAAAAATAAAATATAGATTTTACTTTTCATACTTTAATTTTTTATTTGAATTAAAATAAATAAATTGAAATATATATTATACGTTAAAAATACGTAACTGAAATATCCCCGTACCCTAAATAATGAAATGGAAGGTATAAATTTCCCCGCAGAGTCTCTTGAATTTCAAGTACTCTACGGGATAGTGATATTATGTATATTTATTTTTTCTTCTGTAAATATTTTGTAACAACCCTTCGGAGTTCTTTGATGGTGTACGGTTTTGCAATGTAATCGTCAAACCCCTGTTTAAGGAGATTATTTTTGTCTTCTATCATCGCAAATCCTGTAATTGTTATTATTGGTGTGTTTTGATATTCGGTGAGTTTTCTGAGTTCCTGTAATACTTTTATTCCGTTCATTCCCGTTCCAAGTCCTACATCGACTAATACCTCGTCATATTTTTTGTTCTTTGCCATTTTTAATGCTGAGTATCCGTCATAAGCCACGTCTATATTTGACATTTCCTTCAAAACCAGTTCCATTAAATTGGAATTAGTGAAGTTATCTTCGACAACAAGTATGTTCGGAAGATTTTTTCTATCTGTTGTCTCTATCGATATTTTACCGTTTAATTTATTTTCCGGTATTGTTTCATTTAATCCTTTTTCCAGTGCAACTTCCGGAAAATATACATAAAATGTAGAGCCTTCTCCTGGTTTGCTGTCAATAACAATTTTTCCTCCAAGAAGCTCCACTATCTTTTTTGAAATTGTAAGCCCGAGTCCCAATCCCTCGTATTTCCGCGTGTATCCTTCGCTTAACTGTTTGAATTCTTCAAATATTAAATTAAAATGTTTTTTGTCAATCCCTATCCCGGTGTCTTTGACTTTTAATACCGCCCAGTTCCTTTTATTCTCAAGTTTACTAAATATCTCTACAGTTATTCTTCCTTTATGTGTAAACTTGATTGCATTATCAATTATTTTCATTATAATTTGCTCAAGAATAGCTTCTTCTATATTTACCATAATTACCGGTTCGCTCGATATTAATTCAAATTCAAGATTTCTGAAATTCACAAAATTTTTCAGTGAATCGAATACTGATTTAACCTGGTTAACAATATTAATATTATTGTTATTAAATTTAATATCTCCCGAATCAAGCTGAGCTAAGGTTAATACAGCATTTAATGTATTGTGAAGTCTTCTTGCGGAAATATTCATATATTCGAGAATTGATTTATGCTTTTCATCTTTTAAATCTCCCGACAAAATTTCCGTAAATCCAAGTATCCCGCTCATTGGTGTGCGAAGTTCGTGGCTCATATTTGCCATAAGTGACATTTTGAACCTGTCGGATTTTTCAGCTTTTGCCTTTTGGGATTTAAGTTCTTCTTCGTTCTTTACCTGCTCGGTTATATCCTGTATTTGTGCAATAATATATCTGAATTCCCCTTTATCGGAGTAAATCGGTTTTACCATCACCCTTGCCCATAAAATATTACCATTTTTCCTGATGTATTTTTTCTTCAGGTCAAACTGTCTTATTTCTTCGTTTAAAACTTTTTTAATTAAATCCCTTGATACTTCTATATCCTCCGGGTGTGTGATGTCTGTATATTTTAGTGAAAGTAATTCTGCTTCACTGAACCCTGTTAAATTACAGAAAGTCTGATTTACATTTATAAATCTGCCATTCCCGTCTGTAAGTGCCATTCCGATAGGGGAATAATCGAATATGGTTTTAAATTTGTTCTCGCTCTCTTTTAAATTCCTCTCGAGATGTGTCTCCTTTATTTCGTGTGATTTTCTTTCTGCCTCCTGCCTGATTACATCTTCTAAATTGTCAATATTTACCGGGATCTTCGTGACTTTATTCTGGTCTGTCCTTTTCATTATAGTTTAACCTGCCTTTCTCTGCGTTTAACGGAGTTAATACAATGAAATAACAATCTTTTTTTTCTCTCTTTAGTTCTCCGATAATATCAAATCCGTTTAAACCTGTAACTTCATCGTCGCTGAATACTATGTCGTATTTGAAATCCTTAACAACTTGCAGAAACTCTTCCTTTGTTTTTATACACGTAATCTCGAAATTAATTTCTGATTTGCTCAGTGTATTATTTATTATTCCTGCATAAAGTTTATCTCTTGCAGCATTTAAAACACGGATACATTCATTCATGGTTCAATAAATTAAAGTTATTAAAAAATTTTAAAATTGAACATATCCTTCTCCCGGCTGATAATATTTCTCATTTACGCACATTCAAACCTCGATTGAGAATAAAGTTTTTTGATTCCAAGTTTCATCAGTACATATGAATCCGTAATTCCGTCAGGTGTATTTATAATCTCTGTTATTATTTTTGCTTCTATCTGTTTCTTTTTATCTGAAAAATATTCTGTCAGATTGTCTGAGTTTACTACAATCATTTCTCCCGAAATAAAAATACTTATTCGTTCGCAAAAATCAAGATAAAATCCCTGAAAACCCTGTTCCGGTACCATAAGTGATGCCAGAGAAAATTCTCCCTTTTTCCTAAGTTGTTTTCTTACAAGCGCCCCGATGCTTCTTAGCGATGTCTTTGATAGATTTACAGAAATTTTTTGCTTGTCAAATAATAATGTTATATTTTCAACAGACATTCCGTTTCCCTGTTTCATTAATTGAATTTAATTTTTGACGATTTATTTTAACGGATGTTAATCGTTTGAAGGTTTGTATGACCCTATGATTTCTCCTCCGTCATTGTAGATTATTATCCACACTTCACCGTTGATTATAACAACTACTTCATAAGGATTAACTGTGCTTTCCGGTGATGATTGCGGGGTAACATTTGGGGTTGCATTTGACAGTGAAACACCTGCAAATAATAATGCAAAGAATACTACTAAACTGAGGATTACTTTTTTGAACAACATTTTTTTGCCCTTTCATTTTTTAATTTACATACAATAATAATCATACTTTTCCGAAAAAAAAAATCGTTATTTTGCGGTTTGTTATCAATATTTACATTATGTAAAGTAATAAAATGAGCATTTAACTTGACAAATAAAAAATATTATATTATTTTTAGACATAAATTGATACAAAAATGAAAAAAGATACAATATTAAGACATCCTCTATTTGAAATCTTAAAAACCTTCTCGAAGAACGAATTACACTATCTTAGAAAATTTTTAAATTCTCCATATTGCAATAATCGCAAAATCCTTCTCTCAATATATGACAGAATAATAAAATTTTATCCTTATTTCAACAGCAAAATGCTGACAAAGGAATATATTTATGGAGCAATTTCAAATAGCGAGGATTATAATGATAATTCAATCCGTGGTTTAATTTCAATGCTGAATAATAGTGTTCATAATTTTATTATTTCCGAAAAAATTCAATCAGATGAACTTGTATGTGCGAACTATCTGTTGAAAGAACTTAACAGACGCAATCTTCAGAAATCCTTTATGCATAAGATTGAAACAACTGAAAAGCAATTCGGAAAAATTGGAATTACGGATACAAGATTTTTCTTTCAGAAATTCCTGTATGATATTCAGAAACTTAATTATTCTTTTCTGCATGACGATACAGGTTCAGCAAAGAAACATGTCGAAATGCATGCAGATAAAATAGATGGAATTGCTATCAGTCTTTATTTGAACTTTATTTCTGAAGTTATCAGTGATTATATAAAACTGATTGTATACCATTACACCTATGGCACCGAATATAACAATTCAGTATTTAAGAAAATTGTCGATTCAATCCGGCCTGAAAATTTTCAGATGGTTACAAACGAAAAAACCTCCTACGGATATTTTCTTGAACTATATACAAAACTTCTCAACTCTTTCGAAAAAGTTGATGATGATGCCATTTTTTCAGAGTACAAGAGAACGGTTTTTCAGTATTCCGAGTATTTGAGCAAGGATGAACTCGGATTTCAGATATCTTCTCTGTTGAATTTATGCGAAATCAAACGGAGTCTTTCTCTTTCTGAAAGTATACTGAAAGAAGAATTCGAATTGTATCTGTTTTTAGTAAAAAACGATTTATACAAAGAAAGTAAAACCGACATTCTTCCTCTGGATTTATTCAGGAATGTAATAATTGCAGGATTAAAACTGGGAAAATTTTCCGAAGTTGAAGAATTTATTAATGCTAATTATAAAAAACTTCATGAAGAAGAAAGAACCAACTGTTATAATTACGGTTATGCAATGTTGAAATTTGCTCAGGGTGAATTCAATGAATCTATAAAATTTAATCTGCAGGTTACTCTCGACCATTTTATGTTTAAATTCGACCTTAGAAATCTTACTCTGAAAATCTATTATGAAGGCGGTGAATTCGTAAAAGCAAAGGATATGATTTATCAATATCACAGGTTCCTTAAAGAATCGGAATTTGTGAATCCTGAAAGAATGCAGTTCCAATCGAACTTCCTTGACTATACAGAACAGCTTATTAAATATCAAACAGCACTGGAAAAAAATAATACGGATATGGAATTTCTGAAAACAAAAATTTCAGACGAAAAGCAGACCAGTAATAAAGAGTGGCTTCTCCAAAAAGTGGATGAGTTAACTGCAAAGAAAAAAGAACAGGAAAAGGAAAAAGAGGTTAAATAAACGGAAAACAATGCCCTTTAAACCTGAAGCCCTGGATCTGCCCCGATTTCAGGGCTTTTTTAATGAAAAATAATGAAATATTAAATGGATGAAAATTATTTACGGTATCTGAAATTATTGAATCTGCAGTACGAAAAACCAGGTATTGAATATCTTGAAAAAATTGTACGTGCCGTGATGTTGAAAGTTCCTTTTGAAAATATTTCAAAGTTGTATTACCTGAAAAAATACGGGTTAGTCGGAATACCTGTATTAACACAATATCTTAACGGAATCGAACAGCATCATTTTGGCGGAACGTGCTATTCAAATAATTATTATCTTAACGGACTTCTTGTTTCGCTTGGCTTTGACGCTGTACTCTGCGGGGCTGATATGCAAATGCCGGATGTTCATATTGTCAACCGTGTAAAAATAGAGGGGAGGGAATTTATTGTGGATGCCGGATATGCCGCACCATTTTTAATACCTCTTCCTGCCGATTTGAAAACAAATTTCGAAATACTATCCGGAAACGATAAATATATCCTGCATCCGAAGGATTCTGCAGGACGGATGAAAATGGAACTGTTTAGAGAAGGTATTCTGACACATGGATATATAATGAAACCCGAACCCAGAACAATTGATAATTTTAATAAAGCAATAAAGAACTCATTTTCAAAAGATGCAATATTTATGAATTCACTGCTGGCTGTACATTTTAAAGAAGATAATACTATTATTATTAGTAATAAGAATATTATTGAAATGAGTAAACAATCTATAATAAAGAAACCTATAAAAGATTTCGAAGAATTGCTGAATGAGATAGAAAGAATTTTTAAAATCCCTACGTCCATTTCCCGCATTGCCCTGAAAAACATAACAATGCACAAAGACGCATGGGGATAATTTCATTTTATAACGTCCATCGGAGTGCTTTTTCCTTATAATAAAAAAACCTATAAACTGAAAGTCTATAGGTTTCTTTGAGCTGGCAGAGGGACTTGAACCCCCGACCTGCTGATTACAAATCAGCTGCTCTACCAGCTGAGCTATGCCAGCAATAAAACAGTAAAATAATTTTTTTAAAAAATTATTTCAACTAATTATTTTTTCTTCTTCTTTTCTTCTTTTATAAATATTTTCAACACTTGCCCGATCAGTATCTTGTCATTTTTTATATTGTTCCATTTTTTTATATCCGCAATTGTAACTCCGAAATCATCCGCAATGCTTTCCAGCGTGTCACCTTTTTTCACTTTGTATTTTTTCTCTGTCAGATTTTTTGTCTCTTTCTGTTTCGTCTCTTTCTTTTTAGTTTCTTTTTCAGGGTCTGTAACTATTAATACCTGCCCTGTTTTTATTACATCACTTTCGAGGTCGTTCCAGACCATTAAATCTTCAATTGTTACATCATATTCATCTGCTATAGATGTTAAATTTTCTCCTTCTTTCACTTTATGCTTAGTTCCTTTTTTTACTGTAGTTTCCTTTTTCTTTTCTTTCGGTGCGGAAACTTTTAAAACCTGCCCGATTTTAATAACATCCGATTCAAGTTCATTCCATTCCTTAAGTTCGTTGACTGTCACCCCATACATTTCTGCAATCTCCGATAAATTTTCTCCTTCTTCGACTGTGTGAGTTTCGAAATTTTTCTTTACTGTTTTTTTATTTGAATATATCTTAAGTTTCTGCCCGACTAATATTTTATCATCTTTCAGATTATTCCATTCTTTTATATCTGAAATTTTAACTCCGAAATCCTCTGCTATCTTGCTCAGCATATCCCCCTCTTTTACAGTATATGTCTGTTCTTTTCCTGTTGGTTTTTTCTTCTCCTTTTTTGTTGTTTCTTTGTTGTTGTTTTTCTCTTCTTTTATCTTCTCTTCCTTCTTAATTATAACCCCCGCTGTGTCCTCTTTTATTTTTACTTCTTCTTTTACTCCGGTTGTATCTTCTTTATTTGTTTCAATTTTGAAAATTCTGTCGAATGATTCGTCTGTCAGGTATATTGATAATATCTGGTTGACTGCAGGATTACCACTGAATGGAATATTGTTCCACAATTTGATATCATAAACTCTTACGCTGAATGAATCTGCAATTGTTTCAAGCTTATCGCTTGTTTTAAATACCCAGGTGAGCATTTTTTTATCTTTCGTATTTCCGATTAATTTTGGGTCGCCCGGGTCATATCCCTTAACAAGGTATTCGGTTCCCAAAAATTCTTCTTTATATTTTATGCTCTCATCACCTGCAAATTCAGGCGGTATGCTTCCGTTCTTTTCATACTCATAAGACTTTTTATAATTCTTCTCAAATTTTTGGAATGTACCCCTTGGTATTCTCAAATGATAAGGAACGTCATAAACCGGGATAATATCCTGTGTTAGTTCCGGATTCAGTTCCCTGATAGTTTCTATATCAGTTTCACAGAATTCTGCAATTTTTTCAAATGAAAGATTTGCTTTTATATTGACTCTGTCAAATGTAATCGGTGTCCCATAGTCAATGTCATTAAATCCGAATTCCTTCGGGTTTCTGTAAATAAAAGATAATGCGAGAATTTGCGGTACATAGTTTTTAGTTTCATTTGGAAGATATGTTCTTGCTTCCCAGAAATCTTTACATCCGCATTTATTCATCGCACTTGTTATTCTTCCCGGTCCGGCATTATAAGATGCAAATGCAAGATACCAGTCATTAAATGTTTTATACAAATCCTTCAGATGTCTTGCCGCTGCATCCGTAGATTTTTCAAAATCCCTTCTGTCGTCCCGGAATCCGTCAGAATAAAGCCCGTATGAACTTCCGGTTGAAGGCATAAACTGCCACAGACCAACAGCACCCGCACGGGAGATTATTGTCGGATTCAGACCTGACTCGGCTATAGATAAATACACGAGTTCTTCGGGTGCATTGTGGTGTTTTAAAATTTTCCTCATCAGAGGAAAATACTTTCCCGAGCGGTAAATTGTTTTATCTATAAATCCTCTGCCCCTTTCCGTTTTTGAAAAGAAATCAATATATTCATCCACTGCTGTATTGCGAATTAATTTTACCTCGGAACCTTCAGGCAGGGGGTCATTATCCTCCTCTGTGAATAAATCGTTTTTCTGATAATCAATATTGAATTTTTTTGCAAACTCAAATACGATATTGTCCTCTTCAAGATTTATAGAGGTTGTTAAAAAATCCTGGACGATTGCAGTTCCAAGTTCCAAATAATCATTTTTCCATTTAATATTCCGTACATCTGAAAGAACTTTTTCGTTAATGTACTTTAGATTTTTAAGAGATTTCTCGAAAGATTTCTTTGCATCGTCAGGTTCATTTTCCGCATTGTATTTAAGAGCTTCTTTGTAGAACTTTAAAGCCTTGTCAAGATTCTGGTATGTTGATATGGAATCCTTCATTCTTTGCTCTTCAGGATTCTTTTCTTCCACTGCAGGAGTGCATCCACTGAAAATCTGGACAAAGCTTACCGTTACAATTAGAACTGCTATTAATAACCACTGCGGTTTGAATGTTTTAATAGCTTTTTGCATAACTTTTATTTAATTCTTATTAAAAAATAGAGGTTAATAAAAGTAAATTCAAGTTAAAAGTAAATTGTAAATTCTCAACATACTTAAAAATATATATGTTAGCAAATAAAAAAGCCGGTTTTCACCGGCTTTTTATTGAATAATATTTCCTTTCAATCAGGAGGTTTTAAATTTTATAACATAATCAAATGTTATACCGGCATATTTTGTTAATGTCCATAAACTTTTACAGCTAATCTTTTTTGTAACGTACGAATTAAGTTCATTATTTTCTCCAACAACATTTTCAATGATAATCTTTCCATCACTGTTTATGCCGATTGTAAGTACTATTGTTCCGTTTAAATTTTTATCCGAATAAATAAGATAAACCGGGGTGTTCAATATATCTTTAAGTTCTGCCGTAATCTGATTTTTAAGACTTGTAATATTTTCGGGATAATCTCCGGCAAATAATTTATTTGTATTCGAAAACAGTAGAACGGATATAGTAATAGCAATTAATAAATTAAATAACTTCATTTTTTATTTAACTCCTTATGTTTAATTTTTCTCTGTTTGTATATACGTAATACAGAAAAAAAGTTTCAAGAAATTTAAATTTTTTTTATTGAATAGATATTATAATTTCAGCGTTCCAAAAGTAACATCAAAACATAGAATTGATAAATATATTACTCAGTTCGTTGAGAATGCATCCCGGACAAAAGTTCAGAAATCAATTGACCTTGGATGTGTTACGGTTAATGGTGAACTTGTAAAATCAAATTATATCGTCAAACCTTTCGATGAAATTGAAATCGAATTATCTTTACCCGAAAAGCAGGAAATCCTTCCTGAAAATATTCCTATTGATATTGTTTTTGAGGATGAATATCTCCTTGTTGTAAATAAACCCCCGGGAATGGTTACTCACCCCGCATATAAAAATTATTCCGGAACTCTTGTTAATGCTGTAATGTATTATTCACGTCAGAGAAATGAGTCCCTGTCAAACCTCAATGGTTTTGAACGTGCAGGGATAGTACACCGTCTCGATAAAGATACTTCCGGTTTACTTGTTATTGCAAAAGATGAAGTTACTCACAGGAAATTGTCGGAACAGTTTTTTCATCATACTATTGACAGGGAATATAATGCACTCGTTTGGGGAAAATTAAAAAATAAAAAAGGGGTAATTGAAAAAAAACTAGGCAGAGATAAGCGTGACAGAAAAAAAGTTTCAGTGATTAGTGATGATTCAGAAGAAGGAAAACTTGCTATTACCGAATATGATGTGATGAGTGGGTTTGATTTTTTGTCTTTAATTAAATTAAATTTAAAAACAGGAAGGACACATCAGATAAGAGTGCATATGTCATACATCGGTCATCCTGTATTCGGCGATGAAACATACGGTGGAAGAAAACCGCATTCTGTAAATCTGACTGCAAGAATGAAAACTCAAATAGATAATCTGCTCAAAATTATGCCTCGGCAGGCACTCCACGCCCGCCTTCTCGGATTTGTTCATCCTGTAACAAAAAAACGAATCGTACTTGAAAGCGAATTGCCAACAGATATGAAAACAATAATTGACAAAATTAAAAATTAATAATCTTTCTGCTTTTCATTCCTATAACTTGTCCGACCTGTCGGGATTTTATTTGGGAACGCAATACCTTTTGTCATTCCGAACTTGTTTCGGAATCTTAATAATAAAAAAATTTTACATTCGAGATCCTGAAATAAATTCAAGATGACAATTTTCCATCTCGTTCCTACGCTCCAGCGTGGGAATGAACCATTACCTACTCCACCTTACATTCAAAAAAATAATTTTCAAACTTATTCTTAATTCGTTCTATCCTGTATTCCTCAATCTCTTTTATACTTTCCATAAGATATTTCTTCCCCAGCATTTCATACTTGGATTGTCCGAGATTGTGGTAGGGGAGTAATCTGATTTTTTTTATTTGTAATCTTATACATAGTTCCGCAATATCATCCATCGTTTTATCATCCGAATTAAAACCCGGAACTACGGGAATGCTGACAGTTATTTTTTCAGAATCAATTTCGGATAATCTGTAAAGATTCCTGATTATTTCGGAATTATCGCTCCCGGTATATAATTTATGTTTTTCATTATCTATACATTTTATATCGAAGTAAATAAAATTAAAATCTCTTATAAAATCTTTAGTCTTTTCCCATTGAAAAAGTCCGCAGGTTTCAACCCCTGTATTTATCGTAGTTTCTTTACACAATTTCAGAAATTCATAAACAAATTCAGGTTGATTTAAAGGTTCTCCGCCTGAGAGTGTAATTCCGCCCCCTGACTTTACAAAAAATACATTATTCGGAATTATTTTTTTATATAAATCTTTTGCATCAATTATTTCTCCTGCTGCCCTTAAAGCAGATTTTGTACATCCTTCGACACATTTAAAAGTTGTACATTCGTTGCATAGTTCTCTCTCGAACTTTGGAAAAACTTCCCCGTTTTTTATTACGGCATTTTTGTCGCAGTTTATTTTACAATCTCCGCATTTTTCACATAAACTTATATTAAAAAATAATTCGGTTTCTTTTCTTTGCCCTTCAGGATTTGAACACCACATACATTTCAGCGGACAACCTTTCAGGAATATTGTCGTCCTTATTCCTTCACCATCATTTACAGAATATTCCTGAATGTTGAAAATTTTTCCTGTCATATCGATAATTCAGTTCTCTCAATCACCTGGTCCTGAATCGATTTGCTCAACTCGACAAAAAATGCACTGAATCCTGCAACCCTCACTATCAAATCCCTATATTTTTCCGGATGTTCCTGTGCATCCTTGAGTATTGTGCTGTCTACGACATTGAATTGTAATTGAAAACCGTTAAATCCAAAATATGTTCTTATCAGGGCAAGTAATTTTTTCGAGCCGTCAGTTCCCTTTAATGAAGTCGGATGGAATTTCATATTATGCAATCCTCCGCGGATTTTTGTATGGTCTATTTTCGCAGCCGATAAAATCACTGACAAAGGACCTTTTCTGTCTGTCCCGGGATATGGCGATGTTACACCGTCGCAAAGCGGCTCTCCTTCTTTTCTTCCGTCCGGAGATGCAATACAAACTTTACCAAAAGGAGTGTGAGTGCTAATTGCAAGCATGGATGGGTCATACGGTACACCAAGATAGTTCTTTGTTCTTGCAACATACTCACAGTAATTTTGAAATATTTCTTCATATATTTTATCTACATAATCGTCATTGTTTCCCCATTTAGGTGCGTCGTTTCCTTTCTTCCTGAGTTTATCTTTTCCGTTCCAGTTTGCTTTTATTGCTTCTCTTAATTCATTCATTGTACAAACCTTATCATCTTCAATTAGTCTTTTTACTGCACTCATTGAATTTGAAACATTTACCATACCGGTGCTGAGTGTAGTCGGAGTTCCGTTTATCAATGCACCTCCGTCGTCAAGTGAAAGTCCTCTTCCAATGCAGTCTTTTATCAGAACCGAAGAATAAATTAAATTGCATACCTGCCTGTGTGCTGCCATTACATAATTCCAGTATGACTGCCAGTTTTTTATTGCATTTGCAAGATGAAACTTATATGCTTCCAGCAAGTCATCATAATTTTCAGGGATTTTTGTTTTATCAAATTTAATTCCCGTCCGCGGGTCAGTCCCGCCGAACATTGCTAGTTCAAATAATTTCATATGATTAATAAATCCGGCCTGCACAACACCGTAACTCATTCCTTCAAGTGTCGGTTCGGTACATCCTCCCATAGCTGAATATTTTCTTATAGTTTTCAATGGAGTTCCGCTTTTTTCGAGTTCGTGCTGTATATAAACTTTCATATTGAACCATGCAGGAAATCCGCAACCTGTCTTTACACATTCGACTGCTTTCAATAAAAATTCTTCGCTGAGTGTTTCGTCATACCATATTGAAAGTGTCGGTTGTGTTGTCTGGCAGTTTATTGCCGATTGAAGAATTAAAATTGATAATTCGTTATCTCCTCTCATTCCGTTTTCATCTGTTCCTCCAAGTATCATATTCTGATAAAGATTTCCCGAACCAAGCCCTTCCCAGGAAAAAGAAGCAACATATTCAATCTCTGTCATTTTTATTCTTAAAGCTTCAAGAATTTCAAGAACCTCTTCATTTGTAATATTTCCGGCTTCTATATCTTTTTTGTAAAACGGATACATATATCTGTCAAACCTTCCCGGACTGTATCCAAGTTGTGCCCCCTCGATGTGTCCCGCAAGATAAATGAACCAGAATGACTGAACTGCTTCTCTGAAATTTTTCGGAGGATTATATGGAACGTTTTTACATATTTCGACAATCTGGATTAATTCCTTTTTTCTTTTTTCGTCAGAAGTTTTTTCTGCTTCTTCTCTTGCTTTCATTGAATAATTATTAGCCCACTTAACAGCAGCTTCAAGTGTTCTGATTCCCGCTCTCCAGAAATATATTTTCTCTGCACTTCTGTAATCAGTCACAATTGCCTGTCTGATGTTTTCTTTCATTCTCCCTATTATTTTCCCAAACCCATCATTTAATGCAGTTTCAAAATCGAGTACATATCTTCCTTCCGGAGCAGGGTCGTGCGGAGCAGTGTATAATACTGCCTTCCAGCCCTTCTCAATGTATTCTGCTTTTTCAAAAACTTTTTTCCATAAATCGTCACCAACATCCTGCATCGATTTCCCGCACCAGTATTCAGCACATTCTTTTAAATGATACTTGTCTTCTTTCGATAATAAAAATTTTCCGGAAAAAAATTCATATTCTCCCGAATCTGATAATTCCTTTGATTTTGCTATTCCGCCGCCTGTTCCTAAATCTGTAACTTTGTCCTGCTCTTCGTGTTCTTCCTTATTGAATTCCCTGATAATGTATTGTGAAGCATAATTACAATAGGGGATTGCCCCCCTTACATATTTTGTCTTGCTTCCGACTATCAGTTCATTATCTCTAATTACAGGTGTAAGGTTTTCCATAGCATATGAATGACATTCCGCCCTTCTTTCAAGTACATTCATACCGTCGGTGCCTTTATGTCTGTCGGAATAATATTTAATATATTCTGTATCTATTATTAATGGTTCTTTTAAATATTTTTCCCTCAGAAGTTTTATTCTCTCGGTCGAAGTCTGACCCTTAATCTCTCTTTCTTTAATATATAAATTTTCTTTTTCCAACTTTTTTATTTTATTTTTAATACAAATATAGAATTTATAGCAATATAATATTTATAACTTTTTACTAATATGATAATAAAGGTAAGCCACAAAAGAGTTTAAATTTTTTTTTATTACACTTTTCCTTTCCCCAATCCAATGATAAATCATCAACTATAAATCAATACCCTCACTTTAAAGATTCTATTCCCTTTTTTAAAAATTACTAATTAGATACATCTGAAAGACAATAAATCCAAAGCTTGTCATTCCAGCGAAAGCTGGAATCCAGAAAAAAAATACATTTTTTTGTCTGCCGTTTTTATTAAATCAACGTTATTCAGAAGTCTCTAATTATTAATTACCAATTATTAATTTTTAATATACGAATGGAATCAAACGATAGGTTTTATTTTTATAATCTTTATATCCCTGAAGATTATTTTCAAGAAGCTTTTCCTCGAAATATATATTGTATTTTAAATTATTAGCAAATTAAATTACTAATTGAATTATTCTTCTTCCTCATCAGCATTGTTTTCGGTGAAATTCAATATCACCTCTTCGACTTTCCTTCTCGGTGTAGGTTTAACTTCCTTACCATAACCCATTCTGAATATTAATTGAGGTATTCCTTTCAAGCCGAGCAGTTTTCTTATTTCAAGATTTAATTCATTTACTTCAATAGGTTGATTAAGATATGACGCGGCGATTCCTTCCGAACAGGCTTTCAATAATATTTCCGTAAGAGACATTCCGGTGTAAAGCCAGTCTGTTTGATTATCCTCATTACATTCAAGAACTGTCAGTAATGGCGAGCCTTTTACAAGGTTTCTGTCTCTTCCTGCCTGAATCGAACCCCATTCAAGATTACCGATAAAGAATGGTTGTGCATAAGACAATAAATCATTCATTCCGTATGCATATCCGGGAATACCGTCTTTACTGTTTGTTCTGTTCGGATGTATCCATTGAGCAAGTTCCCTGCAGAAGCTTTTATTTTCGCATTGTATCCTGTCGCCTTTTTCAATCAGTTTTAGAATTTCTTTTTTTGTATCTTCATCCTTAATTATCACAAAATTTGTGTGCTCCTTCATTGCAAGATTTTCGAAATCATTAAGCAGAATTTCATCAATCATCTGTTCTGCAAAAGGTCTTCTGTTCGTTCTCCGCTTTGTAATAGCTTTGAAAAATTTTTTTTCTTCTTCTGTTGGAGTGTAACCGATTGTAATTTTAACTCTTGCAAGTAAATCGTTATCCCCTGAATCGGGCATAAGAAAAATTTCAGGTTTGAATCCGAAATATTTCATAGCAATCGACATATTTTCAATTGCAGCACCGCAGCTTATTATCAGTTCCTTATCGTCAGGGTCAATCACAGGTAATGCCCTTGTCCTGTCTGCAATAACCTCAATATTATCATCATTAATCTTAAAAAGCCATGGCTGTGTATTATGCCCTGATGGTGCAAGTATGGCATAATTTATAAAAAACTTAAATTTTTCGAATAATGTGCCGTTTGACGGAAAATCATTTTCCGAAATTTCCCAGACTTTTAAATTTATATTCATAATGATTAAATCTTCGTTTAGTAAAAAATCGTTGCAAAATAAGTATTATATAGAAATAAATAAATAACCTTTAAATGACAATTCCAAATTAACTTCATAACCCGGTTAATTAAAATCAAGCAGTAAGAATTTAAAATTTATTAATATTTTTTTTCATATTTACCAAAAATAAAATGTTTTTAATATAATTATGTTATGCGAGCCCTACAGGCACGAAATTTTTTAATCATTCAGTATTACAAATATGTTTGCCCTTCGGGTAAAATTTTAATAACAGAAACTGTAAAAAATATTGGGAATTCTTATGACTGTATTTTTTTTTATTGTTCGCGTAGGGAACATATATTTGTAATGAGGATTCGCACTATCACTCTCGTGCCCGTAGGGCTCGCATATAAAAATTTAAAACATAATCAGTTCAAATCCGTTTTTTCTGTGTATTCCGTTTCCAAATTATTTAAATTTTTCTTGACATTTTGCGAAGAATTTTTTCGCTAAAGGATTAACGCCTGAATTCTTAACTCCTGTATTGATTCATCTCCAATCAACAGGATAAATATTATTCCCATCCGACTCAAATACAACCGCTCCATCTCTGTCGGTTCTGAATATTGTCGAATTGATATTCTTATATCTGTTCAATACAAGTGAATTAGGATTTTTATACATATTAAACAATCCGCAGGAAAAAACCGCAAATTCAGGTTTTACCTTTAATAAAAATGGAAAGGAAGATGATGTCCTGCTGCCATGATGAGGTACTTTAATCAAATTACAATCAAGAAAACCTTTATATGAATGTGAAAGAATAATTTCCTCCGTTTCTTCCATATCTCCCGTAAATAAAATGTCATTGTATTTGTATTTCAGTTTGAAAACAATTGAAGTATTGTTCAGATTCGTAGTAAATCCTTTATTCTGTTTTACAATTTCATCGTCCTCAGGAAATAGAAAATAAATTCTGTAATCTTTACCTTCAATCAAATCTCCCCGTCTCACTTTTTCTTTTATTATTTTCTTTACTGAAATAATACTATCTATTGTAAGTGCAATAGATGATTTCGAAATCTGTCCTGCATCTATTATCTTTGCACATTCTATATTATTCAAAATAGTTTTTGCTCCTGCAATATGGTCAGCGTGCAAATGTGTGAAAATTAATAAGTCAATTTTATCAATTCCTTGTCTTTTCAAGAATGGCAGAATTTTATTTTCTTCTCTATCCGTTCTTCCGTATGAAGTCCCGCAATCAACAAGTATATTTTTACCGTCGGGTAGTTGTATCAGCGAACATTCCGCCTGTCCGACATCCAGGAATGTAATCCTCAATTTATTACTGAAATTAATACTGGACACTATTATGAAAAAAATTATTAGTCCGCTTAATGCAATTCTGAATTTAATTTTTTTTAGAGTCGCAGTAACAAGTAATATTATTACAAGATAATATGCAATCAATCTTGGAATAGTCATTCCATAGAATTCAAAATATGCAAATTTCAGATTTGCAGATAATTTTATCATTTCCATCTGAATAAATAAAAGAAAATTATTTGCAGCGGCAATAATAGAGGACAAAAGTTCAGAGACCGATGCAGCGATAATCTGTAAAAACCCTACTGCAAGTGATATATTTGAAATTGGAATTATTACTACATTCAGAATAAATGAGACTATCGAAATTTTTTCGAAATAAATTGCAGTCAATGGCAAGGTGCCTATTTGTGCTGCTGTCGTGAGAAGAATAACATTTATTAAATAATATAAATATCTTTTTTTCCCTTTGAATTTATCTTGAATTTTATCGAAAAAGTTTGATTTAAAAGTTTCATATTTGAAAACCATTGAAAGTACTGCCGAAAATGACAGTATAAATCCCGCATCGAATAATTGTTTTGAATTAATCATCAGTATTATTATTGCCGATAATCCTACTATATTATAAAAATTTCTTTTCCTTTCTATATGAAATGAAATCAAAAATAAAATCCCCATTGCAGACGCACGCATTACTGATGCTGTACTTCCAGTGAAAAGACAATATGCAATAATAAAAATGATGGTAATTATCAGTCTCGGAGTTCGCGGAATTCTTAAAAGCGAAAGCAGTAAAGTAACCGCCAAAATAACGTAAGTAACATTCAGTCCCGACACAGCAATCAGATGCATCACTCCTGCATTCACAAAATCCGTTTTCATTTCGGAACTGATATCGCTTCTTTCCCCGGCAACAAGGCCTTTCAGATATGCCCTTGAATCTATGTCCTTTATATATTCGTCGAAATTTTTAAGTGTGAACTTTTTAACGGGATAAATAATTTTTTCATTAAAAAATGACGAATTATTTTTTGAAATTATCCCCACATTGTCATATCCCAATACAAAAAATGAATTGTAAATATCCTGCAATGCAAGATACTTTCTGAAATTAAAATCGCCCGGATTCCTGTTTTCTGAAGGTTCGCTCAGACTTCCAAATAATTTTATTCTGTCTCCCGCTTCCAGTTTTGATTGTGGAACATTCTGATTGTAATAATTATTTTTTTTGATTCTCACATAAACAAGTCCGTCTGTATTTATCGAATCTGATTCTGTAATAATATTTTCCGCATCAAGAATTAATTTTATACTTGCTGTATCATAATCGGGAAATTCTTTTATCACACCTGTAAGATTAACATAATGTGATTCAAGTTTTTTGCTTATCGAATTTAAATCCGTATCTCGCTTTATTCTGAAATCAATATTCGCTTTGAAAATTCCGAATAATATTACAAGAATGAAAATAATTTCATAATTAATTTTCTCTTCTCCCGATTTTCTGAAGAGAAATATTTGTAAAATTATTAATGCAAATATTAAAATTATTAATACAAATTGATTGAAATAAAAATATGCACCGAGTAAAATTCCCGCAGAAAAAAGTACTGCAAATTTAAACGCCGGAATATTTTTGAAATTTATCACTTAATAATGTATTACTATTAAATCTTTTTTTCAATTAATTTTGGTTTATTTTTTTTACATTTTATACGGAATCTGAGATTTGAGAATTGTTTAATTGAATGCTGAATAAGAAATAATTTTAATGAAAATATTTAAAAAAAATGTTATAAAGGATTTTCCGAAAACTTTATGGGACTATCTCAAAAAACTTTATACAAGTTTTGATAAAGACCATTTGTGGATTCTTTCTTCGGGTGTTGCATTTAATGTAGTTCTATGTATTATTCCATTTGTATTAATTTTGTTCACTGTTGTAGGCATCTATCTTGGCTCTACGGATACAATTCAGAAATTCAGCCAGTATCTCAATCAGGTTACTCCTCTCCCTCCCGAATTTAAACTCACTTTTATCGAACAGTTAAATGAAAGAGCAAATGAAATTACAGGTAATGCATTTGTTACAGGTGTTATTGGTATTGTTGGTTTAATATGGACTATGAGCGGTCTCTTCGGTGCTTTGAGAGATGTTCTCAATAAAATTTATTATGTTCAGGAAGGTTATAATTTTATTACAGCAAAAATAAGAGATTTTATTCTTGTTTTTGTTACCCTTGTACTTTTTATTATATCTATGTCTGTTACTTCCGGAATGCATATTATTCAGTATTATTCAATAAAAATGTTCGGTTCGGTGCTTTATATCGGATTACTCGAAAAAGGAATTTCAATTTTTATCTCATTTCTTATGACTTTCCTTCTTTTTTATATGTTATATTTTTTTGTTCCCCACTGGAAATATCCAAAAAAAGCATCACTGTTTTCAACTTTTATCGCAAGTATTTTGTTCGAAATTACCAAGTATGGATTTACACTTTACCTTTTAAATTTTTCAAATTACACAAGAATATATGGCACTTATGCCGTACTCGCAATTATTCTATTGTGGATTTATTTAATTTCATTAATTTTTGTAATGTGTACTTCACTTGGAAAAATATTTTATGATAGAAATAATATAATTAAAGAAACCGTCTGATATGGAACAAAGAAAACTCTACAGAACGCTCGATAATATTATTAAAGAAGCTCCGAATTATACTAATATTGAAGAACTTCTTGTTTATGTGATTAAACAAATCATTAGTTTAGAAGATATTAATATCATCGGCGGAAGATTGTGGAAATTGAATGATAATAAAACTGGCTATAGACTTGTCGAGCAAATTGGTGATGTGGAGCATATAGATAAAAACTATCATTTCACAATAAGAGATTATCCTACTTTAAAAGAAATAGGCAGACAGAGAACTATTGTCGCGAGAGAAACAGATGCATACCTGATAAAAAAGGGAATTCATAAATATTCTGCAACAGGTGTCGGTGAAAAATTTAAAGTGAAAGATAAAAAAAATAATAATTTCTTCTTTTTATATAATTATCTTATTGCATTTAACGGTAGAAGAACGGATGAAGAGTTTTTGAATACATTGAATATTATAAGTGTAATGCTCAGCTCGGTAATCCGAACCAAACGTATTGAAAAGAGAGAAAGGGAAAATATAGAAGAGCTTGAAAAAGCAAGCGATATTCAGAAAAGCATTCTCCCGGAACACGAACTCATTTTTGGAAATTATGAAATCTTCGGAATTTCTGTTCCGGAAAAAATTGTCGGCGGTGATTTCTTCGATTATATAAAAATCAGTGACGATTATAAACTCGTGATTGCCATAGGCGATGCTGCATCAAAAGGAGTATCCGCAGCAGCACAAGCACTTTATGTTTCAGGTGCTTTAAAAATGGGAGTGGATTATGATATTTCTTCAACTTCGCTTATCCGTAAAATCAATAATCTTGTTTATGATACTTTTCCCTTCGAAAGATTTGTTACTTTGTTTTACTGCGAGTTGTATAAAGATAAAAAGGGACTATGCGTTTATATTAATGCAGGTCATAATTCACCTTTATTTTTTAAAAATACATCGGGTGCAATCGAAGACCTGATAACTACTGGTCCTGTACTCGGTCCGGTTCCCAATCAAACTTATTATACAGAGAGCTTTAATTTAAATCTTAATGATATTCTCGTTCTATACACAGATGGAATAATAGAAGCAGCAAATAAGCATTTTGAATTTTACGGCGAGCCGAGACTGAAAAAATTACTAACTGAAAATAATAATTCTTCTGCGAAAGAAATCTGTGAAAAAATAATCGAAGATGTTCAGATGTTCTCTGCTGACGGGAAATACAGCGACGATAAAACGGTTGTTGTAATTAAAAGAATTAATTGATTGTTTATGAAAAAATTTATTTTAATACTTTTCATAATTATTTTTGTGAAGAATATTCATTCCCAGCCCGTTCTTTCTCAAATCCGAAATGGAATGGATTACATCTATCATTTTAATTTCGATTCGGCTAAAATTATTTTTGATGATATTATAAAGCAAAACCCTAAAAAGCCCGAAGGATATTTTGGCCTTACAATTCTTGAATGGTGGAAATTATATGTCGACCTGAATATAGAAACTTATGATGAATCGTTTTATAATAAAGTGGATAAAGTAGTTGATATCTGTGATGAAATCCTTGATAACAATAATAATGATGAGAACGCACTTTTATTTAAAGGCGGTGCTCTCGGTTATAAAGGACTGCTAAAAGGTTTGAGAAAAAGCTGGCTGAAAGCCGCAGAGGAAGGTAAAAATGCACTTAATCTTTTACAAAAAGTCCTCGAAATAAATCCCGATAATAAAGATGCATTATTCGGAATCGGCACTTATAATTATTATGCCGAGTATATTCCCGAAGAAGAACCTTTGCTTAAACCCCTTACATTTATTTTCCCGAAAGGGGATAAAATAAAAGGTCTGCTTCAGTTGAAAGAAGCATCTAAATTTTCCCTGTATTCATCGGTCGAAGCGGAATTCAAGCTTGTGCAGATTTATCTTAATTATGAAAAGAATTTTCCTGAAGCGGAAAATTATGCAAATGATTTATTTGCTAAATTTCCTGAAAATCCCGTGTTTGAAAAGTATCTTGGTGAATGTTATTCATTTCAGTCGAAATTATCCGATGCAATTAAAGTATGGAAAAGCATACTGGATAAAAGTTTAAAAAAGCAATTCGGATATGATGTTCCCTCTCTGCAAAGAGAGGCATATTACTATCTTGCACTATCAAATTTCTGGCAGATGAATTATAATGACGCAGAATACTATCTTAACAGGAGTGAAGAACTGATTAAAACAGTTGACGGTGAAAGAGAAACCGCTTATGCCGCATATACATACCTGATGCTTGGAATGATTTATGATAAAAAGGGAGACGTTATGAAAGCAGATTCGTATTATGATAAAGTACTTTCTATGAAAAAATTCGGGACTTCTCACGAAGAAGCCAAAAAACTCAAAAAGGAACGATTCAAATAGGTATAAATTTTTTGATTTTCATATTATTAAATATATCATTAAATTTATAAATATAGAAATAAAAAAATTGTAATTAAAAAAATTATTTTAAACTTAAATAAAAACCTTCAAGGAGGGTAAGATATATGAAGAAATTTTTTACTGTTTTGGTTCTTGTTCTTTTAGTTGCAGCAAATAGTTATTCCCAGGAAAAATATTCTGTAATTACATCTGTTGGCGGTGGAATCAACCTGCCGATTGGTGATTTTAAAGATAGTTATCTCAATTATGGATATGGTATGGGTTATAACGGACATCTGGATGCTTCGATGTTGTTTACTCCCGGAATTGGCGGCAGGTTTGATATTACTTATTATAATTTTCCGTTGAACAAAGATAATTTTAGCAGTCCTTATCCGGTTATGGGAACTGTAAACGGTGGTGATATTACTCTAATCGGAGCAAAATTGAACTTTATCGGCGGCTTACTGAAACCGTCGGAAAAAGCTATTATTTATGGTATTGTTGGATTTGGAGTTTATTTCAGTACGGTTAATGACATAGAAGTTAAAGACCCAAGCGGTACTGTTTTGCAAAGAATTTTTGGGTCAAATAGTGCATTTTTCGGTGGAAGTGTAGGTGCAAGATTTTCTTACAAAGTGGATAAAAACGTCGCCCTCTTTGCAGAAGGCGCATTTGAAACTTATTTCCCGACGGAAAAATGGGCTAAAATGACATTTGGTTATAAAAACTTCTTCATCCCGGCAAAAGTCGGTGTTATGATAACTGTTCTTTAAATTTTATTTTTTAAAATGTTTATAAAAATGCCCCGTATTACGGGGTATTTTTTTATTTTTTTACGTCTAACTTTATAAATGCTAAATTTTATTTATAGTTATTTTTAATGAGAAATATTTTATTATTATTTTTATTTGTTATTTTCTTTTCAGGAATAATTTTAAATGCACAGGATAAGAATCGCGAAAAAAAAGGAATGATTTCAGGTTCAGTTTTGGATAAACAAAACGACTCTCCACTCGAAGGTGCTACTATTCAGTTGTTTAAAGTAAAAGATTCATCCCTTGTTGCAGGAATTGTTACAGATAAGAAAGGTGAATTTAAAATGGAAAATCTTCCTTATGGTAAATTCAATTTAAAAATAAATTATATAGGATATAATTCTGCGATTGTGACCGGTATTATTTTATCCCCGCAGAATTTTACTCTTGGACTCGACCCAATTAAACTCGAAGCCGGTTCTGAAACTACAAATGAAATTGAAGTTGTCGGGGAAAAAAATGTTTTTGAAAATGCTATTGATAAAAAAATCTATAACGTAGAAAAAACGAGCATTACTGAAGGTGGAACTGCAACTGACGTTCTGAAAAATATTCCTTCCGTGAATGTGGATGCAGACGGTAATATTACTTTAAGAGGAAATTCAAATGTGAAAATCCTGATTAACGGAAGACCTGCAACTTTCGCAGGTACGGATATTACATCGATTCTCGAAAATATTCCCGCCAATCTGATTGCAAGCGTGGAAATTATTAATAATCCTTCCTCAAAATATGAAGCCGAAGGTGTTACAGGCATTATAAATATTATTCTTAAAAAATCCGATGATAGAACAGGATATAACGGGAATTTTACATTTAATCTGGGAACAAAAGATAAATACAGTGTCTCTTCAGGTTTGAATTTTCGAAAAGATAAATGGAGTATAAATGCAGGATATAGTTTCAGATTATTCAATATGAATTTTAACGGTTTCAGCGATAGGGAAAATAATATTAACAATATAATTTCATTCAATAACTCTCAGAGTTTTGCCAATAACAGAATGAATTTTCATACGGGCTCGCTTAGTATAGATTATAGTTTCAATAAAGATAATCAACTTACCTTAGGGACAAATTATAGTAATAGAAACAGGAACCGGAATGAAACGGCAAACTATTTAAACATGGATTCTGTCAGTTCAATTTTATCTAAATATGACAGATTCAATACCGAGAAGGAATCGGGATGGGGACTTGAAACCTCTTTGAATTTCAGGTCAAAATTTACTCAACCGAAACAGGAACTGACTGCTATGATAAATTATTCTGTATCGCGCGAAAACAAACCTGTAACTATCAGACAGCAGAATTATGATTCACTCGGATTTCCGGTCATTAATCAATATCTGGAAAATGATTATGGAACTGATAACCACAATGTTTTCACAATGCAGTCTGATTATTATCATCCGCTTGATGATAATTCAAGACTTGAATTCGGATATAAAATAATTGTAAGAAAATTAATGACTGATATTAGCGTTGATACATTCGATTATAATCTTGGAAACTGGATTAACTATATTTTACTGACAGATAATTTTGAATATAATGATAAAATATTTGCATTGTATAGTCAGCATGCAAATAAAATTGGTTTCATCGGTTATCAGTTTGGTTTCAGATTTGAACAGACTTTTATTAATCTAAATCAGATGACTTTGAATAAGTCATATAAAAATGATTACATCAGTTTTTTCCCCAGTGCTTACCTTTCGTTTGATTTAACAAATACGCAGGCAATCCAGTTGAATTACACACGCAGAATCAACAGACCGAATATGCATAATTTGAATCCGTTTATAGACAGAAAAGACCCGCTGAATTTAAGATACGGTAATCCATACCTGAAACCGGAATATATTAATTCATTTGAACTTGGATATATAAAATATCTAACTACTATGTCGTTTACATCGTCTTTATTTTACAGGCACACGTCCGATGTTATAAGCAGAATCGGAAGTATATCCGACAGCGGGATTGGAAGATTTACATTCGATAATGTAGCAAAATCTGATGCTTATGGATTGGAATTAATTGCGTCGGGCGAGTTGGCAAAATGGTGGAATCTGAATGCAAATTTCACATATTACAAAACGGAAATCAACGGAATTTCAGGAAGCGGAAGCGCCACTTATGACAACAGCGGTTACAGTTGGACTGCAAAAGCAATGTCTATGTTGACATTTAAAGGACTATTCGATTTACAATTTTCATATTTCTATACCGGGAAGATGGTCAATGCAATGGGTACAATGGACCCGATGCAGTCTCTTGATGCGGTTATAAAAAAGGATTTTTTAGATAAAAAACTGACCATTAGTCTGAGGGCAAGCGATATTTTCAATACAATGAAATTCAGATTTAATTTCAGCGGAATAAACTTCACGCAGTTAAGCGAAAGAAAAAGAGATTCAAGAACATTGTTTCTCAATCTTACTTTCAGATTCGGTCAGGAAGAAAAAACCCTGATGAAACGCCCGAGAAAACGGGACGACCAGAACGACAACGGCGGCGACGTAGAGTTTTAATATTTAAAAATTAATCCCGATAAATAGGGATAAAACTTTCATTTAAAATTTAAAATTTCCCATAATTAAAATATATTTTTGTTCTTTATTTTTTCTTCTTTTAAAATTTAATAATATTTTTTTGTTTTTACTTTTTTAAAATCTGTAAAAATCTGTTTAGTCAGTGTTATCCGTGTGCTATTCTTTTATTTTTTCTTGCCATTTTACGCAGAATTTGGTCGCTTAAGGACTAACTCCTATCTTTTTCTAATTTCTTACTTCTGACTCCTGATTCCTGAATTCTGACTTCTGATTTAATTAAATTTCTATTTACCTTTTTAATATATAAATTTGCAAAAATTATTCTTAATGAATCCTGCGGAAATTATAAAACTCAAAAGAGATGGACGAAGTCTAACTAAAGAACAGCTTGAGTTTTTCATTTCCTGTTATCTTAAAGGGAAACTCCCCGATTATCAGATGTCCGCTTTTCTAATGGCTGTTTATTTTAAGGGTTTGAATGAACAGGAAACTTTTTACCTGACTGATATTATGTTCAGAAGCGGGAAAATTGTTGATTTGAAATTCTTAAAAAAACCAAAAATAGATAAGCATTCTACAGGCGGAGTTGGTGATAAAACTTCACTGATTCTTGCACCGCTCGCCGCAACTTTCGGAATTGCAGTTCCGATGATTTCGGGAAGAGGACTCGGACATACAGGCGGAACACTCGATAAACTCGAATCTATTCCCGGGTTCAAAGTTAATTATTCAATTCAGGATTATAAAAAAATAATTTCTAAAGCAGGGCTTGTTATGAACGGACAGACATCCGAACTTGCTCCCGCTGATAAAAAAATATATGCTTTGAGGGATGTTACTGCAACCGTTCCGAATATTTCACTTATCACCGCAAGCATTATGAGTAAAAAACTTGCCGAGGGTGCAGATGGAATAGTATTCGATGTAAAAATCGGCAGCGGAGCAAACCTTCCGGACAAGGATGAATCGGTTATGCTCGCAAAACAATTGATTAGTGTCTCAAAGAAATTCGGTAAAAAAGCAATTGCAGTTCTCACAGATATGAACGAACCGCTTGGTTATAAAATCGGTAACTGGCTTGAAGTTGAGGAATGTATTGAAGTAATGAATGATAAATTCATACCGGATTTGGTAACGGTAAATAATATTCTCACGGGTGCAATGCTGTATCTTGGAGGAAAAGCAAAAAATATTGATGAAGGTGAAAAACTTGCTTATGAAAATCTGCATAATGGGAAAGCATTCGGGAAATTTCTTGAAATGGTGAAAATTCAGTCGGGTGATATTAAATACATAAATGACTGGTTCAATTTAAAACGGACAAAATATTCAAAAAAAATCATTTCAAAATCTGCAGGATTCATAAATGAAATGAATGCTTATAAAATAGGTATGGCTTCGGTTGAACTTGGATGCGGACGGAAAAAAGTCGATGATAATATAGATGAACTTGCGGGAATAATTCTTTATAAAAAATGCGGAGATAAAATTAAAAAAGGTGAAACAGTTTGCGAATTGTTTGCATCGGATAAAAAGAAAATTAACGAAGCGGAAAATATTCTGAGGGAGGGATTTAAAATCTCGGAAAAACCTGTTAAGAAAAGAAAATTAATTATTGATATTTTAAATTAGAAATATTTAAAGAGTATGAAAAAAATAAATGAAAAAATAATCGGTACTGCAATCACATTCGATGATGTACTGCTGATTCCCGGAAAATCGAAAGTACTTCCGCGTGATGTTGACCTTAAAACTAAACTTACTTCAAACATAAGTCTTAATATTCCGATTTTATCGGCAGCTATGGATACCGTAACAGAAGAAAGAATGGCAATCGCTATGGCAAGAGAGGGTGGTATCGGAATCATACATAAAAATATGACGATAGAGGAACAATCTGTTATGGTGGATAAGGTGAAACGAAGCGAAAGCGGAATGATTCTAAAACCGATTACTTTGACTGCAGATAAAACAATAAGAGATGTTTTAAATCTGATGGAAAAATTCAGTATTTCAGGTATTCCGATTGTTGACGGCAGCGGAAAACTTATTGGTATTCTTACAAACAGGGATTTGAGATTTATTGAAAATGATTCACTGCTTGTAAAAGACGTAATGACGAAAACAAATTTAATCACTGCTCCTGTTGGTACAACACTTTCACAGGCAGAACATATTTTACAGAAATACAGAATCGAAAAATTACCGGTAATTGATAAAAAAGGAATATTAAAAGGATTAATTACATTCAAAGATATTCAGAAACGTAGAAGTTTCCCGAATGCCTGCAAAGATAAATTCGGCAGACTGAGAGTCGGAGCGGCTGTCGGTATAGCATCGGATACGCTTGAACGGGTCGATAGTCTTGTGAAACACCACGTTGATGTGGTCATAGTCGATACTGCACACGGTCATTCGAAAGGTGTGCTCGATATGATTAGAAAAATAAAATCTGAATTCGATATCGGTTTAATTGCAGGTAATGTTGCAACAGCGGAAGCATCACAGGATTTAATCAGTACGGGAGTCGATGCTATTAAAGTAGGAATCGGTGCGGGTTCAATTTGTACTACGAGGGTTATTGCAGGTGTTGGAATACCTCAACTGACTGCAATTTATGAATGCAGCAAAGTTGCAAGAAAATATAAGATACCTGTTATTGCAGATGGCGGTATTAAACAAACTGGCGACATTCCCAAAGCAATTGCAGGAGGTGCGGATTCGGTTATGATTGGCGGATTCCTCGCAGGTACGGATGAATCTCCGGGTGAAAAAGTTCTGTATGAAGGAAGAAGTTACAAACTATATAGAGGAATGGGTTCACTCGAAGCTATGAAAAAAGGAAGTAAAGACAGATACTTTCAGGATGCGGAAGATGATGTTTCTAAACTTGTTCCCGAAGGTATTGAAGGAATAGTTGCATATAAAGGAAATCTCAGTGATACTGTGTATCAGCTTCTTGGTGGTCTGAGGTCATCTATGGGATATTGCGGTGCCGCAAATATCCGCGAAATGAAAACAAAAACTAAATTCGTTAAAATTACAAATGCAGGACTTAAAGAGTCGCATCCTCACGACGTTAAAATCACAAAGGAAGCGCCAAACTATAGTCCTCAATAATTTATAAAATTTAAATAATATAAATGAATAGCTTTAATCAAAATTCGGAAATAAGAGATTATACAAATCTCGGTGCAGCTCAAACCACTGCATCTGCAGCATCAAGAAAATTTCTGCTGAATACATATAACTGGATGGCAATGGGTCTGGCAGTAACAGGATTGATTGCTTATGCTGTTGCAGGTTCTGAAACAATATTAAAAATAATATTTCAGAATATTTTTCTTTTTTACTTTATAGTAATTCTTCAGTTAATTACTGTAATCGCTTTATCTGCGGCAATTAAAAAAATTCCGGCAATACTGGCAATTGCAGGATTTTTCTTTTATTCGGTACTCACGGGATTGACTTTCTCAATACTTTTTCTTGTTTATACTTCAAGTTCGATTTTTTATACTTTTTTCATCTGTGCGGCAATGTTTGCTTCAGTAAGTGTTTTCGGATATATTACTAAAACTGATTTGTCAAGGTTCGGGAGTTTTTTATTTATGGCACTTATTGGATTAATAATTGCCTCCGTAGTAAATATTTTTCTTCACAGTACAATGATATACTGGATTACGACCTATGCCGGAGTAATTATTTTTGTTGGACTGACAGCTTATGATACACAGAAAATTAAGGAAATGAGCCGTACTGCAGATTATGAAACTGAAGAAGGGAAAAAATATTCTGTAATTGCCGCATTAAATCTTTATCTTGATTTTATTAACCTGTTCCTGTTTTTACTGAGAATTCTCGGACAGCGCAAATGAAATAATATCAAAAATTAAAAATCAAAAGAAAAAATATAATGGACAAGGGAGCTTGCTCCCTTGCTTAACAAAAATATTATTTAATAGCGACAGCTTAAAAGCGAAATCCCAAACCCTCTCGTTACTAAGCTCCAGCGTAGTAATGAAATCATTTTTATCTCTATTACTGTTATTTTTAACATTTTCTAAATTATATCCTCAGATCAAAGTTAATGAAATAATGTATGCTCCTCTTGGTCAGGAAAAAGAATGGTTCGAAATTTATAATGCAGGTTTTTCTCAGGTAAACTTAAATCAATGGTTCTGGCAAAGCAGCAGTACTTCAGGTGGAACTCATATCATCACAAGAAAAAATATTTTTCTATATTCAAATATTTACGTTGTTGTTTGTGAAGATTCTTTAAATTTCAGACAATATCATCCCGGAGTATCAGGTATATTATTGCAATCCGAAGGATGGAGCAATCTGAATAATACAGGGTCGGATAAAATAATGTTATTTAATTATCAGAGTCAGTTAAAAGATTCTGCCGTATATTTTACTATCTGGGGAGGAAGCAATGGATACTCTCTCGAAAGAATCAATGCTCTTGATTCATCACATCTGCAAAGAAACTGGGCTTCTTCCATTGACCCTTTAAAGTCAACCCCTGACAGAATTAATTCAATTACTCCAAAGAATTTTGAATTAATTTTGAAATCGTTCGATATAAATCCAGCATATCCCGTTGAAGGCGATACACTTAAATTATCGGTTGTGATTAAAAATATCGGATTATTTGCTGATACAAATTTTACATTCAGATTGTACAAGGATTTGAATTTTGACAGTATCCCAACTCCCGATGAACAGTTGTCAATGCAGAATTATTATATTTTGAATTCGAATGATTCGATTGTGTATAATTATTCTTACCCTCGTGCTGACAGTAATTATATGCAGTTTATTGCTAAAATAGAATTTCCTCCCGATGAAGATACACTTAATAATATAGTTGTAAAAAGAATTTTTATCGCTAATTCAAATTGTATGGGGAAAATTGTTGTTAATGAAATTATGTATGCTCCGGTTTCACCTGAAAAAGAATGGTTTGAAATTTATAATTATGGAAATTCACCCGTTAATATTGCTCACTGGAACTGGAAAGATGCTGTTAATTCTCCCAAAGTAATTGTTCAGAATAATTTCTATATTAACTCAAAATCGTATGCCGTAATCTGTGAAGATTCGGTAAATTTTAAATTGTATCATCCTACGGTTACAGGAATTATTCTTCAATCGTATGGGTGGAATACATTGAACAATTCAGGTTATGAAAATATTATTTTGTATTATTATACACGGAGAATTGATTCGGTTTTATATTCGAATACTTACGGCGGGGAAAATGGTTATTCTCTTGAAAAAATTAATCCATCGGGTTCATCCGTTTTGAATACCAACTGGGGCACTTGCATTAATCCCTTAAAATCTACACCTGACAGAATAAATTCCATCACACCGAAGAATTACGATTTACAATTAAAATCATTTTCAATTTTACCCTATAATCCAAAAACAGGTGATACTCTGAAATTTTATATGACAGTTAAAAATATCGGATTATTCCCTGATACAAACTTTTCTTTAAAACTTTTCAGAGATTATAACCTTGACAGCATACCAAATGCGAATGAATTAATTTCATCACAAAATTATAATATTCTTTCACCGAATGACTCGGTTCAATTTTATTATTATATCGCAAATATCGACAGCGGGTATAAACAATACATTGCCACTGTAAATTTTCAATCTGATGAAGATACTCTCAATAATAAATCTGTAAAAAGTGTGATAGTCGGGAATCCATCTGTATCAACAGGGATTCTGATTAATGAAATTATGTATGCTCCCGCAAATCCCGAACCGGAATGGATTGAACTGTATAATAACACTAACACTATAATAAATATTAAAAACTGGAAAATCTCAGACAGCTCAACCTCGTATTCTCCAATTACAATCACTTCTTCGGATTACTTTTTTCAGCCAAATTCATATCTCGTTATTGCAAAAAATAATTATATACTTTCTGCTCACAAAAATATAGATTCCACTAAAATTATTTATCTTTCCGCTTTACCTTCATTAAATAATACAGGGGACATTGTTAGTATTTATAACAGTTCTGACGAGCTGATTGACCGTGTAGCGTACGATCCCGAATGGGGAGGCAACTCGGTAAATTCACTTGAACGGATATCTTTCACCTCACAGTCCAATGACCCGTCAAACTGGAAAACTTCTGTCGACTGTGAATTTTCTTCTCCCACAAGACAAAATTCAGTTTGCGGATTATCTCAAAATTCTTTTAATGACCTTGTTATAAATGAAATAATGTATGACCCCCGGACAAATGAACCGGATTGGGTCGAAATTTATAATCCCACTACGAAAAATTTGAATTTAAATGGTTGGAAATTAAATGAGTCCAATGTAAATCATTCATTAACGGATTCCTGTAATTTTGTTGCAAAGCCCGGAGATTTTATTATTATTGCAGCTGACACTTCAATATATTCAGGATACACATATCTGCGGACACCAACAATAAATCAGAAAGTAATAATAAGAAATAATTTGAGTTTGAGTAATAGCGGTGAGCCAGTTAAAATACTGGATATTTTTGATAAGACTATTGATTCTGTTTATTATTCTTCCGGCTGGCATAATCCGAACTTAAGCACTACAAAAGGTATTTCCCTTGAACGATTGAATCCACTTGGCAATTCTAATGATAAAAATAACTGGTATTCATGCACAAATTCTCTCGGAGGAACACCGGGTTTGAAAAACAGTATAAGTCTACAAAATACAAATAAACTGTTTGGTATTTCTGTATCACCAAATCCATTTTCACCTGACGGAGATGGATATAATGACATTACAACTATAAGTTACAAACTTTCTTCAAATGTCGCACAGGTAAATATTAAAATTTTTGATGTTAAAGGAAGACTCGTTAGAAACCTTTTAAATAACCAGTCAAGTGGTCAGGAAGGCTCGGTTATTTTTAATGGATACAACAATTCAGGTGAAAAATTAAGACTCGGTATTTATATAATATTGCTCGAAGCAGTAGATTCTAAAGGAGGAACAGTCGAAACATTAAAAAGCACTGTCGTAATCGCAACAAAATTATGATTTATAAAACAAACAAAATAAAAAAAATTGTCATTCCAGCGAAAGCTGCCTGCCTGCCGCAGGCAGGGAATCCATCATTTCTTCCTTGTTCCCGAAAATATCTATGTCCATCTGTTATATCTGTGTCATCAGTGTGCTATTTTAAAAAAGTAAAATGTCTGAAAAATGAATAAAATAAATAACAAAATACTCTATCTAATTATCGCTCTCTTTACGTTCATTATATACTATAATGCTCTCCAAAACGATTTCGCCTTTGACGATGAAAGCGTAATCCTCGGAAACTCTTCCATAACTTCATTGTCAAACATTCCCAAATTCTTTTTTGCACAGGAAGGATTTCACAAAGTAATCGGAAGGTATTATAGACCAGTTGTCAGTTCCACTTATAATATAGATTATGCAATATGGCAGTTTAATCCATTCGGATATCATCTTACAAATATTTTAATTCATATAATTGCAACACTTTTATTGTTTGCTCTTTTGTTGAATATTTTTAAAGATTATAGGAACAAAAAAATAATTTCTTTAATTTGCACTTTAATTTTTGCAGTTCATCCAATTCACACCGAAGCAGTAAGCTGGGTAAGCGGAAGGACCGATTCTCTCGTCACACTCTTCTTTTTTGCAGCATTACTTTTTTATATAAAATATACAGACAACAATTCCTTAAATAAAAATACATTATTGCTTTCAGTTATTTTTTATATCTTCAGCCTTCTGTCAAAAGAAATGTCGGTAACTTTTCCCGTAGTAATAATTTTGTATGATTATTTTGTAAGAAAATATGATTTTAAATCATTCAGGAAAAATTTTAATACATATATAATTTTTATTACTATTACTGTTTTTTATCTTTTAATAAGATACCTGGTATTAAAGGATGTTGTTGAGAGAAATACTTACATGTATTTCTATGGAAAAGATTTCATCACTGCATTTTCTACTATGCTGAAAACACTTCCCATATATGCGAAATTATTATTTTTTCCTGTAAATTTATTATATCATTATAACGGTGTCTATTCTGACAGCATCAGTATGTTTGAACCCGCTGTTCTTTTTTCGTTATTATTTATAGTCGTATTAATTATTTCCGCAGTAGTAATAAGAAAAAAATTTGGTTTAATATCTTTTGTAATTCTGTTTTTCTTTATTTCCCTTTTGCCTGTAATGAATATTATTCCTACAATGAATTTTATGGCTGAAAGATTTTTGTACATAACTTCATTTGCTTTTTGTCTGCTGGCTGGATATATAATTTACAGAACTTTAAATAAAAATTCCGAAATTATAGTATATTCTGTTTCAGTAATAGTAATAATAATATTTTCATTTCTTACTTATCAGAGAAATAAAGATTGGAAGGATAATAATACACTATATTCAACTGCAATGGATATCGACGGGTCGGTTCTTCTTGTAAATGCAGGGAATATTTTTGCAAATAATAAAAATTACACCGAAGCCGCAAAAAGATATCGCAGAGCACTTGAAATAAGAAGTAATTCCGTACTTGCCAATCATAATCTTGGCTTGACATTTCTCATTGCGAATGAACTCGACTCAGCGGAATTTTATATCAAAAAAGGAATATCGATTGATTCTCTTGCACCTGATGGCTATCTACAACTTGCCAATATTTATCAGCGGAGAAATAATCTAAGCGAAGCAATAATATATCTTGAAAAACTTCAGACAATTGTTCCGAACTATCATGATTCTCAGCGGTTTCTCGACGAACTCAGGATGCAATCTTCAATGAAAAATGTACCGGATACATCAACTTCAAAAAATGCAAATAAAACCGGGGAAAGTTTAATCCTCGACAAACAAGCTTATGAACTTTATCAGAAAGGAGAATTTAAAGAGGCAATCAAATTAATCGAAAAACAAATTCAACTCAATCCCGAAGGCGAATCGGGTTATTTAAACAATATGGGTCTTTGTTACGAAGGACTGAATGATTTGAACACTGCTCTCGAAAAATATCTTAAAGCAATAAAAATTGACTCCAAAAATATCAACGCACTCGGCGGTGCCGCAAATGCGCATCTGAAAAAAGGAAATATAACTAAAGCAAAAGAATATTACAGCAAAATTCTCGAAATCAATCCTTCAGAACCCAACGCAAAATCAAAACTCGACTCACTGAATAAAATATCAAAGTAACCCTTTAATATGTAATTAATTATCATTAATTTTAAAAAATTTTTTAAAAACTTGTTCTTTTCAAATTGAAAATTGTAAAATGGTTTTTAATTGTACATTGAACATTGTACATTGAAAATTGAATAAACGGGGTGTAGGTCAGTTGGCTAGACCGTCCCGATGGAATCGGGAAAGCCGGTGGTTCGGAATCAAGTTCTTACAAATTGTACATTGAACATTGTACATTGAAAATTGAATAAACGGGGTGTAGGTCAGTTGGCTAGACCGCCTGAATGGGGTTCAGGAAGTCGGTGGTTCGAGTCCACTCATCCCGACAAATATTAAGTCAGTTATTATTTTAATTGACTTTTTCTATCTAAATTTATTACAATGGATTTAAAAAAAGAATTAGCGGGAAGTAAAACCTATATTCAAAAAGTCAAGGATTTGCCCAAAGAACAAAGACCGCGTGAAAAATTACAATCTCTCGGTCCTGAAAAATTATCGAACTCTGAACTCCTTGCTATAATTTTACGTACTGGTACCAAAAAAATGTCCGTACTTGATTTTGCGGAAGAATTTCTAAAAGATTTCAAGAAATTAAATGAAATTTCTGAGTTATCAGTCAAGGACTTGAAGAAAACAAATGGAATCGGTCTTGCGAAAGCATGTGAAATTTGTGCTACATTCACCCTTGCAAAAAGAATGCATCAACAAATGGTTGATGATATCAAAGATAGAATCAGAAAAAAAGCACTAACCGAACCTCGCGATGCTTTTGAAATTATTAAATCTGAAGTAAAAGATTTTTCTAAAGAACAATTTTTTGTCTTAAGTTTCGATATCAGAAATAAATTTATTGAAATTGATGAAGTGTCAGCCGGTACTCTGAGTTCATCCCTTGTCCATCCAAGAGAAACTTTTAAAATTGCGTTGAAAAGAAGTGCGGCACAGATAATAATTGCTCATAACCATCCTTCCGGTGACCCCGAGCCTTCCGAAGATGATATAAAAATTACCCGACGACTGACCGAAGCAGGAAAAATTATGGGTATTGAAGTGATTGACCATATTATTGCAACCTATGATAATTTTTGCAGTTTTAAACAAAAAGGTTTATTGTAATATTAATTTATGGAATACAAAAATTATTATAATATTCTTGGAGTCGATAAAAAAGCATCAGCCGATGAAATAAAAAAAGCATTCAGAAAACTTGCAATGCAATATCACCCTGACAAAACTAAGGGTGATAAATCTCTCGAAGAAAAATTCAAGGAAATCAACGAAGCTTACGAAGTGTTAAGCGATGCAGAAAAAAGAAAACGGTATGACGAAGTAGGTGAAAACTGGCAATACTATCAGCAAAGCGGAGCTAATCAGGGGCAGGGATTTGATTGGTCGCAGTTTTCAAATTCCGGCAGAAGTCAACGTACTTACAGAGGTAATTTTGAAGATATTTTTGGTGATTCGGGTTATTCCGATTTTTTCGAAATGTTCTTCGGCGGAGGATTTGATTCAGGTTCTAAACGTACAAAAAAAAGCGGAAGATATCCTGCAAAAAGAGGACAGGATTTTGAAGCGGAAATGGAAATCACTTTACAGGAAGCGTATGAAGGAACAACAAGAATTTTTTCTCATCAGGGTCAGTCGATAAAACTTAATATAAAACCCGGAATTCCTGATAACCACATTTTAAAACTTCCCGGTAAAGGTACTTCCGGTTCTGGAGGGGGTAAATCGGGTGATTTACTTATTCGAATAAAAGTTTTGAAAGATGATGTATTTGAAAGAAGGGGAGATGATTTGTATGCGAATTTAAATGTCGACTTATATAAAGCTATGCTTGGAGGAAAAGTTACTTTCAAAACTTTTAAAGGTACTATTAATCTTGAAATTACAAAGGAAACACAGGATGGTAAAATCCTCAGACTTGCAAAAATGGGAATGCCTTTGTATTCCAGTCCGAAAGAATTCGGGGATTTATATATTAAATTAAAAGTTGAATTACCAAAAAATTTATCACAAAAAGAAATCAAACTCTTTAAAGAATTACAAAACCTGAGAAAATGAATTTAACCAAAAGTATAAACTAAACGCTTTAAAAATTTAATGTTAATATCATTGTAAACAGGATAATCAAATTAATCCTGGTTCAGACTAACTCTCTTTCTTTAAAATTTTATTTTTAATAATTTGCACTTCCCGCGGGAATGGCGGAACTGGTAGACGCACCATCTTGAGGGGGTGGCGCCACGTCGGCGTGTGGGTTCAAGTCCCACTTCCCGCACTGTTTTTTTTTACGGGTTTTATTAAAATTCGCTATTTTACACTGCTTTAACTTTTTGTTTTATATTGCATATTATATGCATTAATAATATATTTACTACTTTATTAATTAAAAAATTAGTCCTTTTTGAGCGTAGATAAAAAATTATATGAATCGTATATTATTCTGGATGGAAATCTGGAAGATGCTTCTATTGATGAAGTTGTATTAAAATATGAAAACTATTTTAAAAAGAATAATGTTAAAATCAGAAATACCGAATTAATAGGTAGAAGAAGAATGGCTTATGCTATGAAAAAAAAACAGAATGGTTTTTATATTTGTTTTGAATATGATGCAAAACCTCAATTTATTTCAAAACTTGAAAGGACTTTTAAACTTGATGAGGGAATTCTTAGATATTTAACAATATTTATAAGTCCGAGAACATATAAAGAAAAAGATGAATATTTCAAGAAAAAAGCTCTTATGATTGCTAAAATTGAATCAGAATTGAAAACTGAAACCAAACCGGAAGAAGTTGTAGAAGAAATTCCTGCAATACCGGAGGAAAACAATATCATTGAAGAAAAATTGTAAGGTTTATTAAATGTATTTTTATTAATTATAATATTTTTATTGGAGGAAAATTATGGCTGAATTCAAGATGCCCGAGCTAAATTCTGTGATTATTGCCGGAAATCTTACAAAAGACCCGATATTCAGACAGACTACGAATGGTACTCCCGTTGTTAATTTTTCTATTGCAAGCAATAGAAGATTCAGGGATAAAAATGATGAATGGAAAGAAGATGTATGTTATGTTGGTATTGTTGCATGGAACAGACTTGCAGAAAGCTGCAAAGATAAACTGAGAAAAGGAAATGCAGTATTGGTTGATGGAGAATTGCAGAGCAGGAATTTTAAAATTGATGACAACAACAGCAGAACAATTGTGGAAATAAAAGCAAGGAGAATACAGTTTCTAAATAAGAGGCATGCAAATGAAACGGGTGAAAAAGACGAACCGTCAACATTCACAGATGAAAACTTTGACCAGTTGCTGTCTCCCGAAGAATCAGATTTAATTAAATAGATTTTTAATTAGTTTTTTATAAACGAGGGTGGTAAAATTACCACCCTTTAGTTATTTATATAATCGAGAGGTAAATTTATGAAAGTTATATTGAAAAAAGATTTCGAAGGGCTTGGCTCTGAAGGCGAAATTAAAGAAGTAAAGGATGGATATGCAAGAAATTTTCTTATTCCGAAAGGTATTGCTATGTCTGCCACCCCGTCAAATATAAAGTCGTATGAAGAAATCAGAAAACAGAGAAGAAGAAAAATTTTAAAGGAAATCGAAGATTCCAAAAAATTATCCGAAATTCTCGAAAAAGAAAATATTATTATTGCTCTGAAAACAGGGGATGATGAAAAAACTTACGGCTCAGTTACTGCACAAATGATTTTTGATGAACTTACAAAAAAAGGATACGGTCATATTGACAGAAAGAAAATTATTTTAAAAGAACATATTAAAACTCTGGGTGAATACAATGTAAATATCAAATTGCATTCTAACATTATTGCAAATTTGAAAGTTACAGTTATCAGTGAAAATCAGCCGGAAATTGCTGAAGAAACACCTGTTGAAAATACACTGGAAAATCAGGAATCATAAACTCTTCGGACAAGAAATTTTATATATTAATTTTTTAAATCCTTTCTCATAAATGTTTGAGCCGGGATTTTTTTTTGATAAAACCCATATAGTTTACATTGAAACAAAAAACCAATAGTATTAATTTTAAAATAAAAAATAAAAATAAGGACTAAATACAAATGGAAGATGAAACTCCTTTTGAAGAAACCGGATATAATGGCAACGGAAAGAATGGACATAATCAGACTGAAATTAAATACGTAGATGAGGTCACAATAAGGTTCGCAGGTGATTCAGGTGATGGTATGCAACTGACAGGAACTCAGTTCGCAGAAACTCTTGCGACAGACGGAACCGATATCGGAACTTTCACGGATTATCCTGCAGAAATCAGAGCTCCGCAGGGAACCCTATCGGGTGTAAGTGGCTTGCAGATACATTTTTCGAGCAGGGATATACATACACCGGGCGATGAAATAGATGTGCTCGTTGCAATGAATCCTGCGGCTATTAAAGTAAATCTGAAAAATATAAAAAAGCACGGAATTATTATTGCGAACTCCGATGCTTTCGACAAAAAGAATCTTGAACTTGCAGGTTTCGAAACCAATCCTCTTGAAGATGATACTCTACAGCATCTGCATATATATTCAATTCCGATAACAAAAACTACACTGAGCGTTCTGAAAGATATGAACCTATCAGTGAAAACCGCACAGAAATGTAAAAACTTTTTTGCACTCGGAGTTCTCTACTGGCTGTATAACAGAACTCCGGATAACACATTGCAGTGGATTCAGGAAAAATTCAATAAAAATGCTGAACTTGCAGAAGCAAATACAAGAGTATTAAAAGCAGGATATTATTACGGAGAAACTACTGAAATCTTTACATCACGCTTTGATATCAAACCCGCCGCACTTCCGAAAGGAACATACAGGAACCTGAACGGAAATGATGCGGTTGCATTAGGACTTGTTGCTGCAGCCAAAAAAGCAAAATTGCAGTTATTTCTTGGAAGCTATCCTATAACCCCTGCTTCAGAAATATTGCAGACATTATCTAAATATAAACCATACGGTGTAAAAACTTTTCAGGCGGAAGACGAAATTGCAGGAATCTGTACTGCTATTGGAGCCTCTTTTGCAGGTGCTCTTGCTGCTACAACTACAAGCGGTCCTGGTATGTCTCTAAAAACCGAAGCAATAGGTCTTGCTGTAATTTCTGAACTCCCGCTTGTAATAGTTAATGTTCAAAGAGGCGGACCTTCAACCGGACTTCCTACAAAAACTGAACAAGCCGATTTACTGCAAGCTTTATATGGAAGAAACGGAGAATGTCCTGTCCCGGTTGTCGCTGCTGCGTCCCCGTCAGATTGTTTCGAAATGGCATACGAAGCCGCAAGAATTGCAATAAAATATATGACACCTGTAATTCTTATGACAGACGGATATATTGCTCAGGGTTCTGAACCATGGAAAGTTAAAAAACTTACAGAACTTCAGTCAATTGAGGTACAGTTCAAAACCAATCCTGAAGGATTCTTCCCTTATGTTAGAAATGAATTTCTTGCACGCCCATGGGTTAAACCCGGAACAAAGGGACTTGAGCATAGAATCGGTGGACTTGAAAAGCAAAACATTACGGGTAATATTAGTTACGACCCGGAAAACCATCACATAATGACAAAAATCAGAGCGAAGAAAATTAAAAATATCGAACTGGATATCCCTGAACTTGAATTGGTAGGTGAAAGAGAAGGAAAACTTATTGTATTAAGCTGGGGAAGCACTTACGGTGCTGTAATTTCTGCAGTGGAAAATCTAAGAGCAAAAGGAAATAAGGTGTCTCATGCACATCTGAGATATATTAATCCTTTACCAAAAAATACAGGAAGTATACTTAAAAAATTCGAGCAAATTCTGATTCCGGAAAATAATTTTGGTCAGCTTTCAAAGTTAATCAGGTCGGAATTCCTGCTTGAAACAATTTCCCTGCCGAAAGTGAAGGGAGTTCCTTTTAAAGCACTCGAAATTGAAAATAAAATTCTTGAAATTTTAAAACACTAAAGAATATGAACGATAATAATAATAAAATAAATGCTTCGGAAAGTGCAATTACGGCAAAAGATTTTGCCTCAGACCAGTACGTAAGATGGTGCCCGGGATGCGGTGACTTTTCTATCCTTGCACAGACACAAAGAACCCTTGCTTCACTCGGATTAAAAAGAGAAAAAATGGTTTTCATTGCAGGTATCGGCTGTTCAAGCCGCTTCCCGTATTATATGAATACATACGGTTTCCATACTATTCACGGAAGGGCGACGGCAATTGCAAGCGGAGTGAAATGTGCCAACCCTGAATTATCCGTATGGGTAGCTACGGGAGACGGTGATTGTCTTAGCATCGGAGGAAATCATTTTATTCATCTTGTGAGAAGAAACATAGATATTAAAGTTCTTCTTTTTAATAATAAAATTTACGGATTAACAAAAGGTCAGTATTCCCCGACTTCCGACCATGGACAGGTAACAAAATCATCACCTTACGGAACTATAGAATACCCTGTTAATCCTTTGTCGCTTGCATTAGGTGCAGGAGGTACTTTCATTGCACGTTCAATCGACAGGGAAGCTAAGCATATGCAGGATATGATTACCCGTACAAATAATCATAAAGGAACCGCTGTACTTGAGATATTCCAAAATTGTCTTATATTCAATGACGGTGCATATTTGAAATATACAGAAAAAGAAACTAAGGACGACAGCGTTCTGTTTTTGAATCATAATCAACCGCTTGTATTCGGTGAAAATAACAGCAAAGGAATTAAACTCGACGGATGGAAACCAGTTGTTGTGGATTTGAATGACGGAAAACACAGCATTAACGATTTACTTGTATATGATGAAACCAACAGGGAACTTGCATTTATTATGAGTGAATTTGATGTACATCCTTTACTTCCGATGCCTTTCGGTGTTTTCCTTGATACAGTTAGAAATACCTATGACACTGATATGGAAGAACAAATTAAAGAATCGATGAAAAAAACAGGCGAAGGAAATGTGGATGATTTACTTAAAGGAAATTCATCCTGGGAAATCTAATAAATTTTAATTGAATTGTCATTCTGAACTTGTTTCAGAATCTTTGTCAATATTAAAACGAACTCAATTGAGTTCGTTTTTTTATTATAATTAATATCTGTCCGCTTGTGGCATGTCCGTTTATTCCGTGTCGAAACAATTGCTATTATCAAAAATCCAAATCCAAAGAAATATAATATTTCGGAGATGAAAACTTTTGCATATCATAACTCCATGCAACATCGAATTTCCACGGAAGTCCAAAAAATACAAGTCTTGTTCCACAGCCAGTTCCGAATAATAAATCTTTCATATAAATTTTTCCATTGTCGTTGCGTGAAAATAATTGCAGGTCTTTATTATTACTCCAGGCAGTTCCTGCATCTGCAAATAATACTCCCTTTATATTCTGAAATCCAAGAGGTAAAGCACCAAGAATCAGGTATCTGAACAAGGGAAATCTTAATTCAAGATTTGTCAGCATATATTTAGAACCTGACATCCTGTCATAATTAAAACCACGCAATGGAAGTCCCGGAACTGAAAATGCAAATTCCTGAACATTGCTTATCGGAATATTGTAATGTTCAAATTCACGGTTAAGCCAGTTATTCGTACCGCCGATATAAAATCTGATTGGATTAGGTCCGAAACTGCCTCCTCCAGCAAGCCGGAGGGCTATTGTATAATCATCTGCAAGTTTTATATAATGCCTGAAATCTCCTAAAACTGACGTGAACCCTATTCCGTCGCTTCCAAGTTTCGGTGATGAAATTGAAGTAATGTTATACCTTGTGCCTTTTTGAGGTGCTGTGTATCCTGGTAATGTATTATCGAAGACAAAACTCAATGTCGGAACTAAAAAAGTTTTTGCATCTATCGGTTCATTCGGATCATCAAGATTTTCCTGTGAAACCCGCATTAATGCTAATTCTCCGTCTACCCTTCTGAACTTGGTGAGTGGATAAGACATTGCCATCCCGCCTCCGTATGTTCTGAATCTGTACAGTTGCTCTCCGAATCCGTTATCGTAAAATAAAAATCTCGCAGTATGATATACACCGAATCCGTAATCAATACGTTTTGGAAGGTAAAAATAACTCACTGCATAGTCGCTGTTCTTCAGGTCAATCACCATCGATGTCTGAATATTAATCCTGTGATTTCCAAGCATATCGCTCAGTGAAATCTGTGCTACTCCCTGAACTCCGTAAAAACTCGAGTAGTCAACATTGCCGTATACAAGGTCGGGACTGAATTTTATTTTGTAATCGTTTATCTTAAAGCTTCCATCCGGATTTAAGTTATTATATATTTTGAAATTCAGATTATTTGCATATAAAGAATCATTTAACAGAATATTTTTCAGACTGTCTTTTTTTGAATCGAAATTTATTTGAATATCTTTTCCGTACAATTCTTTTGTGTTATCTTTTGTTTTCACGCTGTCCTGCTTTGAAATCGTGCTGTCTTTACTTTGAACGGAATCAGTTTTTGTAAAAAATGAAACATTAATTTTTTTTGCAAGGTCTGAAATTTCAAGTTTTTCCACTGCAAGATTTCTTTCAAGAGGATTATCAAGTGAAAATATATCATAACCACCCTTATTCAGAGCTACAAAAAGCAGTTTCTTTCCATCCTTTGAAAGTGACATCTGGTCGATTGGATTCAATGAATTTGTTATTGGTCTGTTAATGTAAGTACCGGCTGAATCCGCCTCTCTTATATAAATATTATTAATACCGTTAATGTCAGAAATGTAGAGCATTTTTTTTCCGTCCAGACTAATCTGTGCATAAATTTCGTTAGCATTTTCTGTATTTGTAATTTGAGTGATTTTTCTTTCAACTATATCGTATCTGTAAATATCGGAATGAGAATAATCGAAATTTATTATTTTAAAATTCTTTGGTATCATTGTTCTATCGACATATCCTTTTCTGTCAGAAGAAAAGAATATTGATTTTCCATCAGGAGACCATTCGGGAATATAATCGGAAAATATATCATCGGTGAGTTGGTCCTTCTTTTGTGAATTTAAATCATAAATGTATAAGTCCGATTGATTACCGTTTGAACCTATAAATGCAAGTTTATCTCCAGTCGGCGACCAGCTTACATATGAGATGGAAACAAGTTCAATGGGTAATTTTGTTTTATCTCCGTTTTCTATATTTACAATAAAAATAGCATCGTTTGATCCTGCTTTTACTGAAATCGCAAGTTTCTTCCCGTCAGGAGACCAGCTTAATCCCGGAGTTAGTATCTGAAGTTCTTCGAAATTTGAACTCGTATTTCCCTCTATCACTTTATCAATTATTGTACCTGTATTTGCATTCGCCAGATATACATCAAAGAAATCACTTCGGTTTGAAATAAATGCAAATACATCTCCCTTTGGTGATATAACAGGAGATACATTGTATGACCCCCCGTCTTTTGTGTGGTCGGTAAGAATTCTTGCAAAATCTTTTGCTTCCACCCTATTCTTCGAATCCGACCAATATTGTTTCTTTAATTCTTTAAGCCATTTCTCCGATAATTTTTCAATATCGAGTTTGTATGTTTCTTTGAATCCGCTGTTAACGTCATTCATATCTTTTATGTTTGACATTAATTCACCAATCTTATGTTCTCCGTAATAATCTGCAAGAAATGCAAAAAAACTTTGTCCTGCCCTGTATGCAAGGTAACCGTCGCAGTATTCTATCGGAGGCAGGTAATCATTAATTACTGCATCCCTGATAAACATATCAGTTGTCTTATCTAGTCCTCCAAGACTCTGAAACTCCGCCATCCCTTCATTGAACCAGTTCGGGAATGCTAATGTAATATTTTTTGATATAATATTTTGAATTGAACCGCTGTAAAACAAATCATTCATAAATGCGTGCAGAAGTTCGTGATGAATAACATGCCGGAACTGTTCATATTTACCTTCAAACGGAACAAGAACCCTGTTTTTGAATAATTCTGTAACACCTCCTACGCCTTCCGGAAGGTATTCATCTATTATATTATTCTGCTGGAAATTATTATGTGAATCGAATACAATTATCGGAATCCTGTTGAAAATATTGTAATTCAGGTTACTGCTGAGTTTTACAAGAGAACTCTCTGCTACTGCCGCAGTAAATTCTGCAAGTTCATTCTCTCCCTTATCGAAATATATGTCGAAATGTTTTGTCTGAATATATCTCCAGTCGAACTCCCTGTACTGAACTTTGTTCTTACCGAATTGGGCAAATAAATTTACCGCACTGAAGATTATTACTGCTAATATAAAAGATTTTTTCAATTTTAATTATTTTTTTGTTGTAAATAATTCAATTTTATTTTAATATTCAAGTATATAAAATTATATTTCTACACTATTAAACACATATTTACCACAATTAGTTTGCATCTTTTTAAACTATAGACGTTTTTTTAATGTAAATCTTTTAAAAAGTGGATTAAAACATTTTCCACTGTATCTTATCATTAAAAAAATTAATTTCATCTTCATATTTTTATATACTTAATGTCTTTTATTTCTTTAGAAAATATCAGGGAATTTTCACTCGATAATGGCGCTAAATGCATTCTGTATAAGGATGCGAGAAATCCAATAGTAAATATTCACATCGGATATGATGTCGGCTCTAAAAACGACCCCTCAAAGAAAAAAGGACTTGCCCATTTGTTTGAGCACCTTATGTTTCAGGGTTCTGAAAATATAAAAAAGAATGAACATTTTTCTTTTATTCAGAATAACGGTGGGGTCTGTAATGCTTATACTTCATTCGATAATACTATTTACTTCGAGTCACTGCCTGCACATAAGCTCGGTCTTGCACTCTGGCTCGAATCGGATAGAATGCTTTCTCTCGATTTATCCGAAGAAAATCTTTTAAATCAGAAAAAAGTTGTGATTGAAGAAAAGCACAGCAATTACGATAATGTACCATACGGTACAGCAATGAGAAATATTTTTAATACTGTGTTTGAAAATTCAGTTTATGAATCGCCTGTCATTGGAAATGAAGATAATATAGAAAGTGTCACTGTCGATGATGCTGTTGGGTTTCATTCGAAATTTTATTCTCCGCAAAATTCAGTTATTGTTATAAGCGGAAGCATTGATTTATTGGATACTGAAAATTCGGTTAAAGAATATTTTGACCGTATAGAAAATAAGGGGGAGCCTTTTTTTACCGGAACGGAATTCAGAAAGTTAAATGAAAATAATAAATCGGTAATTTATGATAATATATCACTGCCTGCTTTATATCTGTGTTTTCAGATTCCTCAACTCGGTTCGGATTCCGAATTCACACTTGAATTTTTTTCAGATATCATCATTAATAATAAAAGCAGCAGGCTTTATAAAAAACTGGTTTACGAAAAAAAGATTCTGCAGTCAATTTCTGCACTGAAATATAATCTAAAATATTCGGGTGTATTCATTATTGCGGCTTATGCAAATCCAGGAATTAATCTTGATTCAATCCAAGATGAGATCCTGAATGAAATTAAAAATATTTATGCAAAAGGGATAACCGATGATGAATATAATAAAGTAAAAAATGCAATTGAGTTTGAAAATCTTCAGAATTATTATAACCTGCATACTATGTCAGCAAACCTTGTCCACGGCTGGCTTTTCTTTAATGATTATTTCCGTTTCTTTTCAAATTATGAAAAATATATGAAAATTTGTAAAGACGAAATAATGAGAGATATATATGAATATTTCCTTACTAAAAATTATTTCGCCCTTCATTATTTACCGAACCGATGAACAGGATTAATCCGAAAATAGAATTCAAAACATTTACTCTCGAAGATGGACTGAAGGTTATTTTATCCGTGAATAAAAAAATACCTTCTGTTTCACAGAATATAACTTTTAAAGTTGGCTCAAAGAATGATTTTAAAGGTCGTTCCGGAATTGCACATCTGCTTGAACACCTGATGTTTGAAGGATTTCAGAATAAATATGAACTCGGATTCGACGAAATTCTTGAAAGTTACGGTGGAGAAAATAATGCATACACGAACTGGGATTTAACCGGATATTATATTAATATTCCGTCTCATTGTTTTGAATCTGCACTCTGGCTTGATTCCTGCAGGTTCTCGGAAATATGTTTTGATGAAAATGATTTCAATATACAGAAATCAGTTGTACTTGAAGAAAATCTTAAAACTCACGAAAACGTATCATACGGAACAGTCGAAAGAGAAAGTTCAAAATTACTTTTTACAGATAACGGATATAATATGCCGGTAATCGGACTTCCGGAAGAAATCAAAAAAATATCTTTTAGTGATGTGAAAAATTTCTACCGTTCGTTTTATTCCTCTGAACGGGCAGTAATTTCTATTGTTGGAGATATTGATTATTCTGTAACCGAAAAACTCGTAAGAAAATATTTCTCTCAAATTCCAAATTTTCGTCAGGATGTACGAAAGAAAGAATATTGTTTCTTCGACACACCTCTGAAAGGAGAAATAATTTCAGAAATTAAATCTGAAGTGAATTTACCTGCTGTATTTATTTTTTATAAAATGCCTGCAAAAGGCACAAAAGAATATTCGACTGCTTATCTGATAAAAAAATTTCTTTCGTCAGGAGAGAGTTCAGCTCTTGTTCATAGGCTGCAATATACTAAATGTCTGGCAAACGAAATAGATGTTTATATTTGTGAACTGGAATTTCTTAGTCTGTTTGTAATTAATGTTGTAGCAAATAATAATACTGACCTTGATTTAATAATAAATGAAATTGACATCGAACTGAATAGTCTTAAAAATAAATCTGTGGAAGAGAATAAATTATTAAAAGTTAAAAATAAAATTGAAACCGAATATTACTTTAAATTGCAATCAAGCAGCGTAATTGCAGAAAAATTATCTGAATATTCATTGCTGTTTGAAGATTGCAATAAAATAAATAATGAATTAAATGATTTTCTTAATGTTTCTGAAAATGATATTTTATCCTTTGCTGATAAATTTTTGAATGACAAAAGATTAATTTTAAAGTATTTGCCAGAGTCAAAATAATGCGAAAAGATTTAGACAGAACGAAACCGCCTGTTCCGGGAAACCCGAAAGATATTAAATTCCCGGAACATTATAAAACGAAACTTGAAAATGGGATTGAAGTTATCGCATTGGAAGATAAAAGGCTTCCGATTGTAACCGCAAGATTTCTATTTAAAACCGGAACATTGTACGATTCTATATGCAATGGCGAAAAACAGGGATTGATTTCGCTATTGTCCGAATTGATAACAAAAGGAGCCGGAAAATATAAAGCCACTGATATTGCAGATATAATAGATTATTACGGTGCACATCTTTCAACCTTTGCAGATTACGAATCAATGTCATTGAACATTTATTCGTTGAAAAAATATTTTGAAAAGATATTTGAAATAACGTCGGAAATTATCAGGTATCCTTCATTTGAAAATGAAGAAATAGAGAGAGTAAAAATTCAGAGAATAAATTCCTTGATTTCGAATTTTGATGACGGTGAGTATATTGCCGGAAGGTTATTCAAATCTAAAGTGCACGGTATTTCACCGTATTCTTTTAATGTAGATGGAACTGCTTCTACTATCGATGCACTTACAAAAGAAGACTTTATATCTGCACATAATAAATATTTTATTCCTGAAAATTTACTAGTTGTAATTGTGGGAGACATTGAAAATGACGAAGCGGTTAAGATAACACAAAAATATTTTTCGGATTTAAAAAATGGGAGTTATGACAGGTTGAATCTCACACTGGAAGGTTCATTTAATAGAAATAAAATTTTTATTGCTGAAAGGAAACAGGCAGTACAGTCGGATATTGTTATGGGACATTCGACAACCAAAAGAAAAACGCCCGATTATATTCCTATTGTCGTGATGAATACTATCCTTGGAGGATTTTTTACTTCAAGAATCAATAAGAATCTTCGGGAGGTGAATGGATTTACCTATGGAGCACATTCTTATTTTAATTGTTATAAATTATCGGGAGATTTTTCTGTTGAAACAAGCGTTGGAAACCGGTTGACTGTTCCTGCTTTGAAGGAGATTATTAATGAAATACACAAAATGAAATGTTTTCCCGTTTCAGAAACTGAACTTTCAAATGCAAAAAACTATTTAATTGGAAATTTCTTCCTTCAACTTGAGACATCGAATGCTATTGCATCTAAACTTATTTATCTGAATCTTTTTGAACTTGAAGATGATTTTTATGAAAATTTCGTATCTAAAATAAAAGAAGTAACTATTGATGATGTGCACAATGTTGCAAAAAAATATCTCCATCCGGAAAATCTTATCATTGCTGTTGCAGGAGTATCTGATGAAATTAAAAATGGAATGGAACAAATAGGTGAAGTCGAAGTATTAAACTATATTGAATAAAAAATAAACATTATGACCGATAATCAAAAAAAATATTCCGATTCTGAACTCGCTAAGGAATTATCAAAAAAATATTCACTGTTGAAAAGTGAAATGGCAAAAATTATTGTTGGGTATGAAGATATTATCGAACAAATTATGGTATCGATACTTTCCAAAGGACATTGTATGCTTATAGGTGTTCCCGGACTTGCAAAAACACTAATTGTAAAAACATTGTCAGAAGTTCTTGACCTTAAGTTCAGCAGAATACAATTTACGCCCGACCTAATGCCTTCGGATATCACAGGAACTGAAATACTTGAATCCGATTTCGAAGGAAAAAGAGTATTCAAATTTATTAAAGGACCAGTGTTTGCAAATATGATACTTGCAGATGAAATAAACAGAACACCTCCAAAAACACAGTCGGCAATGTTAGAAGCTATGCAGGAACATAAGGTTACAGCGGCAGGAATAACTTACACACTCGACGAACCCTTTTTTGTTCTTGCAACTCAAAATCCAATTGAACAGGAAGGGACGTATCCGCTTCCTGAAGCTCAGCTTGACAGGTTTATGTTTTTTTTATGGCTTGATTACCCGTCTTTTAAAGGGGAATTGGAAATTATCGATAAAACTACAACATCATACATTCCCGAAATTAATAAAGTATTTTCTAAAGACGAAATTATTGATTTTCAAGAACTAATCAAAAAAGTACCGGTTGCAGATGAAGTTGCAGACTATGTTGTAAAACTTGTTTCAAAAACTCGTCCGCAACTTGAGCATTCTCCTAAATTTATCAAAGACTATCTGAACTGGGGAGCCGGTCCAAGGGCATCACAATATCTAATACTCGGTTCCAAAGCATATTGTATATTACAAGGCAGGTTTTCACCCACGATAGAAGATGTGAACAAAGTCATTTTACCTGTATTACGTCACAGACTAATTTTAAATTTTAATGCAGATGCAGATAATGTGAACATTCTTGAAATTATAAAAAGACTTACTGAATAGTCTTTAGGGTCTGTCGGTTTTCATCAGTAAAATACTATAAAAGGGGTTTAATTTTTCTCTCTGGTTATATATTCATATGTTGACATTTTGTTAAATTTTCAGTAATTTGAAGTTTATCGTTTTTTTATTATTAAGATAAAGTTTATTTATTAATTAATGGCTTTAAGAAAGTTAAAACCGACAACGCCGGCTACGAGATATTACACCATTTCTTCGTTTGAAGAAATTACAAAAACTACGCCCGAAAAATCTTTACTTGAACCTCTGAAAAAATCTGGCGGTCGTAATAATCTTGGAAGAGTTACTTCAAGGCACAGAGGCGGCGGTCATAAACGCAGATACAGACTTATTGATTTTAAAAGAAATAGAAACGAAGAAGCAAAAATTATTGCATTGGAATATGACCCGAACAGGTCTGCGAGGATTGCTTTAATCCAGTATCCTGACGGGGAAAAAAATTATATAATTGCTCCGGATACAGTTAAAGTAGGTGAAATTATTCAGTCTTCCAATGAAGCTGAAATAAAAACCGGAAATACACTTGAATTATCCTTAGTCCCGCTGGGTACTTTTATCCATAATATTGAACTTAAACCCGGTAAAGGCGGACAACTTGCAAGAAGTGCAGGTACATCTGCTCAGCTTGTTGCAAAAGATGAGAAATATTGTCAGGTTAAACTCCCTTCAGGTGAAGTGCGAATGATAAAAAGCAATTGTAAAGCTACTATTGGAGTTGTAAGTAATATCGAACATGAAAATATAAGTATTGGAAAAGCTGGAAGGTCAAGATGGCTTGGTAAAAGACCACACGTAAGAGGTGTTGCAATGAATCCTATTGACCATCCGATGGGAGGTGGTGAAGGAAAAACTTCGGGTGGCGGACATCCAGTCAGTCCATGGGGTTTACCTGCAAAAGGTTATAAGACACGAAAGAAGAAAAATCCTACTAATAAATTTATAGTTAAAAAGAGGAATAAATAAATGTCACGCTCGCTTAAGAAAGGTCCATATATTGATTATAAATTACTTGAAAAAGTTGAAAAATTAGTCGCTCAAAATAAAAAACAAGTTATAAAAACATGGTCAAGAGCCTGCACAATTATTCCGGAATTTATCGGTCATACTTTTGCAGTGCATAATGGAAATAAGTTCATTCCTGTATATATTTCGGAAAATATGGTCGGACATAAACTTGGAGAGTTTTCGCATACAAGAGTTTTCAGAGCACATTCAGGACAAAGGAAAGAAGAAAAAGCAGGAGGGGCTAAATAATGGAAGTACGGGCTTTTAAAAGGTTTGTAAGGTCATCACCGAGAAAAATGAGATTAGTAGTGGATTTAATCAGAAATAAAAATGTCGACGAAGCTCTTGCAATATTAAAATTTACAAAAAAACATTCTGCAAAAATTATATCGAAAACTTTGCAGTCTGCTTATTCCAATCTTGTAAATAAAGAAGATACGGGAAGAATAAATCAGAATGAAGTCAGCATTAAGGAAATTTACGTTGACGGCGGACCGGTTTTAAAAAGAATGCTCCCGGCTCCGCAGGGCAGAGCATACAGGTTAAGAAAAAGAATGGCTCATCTTTCAATCACTGTTGAGCATAATCCAAAAACACAAGTATAAAATAAATTAATATAAGGAGATTGTTTGGGACAAAAAACACACCCGATAGGCTTTAGATTAGGAATTCTTAATACATGGGATTCCAACTGGTATGATGAAAAAAGTTTTGCGTCCAAATTGAAAGAAGATGCTCTAATAAGAAATTATCTTAAGAAAAGGCTTGATAAAGCCGGTATTGCAAAAATTGCAATCGAAAGAACATTAAAAAAAATAACACTGACGATTTTTACATCCCGCCCGGGTTTTGTAATCGGAAAAAGCGGTACGGAAATAACAAAAATCGAAGGTGAAATAAAACAAATTACAAATAAAGAAGTCAAAATAAACGTAAATGAAATTAAAAAGCCTGAATTGAACGCTCAGCTTGTTGGTGAAAATATTGCAGAACAGCTTGCAAGAAGAGTTTCATTCAGAAGAGCAATGAAAAGCGCTATCACTGCTACAATGAGAATGGGTGCAGAAGGTATAAAAGTTATGTGCGGAGGAAGGCTCGGAGGTGCGGAAATTGCACGAAATGAACAATATAAAGAAGGAAGAATTCCACTTCAGACTTTAAGAGCAGATATCGATTATGCGTCTGTAACTGCACATACAATTTATGGAGCAATTGGTGTGAAAGTATGGATTTGCCGCGGAGAAAAATTATCAAAACCGGTAGTTTAATTTCATAAATGGAGAGATAAGTTATGTTAATGCCAAAAAGAGTAAAGTTTCGAAAAGCACACAGAGGAAACCGGAGAGGAAAAGCCGGTAGAGGCAATCTTGTTTCTTTCGGGTCTTTTGGATTAAAAGCTATGGAAGCAGCGTGGATTACCGACAGGCAGATTGAAGCGGCAAGAATAGCTTTGACAAGACATATGAAAAGAGATGGAAAAGTCTGGATTAGAATATTTCCCGATAAACCCGTTACTAAAAAACCTGCGGAAACAAGAATGGGTAAAGGAAAAGGTGCACCTGAATTCTGGGTTGCAGTTATTCAGCCGGGAAAAATAATGTTTGAAGTTGATGGAGTTAATGAATCTGTGGCGGAAGAATCATTGAAGCTTGCTGCATATAAGTTGCCTATTAAAACGAAATTTGTAAAAAGGATAGGTTAAAATTATGAAATTTTATCAGTTGAAAGATTTATCATTAGAAGACCTTAATAATCACCTGAAGGACAGCTACGAAGCACTTGAAAATTTCCGTTTTCAGCATGCTTCCGGACAACTTGAAAATTTTAAGGCAATGAAAAATACAAGAAAGGATATTTCGAGAATCCTTACAGTATTGAAAGAAAGACAGTTAGGAATTAAAAGAAAAAAGAAATAATTAAATATTTTACTTAATGGTCGAAGAAGTTCAGATAACAAAAAGAATATCAGGTAGAAAAACAAGAATTGGTAAAGTTGTTGGAAATAAAATGGATAAATCCATTTCTGTTGTAGTGGAGAAAAAAATTATGCATCCGTTATATAAGAAATATTATAAAAGAACGACAAAATTTATGGCACATGACGAAAAAAACGTATGCAGTATTGGAGATATTGTAAAAATTATGGAAACAAGACCGTTGAGTAAAATGAAACGATGGAGACTTGTTGAAATTATTGAGAAAGTAAAATAATTTTTTGAATAGTTTAATGTTTGAATTATGATACAAGAAGAAACTAATTTAAAGGTTGCAGATAATTCGGGTGCGAAATCCGTCCGGTGCATAAGAGTAATAGGCGGCTCGGACAGAAGATATGCAGGCGTCGGGGATATAATAGTTGTTTCTGTGAAATCGGCCATCCCGGGCGGTGCAGTAAAAAAAGGAGAAGTTTCAAGAGCAGTAATTGTAAGGACAGTTAAAGAAACCAAAAGACATGACGGCAGTTATATTAAATTTGATGAAAATGCGGCGGTGTTGATTAATAATCAGAATGAACCGAGAGGAACGAGAATTTTCGGACCGGTTGCCCGTGAATTAAGAGAAAAACAATTTATGAAGATAATATCTCTTGCTCCCGAAGTAATATAAATTATAATTATATGATGAAAACAAGATTAAAAAAGAACGATACAGTTAAAGTAATAAGCGGAAATGCCAAAGGTACTATTGGAAAAATTTTATTTATTGACAGAAAAAAAGGTAAAATAATTGTTGAAGGAGTGAATATAATTCACAGACATACGAAACCCAAACAAAAGAATCCTCAGGGCGGAATTGTTAGACGGGAAGCTCCGATTAATATCACAAATGTTATGCTGATGTGCCCAAAATCTAATCAACCTACAAGAATAGGTTTTTCAGTAATTACTGAAGATTCGGGAAAAAGGAAAAGAATGAGATATAGTAAAAAAGCTCAGGAAATAATTGTATAAATATCATATAAGGAAACAGTTAAAAGGTAATGGCTAAATCAAAGCAAGATAGAAAAAAAGAAAAGGTAGAAACTGAGAAAAAAGGAACTGCCGGTAAATCAAAAGAAAAATCTAAAGAAACGTTCATTGAAGAAAAAGTACCGGTTAGACTTCTTGATATCTATAAGACAAAAATTATTCCGGATTTAATGAAAAAATTCGGTTATAGAAATATTATGCAGGTTCCAAAAATTGAGAAAATATGTTTGAATGCAGGTGTGGGAGCTGCAATCACTGACCCGAAAATTGTGGAAACTACTGTAAAAGAATTTGAAGCAATTACCGGTCAAAAGCCTACAGTTGTTAAAGCAAAAAAATCTGTTTCGAATTTTAAATTAAGACAGGGGATGAATGTTGGAGTAAGAGTGACACTAAGAAATGACCGTATGTATGAATTTTTTGATAAACTGGTTAATGTAACAATTCCAAGAATCAGGGATTTCAGGGGATTGACAGATAAAAGTTTTGACGGCAGGGGAAATTATTCAATCGGAATCAAAGAACAGATAATTTTTCCTGAAATTAATGTTGACAACATAAACAGAATTTCAGGTCTCGATATTACTATTGTTACTTCGGCAAAAACTGATGAAGAGGCATTTGAGCTTTTAAAATTGTTCGGTTTACCTTTTATTAAAAATTAATTTTAATCATAATTAAATAAATGGCACGAAAAGCACTTGTAGTTAAACAGCAAAGAAGAGAAAGAATAGTTAATAAATATAAGGAAAAAAGGAAAGAACTAAAAGAAAAAGGTGATTGGGCTGCACTGGCAAAATTACCACGCGACAGCAGTGCAACAAGATTACATAATAGGTGTGCAGTAACGGGAAGAGCTCGTGCTTATTATAGAAAATTTGGAGTTTCAAGACTTGTATTCAGAGAACTTGCGCTTCAGGGAAAAATTCCCGGTATTATTAAATCAAGCTGGTAAAAATAAAAGGAGTATTATAATATATGTCAATGTCCGACCCTATTGCAGATTATTTAACACGAATCAGAAATGCTGCAAGTGTACAGAAAAAAACCGTAGATATTCCTTTCTCGAAATTCAAACTTGCAATAACTGATATTATGAAAAAAACAGGTTTTATTAATGATTATTCGGTCATAGATCTGGAAAATTCACGAAGGATGCTTTCAATTAAATTAAAATATTATAAAGGTGAAAATGCAATTACAGGACTTCAGAGAGTAAGTAAACCTGGAATAAGAAGATATGTAAAGTATTCAGATTTGCCGAGAGTTAAAAACGGTCTTGGAGTCGTAATTGTTTCTACATCAAAAGGATTGATGACCGAAAAACAGGCTAAAGAATTGAAAATAGGCGGAGAAGTAATTTGTAAAATCTGGTAAATATAAAAGAATAATCAATGAGTAGAATAGGAAAAAAACCGGTTAATTTAAGTAAAGATATTAAAATATCAAAATTAAATGATATTCTTGAAGTAACAGGACCAAAAGGTAAATTGTCTATGACGATGAGAGATGACATTAATGTAAGTATTAATGAGAATGAAGTTGTATTCAGCCGTAAAAATGAATTGAAAAGAAGTAAAGCTCTGCATGGACTTTACAGAGCATTATTGCAGAATATGATTACTGGAGTAAAAGATGGATATTCGAAAAAACTTGAACTTGTTGGAATTGGTTATAAAGCGGAATTAAAGGGGAGAGTACTATTTCTTCAATTAGGATATTCTCATCCTATAGCATTTAATCCGCCTGAAGAGATAAAAATTGAAGTACCTGTACCAAATAATATTATTATTAGCGGAATTGACAAACAACTTGTTGGACTCGTTGCTGCAAAAATACGTTCATTCAGACCCCCTGAACCCTACAAAGGAAAAGGAATTAAATATGATAGTGAACATATTCGAAGAAAAGCGGGAAAAACAGCCGCAAAATAAAAGAATTTTAAACTGATAATAATTTGAATAGAAAGAATTTAAATAGAAAACAGAAAATAAAGTATAAAATACGAAAAAAAATTTCCGGAACAATTGAAAGACCCAGATTAGTTGTATTCAGAAGTCTTAAGCATATTTACACTCAGATAATAGATGATGAAAAATTAACAACTTTAATTTCTGTTAATTCAAACTCCAAAGAAGTTTCTGATTTATTGAAAGAAACAAAAGGTAAAATATCTGTCAGTAAAATAGTTGGTAAAGTTACAGCTGAGAAAGCAATTTCTAAAAATATCAAGCAAGTTGTTTTCGACAGGGGTGGATATTTATACCATGGCCGTGTTAAGGCGGTAGCAGACGGTGCAAGAGAAGGTGGTTTAAAATTTTAAATAAAATTAATATATTTAAATGAAAAATCTTCTCGGGTCGTCTAATGGCAGGACAGCGGCCTTTGGAGCCGTTAGTGGAGGTTCGAATCCTCCCCTGAGAACTTGTAAAAATTATAATCTTATGCAAATTAGAATGAATATCTTAAGTCTTTCTTTACATAAGATACTTAAAATTTGAAGTTTCATATATTTATTGATTAATTTAAATAATTTTTGTATATTTAATGAGAAAAAGACACTTTAAAGCCGGAGAGTTAGAGCTAAAAGAGAAACTTGTGCATATTAGCAGAGTTGCAAAGGTGGTGAAAGGTGGAAGAAGATTTAGTTTTAGTGCTGTAAGTGTTGTAGGCGACGGAAATGGACATGTTGGAATAGGATTAGGAAAAGCAAATGAAGTAACTGATTCTATTAAAAAAAGCGTCGAGGATGCACGAAAAAGTTTGATAGAAGTTCCTATTATGAAAGGTACAATTCCTCATGAAATAATAGGAAAATTCGGTGCCGCAAAAGTTCTTTTAAAACCTGCTGCTCCCGGTACCGGAATAATTGCAGGTCACGGTGTAAGAGCTGTTTTGGAATCAGCTGGTATTCAGGATGTTCTTACTAAACTTCTCGGTTCCTCAAATCCTCATAATGTGGTAAAAGCCACATTAAAGGCTTTGGCAAATCTGACTGATGCTAAAGGAAATGCTTTAAAGAGAGGAATCACATTACAGGAACTTTTTACTAATTAATTGAATTTAACAGTAAGGTATTGTTTAAATAAAATATGACAAAAATTAAAATTACACAGGTGAAAAGTACGATTGACAGGATTAACAATCAGAAACTTGTGATTAAAGCATTAGGATTAGGAAAATTAAATAAATCAGTAATTAAAAATAACACCCCTCAGATACGGGGGATGATTGAGAAAGTGAAACATTTAGTTAAATTTGAAATAATATAATTTTTTTTTTGATTTTTTATTAATTTTAAAAATTAAATAATAAAATCATAATGAATATAATCTTCTTAACCATATTTTAAAATTAAAAAGGAAAGGAAACAAAAATGAAGAAACTTTTCATGACTTTAACATTAGTTCTTTTTGTTACCAGTTTTTCATTCTCACAAATTAATAAAAACTGGGACGGTACAATTCCGGAAGTATATTCTGGTTCAAAAGGATTTGTATTTTATTATGCTCCGTTTGTAAGTTCAAACTTAGGTACTGTATATGCAGGTACACGCACAATATTTCAAGATACTGCAAATACAAATTTAGGTACATTATATGGTGTTGGATTCCAATATTATGTGACAAAAGAAATTGCACTTGCAGTAGGTTTTAATTTTAGCAGCTGGAGTTGGGAACCCACATGGTCTGGAGTTACATCAAAACAATCTACTTCGACATTTGGTGTTTCTCTTGATGGAAATTATCATTTTAAATCTTTATACAGTGTTTCTCCGTATTTAGGATTAAATGTTAATTTTGGTACTGGTAGTACTTCATGGCAACAAACTGTCGGTTCAACAACCTCTAAATGGGAAACCAGTGGTAATTCAATTGGTTTCGGATTGAATTTTGGATTTGACTGGTATTTCACACCCGGTCTTTCACTTGGCGGTAGATATACAGTCGGAATGACAATGAATAGTCAGCCGGAAGCAACAAGCACAAACGGTGCAACTACGGTTACATTTAAAGGACCAAAATCATCGACATTTGGGACTGGAATTGCCAGTATACTTTTGAACGTTCATTTCTAAAATTTTAAAAAAGAAATATTGAATTTCTATTCCTTTGTCCGCGAAAGCGGACAAAGGAATTTTATTGTTTAAAAAAGATAATTTGAAAAAAATTAATGGATATATTAAGTAACTTAAAATACGCCGAAGGTTCACGGAAAAAGAAAAAAAGAGTAGGAAGAGGACAGGGCTCCGGACACGGAGGAACTTCTACAAGAGGTGAAAATGGAGCTAAATCCCGCTCGGGCAACAAATATCGAGCCTGGTTCGAAGGCGGGCAAATGCCTATTCAAAGACGTTTACCAAAATTTGGTTTTAAAAATATAAACAGAATAGAATTTTCTGTGATTAATGTTGGAGATATTCAGAAATTATTAGACTCTGGTAAGATTGAAAATAAACCGATAAATAAAAATTATCTTTTGGAAAAAAATATTATAAAATCAAAGAACAAACCTCTTAAGATTTTAGGTAACGGGGATATAAAAGTTTCTGTGGAAATTTCTGCAGATGCTTTTAGCAAATCTGCAATCGAAAAAATTCAGAGTGTTGGAGGAAAAACAGTAACCGTATGAGTGGTTTTGTAAACAGTTTCAGAAATATTTTCAAAATTGAGGAACTAAGACAACGGATTATTTATACCGTTGTTGTACTTATTATTGTCAGAATAGGGGCTCATATTACCTTGCCCGGAATTAATACTGCAGTGCTTGCTGAATTGAATGCAAGGGGTAATCAATCTGATACTTTGTTTGGTCTATATGATTTATTTGTTGGAGGTGCATTTTATAAAGCAGCTGTTTTCGCATTGGGAATTATGCCTTATATTAGTTCTTCTATTATTATTCAACTTCTTGGTGCAGTCTTCCCGTATTTCCAAAAACTACAGAAGGAAGGTGAAGAAGGAAGAAAAAAATTAAATCAGTTAACAAGATTAGGAACAATCCCGGTAGCCGCACTTCAGGCTTGGGGTGTGAGTGTTCAGCTTGCTAGTAGAGGAGGTCTTGAACAGAGTATTGTCAGTCCTGAAATTTCTGGATTTATGTTTACATTTTCAACTGTAATTTTTCTTACTGCTGGGACAATTTTATTAATGTGGATGGGGGAACAGATTACGGAAAAAGGAATTGGAAACGGTATATCACTTATTATTTTTATCGGTATTATTGACAGATTGCCGTACGCTTTAGGGCAGGAAATTACAATTATTAATGAAGGCTCACAAAATCTTTTTGTTGAACTTATTTATATTGCAGGATTTGTAATGATAGTGGTTGGAGTAATTGCGGTTACTGTCGCCACCAGAAAAATCCCCGTTCAATATGCCAAAAGAGTTGTTGGAAGAAAAGTATATGGAGGTGTAACTCAATATATTCCATTGAGAATTAACCAGGCGGGTGTTATGCCTTTAATATTTGCACAATCTATTATGTTTATTCCAAATACATTCCTTTCTTTTTTTCCGAATAGTGATTTTATGCAATCGCTTTCCAAGTATTTTGATTATAATAGTTTTGTGTATATGATATTTTATGCTTTGTTAATAGTTTTCTTTACATATTTTTATACTGCTATAGCTTTTAATCCTAAGGATGTTGCTGATAATATGAAAAAGCAGGGTGGATTCATTCCGGGAGTTAGACCCGGAAAACCAACTTCCGATTTTATAGACAATATATTAACTAAAATAACCCTTCCGGGTTCTATATTTCTTGCAATTATTGCAATTATTCCGACAATTGTTACTAAACTTGGTGCACAACCGGGTTTTTCATCGTTCTTTGGAGGAACAAGTTTATTGATTGTTGTTGGTGTGGCACTTGACACACTTCAACAAATTGAATCCCATTTGCTTATGAGACATTATGATGGATTCATGAAAGGAACAAAATTAAAATCAAGAAGATATTAATTAATCTTAATGTCTTTAATCAAAAGTGATAAAGAAATTAATCTCATAAGAGAAAGCTGTAGAATAGTTTCTCAAGTTCTTAAAAATATAAAAGAATATATTAAAGAAGGAATATCGACTTTAGAGCTCGATAAATATGCAGAAGAATTTATACGTTCCCAAAATGCTATTCCTGCATTCAAAGGTATATCGGATAAAAAAAGAATTTTTCCCGCTACATTGTGTGTATCGATAAATGAAGAAGTTGTTCATGGAATACCGAGTTCTGAAAGAATTTTAAAAAACGGAGATATTGTTTCTATAGACGTAGGAGTATTGAAAAATGGATATTACGGAGACGCAGCCTACACATATAAAGTTGGTGATATTTCTTCCGGGAAAAAAAAACTTTTAAAAATTACTGAAGAATCATTATATAGAGGTATAAAGCAGGCAGTCCCGGGAAATTTCGTAAATGATATTTCTTGTGCTGTTCAGAATTATGTAGAAGGTTCAGGATTTAGTGTTGTCAGGGAACTGGTCGGACATGGCATAGGAAAAAATCTTCACGAGGATCCAGCAATTCCAAATTATTTCAATCCTCAAAATGTTTTCAAACTTGAAAAAGGAATGGTGCTGGCTATTGAACCAATGGTTAATTATGGAAAGTGTAATGTAAAGGTGAAACAAGACGGATGGACTGTAGTTACAAAAGATGGTGAACCGTCAGCACATTTTGAACATACTATTTGTGTAAAAGAAAATGAACCCGAAATTTTATCAATTTCTGAGTGAATATGGCAAAACAGGAATCAATTAAAGTGGACGGAATAATTACAGAAATTCTTCCCAACACTACATTTAAAGTAAGACTTGAAAACGGTCACGAGATTCTTGCACATATTTCCGGAAAAATGAGAATGAATTTTATAAGGATTTTACAGGGTGATAAGGTTAGTGTCGAACTTTCACCTTACGATTTAACAAAAGGAAGAATTACATATAGATATAAATAAAAAGTAAAATTATGAAAGTAAGAAGTTCAATAAAAAAAATGTGTGATAAGTGTAAGATTATAAAACGAAAGGGAGTGATTCGTGTTATTTGCGAAAACCCCAAACATAAACAAAGGCAAGGTTAAAAATTAATTATTAATCAGGAGAAAATAAATTGGCAAGAATTGCTGGAATAGATCTTCCAAAAAATAAAAGAATTGTAATCGGGTTGACCTCGATATTCGGAATCGGTAAATCCTCTTCATTATCAATATTATCGAAACTTGGCATAGATGAAAATATTAAAGTCTCACAGTTGACTGATGAACAGGTTAACCAGATAAGGTCGGAAATATCTTCAATTAAAGTTGAAGGTTCTCTCAAGTCGGAAGTTCAGATGAATATTAAAAGACTTCTTGACATAGGTACATACAGGGGAAAGAGACATCGAAAAGGACTTCCTGTAAGAGGACAAAGAACCCGTACAAATGCAAGAACAAGAAAAGGTAAAAGGAAAACAGTTGCAGGTAAAAAGAAAGCGACAGCTAAGAAATAAATAATAGAATTTTATTAATATTTAATCAATTTTTAGTTTGGCAAAAACAGCAAAAAAAACAAAAAAGAAAATTCAGGTCGAAGCAAACGGAACTGCTCACATTAAAGCTACTTTCAATAATGTTATTGTAACACTTACTGATATTTATGGAAACACAATTTCATGGGCTTCCTCCGGGAAAATGGGATTCAAAGGTTCAAAGAAAAATACACCGTTTGCCGCACAAATGACAGCTGAAGCAGCAGCGAAAGAAGCTTATGACCTCGGGTTGCGGAAAGTGGAAGTTTTAATCAAAGGAGTTGGTTCCGGACGTGATGCAGCAGTCAGAGCACTAAATACTGCAGGACTTGATGTGGTTAATATTGTAGATATTACTCCTCTGCCCCATAATGGATGCAGACCACCAAAAAGAAGAAGAGTTTAATAAATTTAAAATATTTTTCTATTTAATGGCAAGATATACAGAAGCAAATTGCAAACTTTGCAGGAGAGAAAGACAAAAATTATTTTTAAAAGGGTCAAAATGCTTTACGCAGAAATGCCCGATTGAAAAAGGTTCAAACTATCCTCCCGGACAGCACGGACTATCGAAGAAACCAAGAATTACAGATTATGCTGTACAGCTCCGTGAAAAACAAAAAATTCGTAAAACCTATGGTTTGCTTGAAAAACAGTTCAGAAATTATTTTGAAAAGGCGGCAAAACAAAAAGGTGTTACAGGCGATAATTTAGTAAAAATTCTCGAGAGACGCTTTGATAATACACTTTACAGACTTGGACTCTCCGCTTCAAGAAAAGCTGCAAGACAGCATATCATACACAGACATTTTACTGTGAATGGAAAGATAGTTGGTGCACCCTCTTATCTTTTAAAATCCGGTGATATAATTCAGGTACGTGACAAAAGCAAAAAACTTGATGCGTTTCACGAAGCAATGAAGAGAATGAAAGACAGTTTGATGCCTTCCTGGCTTACTCTTGATAAAGCAAATATGTCGGGTTCTTTCTTACATACACCTGAAAGGCAGGAGGTCGATTTTATAGGTAATGAACAATTAGTTGTGGAATTATATTCAAAATAAAAATTTTTATATAACCTAATAAATTATAAAGAGATGAAGTTAAATCATTTACAAATGCCTGAAAAGGTTGTAATAGAAGAATCAACATACTCCGATACATATGGAAGATTTATTGTACAGCCGCTTGAAAGAGGATATGCAGTTACTTTAGGAAATACATTACGAAGGGTACTGATTTCTTCACTGCCGGGTACAGCAATTGTAGCAGTTAGAATTAATGATGTACCCCACGAATTTACAACAATCAAGGGTGTAGTCGAAGATGTAACTGAAATTATTTTAAATCTTAAAGAAGTAAGGTTCAAGGACATATCAAAAAAAGCTTCAAGAATAGAGTTGCACCTGAAAGGACCGAAAGAATTTACTGCAAAAAACATCCAGGATGCTACTGCAGATTTTGAAATTCTTAATCCTTCACAGCATATTGCTACTTTGAATAAAGATGCGAGCCTCGATATTGAGTTAAGAATTGGTAACGGTATTGGATATGTCCCATCTGATGAAAATAAAAAATACGAGTTACCGTTAAACTTTATTCCTGTAGATTCAATTTTTTCTCCTATAGTTAATGTTAATTATGTTATTGAGGATACGAGGGTAGGACAAAGGACTGACTATGAAAAATTGGTTCTGGATATCACAACCGATGGCTCAATTAATCCTGAAGAAGCAATTATTTTATCATCGAGGATAATTCGTGACCATATCCAGTTATTCCTGAATTTGAAACCTGAACTTGAGGTTATAACACCTATGAAAGAAGAAAAAGATGAAGAGTTTGAGATGGTACGGAAAATTTTGTTGATGCCTGTTGATGAACTTGATTTGTCAGTTCGTTCACAGAATTGTCTTAGGTCGGCAAATATTAAAACTATCGCAGACCTTGTAAGTAAAAATGAATCTGAAATGCTTCATTACAGGAACTTTGGTAGAAAATCTCTTGCTGAACTTGGTGAACTGATTGAAGGATTCGGGTTGAATTTCGGGATGGATGTTAATAAATACATTACCGAAGATGATAAAAAGAAATAAATATTGTTAATTATTAAATGATTATATATAATGGAGCATAGAAAAAAAGGCAGAAAATTAAAACGAACAGCGTCACATAAAAAATCTCTTTTATCAAATCTTTCTGTTTCTCTGATTAAAAATAAAAGAATTAAAACGACTGTTGCAAAGGCAAAAGAACTTAGAACTTATATTGAACCTTTAATTACAAAAGCTAAAAATGCTTTTAAATTAAAATCAACGGCTCCTGAAAAAGATATTCATAATAGAAGAATTGTCAGGAAATATCTGAAAGACCCTGAATCTATTAAAATTTTATTTAATCAAATCGCCGAAATAGTAAAGGACAGACAGGGTGGATATTTAAGGATTATCAAATCCGGTTTTCGTCCCGGCGATAGTGCAGATGAAGCTATAATTGAATTCGTGGATTTCAAAACTGAAAAAGTAAAGGAACAAAAACCCGGAAAAGTAAAAGAAGATAAATCAAAAACACCTGAATCCAAAGAAACACAGGAAGAAAAAAATGCCGATACAGTAGATGAAAAACCGGTAGATTCCGGTAAATCGGTTAAGAAAAAAACTTCCGCTGCAAAGACAAAATCTACTAAGACAACAGCAGATAAAAAGGAAATAAAGAAGAAAACCGAAAAGACTGATAAGAAAAAGGTAAAAGAAGATTCAGAAAAAAGTTCAGCTAAAAAGGTAAAAAAAGAAAAATAATTCAGTTCAAATAATAGTTTAATTATAGTTTATTTAATTGTTTTTACATTTAATTTATTTTCAATTTTATTTATTTTGAATAAATAAAATAATAAATAATTGCCTCTTTCTTTTTTTAATATTCAGTTTTTCAGAATTTACAAAATTAAACAAAGGGAATTAACTTTTTAAAAAAAAGATATGAAAATAACTTCAGCAGAATTTATTAATAGCATTTACGATTTAAGAACTTTGCCAAAATCAGTTCTTTCGGAATTTGTTTTTGTTGGACGTTCAAATGTCGGCAAATCTTCCCTTGTCAATAAAATCTGCGGTAAAAAGAAACTTGCGAAAATAGGTTCTGTACCCGGTAAAACCCGGCAGCTGAATTATTTCCTTGTGAATGAAGAATTTTACCTCGTTGACTTACCGGGTTATGGGTATGCTAAAGTACCTGAACAAATCAGGGCTGGATGGCGAAAACTTGTTGAAGACTATTTCAGCGACAGGGAGAATGTAAATATGGTGTTTGTACTCATCGATTCAAGACATGAACCGACTTACCTGGATGAATTAATGGTTAGCTGGCTTGAATACTATGAAATTCCTTATGCTATTGTATTGACTAAATCGGACAAGATTTCCAAAAATAAAATGGAAAAACAAATCTACAGGTCGTCTAAGATAGTTAATAATTATGAGCTTTGCAGGGATTTTATTCCTTTCTCAATAATTACAGGAGAAGGCAAAAATGAAATTGTCAAATTGATTGAAGGTCAGCTTGAGAAAAAATAAATGCTGAAAAAATTTCCAAATTAAAATTTAATAACACCTTTAAATTTCATCTAAAGCTTTGAAAAAAGTAAAAATTTTAATAGCAGATGAAATTGACCTCCGAAAAATATCAGTATTAAAAAAATCCTTTTTTGAAATTTCAAAAAAATTTGGAATTTCAAACTCTGAAATTTTACGTTCCTACAATAATTACGAAATTCTTATCATAAGAAGTGTAAGAATAATTGACAGAAACTTTCTTCGGAAATGCAATTTCAAAATTATTGCAACCTGTTCAAGAGGTACTGATAATATTGATGTTGAATATGCAAACAGAAAAAAAATTGCTATCATTAACGCTGATGAGGCAAATGCAACATCAACCGCAGAACATACTTTTGCACTGATTCTTGCTATATATAAAAATTTATTTACATCAGGTAGATTAGTGAGGGAAAGTAAATTTAATATTTACAATTTTCATAGATATGAACTTAAAGGAAAAAAAATTGGAATCATTGGTGTCGGAAGAGTCGGCAGCAGGGTAGCTGTATTTGCAAAAGCATTTAATATGCAAATTATTGCTAATGACATTGATTCCTTTGTAGTAAAATCACATCCTGAACTTGAATTTAAAAGTTTAAATTATCTTTTAAAAAATTCCGATATCGTTACAATTCATATCCCCCTGAATAAAACCAATAGTAATTTTTTAAATCGTGATAAATTAATAAATCTCAAAAAGAATGCTGTATTAATTAACACTGCAAGAGGTGAGGTTATAGACGAAAAATATTTGTTTAAATTGCTTTTAAATAAAAAAATTTATTATGCAGGATTGGATGTATTTAAAAACGAACCTGAAATAAACAAGGATTTTTTTAAACTTGAAAATGTTATACTAACTAATCACATTGCAGGGAAAACAAAAGAGAGCTTTAAGAGGATTCCGGCAGAAATATTTTACAAAATAATCGATATATTTTCACACAAAACTGGGAATGAATGATTTTTTTCACTTTAAATAACTAATTTTTTTAGTATTATACTAAAAGTAAATTAATTAAGTTGCTTCAAAAATAATTATTATAAAAATTTTGTTATAAATTATAGTTCATTATTTCTAAAATATTTTTTTTAAATAAAAGGAGAAAAAATGGTTAAAAAATTATTAACATTAGTATTTACTTTTTGTTTTTTATCTTCCTTGCTTTATGCAAGTCCGAGAAAAATAACTTCTCAGGAAAAAGAATCAATGAAAATGTTAAGTTTCAAAATGACTCTTATTGGTGATGCAGTTGTTTATAAAAGAGAGGGAGCTCCAAATAATATTAATATTGGAAAGTACACGTCTGTTCAATCTACAATAGCTCCTAATTTTACAAGAACAGTGCAAATAGACGGTATCACTGCAACATTAACTTTTACTTCAGTTGGTATTACTGCTTATACTTTACAATCCAACGGAGCACCTCTTGAAATCTGGCAGGACCCGGTTACACCTGCGAATCTGCATATCGCTTTTACATATTCACCAAATCCTGACCCGGCGCCAGGCTTCACCGGCAGATTGGTTAAGTATTATTACAGTTCGAATAGTGGAACAAACTGGACTTTTGTTGCAAATGTACCGACCATAAGAGCCGGTTTTGTAAATATTACAGGTACTTCAGATGGAAATGCTTTAATCGCCAATCATACTGCGCTTACATCAGGCGGGACTACAAGGACTGTTGCATTTTCAGATGCATTTCCGGGTTTAGGTTCTTTTACATCCTTAGATCCGGGATTAAACGGTTCAAATGCTTATATCTGGCCAAGTATTGTTGCCACAAATTCGATTGCTTTGACTAATAAATTTGTTATCATTGCGTCGGTTAATAATACTACATATGATAGTACATTTCTTAATACTGGAACTTCATTGTCAAGTTCAACTTTTCTGGGTTGGAACGCAATTCAAAGTGCGATTGCAAACAGTTATATGCTTGCAAGGAGTGATGATGGTACAAGAATAGGATTAGTAAATATTGCTAATGGTTATAATGATGCTCCCGATTACGGAGATGTTTTATTCAGAGAATCAACGAACAATGGAACTTCTTTTTCAGCACCGACAAAAATTTTTGATGCTCAATGGGGAAGCGGTGATAGTCTTTGTGCTTTTAATTCTGTATCACTTTGTTATGTTGGTAACGTTCCCAAAGTCGTATGGGAACATGTCAAGCAAACAAGGTCAGGAAGTTTTTATCCCGGATATCCTTCTCAGTTGAGATATTGGTCATCTGATTTACCCGGTACTGATCCAAACAGAAGTAAAATAATTGCCGATACCAATAATCTTGGATATCATCCTTATTATCACAGCGGACCCAACGCCACAGTTGATGGATATACAAATACTACCAGACCTGTGATAGGTAAATCAAACACAGGAAATGTATTATTCGTTGCCGTTATGGTTCCTTCTGATTATGTTGGAAATTCACCTGATACTGTCAGTTTTATGGATATTTATTATTTGGTTTCAGGTAACGGCGGAGCATCATGGAAGGCACCTGTTAAAATGAATCCCACAACACCTGTCAGAGATTGGATATTCCCAAGTGTATCGCAAACTAATACGAAAGTTGGTTCAAATTATATTTTTAATGTTGCTTGTGAATCGGATTCATTACCCGGAAATTATTCTACTTATACCACAAATCCTCAAACAAGTGCAACTTACTATTACGTGAAAGTATCCATTCCCGAACCTGTTGGGGTTGGTAACATTACAACACAGATTCCGGAAAAATATTATCTCGGACAAAATTTTCCGAATCCTTTCAATCCTGTAACAACAATCAGGTTTGCTTTAAAGAAATCAAGTAATGTTACATTGAGAGTTTTTAATACTAATGGACAGGTTGTTTCAACATTAATTGGTAATGAATTTGTAAGTGCAGGAATTAATGAAATAAAATTTGATGCATCAAATCTTGCAAGTGGAATTTATTTCTATTCAATAACTGCAGGCGATTTTACAGACACAAAAAAAATGATATTGATAAAATAAATTTTTTTTAATTTTAATTCATAAGGTATTTAATGGATAATTATATCAATTAAATACCTTTTTTTGTTTCCATAAAATAAAATTATTTTTTATTATATTTTTACGATTTAAATTTTTTATAGTCCATAAATCTTGAAATAAATTTTGAAATACTGTTGAAATTTTCAAATTGCATATCAAATTAGGACAAAATATTAAAATTTTTATTTTTTTTAAATATTTCACTTGCTAAATATTTATTTTTTATTATTAACACTAAATAATAAACAATAAAAAATGTAATTGACAAGTATTTGTAATAGTATTATATTAATAGAAAAATTTAGTTCTTATTTAGTACAAATTAAACAAAAAACTTTCATTATTAAAACGTAAAGGAGAAAAAAATGAAAAAATTGTTTTCAGTATTTGTTCTTATGCTCTTAATTTGTTCGGTATTTGCACAACAGCAAAGTACCAGAGTTGATAAAAATGCTTATTCTAAATTAAAACCTGATTTTTTCGTAGTAAATAAAGGTATTCAAAACATCAGTACAACGCTATTACCCGGTTTTACTAATGGTTTTTTTATTATAGGCCCTGAAATTATGACTCAGTTAACTGGATGGTATGATTATATGACTAATGGTGATGCAAAACACTACATTTTAATGGATCCCACTAATCCATTATTACTGCATGCTATATATACAACATCAGATTCGACTGACCCGGGAGGTTCTTCTTCAAGGAGAACAAAATACGCGGGTTCTACAAATGGTGGACTTACATGGACTGAAATAGCTACTGTTCCAACTATCAGATCAGGTTTTGGTTATATGGATTTGAAATCTGATGGTAGTGCAATAATTGCAAATCATAATGCTTTCAGTGGTACATTAAATGGAGAATTATATATTGATGTTTTTCCCCATTTGGGTTCTTTTGTTCAGTATCTGACATCTCAAGCAAACGGAACTGCAATATGGCCTCAGGCAAATAAAATGACAAACGGAAATGTATTTTTATGTGCCGAAAGTTATGCTGGTGGTTCAGCTACTGATACTCTGAAAAAAGCTATTAATAATGGGACTTCTTCTTCCACATGGACTGTAATAAATTATCCCGGTGGACCGACAAATAATATGAGGTGGTGCAGTGCAGCAGGTGCTAATGGAAATGTTATGACTGCAGTAAATCCTGTTAGTCTTGTGCAATTTTTAGGTTCTAATTATATCACAGGTTTTAAGTCAACAGATAATGGAGTTACTTTTGGTTCTGCTATTACTCTTTTTACACCTTTTGTTAGCGGTGTTGATACGATTGGAGCATTTTTTGGTCAGGATTTAGCATTTAAACCCGGTACTACTGATTATTATTTCGCTTATAATACCAATAACGGATATTACAAAGGCTCAGCTTTATGGATTAGCAAAAATGCTGGTACTGCTTATAAAATTGCTGATTCAAATAATGTACCAAATACTACTTATTTGCCATCGGGCGGTTGGGCTGGAATAACAGGTATTGACCATCCTTCAATTGGCTGGTCTGCAGATGGTAATGTATTATATTGTGCATATTCAGTCGCTACAGCAGATACAGGATTAAGAGGTTGGAATACAAGAGATATTTTCTTAAGTTGTTCTACAAATGATGGAGTTACCTGGAGAACACCTATCAGGGTTACAAATACACCATTAATCGATGAAGGATATGTTAGTATTTCCAGGGTTAATCCCGGTAATTCACCTACAACTTATGCTGTTCATATGGTTTATATGAAAGATCCGGGTGATGGTCCATCTTCCTTCAATGGAACAGGAACTACACTTCCGGCTACAAGGAATTGGGAGATTTACAGAAAAATTTCTCAACCAACAGTTGGAATTGAAATTGTAAGCACTGAAGTTCCTCAAAAATATTCTTTATCACAAAACTATCCAAATCCTTTTAACCCCGTAACAAACATTAAATTTGATATTACTAAAAAAGGATTTGTATCGTTAAAAATATTTGATTTATCCGGTAAAGAAATTTCTAGTTTAGTAAATGAAGTTTTAAGTACAGGTTCTTATCAGTTTAGTTTTGATGGCAGTAATTTGGCAAGTGGTGTATATTTTTATTCAATTAAATCAGGTGATTTCAGAGAAACTAAGAAAATGATGTTAATCAAATAATTTATTTTTTTAAATCAATGAATTCTTCGAACCCTCATAGTATTTATTTTAGATATTATGGGGGTTCTTTTTTTAAAAATTAAAAATATGGAGGGTAAAATGAGGGATTTTACTATTTTAAAGTATGTTTCCCTATTTATTTTTGCTGTTCTCTTTTTTTACACTAACAGTTCTTATGGACAGGCTACAGGCAGTATAGGAGGTTCTGTTCTGAATGAAAAAGACAATTCTCCTCTTGTTGGCGCTGTAGTAAAAATTTCAGGTTCTAATCAGGGAGCTGTTACAGATGATAATGGTGAATATGTTATCTTGAATGTCGATGTCGGGACGTATAGTCTTGAGGCATCATACGTTGGCTATGATATGAAAATCTTTAAGAACATCAGGGTATCGGTTGACCAAAGAACAAAAGTTTTTTTCACTTTAAAAGAAACTATTGTCTCAACCGAAATTATAATTATCGAAGGTGAAAGAAAAGGAATTGATGTTGAACAATCCGGGCGTGTTATTGAAAATACTACAATCAATAATTCAGGTGTTCGCGGTATTACCAATATTGTTTCAAAAACTGCGGGTGTTGTCCAGGATGAAAGAGGTGGTGCGATAAATATACGCGGTGGTCGTTCGAATGAAAGCATAGTTATTGTTGACGGTGTTGAAACCACAAATCCTCTTGATGGTTCTTCGCGTGCTTTTATTCCAAATAACCTGCTGCAGGAAATTACGGTTTTGACAGGTGGATTTGGTGCTGAATATGGAAATGTTCTCAGCGGTGTGATTAACGTATCTACTAGAACGGGAACTGATAAATTTACCGGGTCATTAGAATTAATATCCGATGACTTTTATCCGGGAAGATGGTTTAATACTCTTAACCTTGGATATAATCTTTATAATTTTACAATTGGCGGTCCTATTGTTCCAACTACAAAACTTGCAAAAGTATTTAATTTCTTCGGCAGTTTTGAAAGGTATTTTATGAAAATGCCTGTTGCTTCATGGATACTTGATAAAGACCCGACTATTATCCCGAATGGCAAATTGAAAAATGATGAAGCAGGAAGTTATTCTTACAATGGCAGATTCAATGTTAATTTAACGGAATTACCAAATGGAGGATTTCCTATTAATCTCAGAATGGGACTTTCTGTTAACCAAAGCACATCAAAAGTTCTGTATGGTTCCAATATTTATGGAGCAAATGGAATTGATAATTCAGATAGAAACCCTATTTCAATGGGAAATGATTATCAATATTTTGTTAGATTAATCCATACTGTGATTCCAAATAAATTTTTATATGAATTACAGGGAAGTTATTTTAGAGTAAAAACAGAACAGTTTGACCCGATTTTCAAGGATAACCTTACATGGTATGGTGATACTGCTCATAATCCTTTATTGACGAAGTATGGTTATGTTCAAGGTGGTAATCTTGGATTGGACCCGAATTTATTTAGTCTTTATGCAAGAAAAGGCAGAGTAATAGATTTTTATTCAAAATCTGATATCAGTTATGTTGGTGCTAAATTAGATGCTACTTATTCTTTATTAACGAAAAAATTTGGTGACCATGAAGTAAAATTCGGTGGTGAAATTAAATACCATACATTAAAAAATATGTCGCTAAATCCCGGAACAACTGCGGATTTATCCATTTCTAATTCTTTTGATAGATGGTTTGGTACTAATACTTCGAGACTAAAGACTTATGGATTTAGAATTGTAGATCCACTGACAGGTACTGTCTTAACTGAAGGAGATGATGCAAAACATCCGATAACAGGTGGTTTATATATAAGGGATAAAGTTTCTTTTTCAGATTTTAACTTTAACGGTGGTTTGAGAATTGATTTTATGGATGTGAATACTAAGGTTTTAAGAGATATCGAACATGATTTAATCGGACCGGATGGACAGTTAGTTACAGATGATGATTTTGTCGATAGTAAAATGGATGTAATATTTAGTCCGCGTCTCGGATTTTCATTTCCTATTACAAATGATATTATTTTTGTAGCTCAATATGGAAAAATGGTTCAACTTCCACAATTAAATCTTTTATTTGTTAGTCCTGTCACTTTACAAAGATTCTTATCAACAGCATTACAGGATGTTATTGAAAATTCTTCTTTAAAACCAACAAAATTGACTCAATATGAAATTGGTTTTAAACAGAAAATTGGAAATTTTATTGATTTAGGCGTAACTGCTTTTTATAAAGAAGCAATTGATTTAATTGGTGCAGGTAGAGTAAAACGTACTGATGATGGAAAAGTTCCAAATGGTTTCGTTACATATATGAATTTAGATTTTGCTATTTCGAGAGGACTTGATTTTTATCTGAGTATGAGAAGAAATAACCGTCTCGCAATAGACCTTGCATATACTTTATCCTATGCAAGCGGTACTGGTTCTGACCCTTATTCAAAAAATTCGCTCGCAAATAATTCAGATGCTCAACTACCAAATTATGTCTTTTCTCTTGATTATGACCAGAGGCATACCGGAAATGTAAACCTTGATTATAGATTTGGTGATGTTGAAGATGTTCCAAAAGGAATTCTTGGTCATGTATTAAGAAACCTTGGACTGAATATTTTATTTAGTTTTAACAGTGGCAGACCTTATACCGGCAGAACAGTTTCAAATACAGCAACAGGAACAAGCGGTGAATTTATTACGACTTCCAAAAATGAATTATATATGGATTGGCACTTCAGAATTGATTTAAAAATAGATAAAATGGTCAACATCTGGAAAACTAACTGGACATTCTATGCATATGTCATTAATTTATTGAATACTGAAATAATAAATTATGTGTTTCCGGGTACAGGAAAACCTGATGATAATGGTTTTACACGAACACCGACCGGTGCCCAGCGATATCGTGATTACGCGTTGTTCAGACAATTATGGCCCGAGAGAATTAAATTCTTATCTAATTGGGGCCCGCCAAGACAAATTAGATTTGGTGTTAATATTAATTTTTAATTGGTAAAATTAATTTGAATTAATTTTTTTAAAAAATTATAAAGTGAATTATGATACAAAAAACAATATATTTTAATTTGTTCCTGGTGTTAGTATTATTCAGTGTTTTTGGATTTTCTAAACCAAGAACTATCAAAAATAATAATAATTATCAAATTTATAATCCAAGCAGTCCCAATGCAGTTACTCTTCAATCAGCTCGTTTGGATGCCAATAACATTGACGCCTGGTTTCATAACTATGGTAGTTTTGACCAGGATTTTAGAACGACAAATACTCCGGGATTTATGTGGCCCAAAGGTTCTGGTAAATTTGCGTGTTTTACTGCAGGACTTAGTGTAGCTTGTTATATTGGAACTGACCAGGGTGATAAATTAGCACAATGTATGGCATCGTATAAAGGGGAATGGGCTCCCGGTTTTATTCCAAGACCTCTTCCGGGTCGTGAAGGATTAAGCGGTCCACAGGCAGGATTTAAAATGTATATAGTTTACGCAGGTCAAACTTCTGCAATTAATCCTGACGTTGCAAACTGGGGTTTAATGGTTCCCTATGGTGCTCCTTATGTTGATAAAAATGGAAATCACCAGTATGACCCTGATATTGATGAACCTGGTATGCAAAATGCATCTGAAACGATTTTCATGTGTTTAACTGATGCTATTCTATCACAAAGAAATCCCGGTGAAGGTTTTGGCGGAGGTATAAATTATCCATATCTTTATGCTGAAATTCATTTTACTGCCTGGGCTTATCAAAGTACAGGTGTTGAAGATATGCAGTTTGTTAATTGGGTGGTGATTAACAAAGGAGATAGTGCGTGGAAAAAAACATTTTTCAGTGTTGTAGTAGACCCTGACCTTGGAAATGCAGCTGATGATTACATAGGATGCGACAGAAGCATAAATTTAGGATATTGTTATAATGGAGATAATGATGATGAAGGCGGAAGTCAGACCTATGGAGTTGCACCTCCTGCTTTTGGTATGGATTATTTTAAAAGCCCGATTATAAAAGGAACTCCAAATGATACACTCGGATTAACATCGTTTACTTTCTTTACTAATACAGGAAGTGGTGGAATTGCATGTGAAACTGACCCGAATGGAGAACCATATCCCGCTTATTTAAATATGCAGGGTTTTAAAAAAGATTCCACAGAATTCTGGGACCCGACAACCAATCCTCCATCACGTTCAAAATATACCTATCCGGGTGATCCGGAAAGTAATATCGGTTGGACTGAATTAAGAGGTTCATATCAGAATTGTGGACGTGATTCTTCAAATTCAGTTTTAGTCCAACCAAATCCAAAAGGTGATAGAAGATTTATTTTCAGTTCCGGTAGGTCTAATTTTACTGTATTTCCGGGTGATACTCAAAATATCGTACTTGCTCAGTTTGTAGCAAGAGGAAATAGCAACTTAAACTCTGTTACAAAATTGAGATTCGTTGGAAGGGCTGCTAAAACTATTTATGATAATAATTTTAAAGTAATAACCCCAATTCCAAAACCGGTGGTAAATGGTTCTTATAATCCAACTATTAACGGACAATGTAATCTTACATTAAACTGGGGTTCAGAATCAGAATCTTATAGATTTTGGGACTCAGTATTTCATATGGCAAATGATTCCAACATATATAAATTTCAGGGATACGAAATTTATGAGGTTAACAAATCATTAATAACTAATGCTTTGAGTTTACCGAATTTCACTAAACCTGAAACAATTGACCCGAATTATATTAAACTAATAGCAATATATGATTTAAAAGATACAATTGGCAATGTTTATGATTATTATCAAACTGCTGAAGGAGTATATGCAAGATTCCCCGCTGTTCCTCCTTATAAACTTACCCCTTCGGTAACAGGTTTTCCGAATAGTGGTGTTTCAAGAAGTCTGACATTAACAACTACGAATTTTGCTCAGAACTATGGTGGGACAACAGGATTTATTTATGGACAGGATTATTATTTTATAGTTGTGGCTTATGCAGTTAGTACAGCTCCTATTATAATTGATTCATTGGGGTCTCCCTCAAGACTAAAATTTGGATTCAAAGTCTTAAGAAGTGCTTTAGAAGTGAGCAAAACTAAGAATGTATTTAGACCTATTGCACCTCCTGCCGGAACAGTTTTTACAATGAAAAATGGTGATACTTTGAATCTTATGAATCCTATAAAAGATTTAGGTTGTGCTCCGACTATTAGAAATCAGAATTTAGTACTGAGTGCAACATACCGTTTGGTTTTCAATCCTGATACTACCTATAATATAATTAGAATGTTGAGTGGTAATAATTATTTTGATACATTATTCAAAAATGTCAAGCTTTCAAGTACTAAACCAACAGGTGATGATGATTCAAGAACCGCAGATGGTATTTTCTTTAATACACAAAAAATAAGATATACTGCTTCTTCCGGAAATATTGGTGTTTTAAAAGACCCGACTTTAAGAACCGATAGTATTCAAACAAGAAAATATGGATGGGAATATATACCGTCCGGAAATAATCCATTTTATGGTGCAAAGGATTCAATTACAGGTGCTTTGGCGGTCTGGCAATCCAGAAGTATGTCTATTACTTATCCAACAAGTAGCACTTGGAATAAAGTACCATCAGGTTTAAAAGTCGAAAAATTAAGGACTATTAAAATTGAGTTTAAAGGATATGGAAATGGTCAACAGGCATATCGTTTTTGTGCAAAAACACATCTTCCACCTGCAGATCCATCTTTTGCTCAGTACATCGTTAATCCATCTTCAAATCCATCCGAATACCGTTATCAGGATAAAAGGGAAGTTCCATTTAAAGTCTGGGAGATTGACCCGTATGATAGTTCGGCAGCACCCCGTCAGTTAAATGTTGCATTCCTTGAAACGAACTCTCCGATTCCACTTGGAAAAGTTGATGGAAAATTTGAGCCAAATTCTGACAGCACGGGTGGATATGAATTTCTTTTTATATTCAATTCCACATATCAGGACCCTGTTTGGGATGCTAATTATACAAATTTAACATATTCACCGCTTGGGTTATATTTCACAAATAAATATGATATAATGTATATTTGGGGACCCGCATCAAAACCTGGTGCATCATTCCAAAATGGTGATGTGATGTATATTTATCCATATTATGCCACAAGACCATATTATGCAGATAATATACCTTTTGTATATGAATTCACTACTGTTGCTCCGACTTTTGGAAACTCACAGGTAGCTATTGACCAAAATGCTATGGAAAAAATAAGAGTAGTTCCAAATCCTTACTATGGTTATAGTACTTTAGATAGAACTTCAGTTGACAGATTCGTAACATTTAGGAATTTACCGCTTGAATGTACTATTAAGATTTATACTTTAAATGGTGACCTGATTAATACTATTATAAAAACCAAAGGTACCACACCAACTACTTCGAGTACTGCAGAATGGAATCTGCAAAATCAAGATAAAGTTCCTGTTGCTTCGGGTATATACATCGCTTTAATTGATGCTCCCGGTATTGGTACTAAGGTGTTTAAAATTGTAATATTCACGGCTCAGGAAAGAATTAATTTCTAAATTTAAAATGTAAGGAGAAAAACATAAATGAAACTAAATATTTTTAAACTTATATCACTGTTATTTCTGCTAACATTTTTTATTACCGGAAATATATACAGTGGACCGAGAAGTAAACTTGGAACTTCGGCTGCACCGGAATTATTGATTCCTGTCGGTTCGATTGGAACTTCTCTGGGCGGTTCAAATCTTTCTACTGTTTCGGGAGTTGATGCGATGTTCTGGAATCCGGCAGGGATGTGTAATATTACTTCTAAAAACGGCGAAGCAATATTTTCTCATATGAATTATATTGCTGATATTAAAATGGAATATGTTGCCGGAGTTGTGAAGTTAGGAAACCTTGGATTCCTTGGTGTTTCAGTCCGTTCACTTAATGTTGGTGATATTTTGGAAACAACTGAAATTCAACCCGATGGAACAGGAGAAGTATTCAGACCAACTTATATAATCGCTAATCTTGGATTTTCAAGACAAATGACTAATAAAATACGTTTCGGAACAAATGTCAAACTAATAAATGAAAATGTGGCAAAAGTATCTGCCACAGGATTTGCATTTGATTTTGGCATACAATACATTGGTGGTAATACCGGATTATCGTTCGGTATTGCTATTAAGAATCTTGGTCCGCAAATGACATTTAATGGTCCGGGTCTTGACAGAACTGTTGTAAATGAAATTGGTCTCACTACGACTCAAAGAGTAATACTTCAAGGATATGATTTACCAACTAATTTAGAATTAGGTGTTGCTTATTCTAATACTATCAATAAGCAGCATAATTTTACAATATCTACGGGATTTCAAAACTCCGGATTTACAAGTGATGAATTTAAATTCGGACTTGAATATAACTGGAATAACTATTTCTATGTTAGAGGTGCCTACACACTTTATCCGAATAAGGAAAAAGATGAAGGATTATTCGGACCAACTTTTGGTGCCGGAGTCAGATATCCTTTTGGTAATATTACACTTGGATTCGATTATGCATATAGAACAGTAACCGAAGATGCTTTTAAAGCAAATCAGTTTTTTACACTTAATGTAGGATTTTAATATTAACTGATTTTTGTTATTTTGAAGGGTAGTCACTTGCAAAAAGTGATTACCCTTTATTATTTAAAAAGAAAAATTATATGAAAAAATTCAAAATATCTTGTTTTGTATTTTTTGCAGTCTTCTATGTAAATTTGTTTGCCGGACCCAAATTCCAGTTCAATTGTGATTATGCTGTGTTTAAAACCTCAAATGATTTTGTCCTCGAAATTTATGCATCATTTTTTGCAGGTGGATTGAATTATATCTATAATAATAATAATTTTGAAGGTGGTGCTTTACTTGATGTTAAACTTTTTGATAAGAAAACAGAAAAGTTTGTTCATTCTACTATTAATTTTACACCATCAAAGACTAATGATACAAGTTCATCCAATCTGAAAAACAGAATTGTAATTCAAAAAAATATTCTTGTTCAGGAAGGTGAGTATATCTTAAGTGTTTATGGGAAAGACTATATTGATACACTATCTTATGACAGTTTAATAAAAAATATTAAAATTTCTGCAAATAATAACAAACCATATATTTCAGATATAGAATTATCAAGCAGTATTTTTAAATCAACTGATAAGCAAAGTAATTTTTTCAAATGGTCACTTGAAGTAATTCCGAATCCAAGTAATTTATTTGGAAACAATATAAACAGATTATTTTATTTTTATGAAATTTATAATATTTATCAGGATATAATTTCGGAAAAATTTTTTCTTGAAGTTGCTTTAATAAATCAGGATAAAAATATTGTTGATAAAAAGCATAAAAAAGTAAATACTGTTTCTTTATTAATGATTGATTATGATTCGTTCTTACTCGATAGTCTTCCTACCGGAAAATATATTATTTCGGTTTCAATTTCGGATTCAGTTAAGAATTTATTTTTATCAAGTACTAAGGATTTTATTGTTTACAATTCAAATATTGTTGAAAACCTGACTGGAAATCCTGAAATGGATTATTTAAAAAGTGAATATGGTGTTATGAAAGAAGAATTGCTTGATGATGAATTTAATAAATGCATTTATATTAGAAAGGATGAAGAAGGAAATCAATATGAGAAATTAAAGACAGTTGAAGAAAAAAGAAAATTTATGTATAATTTCTGGAAAAACCGTGAAAACCCATATTCTTCAACTAAAAATGAATTTAAAATTCAGTATTTCACTAAAATTAAAGAATCTAATATACTTTTTAAAGAACCATTTAGAGAAGGCTGGAAGACAGACAGAGGAAGAATATATATTACTTATGGAAAACCGGATGACGTAGAAAAGTATCCGTTTGAGGCGGAAACAAAAAGCTATGAAATTTGGAAATATAATTCAATAGATGGTGGATCTGAATGTGCATTTATTGAGTCTCAGTTTAATGGTTCCGGAATTTTTATTCTTGTTCATTCAACTATTAGAAAAGAATTAAGAGACGATAACTGGAAAGCAAAATTAAAAAAATAATTTTTTTTAACTTCATTGAAATCTAAAATTCTTCAAATAGTAAACGCTTTATTTTTTGCCGTTTTGCTTTGGCTGTTGATTACTTTAAATCAGCAGTATTCAATATCATTTACTCTGCCGTTAGAATTGAAGATTAAAGAATATCAGGCTCTTGCAGAAGAACTTCCAAATCATATTGAAATAACTGCAAAAGGAAAAGGATGGGATTTAATATCTTTATATTTTTCAAAAAATTTATCATATAATCTGGATTTGACAGGTGTCAGAAGGGATGTAAAAATTAATACCCTTCAATCTGTTTATGAAAAAGTTTCTTTGCCGTCAAGCATTATTGTTACGAATGTTTCACCCGATACTCTTGATATAAGTTTTGATAATTTAATTCAGAAATATGTCAAAGTGAAAAATAACATTACTGTAATTCCCAAACAGGGTTATATGATAATCGGCACACCAAAATTATCGCAGGATTCTGTGAAAATATCAGGTGCATCTTCTATTGTATCAAAACTTAAATTTATTCCTACTGAAAAAAAAGTATTTGAAAATGTGTCCGGTGAATTTACAAGAAATATCCTGTTAAGTGATTCTCTTTCAGGATTAATAAAAATTGAACCGGCAAATCTCAGGATTACTTATTTGGTAGAATTATCCGCTGATAAAAAACTTGAGGATGTCAGAATTATAGTTAATAATGTACCGGGTGATGTAGAAGTACTCCTTATTCCTCCGAATATAAATATTGCAATTCGGGGTGGAGTAGATGAATTATCCAGGTTTACATCACAGGATATTAAAGTGAGCGTAGAATATTCTCTTCTGGAAAAAGATACACTGGGATTTGTAACTCCAAAATTTGAATTACCTTCAACTGTATCATTAATGAATTTTACGCCTGATAAATTCCAGTTTATTATAAAAAAGAAAATTAAAAGCGGAGAGTGAAAAAATATCTTACAGGTGAAATAAAATCAGTTGCTTCTGAACTAAAAAAACTTGATTTTCAGACAATATATATTTTATTGTCAGTATGTATAATTATTTTTATTTCGTTCACACTGACAAATCCTTCATTTTATTTTAAATATATACAAAAAGATTTTTTAAATTCAAGGATTTATTGGCTACTTGCAGATGGACTCCTGATGTTCTTAATTCCTGTATTATCTATTAAATTTATTTTTAAGAAGAATCTAAAAGATTTCGGATTCAGAATAGGGGATTTTAAATTTGGACTAATTACAGTTTTTGTTTTTTTTATTGTAATGCTACCGGTTCTCTGGATTGTTTCATCATCCGAAACATTTGCTTCTTCATATCCACAAGGTGGAGCAGTTCTAAAAGAGAATTTTTTGATGTTTATAATCTTTGAAATTTGTATTATTATTTATATGCTTGGTTGGGAATTTTTGTGGAGGGGATATTGTCTTTTTGGACTTTTTAAAGTCTTTGGCTTATATTCAATTTTTATTCAGATGATACCATTTTTTATTTTACATAAAGGGAAACCCGATATCGAATTATTTGCATCAATATTTGCAGGGATTATTCTTGGAATTCAAGCGTATAAAAGTAAGTCTTTTATTTATTGCTGGATTATACATTCACTCGTAATGGTAAGTATTGACTCTATATCGGTTATCAGGTATATTAATAAATATTATAATATTTTATTTTAAATAAAACTAATTTATGATTAAATTAAGTGTGAATATTGACCATATCGCAACAATTCGTGAAGCAAGAGGTGAAATTGAACCGGACCCGGTAATTGCTTGTGGAATTTGTGAACTTGCCGGGGCGGAAGGTATTGTCGGACATCTTAGAGAAGACAGAAGACATATTAATGACAGGGATGTGAGATTACTGAGAGAAGTTATTAGAACTAAATTTGACCTTGAAATGGCTCCTACAGATGAAATGTTAAAAATTGCTCTTGATATTTTACCCGATATGGTAACTTTAGTACCCGAAAAAAGAGAAGAACTTACAACGGAAGGCGGACTTAAGATTTCTTTATATAAAAGTTATCTTGAAAACATAATTGAGGAATTTCATTCAAAAGATATACTCGTAAGTTTGTTTATTGACCCCGAACCTTCAAATATTGATTTGTGCGTTGAAGTTGGTGCTGATATAATCGAATTGCATACGGGAAAATATGCAAATTCAATTGACGAAAAGTCTCAGATAAATGAACTGAGTAAAATCGGCTCTGTTGCAAGAATGGCTTCTGAAATGGGTTTGATTGTGACGGCAGGTCATGGATTAAATTATTACAATGTATTCCCGCTTTTAAATATTCCCGAAATTAGAGAAGTCAGCATTGGACATTCAATAATTTCAAGAGCTATATTTACCGGCTTGTTCAAAGCAGTCGAGGATATGGTAAAAATTTTACAGGGGAAATGAAAAAAAGTATTCTTAAAGCATCAGAACTGGTAAAAGAATATAAAAAAAGAGCAGTCGTATGTAATGTTTCTTTACAGCTCGAACAGGGAGAAATAGTTGGTTTGTTAGGTCCGAATGGAGCGGGAAAAACAACTACATTTTATATTATATGTGGAATGATAAAACCGAAATCGGGTACTGTTGAACTTGATTCGGAAGATATTTCTGATTATCCGATGTATAAACGCGCAAAACTCGGAATAGGATATCTCCCCCAGGAAGTATCAATATTCAGAAAAATGACGGTAAAAGAAAACATTATGTCAATACTTCAGTTTATGAACCTCGATGAAGATGAAAGAGAAGATAAATGTTATAAGTTGCTAAAAGAATTCAACCTGAACAATTTGAGTGATTCAAAAGGTTATGTCTTATCCGGTGGGGAAAGGAGAAGAACTGAAATAGCAAGAGCATTGGCTTCCAGTCCAAAATTTATTTTGCTTGACGAACCTTTTGCAGGAATTGACCCCATTGCATCTGAAGATATTATGAAACTCGTTTCTGAATTAAAAAACAGGGGGATTGGCGTATTAATTACTGACCATAACGTCCATGAAACATTATCAATTGTAGACAGGGCATATATATTAATAGAAGGAAAAATTTTCCGTTCCGGTAAAACTTCGGAACTCGCTTCGGATGAAATGGTTAAAAAACTATACCTCGGGGAGAATTTTACTCTGGACAGGTATCTTTTATCAAATCAAAAATAATTATTTAATTTATTTTTTATTGGAGTCTTTATCTTTTGTTGTATTAGACTTTGAAGTATCTCCTGTTTTTTTCTCAGGTGGTTTTGAAGCAGAAGATTTTTTCTTATAATCCGTTATATAAAATCCGCTTCCTTTAAAAATAATTCCTGCTCCTCCTGTCAGGACTCTCTTCAGTGTGTTTTTATGGCAGTTCGGACATTTTTTGCAGGGTTCTGCCTTTATCGACTGAAATTTTTCAAGTTCATGTTCGCAGTTTGTACAATGGTATAAATAAGTTGGCATTATACATTCCTAATTTTCTAAAAATCTTTTTTTGGCAATTTTAAATTCTTCTTCCGTAATTAATCCTTGTTCAAAGGCAGATTTTAATTCTTTCAATTTAGATACATCTATATTTTTACCCGGAACTTTTTCTTTTTTGTTCATTAAATCCTTTAAGATTAATACCCTTTTTAAATCTGTTTTATTAATTCTGAAGGAAAATGAATCTGGATTTTCTTTTAAATAATGAATTTTATTTAAATAGTTATCTTTTCCTTCTTTGATAATTTTCCGTTCAATATTTTTTGACAATTCTCTTACAATTTTATGTTCATAGGTATCAATATTCAGTTTTACTTCCCCCGATAATTCTTTTTTTATTGTTTCATATACACGTTCATAATAATATTCGTAAATCACAAGTAATTCTGCGAGTTTTCCCTCTTCAATAAATCTTTTTTCTGCCGTCTCAGCTTTTTTTATTATTTCTTCCCTTAATGTATTAATACCTTTTTCTGAAAATAATTGTTTTATTAGCCTTTCTTCAATTCCCAATTGTTCGGTTTTCGTAACTGTAATTCCTTCGCTTCTTATTATTTTATATATAATCCTTTCTTTACCTGTCTGTTCATCAATATCATTGGTGAATTCAAAGATATTAAAAATGACTCCCATAATTAAAGCTTTAAAAGTGTCTTCAAGACGTTGCTGCTCTTCAGTATTTAATGGTATTATATCATCGAATATATAACTGTGTTTTGTCGTATGTAAATCAATGAAATAGTTTTTTTGAAGTGAATCATAAAAATATTTCATTTCTTCCGATATGCAGTACGAATAAAATAACGGGAATCCTGCCCATTCTGAATAGAATGTTATTGTTGCACCGTCAGCAGAGTCTTTAAATTCTGCATTTGCCCCGAGTACAGATTGTATTACTGTTTGCAATTTTTTAAATGATTGCGAATTTGTTTTTACACCTATATAAAATTTCTTTGCAGAATCATCCAGTTTAAATCTACCCGGAATTTCGTTAATTTTTAGCCATGGATGTGCCTGATTCAGCATACTCATTAATTTTGACTCACTTCTAATCAAATCTTTCTCAAATAAAACTGTAGTTATGTCAATATCGTTTCTCAACCCTTCAAAATACCTTTTTGCGAATAAAATCATTTTTTCCTCAACGTTTTTGGCATCGCTGTCTTTTAGTATATTTACTATGTCAGTTATATCTGAAGCGCCTAACTCTTTCAGCAGTTTATATGATAATTCTTTAATGCTGTCAAATGCTGTTTGCCCGGTTCCGATATATTTCGGATAATATTCGTTTAAAATATCTTCAGGTTGATAAAGTATTAAATTAAAACTGGATTCCTGCTTTTGTGCAAAGTAAAGATATTTTTCCTTAAAATTATCCCGCAGTATTCCAAGGTTTCCTGTCAGTTTATTGATGTCTGTAATTAATCCGGAAAATGAAATTCTTCCCGAATCGGTTTTTGATGCTTTTTCTATTAAATTCAGAATTCTATTGCAAATATCCTTTGCATAAAATCTTGCACGTAATTTAATTAATGACTCATAATATTTTTCTAATATGGAAAGGTATTTTTCAAGGGAACCTTCCATTGCCTGCTTTTTTAAAATATTTAATTTCGAACGTGATTCATCCTCTTTTAAATCCTGAAGCCTGCTTTTCAGTTCTGCTTCATATTTAATTATTCTGCCCTGAAGTTCATTTATTTCTTTTTCAAATCTCGGAATGTAATCAAAATTACTGTTTGATATTATAAACTGAAGCCTCCGTAAGAGATTTATAGAGTAGAATACTCCTCTTGTGGAATCATTTATTAATCCTATAACTTTTTTCTCTAATTCACCTGATTTTCCTGAATCTCTGTCTCCGATTATTTCCTTAACTAATTTTGTTCTGTTTGTGTGAATTTGTGAATAATATAATCCCTGCCTGCTTATATCAGGGTCATTTTTAAAATTAGCATCAAATTTTTTAATTTCTGAAATCAAATGAGAACTCCACATATTTCCCCTTTTTCCGGATATTAATTCAGATTTAAGTCCGGTAATAAAACTTTTAATCCTGGAAATAATTGATGATTTTTCACCTGCGAGATATAATGTATCGAGAACCTGGCTTTTGCTTTTATTTTCAAGTATTCCAAGTTCAGGAAGAAAATCGTTTATTAAATATGAATCAATATCACTTTGCGAACCTTCTGCAAAAGATAAATAATAATTGATTATATCTTCACATAATTTATTTGAACAGGATAAAATAATTCTGTCGACAGGAATGGCAATTGTTGCCTGTCCAAGTGATGAATATTTCCTGCTGTAGAGATTATTGAATGTTGTTTCTGTTTCCGGCCAGAATCTCTGCTTATATTGAAGTAAATTAACCCTCACTCCTCTTTTATAATTTGCAAAATCCGAGTTTGCAAAATCCTGAAATATTGTATCGGAAACCATTTTATAAATATCTTTATTACTAACATCTGACAAAGTAAGATTTTTTGTGTTTTCACCGTCAATCAAATAAACATCATCAAATACACCCGGTTGAAAAGTGTGAGTTTCGTTTTTCTTCCATTCGGTAGTAAATGTGTTTTTGAAATTATATTTTTCCAACTCCATAAATGCAGCATAACCATTTGCAAAAATTCTTTCCTTTCCATATCCCTGGAATATTTTAGGCATTAAAACGTAGCAGGATGATATTGCCTGATTTCTGAACAGATATCGAATTAAAAATCCGATATCAAGAAATATTCCGGAACCTGTTCCACCACTAACAGAAGTAATAACATAAATATTTATTTTATCGGTATTTACATTCTTTATCTTGTGCTTTTCTTTTACAGTATTAATTGAAATTGAATCTGTAATCCTCGATTTTGCAGAAATTAATTTTGCTGTAATATCATCATAATTATGAAAGAATGATAATCTTGCGGCAGGTCTTATTTGTCCTGCACCTGTATTCATTGTACCTAATTTTCCGATTTCTCCTTCTGTATTGAGCCACTTTTTAATATGAGGCAAATCGTTAATTCTATGAATATATTCGGAAGGAGTTACGGGATTAAAAACCTTTTCGTTCGGCTGGAATTCAATGTCATTTATTAATAAATCTTTTTCCCTTGCTGTGCCGCTTTCTTCAGTCGGTGCGTTATCTGTATCTATATATAAATATGAAACTACAGGAAACTCTTTTAATGACCCGTATTTTTCCACAAACTGCCTGCGAGTTCTTAACAATACTTCCTTTCCGGTTCCCCCTAACCCGATAAGTATTGTTGGCATGAACTCTATTGTTTTGAATTCAAGAGTTCCTTTCTCAGCGTTCGTTAATGTAAATAAATTAGAATCCATTTTATAATTCTACAATGTTTTCTCCGCCGTCAATCCTGATTACATTTCCTGTCATCCATGTCAAATCGTCTTTATATACATCAAGTATAAACTGAGCAATATCTCCCGGTGTAGTCAGTCTTCCGTGAGGATTTCTTTCAAGAGCGGCTTCTATAATTTTTTCATGATTAGGAATTTTTCTCAATGCAGGTGTATCGGTTACGCCTGCTAATAGTGCATTTGCAGAAATTTTTAGATGTGATAACTCCATTGATAACTGACGGATATGCGATTCTAGGCAGGATTTTGCAGCGGAAACTGCACCGTAATACTGAGTTACCTTTTGTCCTCCTGAAGAAGTCAAAGCAAATATTTTACTTCCCTGGGATATAAGTTTTCTTTTCACTAAATCCTGTGTCCAGTATACCAGACTGTTTGCCATTACATCTATTGTCATTTCCATCTGTTTCTGTTTGATTTGCGTTTCGGGATTATCATCAATAAATTTCCTTAGTGTCCCGAATGCAAGCGAATGTACCAGAACTTTAATAACAGGTTCTTCTTTTTCGGAAAATATTTTTTCGACTGTATCGAGTATATCTTTGCGGTTTTGGGCATCTGCGGCATTCATATTAAAAAAATGTGCCTCCGAACCGTAAGATTTTATCTCTGAAATGACATTTTCAACATCCGGCATTGTTGAAGCTCTGTCAAGATGAACACCAATAATGTGCACTCCGTCTTTTGCCAGAATTAAAGATGTAGCTCTTCCGAATCCGCTTGAAGCTCCTAATATTAAAGCATAATTTGTCTTCATATTGTTTTTTTATTTACTTTTAAATGAGATTAAAAAAGTTATAATACTTATTATAAATAAGAAAACAATTATTATCAAAAAAGTTTCCGAACTCCAGAATTTCGCAAGAATCCCCCATATTAAAAATATCCATATTACCGATATTACAAAATACGAATTCCAGCTTACAAGCAATGCCTGACGTGTACTGTTGGTTTTATGCAGGGTCTTGAATAATGTTTTTACAAATATCCAGAAAAATAAAATTAGACCTGCAAATGTCAATAATATATAAATGAATAACTTAGTATTTGAAATTTTATCTTTTTCGTTAGATTCTTTGTACAAATTTTCGAAATTTGTTACTGAATCCGTTGATGAACCCGTATTCAGATTTTTCTTTGTTGTGTCAATTTGCAGTTGATTTGAATTATTTTTCAGACTGTCTTTTACCTGAGAATGTAAAATATTTTGAAAGGAGATTATTAAACAACCGAAAATAATAATATATGATAATACTTTTATCATAAATTTTTTAAATTTCAGCTGTATCTAAAAATCTTGTATCGTAATTATTTTTGTTGAATCTTTCATTTTGCATCATTTTTTCATGAAATGGAACAGTGCTCTTTACTCCTTCAATTACAAATTCTTCAAGCGCTCTTGCCATTCTTGCTATTGCTTCTCTTCTGTCTTTACCATATGCTATTAACTTGCCAATGAGAGAGTCATAATAATGCGGAATAACATATCCATCATAACAGTGTGAATCCAATCTGATCCCCAGACCGTTCGGTGCATTAAATGCTGTTATTACTCCTGCACTCGGTTGAAAATTATTATCCGGGTCTTCGGCATTTATTCTGCACTCAATAGAATGACCGAGTAATTTTAATTTTCTTGGTTTAAGTTTCTGACCGTTTGCTACGTTTATTTGTTCCCTCACCAAATCAATTCCGGTTATTTGTTCGGTAACGGGATGTTCAACCTGCAGACGTGTGTTCATTTCCATAAAATAAAAATTTCCGGTTTTATCCACAAGAAATTCAACTGTTCCTGCTCCTAAATAATTTACTGCTTTTGCTGCCTGAACTCCCGCTGTGCAGATTTTTTCCCTGAACTCATCTCCGAATGCTGAGGAAGGTGCTTCTTCTATTAACTTCTGGTGTCTTCTCTGGATTGAGCAATCTCTTTCAAAAAAATGAGTAACATTTCCGTATTTATCTCCTAAAATTTGAACCTCAATATGCCGCGAGTTTGTAATAACTTTTTCTAAATAAATATCCCCGTTTCCGAATGCTGCAAGTGCTTCATTTCTTGCCATATTAAAAAGTGATTCGATAGATTCTTCATCCTGTACTATCCTCATCCCTTTCCCGCCTCCTCCTGCGGCGGCTTTTAACATAACAGGGTAACCGATATTATTAGCAATTGCCTTTGCTTCTTCAGGCGAATTTACAACTCCATCGCTTCCCGGAATTACAGGTACATTTGCCGCCCTCATAGTTTCTTTCGCAAATGATTTCTCACCCATTGCTCTTATCATTTCAGGAAGCGGACCTATAAAATTTATTTTTGAATCAATACAAATTTCTGCAAAATTCTGATTCTCTGCAAGAAATCCATATCCGGGATGAATTGCATCTGAATTAGTAATTTCTGCTGCGGCAATTATTCTCGGGATATTAAGATAACTTTCAGATGATTTGGAAGGTCCGATACATACCGCTTCATTTGCAAATTTAACATGCAGTGAATCTTTATCTGCTTCGGAATATATTGCAACAGATTTTATACCCATATCTCTGCAGGTGCGAATTACTCTTAATGCAATTTCACCTCTGTTTGCAATCAGTATTTTCTTAATCATTTGTGTGGATTTTTTATTTATCCTTATAATTTTTCTATAAGGAATAAAGGTTGATTGTATTCAACAGCCTGGGCATTTTGCACAAGAATTTTTACTATTTTTCCGGATACTTCTGATTCAATTTCATTCATTAGTTTCATTGCCTCTATTATACATAATACATCACCCGTTTTGATGGTAGAACCTGCTTTCACATAAGGGTCTGAATCAGGTGAAGGTGCCGCATAATAAGTTCCTACCATTGGTGACCTTACTTCATATAAATTTTCAGAAGGTGTTTCCAACTTTGGTGTCTCTGTTTTAACTTCTTTATCCGGTTCCTGTGCAGCAACCGGTTGTTGAATTACAGGGCTTATTACGTTGCTTGCCGCTTGAAATCCCGAAACCGGGATAAATTTTTGTTCGGCTTTGCAAAGTTTAATCTTTTTGCCCTCTTCTTCTATCTCAAGTTCAGATAGGTTGCTTACATCAAGCATCTTTATTAACTTCTGAATGTACTTTAAATCCATTTTGTAATTTTTAAAATGTTAATAAATTTAATTTTTTACCCTTTCAATATATTCTCTTGTCCTTGTATCAATCTTTATAATATTCCCTTCTTCAATAAATAAGGGTACATTTATTTGAGAACCAGTTTCAACTGTAACAGGTTTAGTCGCTCCTGTAGCAGTGTTACCCTTAACAGCAGGGGGAGCCGAGATGACTTTTACTTCTATATGCGGTGGAATCTCAATAGATAGTGGGTTTCCGTTATGAAAAAATATCTGGAATGTTTGTCCTTCTTTTATGAATTCTCCCTGGTCCCCAATCAATTCACCGGAAATATGTGTCTGGTCATAAGTTTCATTATCCATAAAATAATATTCATCTGTATCTTTGTATAAAAACTGATAATATTTAGACTCTAATCTCTCAATTTGAATTTCTTCACCTGAGCGGAATCGATTTTCAATTTGCTTCCCGTTTTTCAGATTTCTCATTTTCACCTGATAAAATGCTCTTAGATTTCCCGGTGTCCTGTGCTCTACAGTTAGTATCTGATGTAACTCATTGTTAAATAATATAATTACACCTACTCTTAAGTCCGAAGTTGTTGCCATTTGAATGTAAAAAAAATAATGTTATGTTTAATAAATAAGAAACAAAGATAAATAATTAACATATGAAAATCAATTTAATAGGAAAATGTATGAGATTAAAAGAATTTTTATTGAATTTATATCAGTTTTTATATATTTTTGCTTAAAATATTAAAATTCTTTAAAAAATCACAAAAAAAATATTAAAAAAGGGAGTATAATATGTCAGTTAAAATAGGTATAAATGGATTCGGAAGAATCGGACGTCTTGTTTTTAAAAGAATGCATCAGATTGGTGGCTTTGAAGTCATTAAAATCAATGACCTGATGGACCCGAAAACCTTAACTCATTTATTGAAATATGATTCAGTTCATGGGAAATTTCCTGCGGTTCTGAAATCTGAAGAAAATGGAATTAATGTGAATGGAAAATCAATTAAGATTTCCGCTGAAAAAGACCCCACAAAACTCGAATGGAATAAAGAAGGTGTGGATATAGTTATTGAGTCGACTGGTGTGTTTTCAAGTAAAGAAAAACTTTCAATGCATCTTACAGCCGGAGCGAAGAAAGTAATTCTTACTGCACCTCCGAAAGATGAAATTGATGCAATTGTTGTAATGGGAGTAAATGATGGAGTATTAAATTCCGAACATAAAATTATTTCCAATGCATCCTGTACAACAAACTGTCTTGCACCAATGGTAAAAGTTCTTGATGACTCATTCGGGGTTGAAAAAGGATTTATGACAACCATCCATGCATATACAAACGACCAGGTAATGCTCGACCAGCCGCATAAAGATTTAAGGAGAGCAAGAGCTGGGGCAATAAATATTCTTCCTACTACTACAGGTGCTGCCAAAGCTGTGGGAAAAGTAATTCCGCATTTAAAAGGTAAACTTGATGGATTTGCATTGAGGGTTCCGGTTCCGGATGGTTCACTCACAGATTTTGTATGCACAGTTAAAAAAGAAACAACAAAAGATGAAGTGAATGCCGCTATGAAAAAAGCATCTGAAACAAATCTGAAAGGTATACTCGAATATTGCGAAGACCCGATTGTTTCAACGGATATTATTGGAAATGACTACTCGTGCATATTTGATGCATTATCCACAATGGTTTCCGGTAATCTTGTAAAAGTAATCGGCTGGTACGATAACGAATGGGGCTACAGTTGCAGAGTTATCGACTTGATAAAAAAGATAGCTTAATTCGAATTGTAAAATATTCTATTATTAGAAAGGTCGACGTTGTAAAGTCGACCTTTTATATTTTTAAATCTGTGAAAATCTGTTTTCGAATCAGTAGATTCCGTGGCAAAAATTTTTCATTCTCGTTCCAAAAGTCCTCTTTTGGAACGTTTTTTTTATATTACTATAAAAAATCTGTGAAAATCTTTTTAAATCAGTAAAATCCGTGGAAAAATTAGTGAGGCGTCGATCGGATTCGAACCGATGAATGATTGTTTTGCAGACAATTCCCTTGAACCACTTGGGTACGACGCCATTTCTTGTCATTCCAGCGAAAACTGGAATCCATTAATTATTTGTTACAATTTCCCGTCCAATGTTTTTTATGAACGGGTAATAAAAAAGAACTAAAATAATTCGAGCGGGAAACGGGGCTCGAACCCGCGACATCAACCTTGGCAAGGTTGCGCTCTACCAACTGAGCTATTCCCGCGTGTTTTCAAAAATAAATTTTCAATATACATTTTTCAAGTCTGATTAAAGAACTATTTCTGTTAATTCCTGATGATAATTTGTTCTCTCGATGCACCGGTAGATATATATTTTATCTTTACTCCCGTTTCAGTTTCAATGAAATCTAAATACGTTTTAAATTCTTCCGGCAATGAATTGAATTCGAAGATTTTTTTCAAATCGGTTTTCCATCCCTTAAATTTTTTATAAACAGGTTTTATATTTTTTAGTATATCACAGTCAGTGATGAAATTATTGTACATCTTTCCGTTATATTCATAACCCGTACAAATACAAATTTCTTCGAAATCATCGAGTACGTCTGATTTCATAATGGAAAGTTCTTTAACTCCGTTTATTGAACAGGTATATTTTAAAGCTACTAAATCAAGCCATCCGCATCTTCTCGGTCTGCCTGTTGTTGCACCGAATTCATTTCCAATTTGAGCAATACGTTTTCCGTTTTCATCAAATAATTCAGTCGGAAAAGGACCTTCTCCGACTCTTGTGGTATATGCTTTGAATATTCCTATTACATTATTAATTGCCGTAGGAGGAATTCCTGTTCCGATGCATGCACCTCCGCTTGTCGGATGTGATGAAGTAATGTATGGATAAGTCCCGAAATCCACGTCCAGTAATGCACCCTGTGCTCCTTCAAGCAGTACGTTTTTCCCCGATTTAATTTCTTCATTTAACAGTTGCTCGGTATCCGCAATGAATTCTTTTATTATTTCATAATCTTTTATTAAGTCATCTGTTATTTTTTCAGCAATTAGTTCATTCAGTTCTTTCGAATCCGGAAATATTTTTTTTAAATTTGTAAGATTTGTTTTTATTCTTTCAGATAACAGATTTTCTTTTGAAATATCCTGCAGTTTTATCCCTCTCCTTGCATACTTATCAAAATATGCAGGACCAATTCCTTTCTTTGTTGTACCGATTTTATTTTCAGATGATTCATTTATCGAATCTAATATCTTATGATAGGGAAGTATTATATGTGCATTTGAACTTATAAATATTCTGTTTTTCAGTGAAATCCCTTCGCTTTCCAAAAAGTTCTTTTCTTCCAGTAATGCAGTTAAATCAATAACAGTGCCGTTTCCGATTACGCATTTTATCCCTTCAGAAAAAATCCCTGATGGAATTAAATGTAAAACGTACTTTTTGTTATTAAAGACAATTGTGTGTCCGGCATTGGCACCGCCCTGATATCTTGCAACTATATCATATCCGGAACTTAATATATCCACAATTTTTCCTTTTCCTTCGTCGCCCCACTGAAGTCCTGCAAGTATTGTAACTTTACTCATATTAATTCAATAAAAAATCTTCATTAAAAATTATATTAATGAAGATTAAAATTATTTTAGAATAGTGATTTAAAATTCAAAAATCTGATGAAGTTTAGTGATTTTAAATATATTAAAAATTTTTTCGTTTACGTTCAGTAATTTGAACTTTCCATTAACTGAATTTACAATTTTCAAACATCCAATCAGTATTCCGAGCCCAGTACTGTTTATAGTGTTAAAACTTTTCAGGTCAATCGCAATGTTAAGATTCTGATTGTTCACTTCCATTTCAATTGATTTTTTTAGCTCGGTTGCATCAGTAAGATTCAGGTCGCTTTCCTCAATCTGAAATACAACAAACGAAATATCACCGATTGTTTCTGTGCTCTTATTTATATTCACGTTTGAAAAATTTATTTAGCTGTCGATAATTTCGCTTTACCACCGATTTTTGATGACGTGCGAATTCTTTTTTTCCAGTCAACAACAATGGAACTTGCAACGAATACAGATGAATATGTACCTGTAATTATACCTATTCCGAATGTGAAAGAAAATCCCGCAAGAACTTCACCGCCGAATATAAATAATACAAGTACTGTCAGAAATACCGTACCGCTTGTAATTATAGTTCTGCTTAATGTTGCATTCACGCTTTTATTCATTACGGATTCAATATCCTCATTCTTAAACAACCTTATATTTTCCCGGATTCGGTCGAATACTATAACCGTATCGTTCACTGAAAAACCAATCAGGGTAAGGAATGCGGCGAGCATAGTCTGATTAAGTTCAAGCCTCATACCAAGAGTATCAGATATTGAGACTGCCGCTATTGTAATAAGTACATCGTGAAATAGTGCAATCACTGCACCGGTTGCATAAATCAACTGAAACCTGAATGAAAGATACACAAGAATACCAATAAGTGAAAATATTACTGCAAAAAATGCTTTGTTTCTTAACTCTGCACCTATTTTCGGTCCCACTTTGTCAATTCTCTGAACTTCAAAATTATTATCGGGTAGATTGGCTTTTAATGTCTGTATTATTTTATCCGAAACAGTCTGTCCTTCTCCCTGTAAAGGTGTTCTGAGAAGTAAGTATTTATCGCTTCCCATCGTTTTTATTTCCATTCCGGGAAATCCGTTATCATCCATCATTTTTCTTATTTCACCAACGGAAATATCCTTGTCAAATTTAATCTGTAATTCTGTTCCGCCTAAGAAATCAATTCCAAGAGGTATTGGTTTAAGATAAAGTGTTAAGAATCCAATTATAATAATTGATAATGATAGAATATAAAAGAATTTTCTTTTACCTAAAAAATCTATATTTGTATTATGTAATATTCTCATAAGTTTCTTTTTTAAAATTAACCGAATTTGACATGCCGCCCTTTTTCGAGCATTATGTCAAAGATAAAATGTGTAATAACTATAGCAGTAAACAGGTTTACCATTACTCCGAATAACAATGTAAGAGCAAATCCCTGAATAGGTCCTGAACCAAATTCATAAAGTATCAAACCTGTAATAACACTCGTGATATGTGAGTCGATGATTGCCGAAAATGCTCTCTTGTAACCTATTTCCACACACGTCTTTAGTGGTTTCCCGGAATCAAGTTCTTCACGTATTCTTTCGAAAATAAGAACGTTCGTGTCAACTGCCATTCCAAGTGTTAATACGAGACCTGCTATACCCGGTAATGTAAATGTCGCTTTAAGCGATGCCATTATTCCGATTACGAATAATACATTAATTATAAGTGCAAAATCAGCAACCACACCGCCAAGTCTGTAATAAACAATCATAAATAATGCAACCATAATTAAAGCCGCAAGCGATGAATTTACACCCTTACGGATTGAGTCTTCTCCGAGTGATGGTCCGATAGACCTTTCTTCAATAATTCTTAACGGGGCAGGTAACGCACCTGCTTTGAGCACAATTTCAAGCAGTTTTGCTTCCTGTATGTTTGCCATTCCTTCAATCTGGGAATTACCTCCCGTGATTTTGTTTTTGATATTCGGAGCGGAATAAACAAGTCCGTCGAGAACAATCGCACATCTCTTGTTAATGTTTGCACCGGTTATCCTTGCCCAATCTGAAGCTCCGTCGCTGTTCATTGACATCGTTACTATCGGTGCATTACTATTCGGGTCAATTTGTGCCCTTGCATTTTCAACAACCTTACCTGTCAGTTCGGCTTCCTTTTTGAGTGCATACAGGATATAATATTTTTCACCATCTATTTCAAAAGATTTTTGAGACCATGCAAATATCAAATCCGATGGAATAACTGCCTGAATATCTGGTCTTTTCAAAATATAATCCACCTGAGGTCTACTACCTTCCTTTACATATCCGTCTGCACCACTCTGTTGTGTTAATTGAACAAGGAAAAAGAAAGGAAATTTCTTTCTTCTTTCCTCTTCGCTCATCTGTGATATCGAATCCTGAACTGCCTGGGATGAATCTTCTTTCTTTACAGAATCTTTTGTATTTGTTGAATCCTTTTTAGTTGTCTTTGTTGTATCCTTTTTATTTTTATCAGTTTTATCTTTTTCTTTTTTTGTTTTTGTAGTATCTGTTTTTGTTACTTTTGTGGAATCCTTTTTATTTTTTTCCCCAGCCGCTGTTTTTGTATTGGTAGTATCTTTTACTTTACTTGAATCAGTTGCAGTTGAATCTGTGCTGCCTGCTAATATTGTATTAATGCCCTGCATCACTTTAAATGCCGATTGCGGGTCATAAAGTAACTGGAACTGAAGCAGTGCAGTTCCCTGAAGTAGTTTCTCCACATCGTCCGGATTACTTACTCCGGGCAGTTCAACAATAATTCTTTTGTTTCCGATTTTTTGTATCTGCGGTTCAGCTACTCCGTATTGGTCAACTCGTGACCTGACCACCTGTACAGCCCTGTCTATAGTATTTTCTATTTCTTCATTTAATCTCTTTTCAATCGATGCTTCATCATCCCTGATATCACCATAATAAGATTTTAGTGTAAGTCCTCTTGTTTTTAGTTTCGCAATTAACAGATTAAGAATAGATTCATCTGCTTTATTAGCAAGTTCCCTTTCTTTAAGGTCTGATTTAAGTTCCGATAATATTTGCGTCAAAACACTGTCTTTTTTCTTGGAAATATCATCCAATAATTTTATCACGTCAACATCAAGTACCACATACATTCCTCCCTTTAAATCAAGTCCAAGCTTTATTCTCTTTTCTTTTGCCTTTCTTATGTCATTGGAATTCTGGGTCAGAAAATCCACGCTGTCCTGTCCGGATTTTCCAATTAATTCCTGCGAAAGTTTGTAATCCTTATATGTAGGTAATATCGAAATTACTGCAAGTATAATAAAAACTGCGGTAAAAATAATTCTCGCTAAGTTCTTTCTCAATTTTTACTCCAAAATAAATTAATAATCAATATGTATTTATTGTAAAAAATACAAACATTAAGATACTTTTATTGACCCCTAAAGTCAATGAATTTTGATAGTGAGAAAATATTAAAGGAGTTCAAAAATGTTAGTTTTTTAAATTTTTTAATATCAAATATTTTTTATAGGCAAAATTATTTTATACATTCCAATTTAATATTTCTTTATTTTTTCTTTGTAGAATTGAATATAAAAATTTAAATAGGTATTTTTAATATTATTCAAAAAAATTTTTTAATTTATAATCATATAAAAAAATAGATATTTGTAACTATGAATAAGGTTTTGATTATTTCCTATTATTTCCCTCCGATGGGTATGGGCGGTGTTCAGAGAACTCTTAAGTTTGCTAAGTACCTTAAAAATTACGGTTGGCAGCCGTATGTATTAACTGACAGCCCTAAAAAATATTATGCTGTAGATGAATTTCTACTTGATGAGGCAATTAATAATGGAATTATCATTGAAAGAACCGGAAAAAATTTATTTAACTTAAACCAGGTTGTTACTAAAGTTCCGAAGGAAGGATTCCGTAAATTAAAATCAAGGATTTCTCAGTTTTTCTTTATTCCCGACAGTAAAATCAGGTGGAAAAAAAAGGCACTTAAAAAAATTGACGAAATCTGGAAAAAATATAATGGATTTAATCTGGTATATGCAACAGCTCCTCCGTATACTGATTTTCTGATTGGACAGGCTGTAAAGAGGAAATATAAAATTCCTTTGATTATTGATTACCGTGATGCATGGGTGGATAGCAAGGTTTTAAATAAATATCCTACGACATTCCATAAAATTTCGAATATGAATAAAGAAAGGGAATGTGTAAAAGATGCAAATCTTGTTATTACCACAAACCGCAGGGTGAAAGAACTGATTATTACAAGATACGGAAATATAGATTATAATGAAGTAAAAATCTTTCCGCATGGATTCGACAGCGAAGATTTTGAAAATGCAAAAACGAAAAAACTTCCATTAACAAATAAAATGAGAGTTACATACTCGGGAAGTTTTTATACCCGCAATCCGAAATATTATTTTGAAGCTATAAAATTATTTTTCCAGAATCATCCTGAATTGATTCATAAAGTTGAATTCTGCTTTCTCGGTCACGTTACAAAAGATTTAATTAAACTTGCAAAGTCATTAAAAATTATTGATACATTAAATTTGACCGGTTATCTGAATCATCACGAGTGTGTAAAATATATCCTTTCTTCTGATGTACTCTTCTTATTAATCAGCAGGGGAGAAAATGAAGATGCGGCTATGCCGGGCAAGGTCGGAGAATACATCGGAAGCGGAAAAAATATTTTGGCCTGTATCCCTGAAGGTGTTACGAAAAAAATACTCGAAAAATATAATGCCGTAAGATTTGTTGGTGATGAAGACAAAAATAAAATTGCGGATGAATTGTATGAGTATTATAAACTGTGGTCTGCTAATAAAATGCCTGTTGCAGATGAACAAATGATAAGACAATATGACAGAAAATATATTACTGCAGAACTAGCAAAAGAATTTAATTATTTACTTGACCTTGAATAAATGAAAATACTCTTAGTTGGTAATGGCGGGAGAGAAAATGCACTGGCATATAAAATAGCAAATTCAGAATCTTTTATTTCCTCGGATTCCGAATTATTCTGTACACTCGGCAACCCGGGAATCGACGGGTATGCAAAATCAATAGACATAAAACCAACTGATATAAATGAATTACTCGAATTTGCAAAAAGAAATAAAATTGATTTAACTGTCGTTGGTCCGGAACTTCCTCTGTCTCTGGGTATAGTTGATTTGTTCGGAAAAAACGGTTTAAAAATTTTCGGTCCGTCAAAAAATGCTGCAGAAATAGAATCGAGTAAAGTTTTTGCTAAAAAATTAATGCAGGAGAATAATATTCCGACTGCTGATTTCAAAAGTTTTGAAATGTCAGAAATATCCGATTCATTTTCGTATTTAAAAAATATAAATTATCCAGTCGTAATCAAAGCGGACGGTCTTGCCGCAGGCAAAGGTGTGATAATAGCTGAAAACTATGTCGAAGCTGAAAAAACAATAAAAGATTTTACTGAAAATAAAATTTTCGGTGAATCAGGGGAAAATTTTATAATAGAAGAATTCCTGCAGGGATATGAATTGTCCATCTTCGCAATTACCGATGGAGATAACTATATTTTACTGCCTTCTTCTCAGGACCATAAAAAAATTGGCGAAGGAGATACAGGAAAAAATACAGGCGGGATGGGTGCTTATGCACCTGCTGATATTTTGTTCGATGAAATCCTGAAGAAAAATACTGAGGAACTGATTATAAAACCCGTATTGAATGCATTAAAAAAGAATGGAAGAAAATACAGCGGTTGTTTATATTGTGGACTTATGATTTCGGAAAATGAAAAAAAAGAAAAAGTGCCGTATGTAATTGAATTTAATTGCAGGTTTGGTGACCCTGAGACTCAGGCAGTCCTCCCTTTGCTCGAATCCGATTTTCTTGATTTACTTTTATATACAGTCGATAACAGAATTTCAGAATATAAATTACTGACTTCTGACAAATTTTCTTCCTGTGTTGTTTTATCGTCTGACGGTTATCCTGATAAATATGAAACAGGAAAAATAATCAGCGGTCTTGATTTACTCGATGATGATTGTCTTGTATTTCATTCCGGGACAAAATATTCAAATAATAATATAGTATCAAACGGAGGCAGAGTATTATCAATAGTTTGTTCTGATAATGGTTCATTCCGTAAATCATTGGAAAAATGTTATAGAAATATCGAAAAAATTTCATTTGAAAATAAATACTTCCGAAAAGATATCGGACTTAAAATAATAAAATTTTTTGAAAATTAGTTTTAATATAAAAATATTAAATGAATAACTATAAATTATTTTACAGGTTGGTTGGACTTTTAGTTTTTATAATAACTTTATTGAATTTATTCACGACAGTTCAACCTTCTTTGTCATTCTGGGATTGCGGTGAACTCGCTGCCGCTTCTTATGGATTGCAGGTCTCGCACCCTCCCGGAGCACCGTTTTTTATGCTTGTGAATAAAATATTTTCACTTATTCCATTTGCATCTGATATTGGGTTCAGGATTAATAGTATGACTGTAGTGTTTAGTTCATTTTCTATCTTGTTTCTTTATGTCGTCTGTGTTAAACTGATAGAAAATTATAAAGGAAATAAATATAATAATGTATTTGATGCCGCTTTCACTTTTATCCCTTCTGCAATTGCAGCACTCGGCTTTAGCTTTGCAGATACATTCTGGTTTAATGCAGTAGAATCTAACGTTTTCGGGTTCAGTACTTTTCTTTTTTCACTGATTATATTTCTATTGATGTTGTGGAATGAAAAATCCGGGGAACCGGGAAGTATTAAGTATCTCCTGATGATTGCATTTGTTATCGGATTGTCTCCGGGGGTTCATTTGATGAGTGTGCCTGCATTAATGCCCGTTGTTATGCTCGTAGTTATGAAAAAATATATCGATGATGAAGAAAAATATTTGCAATCATCTTATTATTTTCTCGGTCATATGGCTCTTATATTGCTTATCGGAATATTTCTCTGGTCATCACAAACGGGACATCAGCCACCGTCCCCGACAGATATTGCTTCATTCGATAAAAAATTTAAAATTTTTGTTATTATTGCAAGTCTTGTTTATGTCGGAATATTTTATAAAAAATTAATCATAAAAAATTCATTTTATATCCCCGTTGTTTTTGGAGGTATTGCACTTACATTCACTTTCCCCGGACTGATTAAATATTTACCTATGTTTTTATCATCTGTAAGCGGGGATAACATAACAACAGCTATTGTAATTCTTTTAATTATTTTAGGTGTTTTAGGATATTTAATTTACTGGTCGTATGTTAATAAAAAAGCTGCATTAAATCTGGTGTTTTCGTCTGTAGTACTTGCAATTATTGGGTTTTCGACTTATGCAACCATTATGATTAGAGCAAGCCAGAACCCGCCTATGAATGAAAATGACCCGCATACATTTTCCGATTTAGTGTATTATCTAAGTCGTGAACAGTACGGTGAAATGCCTATGTTCAAGAGACGTTATTCACAGGAACCTCAACATACAACGACATATAACAATTATGACAGCGACCTGGATTTCTTCTGGAAATATCAGATGAATCATATGTTCAATAGGTATCTTGGCTGGAATTTTCTCGGTAAAGAATCTTTTGAACAGGATTCCGGAGTTAATCCTGTAAAATTTTTTGGTGTTCCTTTGATTCTTGCACTACTCGGGTTGATGTTCCATTTTCGTAAAGATTGGAAAATGGCTTCCATCTGGCTGGCTATGTTTATTATTATGGGATATCTGATAGCATATTATCAGGTACAGCAGGAACCTCAGCCGCGTGAGAGAATTTATTTTTACGGAGGTGCATTTTTCACTTTTGCTGTATGGATTTCAATCGGATTAAGAGAATTAATTGATATGATTTTTAATTCCGCAAAATCAAAAACAGTTGCACAGGCATCAGCTGTTTTATTACTTATTTTTAGTATTATATTTGTTCCCGGAATAATGTACAGCAAAAATAAATTCACTCACGACCGCTCCAAAAACTGGCTGCCCTGGGATTATGCATATAATATTCTGCAAAGTTGTCCCCAGAATGCTATTTTGTTTACCTGCGGCGATAATGATACATTTCCTTTATGGTATCTGCAGGATGTGGATAGTGTCAGAACCGATGTCAGAATTGCTAATCTGAGTCTTATTAATACTAACTGGTATCCGAAACAGCTTAAGAATACAACTCATTATGGTAATGAGAAAGTTGCTATGAGTTTCACTGACGCCCAACTCGATAAATTAATGCCAAAAGAATGGAATCCAACCGTTATCAGTCTTCCTGTTCCGCTGGAAGTGTTTCAGCAGTTTGGCGTTAAAGATACTGCATTGTTAAGTGCAGGTAAAATATCTTTTACAATGCCTGCAGGAATGACATACGGAAAAACAGGATATACAAGAAATCAGGATATGCTTGTACGGGATATTATAGAAAATAACAAATGGAAAAGACCTATTTGTTTTGCAATTACCTGCGGGTCGGATAGTAAAATTGGATTATCGGACTATCTGCGTCTTGAAGGTATGGTCGAGAGACTTGTTCCATTCAAGAAAAAGGAAAATGCATATAAATTAGTTGAACCAGAGTTGACAAAACAGCAGTTGTTTAATGAAAATCCTTCACAGGACAGGAAATATAAACCCGGATTTAAATACAGAGGTCTGAAAGACCCGGGTATTTTCTATGATGATAATATGGAACGTTCAATTGCAGGATACAGAAAAGCTTTTATAACTCTTGCAACGTATTATCTCGATACTGAAAAGGACACTATTAATTGCAATGTAGCATTAAATAAAATGGATGAGTTCATTTCTAAAGAAGTAGTAAAGGTTGATGTAATGAACGCATACTTGCTGATGAATTTGTATTACACATTGAATAACAATAAATATATTGAATATGCACAGGATATTGAAAAATATCTGATGGGAATGCTTGCAAAAAATCAGAATACGAGAGGAGTTTCTTCTGAATTGCAGAGAATACGTGATATTATCCAGGGAAAACAGAAACCTGATAAAACATTCGACGAATAAAAACGAATTTTTGGATTTGATTGATAGTTTAATAAGTAAGATTTTAGAAGGGGATAAAAAATCACTTTCAAAAGCTATATCCATTGCTGAAAATGACAGTGGAAATACAAATTTACTTCTTAAAAAAATTTTTCCTCATACGGGTAATGCATACAGGATTGGTATTACCGGACCGCCCGGTGCAGGGAAATCATCGCTTACAAATTGTCTGGCAAAATTAATGACTGAAAAAGGTCTGAAAATTGGAATTATTGCCGTTGACCCGACAAGCCCGTTTACCGGCGGTGCACTGCTGGGTGACAGGGTTAGAATGAATGAAATCGGAATGCTGAAAAATGTATTTATCCGTTCAATGGCAACAAGAGGAAGTCTCGGAGGATTAAGTAACAGCGTCGGGGATGCCTGCGAAATACTCGATGCGTCCGGAAAAGATTTTATTTTTATTGAAACGGTGGGTGTAGGACAATCTGAACTCGACATTGCTAAAACAGCCGATTCGACAATTGTCGTTTTGGTGCCTGAGTCGGGAGATGCAATACAGGCAATGAAAGCGGGGCTTATGGAAATAGCGGATATTTTTGTACTGAATAAATCCGACAGGGAAGGTGCTGACGGAATAGCCGCTACAATTAAAAATATTATCCATCTCAAACCCCCGTCTGTGGATAAATGGATAATCAAAGTATTAAAAACTGTTGCATCACAAAATTCCGGGATTGAAAAATTACTTGAAGAAATACTAATGCATAAAACACATCTCATAGATTCAGGGTTTATTAATGTCAAAAGAAAAAATATATATAAGAATAAAATTCTGGATTTAGTGAACAATAACCTTCAGTATAATTTCTGGGATAATAAAAGAATGAATACACTTGAAGAATCTCTTGAAATGATAAATGCACGTCAAAAAGACCCATATACTTTTGCAGAGGAAATGATGAAATATAAATAAGTGTATTTTCCCGTTTTTAATTCATTGAATATAAAACTCAAAAAACATAACTTCAAAGTTTATTAAAATTTAATAGTATACAGATAAAATTAAGGAGTAGATTTATATAATGGCTACAGCAACTAAGGTGAAACGGAATACCGGAATAATGAATAAAATGAGGGATAAAATGCCTCTGATTATCATTATTCTTGTTGTTGCATTTCTTGGTACTATCATTTTTGAATGGGGAATGAACTATCTTGGTTTAAGAGGTTCTTCGCCTATCATTTTTGCTAAAGTGAACGGAAGGGAAATTACTCCCCAGGAATATGAAGCGGTTGTGAACAGACAGCTTGAAAATATGAAAGAACAAAATAAAGGAAAAGAGATTGATGAACAGTCGATACAGCAGGTTCGTGAACAAGTGTGGAATTCACTCGTTTCTAAAATATTACTTGAACAGGAAGCTGATAAAATGGGAATTAAAGTCACCGAACAGGAAGTCTCTGACTGGGTTACTAAAAGTCCCGAAACCCTTCCCGAATGGCTGAAAAAATTCTTTATTGATTCAACAGGATTCAGAGCGGATATTTTCGAGCAGGCATTAAATGATAAAAGACCTGAAATTAAAAAATTCTGGGTTGAGGTCGAAGAGGCATTAAGAGAAACATTGCTCCAGAGTAAAATGCAGTCGGTAATAGTCAGTTCAATAATAATTCCCGATGGAGAAGTACTTCAGAAATATAAAGATGAAAATATCAATTTTAATTTTGATTATATTTTGCTTGATGTCAATACCATAACCGACACAATCTATAATGTTGTCACAGAAAATGAACTTAAAGATTATTTTGATAAACATAAAGATGATTTCAGGCAGGAAGAAGCCGTAAAATTTAAATATGTTACTTTTTCTGATTCTCCCACGCTTGAAGATTCTATTTTTACTAAAAAAGAACTTGAAGCATATCTGAAAGATTTAAGAAATTTAAAAATTGAAGATTCTACTCTTATTGATTTTGTTAACAGGAATTCTATGGCACCCTTCTCCGATGCTTTCCAGAAACCATCGGCACTCGGAAAAGAAGCATTGAAGTTTTTGTTTACCGCAAAACAGAATGATGTTTCGCAACTAATAATCGACCAGGATGCATACAAGATAATTAGATTACTGGATACACAGGAAGGTGAAGAAACATTTATGAATGCAGTTCACATTCTCGTGAATTTCGGAACAGATACAGCAGCAGCAAAGAAAAAAGCAGAAGATTTATTGAAACGTGCAAAAAAAGGTGAAGATTTTTCAGAACTTGCATTCCAGAATTCGGATGACCCGTCGGCAAAACAAAATAAAGGTGATTTAGGCTGGTTCGGAAAAGGTGCTATGGTAAAAGAATTTGAAGAAGCGTGTTTAGGCGGAAAACCGGGAGAAATTCTTGGACCCGTAAAAACCCAGTTTGGTTTTCATATTATAAAAATTATAGAAAAAAGTAAAAAGGAATTTAAAGTAGCGGAAATAAAAAAATCTGTTAAAGCGGGTTCAGGAACAAAAGGAATTGTAAAATCAAAAGCAGAAGAATTTTATAAACGGGTTGATAAAGGAGAAATTTTCGATTCTGTTGCAAAAAGTATGAATATTTCTGCAATGTCAACACCTGAAGTTGTTAAAAACGGTTTTATACCGGGGGCTGGCTCGAATAAATCGTTATTGAATTTTGCATTTGAACATAAGGTTAATGCACTCAATAAACCTATTAAAGTTCAGGGTGGAATTGCAGTTTACCAGACGATAGAAAAAATACCAGAAGGATATAAGAATTTCGATTCCGTAAAAATTGTGTCTGTTAAACCAAAAGTTGTAAATGATAAAAAGATGGAAAAACTTATGCAGATTGCAGGAGATATGAAGAACAAAATTCAGAACCAGGATTTAAATTCACTCAAGAATGAATTTCCGTTATATTCGGTTCTGGCGGTTGACAGTATGACTGTTTCCAAACCATTTGCAAGTTTAGGTCAGGATTATGCATTAACAAATGTTCTTATAGATATGAAACCGGGAGAAATTTCCGCCCCGATAAAAAGTTCAAGAGGTGTTTATCTCGTTAAGATGAAAAATATTACTCCGTATAATCAGCAGGATTTTCTCTCAAAATCATCTGACTTAAAAAAACAAATGTTCTCGACACGTCAGCAGAGTGCATTTAATGAATGGCTGCAAAGCCTTCAGACAAAGGCGGATATTGTCGATAACAGGGATATGTTTTATAATTAATTAAATCAAAATCCGCTTCAGGCGGATTTTTTTTTTTAGTATTTTGAAAAAAAATAAAATAAAATATTCTCCCTCGTTACAAAACATACGAAACAATATGAAAAATTGTCATCCTGAATTTATTTCAGGAACTCGAAAGCATAATCCTATGACAGCCATCCCGTTACCAAGCTCAACACAGCTAAAGTTAAAAATGCGCCTTGGAGTAGTGGGATTGGTAATGCTAATTATTTTATTCTGTAATATATCTTTTTCCCAGTCCTCAAATACATTCCAAATCAAAGACGACTATATTATCTCCTTCAGCGGAAACTATGTATCTTCTGCAACGATTTTATTGAATCCTTTTTCGGCGGACATTTACGAACGGAATTCATCAATTGAATTAGGCGGCGGTTACGGATATGGTTTCACGTTCAGAAAAAAAATTCCAAAATCCGACTTATACATTGCACTGAGTACAGAATACCTGAAAATTTATGACGACCAGAATACACAAACGCTTATACAGGATACAAATTATTTTAAAGTCCGTGCCTATGAAACTCTCCGGTTATTTCCTGTAGAACTGTCGCTTTTTTTTAATGTACCGAGTTTTTCCGAAAATCTCAGAATATATCTTGGCGGAGGGCTTGGCTTGTATTTTGGAGACAGAATAAGAAAAATTATCAAATTTGAAACTACAACAACAGAAACCAGACTGGGAGCCAATATTCATATCCTTTGCGGGATTCAATACTATTTCAGCAGTAATTTTTCCCTGTTTTTTGAAACAAAATTCCGAAATGCTCAGTTTACAGTTAGTAGTCAGTATTCTGTGAATAATGTTGACATAAATGGAATTACATATTATTTTGAACAGTATTTGAAATCGAAAATGAATATTGACGGAATTAAATTAAGTATTGGAACTAATTTGTCATTTTAAAATTATGAAATTAAAACTTACTTTTTACTGTCTTACATTATTATTAATTGTTTTTTCTTCTGAAAATATCCGTACTGTCGAAACAGAAAGTCAATCTTTATATTCGAAGAAAAAATTTATTGTAAAAACAAAATACGATTTGCCTGTCTCGGAAGCTACGGGAGAAATCTCAACTAAATCAGGATTTCTGTCCTTAGATTCCAAAAACGAATACTTTAAAATAAAAAAAATAAAGCAGGTATTTAAAAATCCTGGCGCTAATCGGGATTTGTATCTCAAATATGATATGTCGAAGTTTTATGTTTTTTATTTGCCTGATGATAACAGGATTGATATTCCCGGTATTGTTTCAGCATATAATTCCGATTCATTAATCGAATTTTCAGAACCGGATTTTATTGGCAGGGCGGCAGGTGAAAAGGGAAGTGACGGATTTGTGGGTAATTTATTTACTGATAAAGTTGCAAATGATGTTACTTTCATCCCGAATGATGAAATGTTTTCAAGACAGTGGTATCTGAAGAATGACGGTAATATGTCCCCGACCTCAAGCGGAAAACCCAAAATCGGTGCTGATATAGATATGGTTGAAGCCTGGGGCGTTGAAATCGGTAGTGAAGATATTATCGTAGCAATTCTTGATTCTGGAATTAGGGATGACCATCCGGACTTAAAAGGTAGAATCTGGGTTAATAAAAATGAAATCCCGAATAATGGAATTGATGATGACGGAAACGGATATATCGATGACTATATTGGCTGGGATTTTGCGTACGATAAAAAATCCCCTAAAGACGGATTCGGACACGGGACAAACATTGCTACTGTGATTGGTGCAGTTACTAATAATCAAATCGGTTATGCCGGAATCAACCAGAGATGTAAACTTATGAATTGTAAAAATCTTGCAGATGATAACTACGGTGAATATAGCTGGTGGGCGGAATCTGTAAAGTACGCAGTTGATAACGGTGCTAAAGTTATTAATATGAGCGAAGGCGGAGATGATTTCTCAAAAACTCTGAAAACCGCCTGTGATTATGCTGTTGAAAGCGGAGTCCTGGTTGTTGCTGCAATGATGAATAGGGGAAACAGTTATGACCATTATCCTGCATCTTTCGGAGGTGTTATGGCAATTGGGGCAACTGATACTGATGATAGAAGATGTAAGAAATTTACATGGGGAGGGGGCAGTTGCTGGGGAAAACATATTGCTGTAGTCGCACCCGGAAACAGAATTTACGGTCTTGATTATGCAAACATAACAAACTATAACGTATACTGGAGCGGAACATCTCAGTCAACTGCAATTGTCAGTGCTATCGCATCTTTACTCCTCGCCCAGGATAAAAAAAGAAAAAATACAGACTTATATAATATTATTACAACTACTGCTCTCGACCAGGTTGGAGACCCCTATGAAGACCAGCCCGGTTGGGATGAATATTACGGATACGGAAGAGTCGACTGCTTTCGTGCTTTAAAAAATAATACTTCAAAAGATTATAAACAAAAAACAAGTATTGAAAATAAAAATAAAAATTCGGATATTAATAAAGATAAGCCTGTCGATGCAAAAGGAAACGATAAAGATGATATAAGAAAAAAAGTTAAAGATAATGACAGTCCAACTCCGAGAAATTAATAAATTAATATGAATATAGATTTACTGAAATCTGAATTAATAAAAATTAGTTATCTCCGAAAAATAGAATACCTTCATGCTATTGATTCAACAAATGAATATTGCCGGAAAAATGAAATATGTGATAATTCATTAATTGTTACATCCAATCAGCTTACCGGAAAGGGGAGATTCAATCGTATCTGGCAGTCATCCCCGGGAGAAAATCTTACCGTAACTCTTTCAAAGGTAATTAATATTGATGTAAAAAATATATTCCTTGTGAATCTTTATACTTCTTTATGTATAATTAAAACTTTGAAAGAAATATTTCCTGATAATAAAAAGAATTTTAATCTTAAATGGCCGAACGATATCCTGCTTAACTGGAAAAAAATCTGCGGAATTCTGACTGAAGTTGTTGATTTAAACAAGCCTCTTAAAAAATTTTATATCGGAATAGGAATAAATGTAAATCAAACTGAATTTCCTGATGAATTAAAATCAATAGCAACCTCTTTAAAAAACGAATTCGGAGTCGAAACAGAAATAGAAACTGTTATAGTAAAAATGATAAAAAATTTTTATGACAATATGTATCTTCTGAATAGTCCGGAACAGTTGATAACACAGTGGAAATCAAATTCTGATATTATAGGAAGGAATGTTTCATTGAAATTTCCCGATTCCACCGTACTCAAAAAAGCAAAAGTCATCGACATCGATTTCGACGGCGGCATAAAAGTCGAATTAGATAATAAAAATATCATCAAATACTTCGTCGCAGATATCAGTGTAATTTATAATTAGAGACTTCTGAAAAACAATAAAACCACAACTTGTCATTCCAGCGAAAGCTGGAATCCAAAAGAAAAACACAGTTTTTTGTTTGTCGTTTAAATAAAATCATCAATTTTCAGAAGTCTCTAATTAATAATTCATTCCTTTATTTTATTCAATTTTTTTCTTCAACAGGATTAAAGTTGAAATTGATAATAAAAATAGAAATAAGTATTTTGTCGCCGTTATTAGCTTAATTTATAACTAAATCGTAATTTAAAAATACTTTATGCTTTCACAGTTTGGCCAGGTTTTTGTTTTTCTGATTGTTGGAATTTTGTTTGTAGTGATTGCTTTTATAGTGGTAAAACTTCTCGCCCCTGACAAACCGAATAAAGGCCGGGATGAAATTTATGAATGCGGTGAGGAAGCACTTGGTACTCCCTGGATAAAGTTTAATATCAGGTACTATGTTATCGCACTCATCTTTATCATTTTCGACGTCGAAGTTATCTTCCTCCTTCCCTGGGCTGTTGTGTTTAAAAATCTGGGTATGCTCGCTTTTCTTGAAATGGCTGTGTTTCTTCTGATTCTTATTGTCGGATTTATTTATGTGATTGCTAAAGGTGATTTGCAATGGGACAAGCCCGAACCGGTTATTCCTCAGCTTAATCGTGAAATTTTTAAAAATTGATATCCGGAAAAAAATATTTTTAATGGGATTATTAAATAAATTAGATAATAGAATTGAGCAGTTTGAAAGCGGTAATATTATTATCACGTCTGTCGATAAATTATTGAATTATTCCCGTCTCTCTTCCATCTGGCAGATGTTCTTCGGACTTGCATGCTGTGCTATTGAAATGATGGCTACCTCTGCCTCTCACTATGACCTCGACAGGTTTGGAATTATTCCGAGACCTTCGCCGAGACACTGTGATATTATTTTAATTTCAGGAACTGTAACGCTTAAAATGGCTACTCGTATTAAAAGACTTTACGACCAGATGCCAGCACCAAAATACATTCTATCAATGGGAAGCTGTTCAAATTCCGGCGGTCCTTACTGGGAACACGGATACCACGTCCTAAAAGGAATTGACAGGGTGATTCCCGTTGACGTTTATGTGCCCGGCTGCCCTCCGAGGCCCGAAGCTCTTCTTGAAGGGTTACTGAAAATTCAGGAAAAAATAAGAAATCAATCAACATATAAAAAAACTATATAATTGATTTTATGGATGCAAAAGAAATTTTTGATAAATTGAAATCGGTTTTTGAAAATGGAATTACTGACCTTAAAGTAGATATTCCCATTGACCCGTATATTGCAGTTTCTTCGGACGTAATTAATGCTGTTAGTTTATTCCTGCGGGATGAGGAATCTTTACAGTTCGATTCACTGAGTTGTTTAAGCGGTGTGGACTTTGATAAGGATAATCTTGCTGTTGTTTATCATTTATATTCATTTGCTCTGAATCATAAGGTTTGTATTAAAGTAATACTACCGAAGGAAAAACCTGAAGTCAATACTGTTTGCGATGTGTGGGCAACTGCTGAATGGCACGAAAGGGAAGCTTATGATATGTACGGAATTATTTTTCTTAATCATCCCGATTTGAGAAGAATTTTATGCCCTGAAGATTGGGAAGGTTTTCCACTCAGAAAAGATTATAAGGTTCAGGAATTTTATAACGGTATGAAGGTACCATATTAAAAAATTTTATTGAATGGCTGAAATAAAAACTGAAGAACTTACACTGAATATGGGTCCGCAGCACCCGTCAACGCACGGTGTTTTGCGTCTTGAACTTGTGTTAAACGGCGAGATTGTTCAGAATGTTAAGCCGTATATCGGTTATCTTCACAGGTGTTTCGAAAAACATGCGGAAGCAATGACATATAATCAGGTAGTTCCCTACACTGACAGGATGGATTATCTGAATTCAATGAATAATGAACTTGGTTATGCAATTGCTGTTGAAAAACTTCTTGGAATAGAAATTCCTGAAAGAGTTGAATATATAAGAGTGATAATGTCTGAACTGCAAAGAATTGCTTCCCACCTTGTAGCAATTGGTACTTTCGGAAATGATACAGGTGCATTCACACCTTTTCTGTATTGTTTCATTGACAGGGAAAAAATCCTTGAAATTTTCGAAATGACCTGCGGTGCAAGACTCCTATATAATTATATCTGGATTGGCGGTTTATCACACGATATTCCCGAAGGATTTCAGAAAAAAGTTAAAGAGTTTATAAAATATTTCAGACCAAGAATCAAACAATTGAATAACCTGCTTTCTTTTAATAAAATTTTTGTGGAAAGAACAATTAATATTGGTGTTCTTCCTGCGGATGTCGCAATTAATGCAGGTGCAAGCGGACCAACCCTGAGAGGTTCAGGCGTAAAATTCGATTTGAGAAAAAACGACCCCTATTCTATTTATCATAAATTTGATTTTGATATTCCGACAGGAAAAGGAGAACGTGGTACGGTAGGGGATTGCTGGGACAGGTATATGGTGAGAGTTTATGAAATGGAAGAATCACTGAAAATTATTGAACAGGCAATTGACAATATTCCCGATGGAGATGTTTCGTCTGCTGTTCCAAAAAGAATTAAACCTGTCGCAGGTGAAATTTATTCGAGAACGGAAGTCCCGAAAGGTGAACTTGGTTATTATATAATAAGTGACGGTTCGCTGAATCCTTACAGGGTAAAAGTCAGGTCACCTTCGTTCTGCAATTTAAGTTTGATTAATCTGATTTCAAAAGGTTCAATGATTGCTGACCTTGTTGTTATTCTTGGCACTTTTGATATTGTTCTGGGAGAAATAGACAGATAATGATATTATTAAAATAATTTATAGTGGAAAATTACTTTATTAAGATTTTCGGAGATAATATAATAACCTTAATCCTTATACCGGCTGTTCTGCTGATATTTATAGCTGTATTCGCTTTGTTTGGAGTTTACGCTGAAAGAAAAGTTTCTGCTTTTATGCAGGATAGAATAGGTCCTAACCGTACTGGAAAATGGGGACTTCTGCAAACTCTGATGGATGTTGTTAAATTATTACAGAAAGAATTTGTTGCACCTGAAAAAGCCGATAAACTGCTGTATAATGCCGCTCCTTTCATTGTATTTGTAGCTGCATTTTTGGGATATGCTGTTATTCCTTTCAGCAGTATGTTCATTGGTGTCGATTTGAATCTCGGTGTTTTTTATTTCTTTGCAATAACCTCGCTCGGTGTAATCGGTATGCTGATGGCCGGATGGGCTTCTAATAATAAGTATTCACTTTATGGTGCAATGCGTTCGGTGGCACAAATTATAAGTTATGAAATTCCGACTGCACTCTCGGCATTATCAGTAATTATGCTTGCAGGAAGTCTTCAGATGCAGACAATTGTTTTTGCACAAAACGGAGGAATACATAACTGGTTTATTCTTGGCGGACCAGGTGGATTTGCGAAAATCATTTTGATTCCGTTTATGATTGCATCCGCTTTGATATTATTTATTTCCACTCTTGCGGAATCCAACCGGACTCCTTTTGATATTGTCGAAGCTGATAGTGAATTGGTTGCTGGCATTCATATCGAATATTCCGGTATGAAATATGCTATGTTTTTTATGGCTGAATACGGGCAGATGTTCGCTGTCTCTGCAATTGTTACGATATTATTTTTCGGTGGATGGCAGTCGCCTTTCGGTGATTTAATTCCGTTTTTAAATTATCCTGTTTTTCAGGTTATTTGGTTTCTTGCAAAAGGATTATTTTTTGTATTTGTACAGATTTGGCTAAGGTGGACTCTGCCGAGAGTGAGAGTTGACCAGTTAATGACTATGTGCTGGAAATTTCTGATTCCAATAACATTGTTTAATTTATTCGTTATCGGACTTTATGTGGTATTATAAAAAAGTTTTGAATTTTATTTAATGAAAACATATTTCAAACATATTTATCAGGCAGTTTCAACGATACTAATTGGAATGTCAATTACTTTCAGACACCTGTTTCAGAAAAGTGTTACAATTCAATATCCGGAACAGCGTCTTCAGCTTCCCGAAAGAGAAAGAAACAGGATTTTTGTTAATATAGATGATTGTATTGGGTGTGAACAGTGTGCACGTGCCTGTCCGGTTAGTTGTATTACAATCGAGACCATAAAAGCCGCCCCCGGTGATGTTGTAGGAAAAACAGGTTTGACTTCTGAAGGAAAAAAGAAAGCATTGTTTGTACCAAAGTTTGAAATTGATTTTGCTAAATGCTGTTTTTGCCAATTGTGTGTTTATCCCTGTCCCACAAATTGCATTTATATGACCGACGTTTTTGAATATTCCGAATTTGAAAGAGCCAGTCTTATATATGAATTTACGGATATGACTCCTGAACAGATTATCGAAAAGAAACAAAAAGCAGATGAGATGGCTCAGGAAGCGTTAAGAAAAAAAGAACTGGCGGCAAAAGAAGCAGCGGCTAAAAAAGCGGCAGTAAATAAAGAAAACCCGGATAAACAAAATAAAGAATAATGTCTCTATACTCTATTGCATTTTACTTTTTTGCATTGGTGATAATTGTATCATCGGTGAACGTTGTATTGACTAAAAATATAATTCATTCTGCTATCTCGCTTTTCATCGCACTCTTCGGAATTGCAGGTATATATGTATTGTTGTATGCAGATTTCATTGCTGTCACCCAGATTATGGTATATATCGGCGGAATTCTGATTCTACTGATTTTCGGTATAATGCTTACAACAAAAATTACAAATTTAGAATTAACTACTAAAAATCTGAACATCATACCTTCGATAATTTTTGTTACCGTGATGACAGTGATGATTATGCTGATTATACGCTCGACTCAGTGGAAAGTTGTGAATAATCCTTCGGGAGTTAATGAAACTATAGGGCTAATCGGAAATGCATTGCTGAACGAATATCTTCTACCGTTTGAAGTTGCTTCAGTTGTATTGCTTGTGGCTTTAATCGGTGCGGCAATGTATGCAAGAAAGGAGAAAACAAAATGATGGAAGTAGGATTATATCATTTCTTATTTCTCGGTGCTATATTATTCGGTCTTGGATTGTTTGCACTGATTTCGAGAAGAAATGCAATACTTGTTTTGATGGGTATTGAACTTATTCTTAATGCCTGTAACATTAATCTCATTGCCTTTTCCAGATACGGAGGGCTTGGAGTTGATGGTCAGGTAATTTCAATTTTTGTTATTATTCTTGCAGTTGCCGAAGCGGCGGTTGCACTTGGAATTATATTAAATTTATATAATAATTTCTCAACTGTTGATGTTGATGAAATTGATTCAATGAAAGAGTAATATTTTGATATTAAAAATTATTTTTGATAAATGGATTTATTAATTACACTGTCTATTGCTGTACTGTTAATACCGGTTTTTTCTTTTGTTGTATTGATATTTTTTGGTAAAAGACTGCCCCGTCAGGGAGATTGGTTCGGCACGGGTCTTTTATTTATAAATTTGCTTTTATCCATTTATATTTTCTATGCTTTTGTTATAAACCATAATCAGTCATTTACTTTTGACTGGTTTAATCTCGGACCTTCGTCAAAATTTTCTGCCGGAATTGTAATTGACCATCTTTCTGCAATGATGCTGGTGATAGTGAATCTGATTAGTGCACTTGTGCATTTGTTCTCGGTGAAATATATGGAAGGTGATACTAAATACAGTCGGTATTTTGCATTCCTCGGCTTATTTACTTTCTCGATGCTTGGCATAGTCCTAACGAATAATCTTCTTTTAATGTATGTATTCTGGGAACTCGTCGGTGTCAGTTCATATCTTTTAATTGGTTTCTGGTATGAGAAAAAAGCACCGCAGGAAGCCGCTAAAAAAGCTTTCATAGTAAATAGAGTCGGTGATGTCGGATTCTTTACGGGTATAATGATTGTTTTTACTTTTCTTGGTACTTTTCAGTTCACCGATATTTTTGCAGGAGTTGAGGCAGGAAAATTAAGCGGCGCATGGCTTACTGCCGCAGGAATACTTTTATTCTGCGGTGCAGTCGGAAAATCTGCACAATTCCCGTTACACGTATGGCTTCCCGATGCTATGGAAGGTCCAACACCCGTTTCTGCTTTAATCCACGCCGCAACTATGGTCGCCGCAGGTGTATATATGGTTGCAAGAATTTTTGTACTTTTTTCTGCAGATGCACTAACCGTGATTGCTTATACCGGGGCTTTGACTGCATTTATAGCTGCTACAGTTGCTATTACTCAGAATGATATTAAAAAAGTTCTTGCATATTCAACAGTCAGCCAGCTTGGTTATATGATTATGGCACTCGGAATCAGTGCATACAGTTATGCAATGTTCCATCTTATGACTCATGCATTTTTTAAAGCGTGCCTCTTTCTTGGTGCAGGGTCTGTGATTTACGGAATGCATCACGAACAGGATATTCAGAATATGGGCGGTCTAAGAAAAAAAATGCCAATTACATATTTAACATTTTTAATTTCAACCATAGCAATATCCGGTGTTCCTTTTACTTCTGGTTTTCTTAGCAAGGATTCTATTTTAGCTGCATCCCTTGCCTTTGCACATAATAACGGAGGAATAAATTATATTATACCGATTACTGCATTCGGAGTTGCAGGATTAACTGCATTCTATATGTTCCGGCTTGTGATTCTTACTTTCTTCGGAAATCCCCGAAATCAGGAAAAATATGACCACTGCCAAGAATCACCCTGGCAAATGACTTTTCCATTGATACTATTATCAGTGCTTTCAGTTTTCTTTTTCTACTCATTTAATCCTATTAATGCTGAAAGCGGATGGGTGATGGAAGTTATAAAACAACCGGAACAGATATTAAAAGGGACTGTAGGAAAGCTTACACAGATTCTGCCTCTTGAAGAATTGAAAGAAAGTTTCCATCACGCACATTATTCTGCAATGTTTCTGTCACTGCTTCTTTCGGGATTTGGAATTCTGATGGCTTATACCTTTTATTACTGGAAAAAAATTAATGCCGATAAAGTCGCTGAAAAAATAAAACCTCTTTATAAATTCTCTTTGAATAAATGGTACTTCGATGAACTGTACGATAAAACTGTAATTGCTTTCACAATGATATTTGCGAAGTTTTTGAGATGGTTTGATAATACAATTGTTGACGGTGTTGTTAATGGCTCAGCTTATATTACAAAAATTACATCCTTCTTCAGCGGGAAGTTTGATAATTTTGTTGTTGATACAATTGTGAATCTTGCAGGTGCAATAGCTGCGGTTTTTGGCTGGTTCTTCAGAAAACTTCAGACAGGAAAAATTCAGACTTATATTGCATTCCTTATTTTCGGAATGCTGATTTTATATTTTGTATTTAAAGTAATAATATAAATGTTTTTTATTTGCGCTCTTTGCGTGAAACTTAGCGTTCTTTGCGGTTAAAATTTATAACTTGCCGAAATGGCGGAATTGGCAGACGCACTGGACTCAAAATCCAGCGGGACTCAAATCCCGTGAGGGTTCGACTCCCTCTTTCGGCACAATTTAAAATGTTGTTTGTTCAGTAAAATTATATAAGTAAATATATGCCCGAAATTAAAATACTTGGTGTTGGTATTCTTAGCTGGCTGATATTCATTCCTGTTTTAGGTATGGTTGTGGTTAGTTTGGTGCCTAAAACAATGACGAAGTATATTAAATATGTTGCTTTGATTTTTCCTATACTTCAGGTCATTTTTGCAATTGTCGTATGGGTGAATTATGATGCATCAAAAGCAGGAGTTGATGTTGCAGAAGGAATGCAGTTTGTTGAAAGATTTCAGTGGATAGACGTTAATCTTTTTGGAAATCTCAAAGTTCATATTGAATATTTCATTGGGATTGACGGTATTTCCGTTACAATGGTATTCCTTACCGCATTAATCAGTTTCGTTGGTGCAATAGCATCATTCAGCGTGACAAAGAACGAAAAAGGTTATTATATAATGTACCTTTTCCTCGTTACGGGAATGATGGGGGTATTCTGTGCTATTGATTTATTCCTCTTCTTTATATTCTGGGAAGTGATGCTTCTGCCTATGTATTTCCTAATCGGAATCTGGGGTGGACCGAGAAGAGAATATGCCGCTATCAAGTTTTTCCTTTATACTTTATTCGGGAGTGTATTTATTCTTGTTACAATTATTGCGGTTTATTTCAGTTCAACCGACCCGAATTATACTCATACTTTTAATCTTATAAGTCTTATAAACCAAAAGCAAACACTTCTCGGAGGTCTTGGCTCGAATCTTAGATTACTCGCGTTCGGGGCGTTGTTTATTGGTTTTGCTATCAAAGTGCCGGTGTTTCCCTTCCATACATGGCTTCCCGATGCTCACGTGGAAGCGCCGACTGCAATTTCTGTTATCCTCGCAGGTGTTCTGCTTAAAATGGGTACTTACGGTATTCTTAGAATTTCTTATCCTCTGCTTCCCGATGCAACGTTGTATTTCACAGTTCCGCTTGCTGTACTTGGTATGATTAATATTATTTATGGAGCATTATGTGCAATGGCTCAATCGGATTTCAAAAAACTTATTGCATATTCGTCAATTTCGCATATGGGATATGTACTACTCGGAATGGCTTCTAATACGGCACTCGGAATCAACGGAGCAATTTTCCAGATGTTCAATCACGGAACAATCACAGCAGTTCTCTTCCTTTGTGTTGGAGTAATTTATGACAGGGCACATACAAGAGGATTGAATGAATTCGGCGGGCTTGCGAATAAAATGCCAAAATATTTCGGTGTGATGATTGTAGGATTCTTTGCCGCACTTGGATTGCCGGGATTGAGTGCATTTATAAGCGAATCATTCGTTTTCCTCGGAAGCTTTACAAATACTGCAATAAGGACAATTGCAATCATCTCGACACTCGGAATAATTTTAAATGCCGCTTATGTATTGTGGACATTGCAAAGAGTATTCCTCGGAACGCTTCCTGAAAAATGGAACTTCCTTACCGATATCAATAAAAGAGAATTGATTAGTATTGTTCCTTTGCTTATAATAATAATTATCCTTGGCATTTATCCGTCCCCGATCCTCGGATTTATGACCGAGTCCGTAAATAAACTCGTATCCATTGTAACAAGCGTTTCCGGAATGGCAATAGGAAATTAATATTATAAATAATAATTGAATTTTGTGACTCAGCAAGTAATAAATAATCTTTCTATCTCTCGTTCCAATGCTCCGGCGTTGGAACGATACATATGTTTTGAAAATTAAAATTTGAATTTTGTGACTCAGCAAGTATTAAATAATCTGAATAGTTTCTTACCTGAGATATCAGTCTTCACCGCTATGGTAGTCTGTATAATTGCGGATTTGTTCCTGAAAAGAAAATCTCTGATTGTGTCCCTTTTAGCAATAATTGGTCTTCTTGTCAGTCTCTTTTTCATTATAAATCAGTTTACTGAAAATAAGGATATTTTCAGCAGAATGATTGTAGTTGACCCGTATTCAAATTTCTTCAAGATTATTTTTGCTGTTTCCACAATATTTATTATAATATTCTTTGAAATTTCAAAAGAAATAAAAAAATCCTTTCATAAAAACGAACATTTATTTCTGATTCTTGCAATGACAGGCGGAGCATATATGATGGCTTCATCTATAAATATGCTTATGATTTATCTTTCTCTCGAACTCGCAAGCATTTCTTCATACATTCTTGCAGGATATAAAAAGAGAAATAAAAAATCCACCGAAGCGGCTATGAAGTATGTAATCTATGGAGCCGCATCTTCCGGGATTATGCTGTATGCAATGTCTTTGCTGTACGGTTTAACAGGCAGTTTCGATATTTTTAAAATCAATGATTTCCTTTTAAAAAATCCCGCTAATGAACCGCTTCTTATTATTTCCGTAATTATGCTCCTCGCAGGAATCGGTTATAAAATTTCTTCCGTTCCGTTCCAGTTCTGGACACCTGATGTTTATGAAGGTGCTCCTGTTCCTGTTTCGGGATTCCTTGCAGTAACTTCCGCCGTTGCCGGAATGTCTGTTCTTGTTAGATTTTTCCTGTCAACATTTGTCGCTATTAAACCTGAAGGATGGCAGGTGCTCGGAAATATCAGATGGAATGAACTTTTGATTATTCTAGCTATTGCATCAATGCTGATGGGAAATATGGTTGCTCTCTGGCAGACAAGTCTCAAACGATTGCTTGCTTATTCATCAATCGCTCATACTGGATATATGATGCTTGGATTGCTTGTTGTAAATAAAATGGGTATGACTGCAATACTTATTTACATCTCTGCATATTTATTTATGAATCTCGGAGCATTTCTTGTATTAATTCTGATTGCAAATAAACTGAATACTGACGATATCAGCAAAATGGGAGGACTTGCATTCCGTGCCCCGATTATAGGTATTGCTATGTCTGTATTTATGTTTTCTCTTTCCGGTATTCCTTCCACAGTAGGTTTCATTGGAAAATTTTACATCTTCTCAACACTTGTTAAAGCCAATATGGTTTGGCTTGCAGTAATTGCAATGCTAAATAGCGTTATTTCATTATTCTTTTATGTAAAAGTATTGAAAGTAATGTACTTCACAAAACCAAATCCTTCCGACACGAGAATTCCGTACAGTTTTGGTAATTATTTAATTCTTCTTTTATTAATTATACCCACAATCTTTTTCGGCCTCTATCCCGCTCCCATACTGCGTTTAGCCGAACTCTCCGCAACGATTTTCGGAATAAAATAAAACGATATTAGTTTTATTTCATTTTTATTAAATTTCTTCTTACATTTTTTAATTTATTATTATTAACTTACACATTGTTTTTATAAATTATTAATTATTATTAATTATGTGCGGAATAGTAGCGTATATCGGTAAAAAAAATTCACTTCCGATTATTATAGAAGGACTGAAAAGACTTGAATACAGAGGATATGACTCTGCAGGTATTTCAGTTATCAATCCGGATAATAATATTATCAGTTATAAAAAAGCCGGTAAGGTCAAAGAACTTGAAAATAATATCGAGCAGGATGATTTCATCGGAACAATCGGAATAGGTCATACGAGATGGGCTACACATGGAGAACCGAATGACGTAAACGCACATCCGCATTATGATATGGATAATATGATTTATATTGTGCATAACGGTATCATTGAAAATTATAAAGTAATCAGAAAGGAATTAACCGAAAAAGGATATACGTTTAGTACGGATACTGATACGGAAATTCTTGCGAACCTTATTAATTATCATTACAAAAATACAAACGATTTTGAAAAAGCCGTTAGACTTTCTTTGATTGAAGTCGAAGGCACATATGGTATTTCCTGCCTTTGTTCAAAAGAGCCCGATAAAATAATTGCCGCAAGGAAGGGAAGTCCGCTTATGCTCGGTATGGGTCAGGGCGAAACTCTTGTTTCTTCTGATGCTTCTGCAGTGATTAACCATACAAGAAATGTGATTTATCTCGAAGACGGGGAAATGGCAGTGCTCGGTAGAAAAGGTTTTCATATTAAAACAATTCAGGATATTGAAATTAATAAAAAAATTGAAGTTCTTGACTTCCTTCTCGATGATATTGAAAAAGGAGGTTATGAACACTTTATGCTGAAGGAAATTTGTGAACAGCCGGATTCAATTCAAAATACTTACCGCGGAAGAATTAATTTTGATACAGGAATTGCAAAACTCGGAGGACTTGAATCGGTTGCAGACAGGTTATTCAATGCAAAGCGAATTATCATCACTGCCTGCGGAACTGCATGGCACGCAGGATTGGTAGGGGAGTATATGATTGAAACTTATTGCCGCATCCCCGTCGAAGTTGAATATGCTTCCGAATTCAGATACCGCAGACCGATTATTAATAATGATGATGTCGTAATTCTTATCAGCCAGAGCGGAGAAACTGCCGACACACTCGCTGCACTTCGGGAAGCAAAGAAGAATGGTGCACTCACTATTGGGATAGTTAATGTAATCGGCAGTACAATCGCACGTGAAGTAGAAGCAGGAACTTATATTCACGCAGGTGTTGAAATAGGAGTAGCTTCCACAAAAGCATTCACCTGTCAGTGTATGTCCCTTGCTTTAATTACTATGATGATTGCCGCAGAAAAAAAACTCCTTCCGCCCGAAGAATTAAAAGAAATTGCTGATAACTTAAAAAAAGTTCCTGACCTGATAAATGAAATGGTTCAGAAACGTGAAGAGTATAAAAAAATTGCACTCGAATTTAAGGATATGAAAAATTTTCTTTATCTCGGACGGGGAATGAATTTCCCGATTGCACTCGAAGGTGCACTTAAACTCAAGGAAATATCTTATATCCACGCCGAAGGTTATCCCGCTGCAGAGATGAAACACGGACCTATTGCTCTCATAGATGAAAATATGCCTGTTGTTATAATTGCTCCCTCGGATAGAATTTACGATAAAATAATATCCAATATCGAAGAAGTAAAAGCAAGAAAGGGAAGAATAATTGCTCTCGCAAATGATGGCGATGAGAATATTTCTCATTATGCAGATTATATTTTAAGAGTTCCGAAAGTGAAAACAATTTTTGCACCAATTATAAATGTAATTCCTCTTCAGTTTATGTCATATTATATTGCTGTAGCAAGAAACTGCAATGTTGACCAGCCGCGAAATCTTGCAAAAAGTGTAACTGTGGAATAATTACTTCATTTGAAATTAAAACCATAAATATTATCTTTAAGTTTATAGTTTTTATAAATTTCAAATTGGAACTTAATGTCGGATAACGGACTTAATACCGGAAAAATCGTTCAGATAATCGGACCTGTAGTTGATATCGATTTCAGTTCAGGGACACTTCCGGAAATCAATAATGCTTTGCAAATCAAAAGAACTACTTTCGAAGGCGAGGAACAAACCCTTGTTGTTGAAGTTCAGCAGCATCTCGGTGAATCACGTGTGAGAGCTGTAGCAATGGATTCCACTGACGGACTTGTAAGAGGTATGGAAGCAGTGGATACAAAAAGTCCGATTATGGTTCCCGTTGGACCTGAAGTTCTCGGACGTTTGATAAATGTTGTTGGTGAAACTATAGATGGTAAAGGTGAACTGAAACCCGAAAAATATTATCCGCTTCACAGGGAAGCACCGAAATTCAAAGACCTTTCTACAAAGAAGGAAATGTTTGAAACAGGAATAAAAGTTGTTGATTTGCTCGAACCGTACACAAAGGGTGGTAAGACGGGATTATTCGGAGGTGCTGGGGTAGGTAAAACTGTTATCATTCAGGAATTAATTCACAATATTGCAAAACACCACGGTGGATATTCGGTATTTTCCGGTGTGGGTGAACGCACCAGAGAAGGAAATGATTTGTATCTCGAAATGACTGAATCGGGTGTTATCAAAAATACTGCATTGGTTTTCGGACAGATGAATGAACCTCCGGGAGCAAGGCTCAGAGTTGGTTTGACAGGTTTGACAATCGCAGAAAATTTCCGCGATGAACAGGGAAAAGACGTGCTTCTTTTTATAGATAATATATTCAGATTTACACAGGCAGGTTCAGAAGTTTCTGCATTGCTTGGCAGAATGCCCTCTGCAGTTGGATATCAACCGACTCTCGCAAGCGAAATGGGTGCTTTACAGGAAAGAATAACTTCGACTGTAAAAGGTTCTATTACGTCGATTCAGGCAATCTATGTGCCCGCAGACGATTACACAGACCCTGCACCTGCAACGGCTTTTGCACATCTCGATGCAACAACCGAACTGTCAAGAAAAATTTCCGATATGGGAATTTATCCTGCTGTTGACCCGCTGACTTCGACATCAAGAATTCTTGACCCGCTGATTATCGGTGAAGAACATTATTCCGTTGCAATGTCTGTTAAAAGAATTCTGCAGAATTATCAGGACCTGCAGGATATTATAAATATACTTGGTATTGATGAATTATCTGACGAAGATAAACTCGTTGTTTCAAGGGCAAGGAAAATTCAGAAATTCCTCTCACAGCCGTTTGCGGTTGCAGAAGCATTCACAAACAGACCGGGTAAATATGTGAAACTTGAAGATACAATTAAAGGATTCAAAGGAATTGCAGAAGGTGAATACGACGATATTCCCGAAGGTGCATTCTATATGGCGGGAACAATTGAAGAAGTTATAGAAACTGCAAAAAGTATGAAATAATATTTTGAATAACTTTTTAAATCTTGAAATAGTAAGTCCGGAAAAGAAAGTATTCAAGGGAAATGTACAGGCGGTTACTGTTCCCGGAGAATTAGGTGAATTTCAGGTTCTTTATAATCATGCACCGATTGTTGCAGTTCTCGATATAGGTAGAGTAAAAATAAAAAAAGAAAATGGTGAAGAAAATATTTATGCTATCAGCGGTGGAGTAATAGAAGTGAATAATAACAATGTATCGGTTCTTGCAGAGACAATAGAACTTAATTCAGATATTGACAAATCAAGAGCAGAAAACGCACTCGAAAAAGCCGAAGCTAAAATTATGACGAAAGAAGATATTGAAAGAAAAGAAGCAGTATATCAGGCAATACGTAGGGCAAAAAATAGGATTAAATTAGCCGGTTGAAATAAGTATTTTACAGAAGTTCTTTAATAATTATGGTAGGGGATGTAGCTCAGGGGTAGAGCAATTGCCTTTTAAGCAATGGGTCGGAGGTTCGATTCCTCCCATCCTCACGATAGCCGCAACTGCGGCTTTTTTTATTTTAAGTGTAAATTATTTTATAGTAAAATAAAAGCACCTGCAGTATTTACTTCAGGTGCTTATGAATAATATTTTCCTTTATAATTACTTGATTAGAACCATTTTCTTTGTATCAATAAATCCATTTACAATAAGTTTGTAGAAATATGTTCCGCTTGGTAAAGATGAACCATTGAAATCAACAAAATAGTTTCCAGGTAACTTATTCTCATTCACAAGGGTCATCACTTCTTTTCCAAGTAAATCATAAACTTTTAATGTTACGAATCCGGATTTAGGCAAGGTATATGATATCTTTGTTATGGGATTAAAAGGATTCGGATAGTTTTGTGAAAGTTTATATTCTTTAGGTGATAATCCAATCGGTTCAATACCGGTTAATGGATTAACATTAATTCCACAATTAACTGCACTATTACCTGAACTTTGATAACCCCAGGGACACGGCGAATTAGTCAGACTAAAGAGTCTTCGAACACTTCCTGTGATGTTTGTATGTGCGAGACTGAATCCTGTTGCACCGGGAGCTCCGCATTGTTCAATTTGTATTACAAGACCCTGTGCGGGATTAAATAGATATGGAACGTCTAACGGGAAACTCAGCCATTGTCCTGTAGTACCTGTCAGACTAACGCTTGTTCTTTTATATACAGTATCCATTGGACCTGTATAAAATGCACCGGTGGTGAAGCTTGTCAGGGTTGTCTGGCCAAGTAAAATATAAAAACTGCTATAAGTATATGGTCCCAGATTTGCTGCCATCATTACAGATAATTTTGTTATATATCCGCCTGGGGCGGGGGATGGTTGATTTATCTCTCCCGCAGCTATGAGAAATTGTACCATTTTACCTAAAGGTTGATTAAACGGAAATGAATTTCCGTTACCAGTTGTATTCGCATTATAATATATCACAGATTCTGTCTTAAATCTGAACCAACCCGAAAAAGAACCCCATCCGCTTGCGTTCTTCGATTTTACCCTCCAGAAATAATTTGTAAGATTTGATAATCCTGTGACGGCTTTTGTCGAATCTGTAAGGGTTGAATCAGATTGAAGGTTGGTAAGTGTAGATGTATCGGTCGTTAATTGCCACCAAAAATTCGTGATAGCCGGTGCGGGTTTATTCCAAACGAAAGTAAGCGAAGGTGAAATACCCATCGCATTATTTGGCGGAAATACTAATATTGGTGCCGGTGGACCTGCAGGAACAACATCGACCCCAAAATTTACAATCGGACCATCACCACCGCTTGCAACAAACGGACAGCCACCTACAGAATATACTCTTCTGACAGGTGTAAGAGTATTTTGGCGAACTGTTATTCCGCTGCCTGTTGCCCCGCATTGTCCGACAAATAAAATTAAGCTTTTTGCAGGATCATACGGGAACGGGTGATTTAATGTAACACTCATCCATCCGTTTGCCGGTCCTGTTAGTGTAGCTGAAGGATTATAATAAACAGTGTCATATGTCCCTGTATAAAATGCGCTGGTTGGAAGTGAAATAATTGTGTCCTGTGCCATTAAAATTCTCAGGTCAGTAAAGGTACGTGTGCCCCCGGTTAATGTAAAGAAATATACTGTTGTTATCTGTTGTCCGGGAGGAATCGGTGCGGGTTGATTAAAATCACCGGCAAGAAAAAGCCAGTTAACTGCTTTTCCCGCGGCAGCATTGAATGGAAAAGAATTGTTTGATGAACCAACATTATTATAATTATAATATTGAGGTGTTTGTGAAAACGAATTTACAGCAAACAAAATAAAGATGATTAACGATGTAAAAAGTTTTTTGTAAGAGGTAGGTTTCATTTTAATCTCCGTTTTTTGTATTTAAAAATAAATAATTCAAAACAACTAATAGAAATTTATATAATATAATACTGATTAGTCAATATTTCAAGGTTGTTGATTTTCTTAATACTTTTATTTTGAATTGTTTGAAATTAATTATTTAAATATTATATATAAAATTATTTAACACTTATGAAAAAATTAAATTTAATTGTTTCGTATTGTTTTATTTTTCTGATTATTGTTTCTTTTTCTAATGGCTGCAAAAAAGATGATAATCCAATTACTCCCGGAACCAATACAGACGGCGTTTCTACTCTGATATATTCAAGCGATATGGGACTTACATGGACAGTTTATAAATTGTATTTAACCGATGCAATTAAAAGAATTGCTACTTTTAACCAATTAGCAAATTCATCAGTCATTTGTTCCGGTACAAAAGGAACAATTATCCGTTCTACAGACGGAGGTTCAAATTGGGCTTTCGATTCATCAGCAGTTACAAAAAATGATTTGAATGATATGTCATCTGTGGGAACTAATCTTTCGGGTGTAGCAGTGGGAAATAGCGGGACTATTATTAAAACAGATAATGACGGAGTAAACTGGGTAACTATTACATCTCCCACTACTAATAATTTATATTCGGTTAGATTTATTGCAATTCCGGGTATTGGTTTTGCAGTTGGTTCAAATGGGACAGTGATAACATCGACCGATAGAGGAAATTCCTGGTCTCTTTTATCTTCATTTCAGTCTTCATTTGTTACATACAGAAAAATTGAATTATTAAATCCATTAAATTTTTTATTTGCTGGTGATTCGTCAAATGTAAACAGACCTTTTATCATAAAAACTTCCGATGGAGGAACAACCTGGCAATCCGCAGTCATTCCTTCCTTGCAAGGTGTGAAATTATTTGGTATGGACTTCAGGGGACTTGATACAGGAATCGCAGTCGGTTCAAATGGTACAATCATAAAAACAGTTGATGGAGGGTTGAACTGGACGTTAAAGCAAAGCGGATTGAATGAAGATATTAAAGCCATTTTGTTTAACATGGAAATTTGTATTGCCGTTGGAAACAAACACACATTGCTTTCATTCGATAACGGTGATACATGGTCTTTTCAATTAATAAATAATGCTAATGGTCCATTTCATTGTATTTTTCGTATCGACCAGGGTGAGTACTTTGTTGCCGGAGATTAATTTTCTGATTAATAATATTTGGAATTGGTGAGGATATTTCCGAAGACAGATATAATTCTCGTACAAAAAACGGGAAAGATTGGTTTCTGATAAAAGATTCTGATACAGGGTAAATAATGTAGAGCCAAAAGGGTATTATTTTTATAGTGAGGATTACATAAAACTAAAATAATGGATTTTGTTGTTCATAAGGATGCAATTTCCTGAAATTTTAAGAATCTTTAACTGGTAAGTTTTATTAGTAGTTAGTAGAACAGTCTAAAAAGTAACTTTACTTATTAAAAGTTATTTTGTATATTTATATTAAAGTTACAATAATTAAACTTTAATATTGTATGCAAACTGACAATTTCATTTTGCGTTTTAAACTTGATGATGTAAACTTTGCTCTTTCTTTAGACAGTGTAACAAGGATTGTAAGAGCAGTTGACGTCACACCTATACCTAACGCAGGTACTAAGATATTGGGGGTTATTAATATTCATTCAGACATTCATCCTGTCTATGACCTCAGGAAAAAACTTGGTTTCAGTCCCAGAGATGTGGAAATTGAAGACCACTTTATTGTTACGAAGACAAAAGAGATGGCACCTGTTGTTCAGGTTGATAAAGTTCTTGATGTAATTAATATTTCAAACTCCAATTTTGCCGATATGAATGTGGATTATTATAGAAATAAGGAAATTAAAGGAGTTGTTCAATTGGAAGACGGACTTACTTTGATTTATGACCTTGAAACATTCCTCTCTCAGGAGGAAATAAATTCATTACAGGAGAGTTTGGAAAATTAGAAAATATTATATCAGGAATCTACATTTAAATACAGACACTTTAGCTTTATTCAGCAGATTAGTTCAGGAAATAACCGGTCTGCATTACCCTCCCGAAAAATACCGGGATTTGGAACGCGGTCTCAGAGCAATAATTAAAGAAACTGGTTCACACGATATAAATCAAATTATTGAAAAATATTCCGAAGATACTCAGAATCAGGAAATCGTTGATTTGCTTGCAAAAAATTTTACTGTCGGAGAAACATATTTTTTCAGAGACAGAAATATTTTTGAATGTATCGGAAAAGAAATAATTCCTGATATTACTTCCGGGTATAAAAAGAAATCATTGAAAATCTGGAGTGCGGGATGCAGTTCAGGGGAAGAAATTTATTCTCTCTCGATGTATCTAAGAGATTCAATTCCTGATATAGATTACTGGGATATTACACTGATAGGGTCTGATATCAATAAAAATCTTCTGAATAAAGCACACACAGGAAAATACACAAACTGGTCATTCAGAAATTCACAACCGCTGTATGATTCAAAATATTTCAGACGTCGCGAAGATGGAACTTTTGAAATTTCCGGAAATATTAAATCTTCAGTAAAATTTGTTTTCCTGAACCTGAAAAGCAATAGTTATCCATCATTTGAAAATAATCTCCACTCTTTTGATTTAATTCTTTGCAGGAATGTATTAATGTATTTTGATGAGGATTCAAAATCCGAAGTGATTGAAAAATTTTATTCTTGTTTAAATGAAAACGGATGGATTATTTTTTCACCATTCGATATAAATGAGAAAGTCAATTTACTGTTTGAACGTAAAAACTATAATGATACACTTATTTTCAAAAAGGAGAAAGTTAAACCCAAACAGGAAAAAATCAGGCATATAGCATCGGATATTTTATTTACTGCATATGAAAATATTACTTTCCCTTTAAGAAGATTAAACCGTGGATTACCGTTGAGAAACCAGAGAAAAAAAGAATCTCTGCCGGTTAAAAAACAAAGTAGACGAACAGAACCCGGAACTAATATTCAAATAGAAAAAGAAACTGATAATAAACAGAAGAATAAAGGAATTGACGAAAAACAATTGACTGAAATTCTGCACAAATCCGAAAAACATAGTTTAAGAGGCGAGTATAAAAAAACCATCGATGACTTAAGCCATTTGGACCTGAATAAAATTACCAACGAAAGTCTGCTTACGAAATATTACGTTCTGTTCTGTAAGTCACTTGTAAATTTTGGAATGGGTGAGGTGGCAAAAAAAATATGTTCGGATGCAGTAGGTCGACTGAGGTTATCCGTGGAACTGAATATGTTAACCGCCACTATATACAGGGAATCAGGTGAACTCGAAAATGCAATTGAATTCCTTAAAAATGCACTTTATTTATCTCCCGATTTAATACTTGCAGATTTTTATCTGGCGATAATTTATAAAAACATTGGCAATAATAATCTTTCAATAAAATATTTCAGAAAGGTTATAAATAATCTGAAAAATAAAGACGAAAATCATTTAATAGAATATTCTGAAGGTATGAATGCAAAGGAACTGCTGGAAGTGTCAAAAAGATTATCAAGTGAATTAGTTTATTAAATTTTAAATTTAATTTTATGGATGAACAAACGAAAATTATTTTAAAAGAAAGAGCAAAAAGACTTGCTTACAAAGGCGATGACGAACTTGTATCTAAAGTGCTCTATGAAATTATAAAATTCAAACTTTCAGATGAACATTACGCATTTGAAATAGGGTTTATCAAAGAAGTTATGTCCATCAAGGAAATAACTCCGCTTAAAATACAGGGAGCAGATTTTATTGTTGGAATTATTAACCTGAGAGGACAGATATTATCAGTTGTGGACATTAGGAAATTCTATGGAATCCCATCAAAAGGAATTACAGAACTCGGTTATTTACTTGTTTTAAAATATAACGGAAATGAAGTTGGAGTTCTTGCAGATAAAGTAGAGGGAATATATGGCGTGTCAGAAGATGAGCTTCAGGACTCATTTTACGGACTTGAAGGATTGCAAAAAGATTTCCTGAAGGGAGTTACATCAGACAGAACAGCCATTCTGGAAGCACAAAAACTTCTTACTGATAAAAAGTTAATAATAAACCAGAAATAGTACAATAAAAGATTTTAAATAATTTTAAATAAGATATATTATATGGAAGGAGTAATTTTATGAAATTTACAGTAGGCAAAAAGATTATGACAGGGTATCTGATTGCATTGATTACTGTTATAATCGGAGGATATATTATTTATTCTTTTACAACGAGAATAATTGATATTTCAGGAAAGATTCAGAATTATTATGAACTATTAAATGCAGTAGATATGATGAACTCACATTATATGGATGCTGAATCATCACTGGATTCATATTTTCTATTGAAAGAGGAAAATAATATTAAATTTTATTACGAATCAGTGAATTTAACAATGGAATATTTGAATAAACTTGAAAAAACTGCTGATAAAATCGGTGAAAATAAATATATTTCATTGGCAAAGGAAATAAAATTACTTATTAATGATTGTTTTAAAAATTTAAATGAAAAACTTGATTATATTAGAAATAATTCACAGGAAAAATCACTTGAATTCATGAAGCAGGCGGAAAAGAAAAATATTTCTGCTGAACTCGGGAAAAAAGATGATATTTTTGAGGAAACCGCAAGAGAAAGTCTTACACTTTTGTTGCAAAAATCCGACGAACTATATTCAAGTTCAGGGTATATGATTATGATTTTAGTAGTAATCGTGGTTGTAGTTGTCAGTATTATTGGATATGTGATAACAACCGCTATTTCGCGTCCTCTGAGGTCAATTACTGAAGCCGCTAATCAAATGTCAACAGGTGATTTAAATATAAGTGTACCTGAAAAATATTCGCTAAAAAACGATGAAACAGGTGTTCTTGTAAATTCTTATATGAAATTGACAAAAAATCTTAAAAAAATGGCTGAAATAGCAGAACAAATTTCTTCCGGGAATTTACTCGTTGATATTACACCGCAGTCAGGAAGGGATTTGCTTGGAAATGCATTTCTTAGAATGAAAGATAATCTTCTCAGTATGCTTAAAGAAACTACTGAAGCTGTTAATGTTCTTGCTTCAGCTTCGAGCCAGATATCATCTACAACCACACAGCTTGCCGCAAGTGCCACTGAAACTGCAGCATCCATTAGTGAAACTACAACAACTGTTGAAGAAGTAAAACAGACTTCCAAGCATACAACAGAAAAAGCAAATCAGGTTTCCGAAACGGTGAAAAATACTGATATTATTTCGCAGGAAGGTGAAAAATCAATTGCAGAAACAATTAACGGTATGACAAAAATAAATGAGCAGATGCAAATCATTGCCGAAACAATTATTAAACTATCCGAACAGAGCAGAACCATAGGTGAAATAGTTGCAAGCGTTAGCGATATTGCAGAGCAATCGAATCTGCTTGCAGTGAATGCTTCGATTGAAGCGGCTAAGGCAGGCGAGCAGGGAAAAGGATTCAGCGTTGTTGCTATGGAAATTAAGAACCTTGCCGAACAATCAAAACAAGCGACTAAACAGGTCAAAAATATTCTTGACGAAATACAGAATTCAATTAATAATGCAGTATTATCTACTGAACAGGGAAGCAAGGTTGTTGAAGTCGGAATAAAGAAATCTGAAGTTGCAGGAGAATCAATTAAAGAACTTGCAACGAATATAGGTGAATCGTCTAATGCTGCTCTGATGATTCTTGCTACTTCGCAGCAGCAATCTGTTGGAATGGATCAGGTTGCAACGGCTATGGAAAATATCAAACAGGCAAGTATGCAGAATGTCGAAAGTATAAAACAACTTGAAATTGCTGCTGTGAATATTAAAGATTTAGGCGGTAAGTTGAAAACTCAGATGGAAAAATATAAAATTTAAATAAAATTTATTCAATAAGGAGAAAATTATATGAAATTTACAGTAGGCAAAAAGATTATGACAGGGTATCTGATTGCATTGATTACTGTTATAATCGGAGGATATATTATTTATTCTTTCACAACGAGAATAATTGATATTTCAGGAAAGATTCAGAATTATTATGAACTATTAAATGCAGTAGATATGATGAACTCACATTATATGGATGCTGAATCATCACTGGATTCATATTTTCTATTGAAAGAGGAAAATAATATTAAATTTTATTACGAATCAGTGAATTTAACAATGGAATATTTGAATAAACTTGAAAAAACTGCTGATAAAATCGGTGAAAATAAATATATTTCATTGGCAAAGGAAATAAAATTACTTATTAATGATTGTTTTAAAAATTTAAATGAAAAACTTGATTATATTAGAAATAATTCACAGGAAAAATCACTTGAATTCATGAAGCAGGCGGAAAAGAAAAATATTTCTGCTGAACTCGGGAAAAAAGATGATATTTTTGAGGAAACCGCAAGAGAAAGTCTTACCCTTTTGTTGCAAAAATCTGTCGAACTTTATTCTAATTCGGGAATAATGATTTTTGTTTTGATAGTTGTTGTGGTTGTAGTGATTAGTGTTATTGGTTATTCCATTACAATTGCAATCTCCCGTCCGCTTAGAGCACTTTCCGGGGCGGCTGATAAAATGGCAACAGGAGACCTTAACGTGAATGTTAATGAAAAATATTCACACAGGAAAGATGAAACAGGGACTCTTGTGAATTCGTTTATGAAAATGAATAAAAATCTCAGTAATATGATTAAAGAAATGCAGGGAGCAGTCAGCATTGTCGCTTCTTCGTCAAATCAGATATCCTCTACTACCTCCGAGTTATCTGCAAGTTCTGCTGAAACCGCATCTTCAGTTACTGAAACAACAACAACTCTTGAGGAAGTGAAGCAGACAGCCCGGCTTTCAAACGAAAAAGCTAAAATTGTTTCCGAAAGTTCGCAAAAAACTGATTCAATTTCTCAGGAAGGTGAAAAATCAGTAAATGAAACAATAACGGGTATGAATAAAATCAGTGAACAAATGCAGATGATTGCCGAGAGTGTATTGAAACTTTCAGACCATAGTAAAACAATCGCTGAAATTGTTTCAAGTGTGAATGATATTGCAGAGCAGTCGAATTTACTTGCCGTTAATGCTGCTATTGAAGCAGCAAAAGCAGGGGAGCAGGGAAAAGGTTTTGCTGTTGTTGCACAGGAAATAAAAAATCTTGCCGACCAGTCAAGACAATCAACAAAACAGGTAAGATCAATACTCGACGAAATTCAATTCGGAATTAATAATTCGGTGCTGGCAGCAGAAAACGGAAATAAAACAGTAGATATCGGAATTAAACTGGCGTTTCAGGCAGGCGAAGCAATTAAAGAACTTAATAATTGCATTTCAGAATCCGTTGAGTCTGCTATGCAAATTGCTGCAACGAGTCAGGAACAGTTAATCGGTATAGAACAGGTATCAACTGCTATGGGAAGTATCAATCAGGCAACTGTACAAAATAATGAAGGAGTCAGACAACTTGAAGCAGCTTCTAAAGATTTAAAAGAATTAGGTTCAAAAATAAAATCATTAATTGACCAATTTAAAGTATAAATTATGGATTCAAAAGAAAAAGAATTCCTTAAAAGACTTATAAAAACGTTCCGTCAGGAAGCAGAGGAACATATAAAATTTATCAGGTCGAATCTGATTGAAATTGAGAAATCTACCGACCACGCATTAATAAAAGGAACAATAGAGAATATTTACCGTGAAGCTCACAGTTTAAAGGGAGCCGCAAGGTCAGTAAGTTTTAAATGCGTGGAATTTGTATGTCAGGAAATTGAAAATGTGTTTTCAGCATTGAAGAAGGATGAATTAAAATTATCTAAAAATGATTTTGATTTATTACACAATGTAATAAATAAAATCTCCGAACTGATAAATGAAAAGGATTTTAATAATCCCGAACTTGAAAAAATAGGGAACAGACTGAAATATCTTGTGAATCTTATTCTTCAACGGAAAGATGAGAAAAAAATCTCTGAAATGATTGATAAGAATAATTTTGATAATTTTATTTCAAATGAAAAGTCCGGAAAAATTACAGATTCTGAAGTGAAACCTGAAAAAGAATCTTCTTTTAAAAGCGAAATTGTAAGTGAAAAAAATGAATTTGAAGATAGCGTTAAGACGATTGATATGAGTGCCTCTGAGAAATTGATGAAAACAGAAACTGTAAGGGTAGCTATAAATAAAATTGATAGTTTGTTCCATCAGGTCGAAGAATTACTGCTTACCAAACTCTCATATCTGCATCTTACCGAAGGATTGAAATCTATTCTTGAAAAGAACGAGGAATTTGATAAAAAAATAAGTAATATTAAAAATGAACTTAGATTTGTAAAAAAAATATGTGAAAACAGGGACAGTGGATTATCGGCACCCGAAAGGAATTCTATTCAGAAGTTTGTGGAGTTTTACGAAAGTTATTTTGATTTGTATTATAAAAGTAACTTTGAGTTATTTAACATTTACAAAACTGCAATGAATGACAGTCATTCCAATTCACTTTTAATAGAAAACCTCCTGGACGAAGCAAAAGGAATTCTGATGTTGCCTATAAGTACAGTTACAGATGTCTTACCGATTATGGTAAGGGATTTATCTGTAAATCTGGATAAGGAAATAGAATTTAAAATAGAAGGTAATGATACAGTAATTGACAGGAGAATACTTGACGAAATAAAAGACCCTTTAATACATCTGATTAGAAATTCCGTTGACCATGGAATTGAAACTCCAAAAGAAAGAGAAGCAATTAAAAAATCCAAATCCGGATTACTTGAATTAAACATCAAGCAGATAAGCGGAGATAAAATAGAAATTGTAATAATTGATGACGGAAAAGGAATAGACACACAGGCAGTATTGAAATCTGCTGTTAAAAAAGGATTAATAACAGAAGAATCTGCATCAGAATTAAATGAGCTTCAGATATTCGAATTAATTTTTAAGTCAGATATTTCTACAAGCCCTGTAATTACGGATTTATCCGGAAGAGGTTTGGGACTTGCCATCGTGAAAGAAAAAATTGAAAAACTCGGAGGAACAATCACACTTAAATCTGAAAAGGGGAAAGGTTCGACTTTCAGATTGGTTATTCCGCTAACTTTGTCCACTTTCAGAGGCGTGCTGATTCGTTTGAGTGAAATGGAATATATTGTTCCTACTATTGATGTTGAAAGACTGGTGAGGATAAACAGTAATGAAGTAAAAACAGTGGAAAATAAAGATACTATTACCGTTGATGGGGAAGTTATTCCTTTGATGAGTCTGAAAAGCATTCTTGGTGTAACGACAAATAAATATATTAAATCCGAAAAACTGTTTATCACAGCTTTTATTAGTAATTATTCAGGAAGCAGGGTTGCCTTTATAGTTGATGATATTTTGAATGAACAGGAAATATTGGTAAAAAACCTTGGCAGCCAGCTTGCAAATGTAAAAAATATTTATGGTGCAACTGTACTTGGTTCCGGAAAAGTTGTTCCAATACTGAATATTAAAGATTTGCTCGAAGCTTCGGAAGTAATATCTTCAAAGGTAATGGATACTGCTCAGCAAACAGCAGAAAAACCTGAAGATAAAAAAGTCCTTGTTGTAGATGACTCGGTAACATCGAGAATTCTTATTAAAGATATACTTGAATCGACCGGGTATCAGGTGAAAACAGCTGTTGACGGTGTTGAAGCATTTACTCTGCTGAAATCAGAAGAATTCGACCTTGTTGTATCGGATGTCGAAATGCCGAGATTAAATGGATTCGACCTCACTGCTAAAATTCGTGCTGATAAAAGTTTTGCTGAATTACCTGTTGTTCTTGTAACCGCTCTTGCTTCCAAAGAAGACAGGGAAAAAGGGATTGAAGTAGGAGCAAACGCTTATATTGTAAAAAGCAGTTTTGAACAAAGTAATTTACTTGATATTATAGGCAGATTAATATAATATACTTAAATGATTAGAGTTCTGATAGTTGAAGATTCTCC